>OBKM01000760.1_pt1 | contig 15002 bp, 13 predicted proteins | sample 1519691 | NCBI WGS metagenome assembly OBKM01 (sample SAMEA37050418, study PRJEB22526) | metagenome | biome: saline pan; feature: lake; material: water | place: Egypt | collected 2015 | depth 0.5 m | reverse complement strand
ATCCGATTCAACGCATAAAAACCATGACTGACGACATACCCGAGGAGCTACCCGACGAACTGGACGAGATAGCCGGGGACGGAGCCGACGCTCCGGCCGACCCCGAGCCGCCGACCGGCCCGGACGCCGAGAAGGGGAAGGTGCTCTCCCCGGAGGAACTCGACGTCTCCGAGAGCGAATACGTCGAGGCGTTGGACGACTCCGGACGGTACGTCGTCTCGCCGGGGGCCGGGCCGCCGAACGTGCCGGACTCGGTGGGGGACGGAGACGACGACTCGGCTCCGTCGCCCGACCGCTCCGGCGGTCCGTCCGACGGTTCGGCGGGCGCACAGGGGGGAAGTGGCATGCGGAGCCCCGAGACGGCCCGGACGCTGCTGGCCGAGGAGCTCTCGCGATCGAACGCCCGATACGGGCTCGATATCGTCGCGGCGTTCGAGGGCGACACCGCCCGCCACCGGACCGTCTCCGACGACGTCATCTCGACGTTCGAGAACCTGGTCCGGTGGTATGCGAGCCACGTCACCGACGGGACGCCGCCCGACGAGGTCGTCGACATTCTGCTCCGGGAGTCGACGTTCGAGACGGCCGAGACGCCGAACCTCGCGAAGCTACTCGCCGCACACGACCTCGACCGCACGGACTCGATCGAGGACCTCGTCGCCGCGATCCGCGAGGAGGCGAGTGACGGCCGGTAGGTGGCCGAAACGCCGGGCTTGGCGGCCACGCCGACGGATCGGCACTCGATTCGTTTCGAACGCTGAGCCCGAACACGGATTGACATGGCTGCTCGTGGAAAATCGGGTAGAGATGGACGTTCTGATCGCGGACGACTCGGAGTTCATGCGCAGCCTCCTCAGGGAGATCTTAGAGGAGGAGTACGCCATCGTCGGCGAGGCCGAAAACGGCGTCGAGGCGATCGAGCTGTACAACGAAAACAACCCGGATCTCGTGATGATGGACATCGTGATGCCGATCCGGGACGGCATCGAGGCGACAAACGAGATCACCGACACCGATCCCGGTGCGAAGGTAATCATGTGTACGAGTGTCGGGCAGGAACAGAAGATGAAAAGCGCCATTCAGGCGGGGGCACAGGGGTACATCACGAAGCCGTTCCAGAAGCCGAGTGTCCTCGACGAGATCGAGAACGTGGTGGCCGGGTAGGATGCAGATCGACATCGATTCCCTGGAGACCTACAGCGAGTTGGCGCGCAACGGCGCAGGCTCCGCCGCCGAATCGCTCTCACAGCTGACCGGCATCGAGACCAGCGTCGAGGTGACGAACGTTTCGCTGATGTCGCCGTCGGATCTCAGATACGAGTACCTCGGGGGAGAGTTCGCCGGCGTCCGGATCGAATTAGACGGCGCACTCGACGGCGAGACGGTGCTCACGTTCGATCGGACGGCCCGGGAAGCGATCGCGGACGTGCTCGCGCCGGACGGCGGCGAGGCGATGCGGCGGAACTCGATCGCGGAGGTCGGTAACATCCTGACGAGCGGGTTCATCGACGGGTGGGCCGACCACCTCGGCGCAGTCGTCGATATCTCCCCGCCGACGTATCTCGAGGGATCGGGGACGGACGTGTTGCCGTCCGGCATAACGGAAACCGACGAGCAGGTGTTCGTCTTCCGGAGCCGGGTCGAGTCCGCCTCGGGATCGCTCGATTTTCACATTCTGCTCGTCCCCGAACGCGAATCGCTCGTCGAAGCCCTCGAGCCGTCGACGGACGACTCGATCCCGTTCGAGAAACTCGAGGTGTTCAACGAGATGACGAAGACCGGAGCCGAAAAGGCGGCCGACAACATCACGACGATGACGGGGCTTGCGACCGACGTCGAGGTCAACCGGATGCGTTTCGTCCCGATCGACGGCGTGCCGGCGACGGTCGGCGACCGACGCTACGTGGGCACGGTGATGGAGTACCACGGCAAGCCGGGGGGGTATCTCGCGATCCTCTTCGATCAGCCCTCGGCGGAGGCCGTCGTCGACGCGTTGATTCCGGTCGAGACCGACGGCGAGTGGTCGGAGATGGAACAAAGCGCGATGAAGGAACTCGGCAACATCATGACGAGCGGGTTTATAGACGGGTGGGCGAACGTCCTGGAGTCGTCGATCGACCACTCGCCGCCGACGTTCGTCTCGGATATGGGCTCGTCGATAATGAGCCCCATCGTCGGCCGGATGGCCCGGACACAGGAGCACGCGTTCGTCCTCGATTCGACGATCCGGACCGACGCCGACGGCGTCTTCCAGTGTGAGCTGTTCGCGCTCCCCGACGAGGCCGAACTCCGCGACGCACTCGAGGATCTCCTCGTCGAACGGGCCGACAGAACGCACGTCGACCCCGACGAGGTGTTCTGAACCGTGGGGCGACGGTCCGGGGCATCCGTCCCGGAAGACCGGATCAAAGTCTCGATCGCGGAGTACGCCGTCGCCCAGTCCGGCACCCTGACGACGAGCGGGCTCGGCTCCTGTCTCGGCGTCGCCGTCTACGACCCCGAACGCGGGGTCGGATCGCTTCTGCACCCGATGTTGCCGCACCGAAACGGCGATGACTCGCGCCCGCCGGCGCGGTTCGTCGATTCGGGGATCGCCGCCGTCGTCGAAACACTCCTCGAAGAGGGAGCAGCCGGATCCTCGCTCCGGGCGAAAGTAACCGGCGGCGCGGCGATCGTCGACTTCGGCACCGACCGCGGCGAATCGATCGGCGACCGGAACGTGGCGGCCGCCGAGGAGACGCTCGCCGACCACGGCATCGGTATCGTCGGCCGGGAGGTCGGCGGCGACTGCGGGCGGACGATGCACGTCGATGCCGCCACGGGCGATGTCGTCGTCAAACGGACTGACGGCGTCGATACGGAGCTTTGAGTCGACGACCGGAATCGTCGTCAGGGCCGTCCAGTTTCGCCGTTTTCCCGACCCGTTTTCCACTTCGTTCGTGTATTCGCTGTCCAGTTCGTTCCCGTGTTCGCTTTCGTCTTCGTTCGTGTATTCGCTGTCCAGTTCGTTCCAGTGTTCACGTTCACTTTCACTTTCACTCCGGGCATGGCCGGCCGATTTATACGCTTCTACCGTACGAGTAGTTATGTCTACACAGTCTCCCCGAGCAACCGACGATCCGACCGGCGCTCGCGTACTCGAGATCAGCGACCTCCCGCTGTCGCAGGTCCGTGGATACGCCGCCGAGGCCGGCGATGTCTACTTCGAGCGACGCGGCGACCGGACGTTTCTCGTCTCCGATCGCTGATCCCGTCAGCGCCTGAACAGGACCCGATCGACGATCGGTTCGAGGAACGTCTTTCGTCGACTCTTCGAGGAGTGTACGAACAACACGGGAACGTCGAGCCGCGCCGCGACTCGGTCGGTCCGCTGGCTGAAGATGAGATCCGGAAGCCGCCGGTGAGTCACCGTCGTTAGCATTACCATGTCGGCCGACTCGATGTGACCGACCAGTTCGTCGACATCGTCGGTTTCGACGATGTGGCCCTCGATTGGCGCCCGACACTGGGCGTCGAGTTCCTCGTGATACGCCCGTATGGTCTCGAGGTACTGCTCGGAGGGGTTCTCGCCGGCGGCGAAGACGAACCGGATCGAGCCGCCGGTCGCCGACGCGATCGCGTCGGCGAGTTCGATCTTCAGCGGATCGTTGAACGGGCTCCGATCGGTAACGACGGCGATCTCGGACAGCGACTCGATCCGGCCGGGCTGGACGAAAACGACGTCGCAGGGGGCGTGTTCCATGATCCAGTCGGTGTCCCGTCCGAAAAGCGTTCGGAGGCGACTCACGGGATCCGACTGCGTGAGCAGAACGTCGACACCCATCCGCTCGGCGTAGTTGACGACCGCGTGGTTCGTGTCGTGGCTGACGATCTCACCCGCCTCGATGTCGATGTCGTACTCGCGGGCGATCGCGTCCGTTCGCTCCTCGAACTCGATGTCCTCGGGGGTCATCCCGGTCGCTTGATCGAGCGGATACTGGTCCGGAACCTCGTCGAACCTGACGACCCGGATCCGGCTCCCTCTGCTCCGTGCGATCGGGGCTGCGACCTCGAGCAGTCTGTTCTCGTCGAGTCGGCTCGCATCGCCCCGAAGCGCGATGAGGACTTCCTCCCCCGGCGCGTTACCGTCCTCGAGTTGCCGTTCGGTCTCCGCGAGGAACCGTCTGCCCGCTTCCCGTCGGGCGACGTCGACGGCAACGCTTTCCCGGTCGATCCGGTCTCCGGCGTACCAGACGTACCACGCCGATCCGAGAACGATGATCCCCACCGCGCCGACGAGCGGCAGCGGATCCATCTGCAGGATGATATACACCCCGGAAATAATCCCCAGTAGCGGCACCCACGGATGCCCCGGTGTCCGGAAATCGGGGTCGTACCACTCGAGTTCGCGCTCGCGGAACGCAACGAGGGCGGCACACACGAGGACGTATACGAGTATCTGGAACGCGCCCGCCGTCTTCGCGATATCCTCGACCGGCAGCGCAACGATTATGAAAAGCATCGCACCGCCGGTGGTGAGGATGGCGACGACGGGCGTCTGGAACCGCGGGTGGACGTAGGCGAACCGATCCGGCAACAGATCGTCGCGGCTCAGCGCAAGCGGATACCGTGAAGCGGTCAACACGCCCGCGTTCGCGGTCGAGATCAACGCGAGCACCGCCGCGAGGACGATCGCGACGACGGCGGCGAGTCCCAGCTGCGACGCGTCGAGCCCGACAGCACCCGCCCAGCCGAGCGTCTCGACGGCGTTGACCATCGGGATGTTCGAGTCCGCGAGCCGGTCCGCGTCGACGGTCCCGACCAACACGAACACGATGAGTACGTACAGAAACGACGTCAACACGAGCGAGATGAACAGCCCGAGCGGCAGGTTCCGACCGGGGCTTTCGATCTCCTCGGCGACCGCCGCGATCTTCGTCACGCCGGCGTAGGAGACGAGCACGGTCGTCGTCGCCGCGATCACTCCCTCGTACCCCTGCGTGAAGAACGGCTCGTACTGGCCGCCGTCGATCCGAGTGATCGTCGCAACGACGAACACCGCGAGGATGGCGACGAGGACGATCACCATCACGGACTGTAGCTGGCCGGTCTGTTTGACCCCGATGAGGTTTATGAGGATGAGTGCGGTACCGACGGCGACGGCGACCCCGACGTGGCTGGGCAGCGCCAACAACACGTCGAGATAGAACATCCCGCCGACCAACGCGAGCGCGCCTTTAAACATCAACATGAGCCACGTTCCGAGCCCCGCAATCGTTCCCGCGGCGGGGCCCATACCGCGCTCGATGAAGACGTAGTCGCCGCCGGCGTCGGGCATGGCGGTGCCGAGTTCGGAGATGCTCAACGCGGCGGGAACGACCAACACCGCGGCGAGTGCGAACGCGAGGATGACTGCCGGACCGGCCTCCGCCATCGCGATTCCGGGCAGAACGAAGATCCCGCTCCCGATCATCGCCCCCGTGCTGATCGCGACGATCGAGACGAGCCCGAGATCACGCTCCAGCTCTTTTGTCATATCAGGTTCTCCCCCACCTTATTAGTAAACCTTGCTATTATATCCCTGATTTTTTGATTTCGTTTTTTAATAAACGTTTAAAATATAGTTATTCAATTACTTCTTGCGGAGTGGACGGCCGATAGATCGAGGCCGCCGCGCCGTGTTTCGCGATGGACCGACAGCCGCCGGAGCGCGCCGCTTAACAAGGAGGCAGCGAGTACTGGGGGGTATGGAACTCGAAACGCTGCGTCCGAACCCCGTATGGGATGCGGACTCCTACGAGGAGGCGATCGACGCCTTCGAAGCCGTCGCCGACGATATCGTCGTGAAGGTCTGGGGCGGGGACTGGTGTAAGGACTGCCGCGCACAGCTGCCTGATTTCGGGGCGGCGATGGAGGCCGCCGGGATCGACGCGGTCGAACACTACCCCGTCGAGAAGGCCGACGACGGCTCGAAGACCGGTCCCGAAGTGGCGGCGTACGGCATCGAGTTGATCCCGACGGTGATCGTCGAGGACGCCGACTCGGGTGCGGAGCTCGCGCGGTTCGTCGAGGAGGCCGACGCGCCGATCGTCGTCCACTTAGCCGAGCAGCTGTCGGATTGACAACGGTCTCGCTCCGCTGGGAGCCTCCGGCGCGGACACGCTTATGTTCGCTCCGACCCTCGGATACGACCGTATCGATGTCCGAGCCGTCGTCCCTCCGACTGTTGTCGATTCCCGCCGCCACGGCCGACCGGCTCTCCGAGGCGGCGCTTGGGGACGCGGTGGGGTATTTCGATCCGGACGGGGTCGTCCTCCCCGGCGGCCGGAACGCCCGCGGATACGCCGCCGCGAAGGCGGCCTCGGGAACGGTACCGACGATCCATCCACAGCTGGGACGGAACGGCGAAGGCGTGAAGCGGTATCGGATCGGTTCCGAGGGTTTAGCTTCGGTGCCGGACCCGACAGCTGGACCCGCGGAACCGACGCTGGTCGCGGTCCAAACCGGATCTGTCCTCGCGGGGCTGTCCTCGACTCTCGCGTCCGAACCGGCCGGGACGCACGGGTGTGGGACCTACCTGTTCGTTCCGGCGCTGTCCGTCGAGACGGACACGGCCTCGCTGCGGGCTGACCTTCCGTTCGCCGACGAGTTGGGAGCGCTCGCCGGGGCACTCGACGCTGAACTCACCGTGTTGGCCGGCGGGCAGCCGGCCGGATACCACCACGTCTGGAGCCTGCCGACTGAGGAATCGACCGTCGACGTCCCCGTCGTCGGGCTCGGGGCGACCGGCGACGGGAAACCCGAACTCACGGCGGTCGTCTGCACGCCGAGTGGGGCGGCCGCAACCGAGCCGATCCCCGCCGACCGTTTCGGGCTCCGGGCGCTCGACGGTGTGGGGGCGGCGACCGCGGAGGCGCTGGCCGAAATCGGCTGCCGGAGCCGATCCGACGTCGCGGACACCGCAGCGAGCGATCTGGCGGCGCTGTCCGGGCTCGGACGGAAACGCGCCGAGCGGCTCCACGCCCACGCCGACGTCATCGGGACCGGCGAGCCGCTCAGGCTGACGAACGATCCACCGGTCAAGAGCCGAAACGGCCGGCCGCCGCTGTGTCTCGATATCGAGACTGACGGGCTTTCACCGACGATCATCTGGCAGTTCGGCGTCTACGATCCGGCTTCGGACACCCATCGCGCGTTCACGGAGCGGACCGATCCGAACGATCCCGGCGGCGTCCTCGGGGCGTTCATCGAGTGGCTGCTCGGCAACCACGCCGACCGGACGATCCTGACGTGGAACGGATACGGGTTCGATTACCCACAGATCGAGCGGTTCCTCCGCCGGTATCACCCACATTACCTCGACGCGTGGGAGGAACTCTGGACGTACGACCTGTATAAGTGGGCCGTCAGGGACGAAAACGCCCTGTTGCCGGGGCGGACGAACCGTCTCGATGACGTCGCCGAAGCGCTCGGCTACGAGCCGGCGAAGACGGGGCTCTCCGGAGCCAAGACGGCGGCCGCCTACCGCCGGTTCATGCGGCGGCCGGACGACCCCGCAGCCGAACCGGACTGGGAGCGACACGAACGGTACTGCAGAAACGATTGCGAGGCACTATATCACGTCTATCGGGCGATTGTGGACGCCGAACGCCGGGACGTGACCGACAGCGGAGCGGGCGGAGCGGCGGGGAAACAAAGCGGGTTGACCGATTTTTGATATGACCGAGACACACCGAACCGACGCCGAAGGGCTGCTCGAGAGCTTTCCGCGAACCGGGCTGGCGGCCGACTCGGAGTTCGTCTCCGTCCGATCCGTGCCGGCGAAAAGCGCCGAGACCGTCCCGGCCGAGTCGGTGCTCGATCCCGCCCTCGCCGACCGATACCCCTTCGAGTTGTACAGCCACCAGGCCGCTGGCCTCCGGGCGCTCGGAGACGGCGACAACGTCTGTGTCTCGACATCGACGGCAAGCGGCAAGACCCACGTCTACGGGCTCGATATCGCTCGCCGATTGCTCGAGGCCGGCGTTCTCTCGGCGGACGGCACCCGGAACGGGAGCGGCGAGGGTTCGACCGCGCTCTGTCTCTACCCGATGAAGGCGCTGACGAACGACCAGCGGGCGGCCCTCGAGACGCTGTATGACGACCTCGGGCTCGACATCCGGGTCCGGATCTACGACGGCGACACCCCAAGGGCGGAACGGCGGTCGATCCGCGAGGAGGCAGACGTCATCCTGACGAACTTCCAGGCGCTGAACGTGTATCTCGAACACCACGACCGCTGGAGCCGGTTTTACAGCGCCGTCGATCTCGTCGCGGTCGACGAGTCTCACACATACACCGGCGTCCAAGGGATGCACGCCGCGTGGATCCTCCGGCGACTCCGGCGGGTCCTCGAGTACTGGGGCGGCGATCCGAGCTACGCGCTCACGTCCGCGACGATCGGCAACCCGAAGGCCCACTCCGAGGAACTGCTCGGCGAGCCCGTGACCGTCGTCGACGACGACGGCTCGCCGAGGGGGCCGCGCGATATCGTCCTCTGGAACCCGCCGCCGCGGGATCGACCGCCGGAGGGAGCCGACCCATCCGAACCGATAGCTGACGTGGCGGAGGCCAGCGACGGCGACGGCGACACCGAAGCCAGCGACGACAAAAGCGAAGCCAGCGACGGCGACACCGAAGCCAGCGACGGCGAGGACGGGATCGCCGAGCGCGTTCCCGCGAGCGTCGATGCCCCGAAGCTGTTCGGGCATCTCACGGCGAAGGAGGTCAAGACGCTTTTGTTCTGTCCGAGCCGCAAGCTCACGGAGCTGAGCGTCCGGCGTGCGTACGATCACCGGCGGGACAACCCCCGCGCCTACGACGGGACCGTCGGGAACGGGTTGGAGCCGTACCACGCCGGGCTCGGAAAGCGGACCAGACACGCCCGCGAGACCGAGTTCAAGGCCGACGCCCTGACGGGGCTTGCCACCACCTCCGCGCTCGAACTCGGGATCGATATCGGCGCGCTCGATGCGACGGTTCTCATGGGCTACCCCGGCCAGCGGCAGTCCTTCTGGCAGCGGATCGGGCGGGCGGGCCGGGGGACGGATCACAGCCTCGCCGTGTTGGTTGCCGACCACCGGATCTTAGATCAGTACGTCGTCTCGAACCCCGAGTATCTGTTCGAATCCGACGTCGAGGACGCGGTCGTCGACATCTCGAACGACGCCGTCTTCGCACAGCACCTGCTCTGTGCGGCCGACGAGATCGCGCTCGATACGGGGGATTTCGACACCTTCGCGGCGACGGATCGACTCCGGAGGGGGGTCGAGATGTGGCGACGCGCAGGCCGCCTCGAAGGCGACCCCGAGGCCGCCGTCCACTACACCGGGCCGCCGCGGCCACAGACCGACGTGAACGTCTACGGGGGTGACGAGACTGATTTCCGGGTTCGGCTCGCCGACGGCGTCGACCGGGACCGGTGGGGACTGCCGGACGAGCTCGATCTCGAAGCGGTCGGCCGGAACCGCGCCTACCGCGATTACCACGAGGGCGCGGTCCGGCTCCACGACGGCCAGCAGTTCGAGGTCCGCACCCTCGATGCGGACCGCCCGCAGCCGGTTATCGAACTCGCCCCGGTTGACGTCGAGTACTACACGCGGACCCGATCGGACGTCAACGTCGTCGACGCCGAATCCGAAACGTCCCGGACGGTCAACGGCTTCGAGCTGCATTTCGGCCGCGGGACGGTGCTCGTCCACCACCACGCCTACGACCGGGTCTCGATCGGGAACAGCGAAACCGTCGAATCGGGGATCCCGACGGAGACCGAGCCGATCGCCATGGAGACACAGCTTTGTTGGGTCGAAGTGCCGAAGGACGTAGAGCGGACGCTGGTCGAGAAATACCGGGCGTACGGCGTCGAGACCGGCGTCGACGCCGACGCCGCGGAGCCGCCGCATCTCGGGTACGTGGCGGGGTTACACGCCGCCGAGCACGCGACGATCCAGACCGCACCCCTGGAGCTGCGGGTCGAAAAGGGCGATCTCGGCGGGCTGGCGACGCTGGTGTTGGACTCGCATTTCGCCGCCCGGGATGGAGACGATGGGTCGGAGCCGACACCGGAGTCGCTCCGGGCGGCCGAACACGCCCTCGAAGCCAGGAGCCGTGAGCGTGAGGGGCCGCCCGCCTCCGGATGGTTCATCTACGACGGCGTCGAGGGCGGGCTCGGTTTCGCCCGCGCGATCTACGGGAACTTCGAGGCGCTTGCGGCACGGGCACGGGACCAGCTTCGGGACTGCGGGTGCGGCCGGCCGAACGGCTGTCCGGCGTGTACGTTCGACGAGAACTGCGGCAACGACAACCGCCCCCTGCTTCGGGCGTCGGCGATCGACACGCTCGATCTCCTGCTCGGCGAGCGGACGATCGACTCCTTCGAGGCGTACGACCCCGAACCGGGGTACGGCGGCGAGCGCCGGCCGGCGGTCTTCTACTCGTAGCCGTCCCACCGTCACGAACCCTTTTGACACCGGCCGCCGAACCGCGATGCGTATGAGTCTCGACGACGCTGCCGAGGAACTCGCCTCCAGCCTCGGCATCGACAAAACGGAGGTCAAAGCGGATCTCGAAAAGCTCGTCTCGTACTCGGTGCCGATGGACGAGGCAAAACAGAGCCTGCGCCGAAAATACGGCGACTCCGGCGGTGGCGGCGGTGGAACGCCTCCGGAGACGGACATCGCCGATATCACGACCGACTCGGGCAACGTCACCGTCTCGGCGCGGGTGTTGACCGTCGGCAAGCGCTCGATCAGATACGAGGGCGAAGACCAGACGATCTTCGAGGGGGAACTCGCCGACGAGACGGGGCGGATCTCCTACACCGCCTGGAACGATTTCTCGCTGTCGGCCGGCGATACGATCACCGCGGGCAACGCCGGCGTCCGGGAGTGGGACGGCGACCCCGAGTTGAACCTCGGCGCTTCGACGACGGTAACGCTCCTAGAGGAACCCCTCTCGGTCCCCTACGAGGTGGGCGGCGAACGCGACCTCATCGACCTCGAAGCGGGTGACCGCGGGCGGACGATCGAGGTTCGGGTGCTTGAGGTCGAACGCCGGACGATCGACGGCCGCGACGGCGAGACGGAGATCCTGAGCGGGGAGTTCGGCGACGGGACAGCCAGGCTCCCGTTTACCGACTGGGATCCCCATCCGGAACTCGCCGAAGGGGAGTCGGTTCGGCTCGAAGACGTCTACGTCGACGAGTTCCGGGGCGTCCCCTCGGTGAACGTGACGGCGTTTTCGAACGTCGAGCCGGCGGCCGACGTCGCCGTCAGCGACGCCGCGACGGAGATGTCGATCAGGGAGGCCGTCGAATCGGGCGGCGTCTACGACGTCCTCCTGACCGGAAGCGTGATCGAGGTCCGGGACGGCTCCGGGCTCATCCAGCGGTGTCCGGAGTGTGGCCGCGTCGTCCAGAACGACCAGTGTCGGACCCACGGGCAGGTCGACCCGGAGGACGACCTGCGCGTGAAGGCGATACTCGACGACGGCACCGAGACGGTCACGGCGATCCTCGATCGCGAACTGACCGCCGAGGTTTACGGCGGCGACCTCGAGGACGCGTTGGATCACGCCCGGGATGCGATGGACCGGGACGTGGTCGCGGAGCGGATCGCCGAACGGCTCGAAGGGCGTGAGTACCGCGTCCGGGGCTCGCTGTCGGTTGATGAGTACGGCGCAAACCTCAACGCCTCCGCGTTCGAGGAAAGCGACGAGGATCCGGGGGCGCGTGCGTCGGCGTTCCTCGCGGAGGTGGACGGATGAGCGGCTCCGCGCCCGGACGGCGTGAGGTCGCCTACCGCCTGTTCGCCGCCGAGTTCGACGACGCGGAGCGCTCCTACAGCGAGAGCGACGAGGAACGGGCCCCGAACTACGTCGTGACGCCGACGGGCGCACGCGTCAACCGGCTGTTCGCCGTCGGCGTCCTCACCGAGGTCGACGACGTCAACCCCGAGATGGTTCGGGGGCGGCTCGTCGACCCGACAGGGGCGTTCGTCACCTACGCGGGGCAGTACCAGCCCGACGCCCTCGCGGTGCTCGAACGCGCCGACCCCCCCGCGTTCTTCGCGTTGTCGGGAAAGGCCCGGACCTATGAACCCGACGACGGCGACCGGATCTACAGCTCGGTCCGCCCGGAGACGGTAAGCGAGGTCGACGCCGAGACGCGCGATCGGTGGGTCGTGACCGCCGCCGAGCGCACGCTCGATCGGATCGGCGTGGTGGCCGCTGCGATCGAATCGGGCCTCGAGGGCGACCGGCTTCGGGCGGCGCTGACCGAGGCCGGCGTCGACGAGCGGCTGGCGGACGGCGTCGTCCTCGCGATCGAGTACTACGGGACGACCCCCGAGTATCTGGCCGAACTCAGGCGGGTCGCGGTCGAGGCCGTCGGCGTGGTTGCCGGCGATAGATCGGAGGTCGGCGCGCTCGAACTCGCGCCGGGGGATGGCGGCGGCGACGCGGCCGCGCTCTCGACGCTCGATCTCTCGGCGGCCACGAAATCGGGGATCGCGGACGCGGCCGGCGACGCGGGCGACCCCGTGGGTGGAGCCGAAACGGCAACCGAGGCGGTCTCGGACCCTCCGGCGGCAACGACGGATCCGGATCCCGATGCGGGGTCGGAGCCGGATCCCACGGCGGCTTCGGGGACGGAGCCGCCGGCGGATCAGGAAACGGAGATGAGCACGGAAACGGCGGCCGATACGGAAGCGGGAACGACCACGGATGTCGTCGACGAGCCGATCGGCGAGGACGATCCCGACCCGGAGTCGAGCAGCGACCCGGACGTCGGTTTGGAGCCGGTCGACGATGGCCTCGAGGAATCCGATGTCGATCCCGGTGAGTTCGAACTGGACGACGAGCAACGCCGAGAGATCGAAGAGGAGTTCGGAACTGAATTCTCCACCGCCGACGAGGTCGAACCGGCCGACATCGAGCCGGAGGGGGTCGAGACGGCGAGCGACGATGCGGCCGCATCCGACGACGACGGGACGACGGCGGGGGGTGGAACCGAACCCGAGGCCGAATCCGAACCTGAACCGGAATCAACACCGGAACCTGAATCAACACCGGAACCTGAATCAACACCGGAACCTGAACCTGAACCTGAATCCGAACCTGAACCGGAATCAACACCGGAACCTGAATCCGAACCTGAATCCGAACCCGAACCCGAACCCGAATTGACATCCGAACCCGAACCCGAATCTGAAACCGGAGCGGCAACACACACGGACGCCGTCGGGGACATCGACCTCGATGAAACCGTCGTGGCGCTGATGGGTGAACTGGACGACGGCGACGGGGCACGGAAGGACGCTGTCGTCGCGGCCGCCGTCGAGGAGTACGGTGCCGCCCCGGAGGATGCCGAGGAGGCGATCCGGAACGCGCTGATGAGCGGCCAGTGTTATGAGCCCTCCGAGGACACGCTGAAACGGATCTGAATGCTCGAACCGGTTCCCGGCGAGCCGGCCGCAGTCGCCGATTGCGGCCCCGAGCGCGTCCTCGTCGTCGCGGATTATCACGCCGGTCTGGAGATCGGACTCCGAGGTGACGGTGTCGAACTCGACAGCCGCGCCGACAGCCGTCGCGAGGCACTTTTGGGGCTGTTGGAAACCGTCTCCGTCGACAGGGTGGTGTTTCTCGGGGACCTCGGGGACAGCATCGGTACCCCCGGCCGCGAGGAGCGCGAGGAACTCGACGCGCTCGTGGGGGCGGTAACGGCCGAATATCCGATCACCGTCGTGAAGGGCAACCACGACGGGGGGATCGAACCGGTGGTCGGCGACGTCGAGCGGGTCGACGTGACCGACGGCGCCGGGGTTCGGATCGGTGCCGTCGGGTTCTGTCACGGCCACACCTGGCCCGCCGACTCGGTCGCCGCCGCGCCGCTCGTGTGTATTGCCCACGAACACCCCCTCGTTCGGCTAACCGACGCCGTGGGCGGTCGTCGAACCGAGCGCGTCTGGCTGCGCGGGCGGCTCGATGCGGCGGGCTTTCCCGACTACGACGCCGTCGGCGATCGACTCGTCGTCTGCCCGGCGTTCAACGATCTCTCCGGGGGGACGACGGTCAACGAAGGCGACAGCTTCCTCTCGCCGTTTCTCCCGGCGGGCCTCGCAGACGGGGAGGCGTACCTGCTCGACGGCACCCGGCTCGGCCCCTACGAGCGGGCGTGATCGGGGACGGACACGCGGAGACCGGCATCCAGGCCAATCCCATCGCACACAGCGAGCACGGCGGTCCGGCGGAGTACCTCTATTCGGCGCTACGTGACCGTTTCGGCGATGCGATCGCGTACGAATACGTCCAGTAGTGGCTGTGGTGGCCACGTGAGGAAAGTCCACATCGAGAACGACCGAGGGTCCGTCCGGGCGGGCGTCCCCGGACGTTTCATATCGGGACGTAACACTTAGAGTCGGCTCCCGTCGATGATACCCTCCGCCAGTTCGATAATCCCGTCCAGGGAAGCGATATCGAACACAGCAACCGCCAAAACGTCGGGGAGGATCACGGTCAGCCCGACCATCAAGACCACACCAACGGCCGAGGAGACGGCTCGATCGTCATCACTTATAAATCGCCCTCGACGCACTCGCATCGCCGGTAACTTCGGAGGTAGTATTTAACAATTCACAGGCTAAGTCCCCGTCCTCAAGGAGCGAACGAGAGTAAGCGAGTGAGCGAGTAGGGTAGGGTAGTTCACAAGTACAACGGCTTGGATTGCTTGAACTGGGAGTGGTTGAAGAATCGGATGAACTAGGTCAGGAACTGGCCGAATCAACGCCTGCTGAGACTGGCACCGCTGCGGGGTCACGCTCTAGCTCGTCTATGGACGTGGTTCCTGCAAGTGCTGTCGTTGACACAGGAAGCCCCACCCTCAAGGAACGAGCGGCGGTAGCCGCAAGTGAGTAGGGTGGGGTAGTTCACAAATATGGCTCTGTTGAAATCCGCAAGTGGTGATATGTTTCCCGCGTCGCGGTGAATAT
>OBKM01000758.1_pt1 | contig 15034 bp, 20 predicted proteins | sample 1519691 | NCBI WGS metagenome assembly OBKM01 (sample SAMEA37050418, study PRJEB22526) | metagenome | biome: saline pan; feature: lake; material: water | place: Egypt | collected 2015 | depth 0.5 m | reverse complement strand
GTCGATGTCGCCCGACCGAACACCATCAGGGTCGGCGAGGGCGTTGCTCCGCGGCGAACGGTGGCTCCGATACCCTCTTAACACGCCGTTGCATATCGGTTTACAATGACGGTTGAGGCAACCAGCGCTGGGGCAATCCTCTTCCGCGACACCCGCGGCCGACGGGAGTACTTGCTCCTCAAAAGCCGTCCGGGGGACTGGGAGTTCCCCAAAGGCGGGGTCGAAGGAGAAGAGGAGCTTCAGCAAACGGCGATCAGAGAGGTATCCGAGGAGGCCGGCATCGAGGAGTTTCGACTCATCAACGGCTTTCGCGAAGAGTACGACTACGTGTTTCAGGCCAGCGGTAAGACGATCCACAAGACCGTCCACCTGTTTATCGCCCACTCGTTCGAGGCGAGCGCGGAGATTTCGAAAGAACACCGCGACCTGCAGTGGCGCGACTACGAACAGGCGCTCAATACGATCACCCAAGACGGCCCGCGCGAGATTCTCGAAGAGGCTCACGAGTTTCTCGATCAAAAACTCGAAGAAGAGGGCGACTACATTTAGTCGCCGGTAACGCGTGTCCCAATCGGCCGGTTTCGATTCCGAGTTCAGCTACGAGCTGTGTGTCTGCCGATGGGCCGAGTTAGCATGGCCTCCCGGCGAGCCCGTTGGTGATCCCGACAGCACCGCGGCCACGACCCACATTGTCGCCCGACAACTCGGCACGCACAAGCGACGCTGGGACACCGTCGTCGTCGAAGTCGATCCCGCGGAACTCGAAAAACGCGCCGCCTTTGGCGACGCCGAACTCGACAGCGACCTGCTTCATATCGTTCGCAACGCGCCCGCCGAGTGGGCGTGGTACCGCGAGGCACTTCCGAAACCCGACTATCCATGGCGCTACGTCCGTGAGGCGGTTCACCGCGCGGCCGACCGCGACATCCTCCACACGCGCCGCGCGGGCAACCGGATTGAAATCAAGCGTATTGCACCGTATCCCGACTGGCTCGTCCGTCTCGTCGCCATCGAGAACAAGCCCGATCTCGACGCGAGCGCGGCCCGGCGACTCGGCGACCAACTCAGCCACGATGTGGGCGTTGGACTCGCCGACGAGGTCTGGGTTGCGACACGGCGAACCGGCGAGTTGGTCGAACCGGCGTTGCTCGAAGCGCTGCCCGTCGAAGCAGGCATTCTTACGACCGAGTTCGACGACGGAGTCGACGCCGAAAGCGCGCAGATCGACTGGCATCCAACTGTGTTGACGCCGACGCACGACGCGGCCCACCGAACCGCGCGCCGGCTTGAACTCGCCGAACGCGCGTACGGTCGTGGCTGGCGCGGCTATCACGAAACAATGCGCCCCGACTGCCGGGCGTTCGAACTCCGTCGCCACGGCCGGGCGTTGGTGCCGTGGTGTCGAGCCAAAGGCTGTCACCAGTCGGCTTCGATGTGTGCCGGATCGTGCGCCGACTTTTCGCCCGAACCGCCCGCGTGGCGGATGCGAGGGTGGCCGATTGCGGGTGGACCGGGAGCCGCGAGCCGCAGACTGCTCGCCGACCGTGCCGATCGCGACAATTCCTGATTCTCACTCCTCGATGGTGCTGACGGCGACCGCGTCGCGCTCGACGGCGAGTCGGAAGGTCGGAACCGTCCGGTAGATGACCTCGACGACGTTTTTGCGTTTGAGACTCTGGAGTGCGCGTCGAACCTCGCCGGCCTCGGGATCGATGTCGTAGCGCTCGCGGAGTTTGTTCAGCACGCTGACGACGCTTTCGGAGCGCTCGTCGGGGCCGGCAACAACCGAAAACACCTGTGATTCGAGCGTCGGTACGCGGATTTCGCTCGGCGCAACGTCGCTGCCCTCGCCCTCGGTCGGTGGCTCAACACCCGGTTCGACGCCGGTGAGTTCGACGGCCTCGGCGGTCGATCGGATGAGGCTGTTGTCGTCGCGAAAGTAGTACTCCTTGAGGTGGCTTTCGAGATACCGGTGAACCTCGCTGCCGCTATCGAGCCCCCAGCGCTGTTGGAGCTCCCTGTTTTTTGTCGGCTGGAGTTCAACGATGTCTCCCAGCCGCTCGAGTTCCTCATCGGTCAGACTCATACCGACCGGTTGAGCGCCATTACATATCCGGGTTCCGGGTTTCGCTGCTCGTTCGCGCCGATAGCCGTCCGACTCACCGACAGAAAGAGCTACATCGACTGGGCGCGGAGAACCATCATGACTGATCGTGTTAAAATCGCCCGTGTCAAACCCGTTCTTGCGGAGATCGACTACCCAGTGGGCCGTGATGCGGCCGCAACCGCATTCGACTCGGTGACGCTGACGCTGGCTGATGGCGAAGCCAATCTGGGTGCGCTCATTGCGAAAGCCGGCCGTGAGCGCTTCGAGTCGGCTGACGACCTCGCAACCGAACTCAACAACGTCATGCCGATCGAGGCGGTCGGCGAACCCGGGCAGTCCGATGGCGACGCCTGAACTGGCCGTTCGGTCGATCCAAACGCACACCGAATCCCGTCGTTTAAGTAACTCACAGGGCGTGGGTTTTGCTAATGGAATTTTGTGACGACTGCGGTTCGATGATGAAGACGCAGGGTGATTTGTGGGTCTGTGGGTCGTGTTCGTTTTCGAAACCACGGAACCAACAACAGGAGGCGGCGATGACGACAACACAGGGCCAACAAGACACGGAAATCATCGACGTGAGCGACGCCGAAGACAACGGGTTGCCGACGACGAATGCACGGTGTCCCGCCTGCGAAAACGACCGGGCGTACTGGTATATGCAACAGATCCGTGCGGCCGACGAGAGCGAAACGCGGTTTTTCATCTGCACAGACTGCGAACACAAGTGGCGCGAGGACGACCACTGAGATGACGCTCGCGCCGCCAGCGGTGCCGGCCGAACGGCTGGCTGACTGGCGGCAAACCGAGCAAACGGTCGAGAAGGCGTTTTCGACGCCCCTTGTCACGGTCACCACGCACACGCAGGTGTACGAGGAGGTCACCGAACGCGACCAAATTCGCGCCGCATGCGACATCGACCAACCGTGGCGGTTCTTTTTCGCGAGTCGGCTCCGACTCGACCCACCCAAACAGCCCTCGCGACCGTTGAGCGAACTCGTCGCGCGGCGCGCTGCGGCCTCCGTTACCGACCGGCTGAAAGCGCGTTCGTTCGAACGAATCGACCGGTCTCGCGCCGAAAGCTCACGAATGGGCGAATACACCGACGGAATCAGGTTCGACTACCGCGCAATCTGCCGACTTCGTGAAAAAAACGCGACCCTCTCGCTGCCGGTGGCGGCGTCGCTCGCGATTTGGGATGCGGGCGGCGACTATCATCTCGCGGGCGGTGGCTACCCGAGCGGTCGCCCCGACAGCGCACCCGACGCTCTCGCCGACGCGCTGGCGACGCATACCGATCCAGCGGCCGCTGCAGCGACACTTGACGAACTGATTGACGCCACGGTGACGGCGTCTCGAAAATAAGCATCTGCGGTGGTTGTCGCGTGGGTCGGCGTCCCTCGTCGTTTGCGTCACTGTCTCGACGGTCAACACTCGGCTGACTTCGTCGCTTTCTTACTCTCCAACATACGTCCGACTCCCTCGCTTTCTCGACGTTCAACACTCGGTTGCGTCGGTTTCGGTGAGCACTGAGAGGCCGCCGTCGCGTCCGACAATTACGGTGAGGTTGATACAGTCCTGTCGATCAAACGAAGAGAGCGAGGTCCGGCGGAGTTCATCGCGGTCGAGTCGGGTGATGATCTGAAACGCACCGGGTTCGGCCGACCAGTCGGGCTCGATATCGGTTCCCTCCGACCCGTCGAGTTCGTGGGTCGACCAGTGTTCGACCTCGCTGTCACGCTGGACGATAACGTCGACAGTGTGGGTCGTTGAGTCGAGATTTTCGATCGAAATCGAACCGAGCGTTGTTCCCGACGGTTCCTCGTCAACGTCCGCATCGATCCCATCAACACAGCCTGCGACCGCACCGACGCCCGCGACGCCGACACCCGCAAGCACTCGCCGTCGTGTATACTGAGTCATTGCTACTGGATGACCAACGGAGGTAGTTAACTGTTCGCGACACGGTTCGCGCTGGCTCGGTGTGTGCGTGGTCGCCGGAGTCTCACTCCTCGAACTCGATGCCCGTGATCTCGAAGCGTGCGCCACCGTCGGCTCCCTCGACGAGCCGAATGTCCCAGCCGTGGGCCTCGACGATTTCGGCGACGATTGCCAGCCCGAAGCCGGTTCCCGTCGCCGAGGTCGAGTAGCCCGCCTCGAACACCGACTCGCGCTCGTTTTCGGGAACGCCGGGTCCGGTGTCTTCGATGTAGAGGCCGGTCTCGTCATCGAGCAGGCCGACGGTGATAACGACGTGTCCGTCGCCGTCGCCGCCACTGTCGCTCTCGGCTGAATCGCTCGGCACACCGTGTTCGACCGCGTTCGCAACGAGATTTTCAATCAGCTGTTTGAGCCGGCCGGGATCCGCCCGAATTCGTGGGCAGTCGGAGCCACACGCAAGCCGGAGCGAGGCACCGTCGGTCTCGACGGTGCTCCAACACCCCTTGACGATGTCGTCGATGGCGATGATCTCCGGATCGGCGACGTGTTCGCCTTCGCGCGCGAGTGTGAGCAGGTCGTCGATCATCGTCCGCATCCGCGTGTGTGCACGCTCGATGGCCGCCGCGTGCTCGTCATCACCCGTTTCGCGAAGCAGTTCGAGTCGCCCCTCGGCCACGTTGAGCGGGTTTCGAAGGTCGTGTGAGAGAATGCTCGCGAACTGTTCGAGTTGGTTGTTCTGTCGGGTGAGTTCGGCCTCGCGCTCGCGGAGCTGTTCGGTGCGGTCGACTTGGGCAAACGCGGCTGTGAGGTTGCCGGCCAGTATCTCAGCCAACAGCATCTCGTGTTCGTCGAAGGTTGTGGCTTCGGTCGAGGTGGCGATGAGAATACCGTCCTCGCCGAGCGGAACGTGGAGTTCGCTTTCGACCGGCGAATCCGGATTGAGGATGTCCTCGTCGTCGTGAACGTCATCAATGGCGAGCGTCTCGCCGGATTCGTAAACGCGCCACGCGATGCCCTCACCCGGCGAGAACGTCGGTGGCTCGCCAACGATACCGGAGCACTTCTCGGAAATCGCAACCGGAACCAACGCGCCCGTGTCGTCGTCGGCGAGGTGAATGGCGTTGGCCTCAAGGCCGATGACTGTTTTCGCCGTTTCGACACCGATCTCGGCAACGTCTTCCCGTGATTCGGCGTTGATCAATCGCTGCATGCTCTCGTTGAGCGCTTCGAGTTGTGTTTCGCGTTCGACCTGCTCGGTGATGTCGCGGACCGTACAGACAACTTCGCCGTTTGCGGTCGTCGAGAGCGTGTGATCCTCGACGAAGGTGCTGCCGTCGGCCCGGAGACCGGTCGTCGTGCCGTGCCATCTGCCCTCGTTTTCGAGTGCGGGCGTGATTTCGCGTTCGACAGTCGGCAAGTCCTCATCGAGATAGAGCAGTTCGTAGTGCTCGCCGAGCAGCTCCTCAGGTTCGTAGCCATAGAGGTCGGCGTAGGCTCTGTTGACGTAGACAAAATGGTCGTCATCGAGAATGCTCACCCCCTCTTGGGCGGTCTCGATGGCATCGAGCTGTCGTTGCCGCTCGCGCTGTGCGCGCATGCTTTCGACGGCATTGGTGATCCGGTTTGCCAGAACGGTGTACTGGCTGGTGCCGGTTTCCTTCTGAAGGTAGTCGGTCACTCCTGCGGAGATGGCCTCGCTGGCGACGTCCTCGCTGCCCCGACCGGTGTAGAGGATAAACGGGAGCAACTCGTCGGTTTCTCGAACGATTTCGAGAAACTCGAGCCCGTCTTGGTTCGCCATTTCGTAGTCACTGATAACGCAGTCGACCGGCTCGGTTGCGAGGATGTCGAGCCCCTCGTCGACATCCGTTGTGGTAATAACCCGAAACCGCTCGTCGGTTCGTTCGAGGACGGTTGCGGTTAGCTCCGCAAACGTGGCTTCGTCATCGACATGGAGCACGGTGATCTCCTCGGTCTGTGTCCTCATAGTGGCGACCAGTTACTCGGAAGACGGGTGGGAAACATATAACTCTACGTGAGTGTTGCCGTGCGTTGACTGTCGTAAAAAATGGACTCGGCGGGATTTGAACCCGATGGCGAGACTCGTGACGCTCGCCTCGCGTGATTCAAATCCAGTCTCGACCATTCTCGCTCGTAAAAGCTCGCTTCGATGGACTCGGCGGGATTTGAACCCGCGGCCTCTCCCATGCCAAGGGAGTGATCTACCGCTGATCTACGAGCCCTCGTCGCAACCGAGAGTTCCCCGGTTCCGGTATTAAGGCCTTCGACTCTGGGGAACCGAGTCACGCGATTGCACGGGGACGCCGGAGCCGACGTGTCGACAACACAAATAGAAAACCCTTAACGCGCTCGTGGTGCAAAGACCACTGGGAACAGCACAGTCGTAACTCTGACTCGCCCACCCGGGCTTGGGATTGCGACAGTGCGCCACCAGCCGTTGGCGCGCCGCCGAGTCGGCGGCCGCGACGGTCACGTGGACATGTCGTTTTGCGGTCTGTGCCGTTCCAATTTCAGACAATGGCACGAATGCATACCCGTCGCCGTGGCTCGTCCGGATCGGACCGCCCGGCGGCAGACGAACCCCCCGAATGGAGCGATGTCGACGCCGACGCCATCGAGGCGCGCGTTGTCGAACTCGCCGAACAGGGCTACGACCCCTCGGTCATCGGCCTCAAACTCCGCGACGAAGGCGTCAAAGGCACGCCGGTGCCGAACGTCTCGCTCGCGACCGGCAAAAAAATCGGCCAGATTCTCGAGGACAACGACGCCTCACCCGAGGTGCCCGAGGATCTCCGCCGACTGATGGAACGCGCCATCGGCCTGCGCGAACACGTCGCCGAAAACGGCCAGGACTACCAGAACAAGCGCGCACTCCAGAATACGGAGTCGAAGATTCGCCGACTCGTCAACTACTACCGCGGTGACAAGCTCGACGAGGACTTCCGCTACAGCTACGACGTCGCGAAAAAGCTGCTCGACTGAGGACTGCAACGCCCGTCGCACACCACCCACAGCAATGTCGGACGCCCACACCGAACCGAGCGCGAACACCGATCCCGATGCCACCGCGGCGGTGGCCTCGGCGCTAGCGACCGCGCCGTTCGTCCGGCTCTACGGCCACGTCGATGGCGACGCACTCGCCGCGGTCGGGCTGGTTGCGGTCGCCCTGCGTGACCGTGACATTCCGTTCCAGATTCAGTTCTCGACGGATCCGTGCGGTGCGGTCGACGAACGCCTCGCCGGTGACAACGCAGACACTAACGGCCTCGACGCCGATGGCGACACCGACGCCGACGCGGCTGCTGACAGCCGCTCGCTGGTCGTTTCCCGTGGTCAACGCGGCAGCGCCGACTGCGCGATTCCGCCGCACGGCGATGGCCGGCCGGCGAGCATCGTCGCCGCCGAACTCAGCCGTGAACTCGGCGTCGAGCCCGACCCACTGCTCGTTCTTGCGGGCGTGATCGCGTCGGGCTCGATTCCGGGAACCGATGCGAGCGGTTCGTTGCTCGAACGCGCCGAACAGCGTGGACTCGTCTCGCGTCGCCCCGGTGTTGCACTCGCGACTGCCGATCCGGCCGACGGCTTGGCACACTCGACACTGCTCGCCGCGCCGTTTTCGGGCGACTCGACGGCCGCAGCCACGCTTGTTGACGATGTCAACTGGGCCGCCAGCGATGAGGGCCACCGACGGCTCGCCTCGCTCGTCGCCGTTGAAACGGTTACTGCCGACGGGGCCTCACCCGGTGCGGCAGACGAAATCGAAACCGCGCTGCGTCCGTATGCGACGCCGAACGGGCCGTTCGAAACGCTCGGCGGCTACGCCGACGTGTTGTCGGTGTGTGCCCGCGAGGCTCCCGGATTGGCCGTCAGCGTCGCACTCGGTGCCGATTGCGTCGACGAGGCGCTCTCGGTCTGGCGCAGTCACGCCGTGGCGGCCCACGACGCGCTCGCGTCGGCCACGACCGGCCGGTACGACGGCGTGTTCGTCTGTCGCATTCGAACCGATCGGCCGGCCATCGTTCCGACCGTTGTGCGACTTGCGAGCGCGTTCCGGTCGCCCGAACCGGTCACGCTCGTTGTGACCGCTGACGCACTCGATGGCGAGCGACACGCTGCCGTCCATGCGGCCGACCCGTGCGCGCTCGATACGGCAGCAGAGCGCGTCGCAACCGAGTTCGACGGCGAGTATGGCGGTACGCCGAGCGCGGCGACCCTCCGTGTTTCGGTCGACGACAGCACGCTCATCGCCGCCGTCAGGGAGGCGCTCTGATGGACGACGCTCCCGAAACCGACGGCGACGCCAGCATGGCCGATACCGACAGCGATACGGCGACCAACGACCCGCATCACACCGAATCCACGCGAACCGGGGCCGTTCGAACCGCAACCGTTCGAACCGATCACGCAACGGCCGCCCGTGCAACACGGGTTGCCCGCGCCGTTTCGCCCGACAACACGGCGTCGATGACGACCCGTGTCGACGACGCGAGCGTCGAAACCGACATCGCCCGCGAGACGACCGGTGGCTTGCAGGCGACCGTTGACGACTACCTCGTCAATCTCGGCATTGCAACCGCCGTGCTCGATTCCTGTGGAACCCAGCACAGCCAGCCGACTACTACCACCAACACGACACACCACTATGAGTGAACGATCAGTATCCAAACAGCAGCGGGGCGGCAAACGATGGTACACTATCCACGCCCCCGAACAGTTCGACCGAGCAGACCTCGGCAAAACGCTTGCGGACGAACCCGATCAGGTGATCGGCCGCAACCTCGAAACAACGCTCGGCGAAATCACCAACGACGCCGGTGCGAACAACACCAAACTCACGTTCAAAATCACGGACGTTGGCTCGGACTCGGCGTACACCGAGTTCATCAAACACGAGCTGACCCGCGATTACCTGCGGAGTCTCGTTCGCCGCGGCGCATCGAAAGTCGATGCCAATATCACGGTCGTCACGACCGACGATTACCGAGTCCAGATTCAACCGGCCGCCTTCACCACGAAGAAGGCCGACAACAGTCAGGAACACGCGATTCGTCGCGTCATGATCGACCTCGTCAAAGAGGCGGCCGCCGAGCGAACCTTCGAACAGCTCACAGACAGCGTGATCGAGGGCCGACTCTCGTCGGCAATCTACGGTGAAGCCAAAACGATCTACCCGCTACGCCGCGTCGAAATACAGAAGTTCGAACTCGAAGCGCGCCCTGCAGAGCTCGCCGAAGAGGAAGCTGTCGCAGTCGATGTCGACGAAAGCGACGTCGCCGACGACGTTGCCGACGACTGAGCGGCTGACACGCGACACGGTTTCAGTTTTTATCATCCACCCCACAGTGACGAGGCTGTCGCGCTCCGCTTCGACGCAACTCGGTTACTCTTCGACGCGAACTGTTCCGATCATTCCGCCGGTTTCGTGCGGAATGCAGACGTATGGGTAGTCTCCTGGTATCTCGAACGTGTGCTCGAAGCGGTCGTCGGTGTTGAGTTCGCCGCCGAACTCGTCGTCCCACGCGTCGCGCGCCTCCTGCTCGGATTCGAACCCACCGCTCGCAAAAAACTCCGCGCGGTCGGGTAGTGGATCCTCGTAGGCGGTGACGGTGTGTCGGCGCGTGCTCGTGTTTTTCCAGACCACGGTCGTTCCCACTGACACGGTGAGTGCTTCGGGGATAAATCCTGTTTCGCTCATGGCGACATCGTGGTCGTCCTCGCCAAACATCGCAAGACAGCCCGCGAGGCCGACGGTTGCGGCCGAGCCGACGGCTGCGAGAACGCGCCGCCGGGTACGCGACTTCGTCATACAGATCCGTAGGTTCGCCGGACATATAGCCCGCGCGGTTCGCGAAACGACATGACCACAACGTCGGCCGCCGACGAACACGCAGATGGTAAAACCTAACCGGTCGGTCGTCGACCACGACGTATGAAACCGCGGTTCGTCGGCCGGCTTGGTCTTGCGGATTTCGTCACCATCGCCAACGCGGCACTCGGTTTTCTGGCCGCCGCGCTCGCGTTCGTCGATGTTGCGCTCGCCGCACGACTCATTTTGCTCGGCGCAATCGCCGACGGACTCGACGGCGTTGTTGCCCGCAGACGCGGCAGCACGCCCGCCGGCGCATATCTCGACTCGCTCGCCGATGTCGCCTCATTCGGTGTTGCCCCCGCGATCCTCGTTGCTGTCATCGTGTTCGAGCAGTGGCTTCCCGGCGGTGATCCACTGTTCGTCGCCGTGGGGGTCGGCCTGCCAGCGGTGTTCGTCGCGATGGCAGTCGCCCGTCTTGGGCTCTACACGGCGTATGATACCGAGGCCAACGAGACCAAAGGCGTCCAGACGACACTCGCGGCAACAATCCTCGCGGCGACCGTGCTTGCGGGCTACACCGCGGCTGGGGTTCTTGTTGTACTCACCGGCGTGTTGGCCGCGCTGATGGTCACGACGATCACGTACCCGGATCTCCACGCCCAAGACGCGCTGATTATGGGTATGGTGCAGGCGCTGGCGATTCTCATGCCGGGATTTTACGGCGAGGGCTTCGCGTTTGCGCTCCTATTCCTCGCGCTGGCGTATCTGCTGTTCGCGCCGCGGTTTTATTGGCGCGATCACCTCGACAGCCCGCGCCTTCGTCGGCTGTTCGGCTCGTCGTAGGCGGTGTGGTTTTCGTGTCGTTGGTGTGGTTTTTGTGTCGTAGGCTCGTGGTCTAGGTGTTTTCGTCGTGGTTTTGTACCGTGGTCGTGGTTACATTCCCATGTCGGACGCGGAGTCAGGAATCGGCAGTGACGCGGGAGCGACCCCGAGCAGTTCGGCGGCGTGATCGAGCGCCATGTCGAAGCCGTAGTAGCGTTCGAGTTCGTCACCCTCGGCGCTCGGCCGCACCATGACCATTGCGTAACCGTCGATATTCTGGGCAACGACCGCGGTTCGTCCGTCGCGCTCGAACGACAGCTGGCGCTCGCCCGCTGTTTCGGTGTAGGAGGCGACGATGCCATCGGCTGTTTGGGTTGCCTGCGACGTGCTCGAACTGTTGGCGTCAGTCATACGTACACAACGGTCTCGACGTAGTCGAAGCTGTCGGTTCGGGCGAGAGGGCGGTCGCTCGGCGAGTAAAACCGGTATGAGTAGCGGACGAACCGGGGTTGCCGGCCGTTCCAAACACAGGGAGTCCCGGGTGCCTCCTCCACCCCGCGATCCGCCGAGCGACGGGCGTCCAGCGATGGGCTGCTCGCTTCCGCGCCTGACCCGGTGTCGCCGGTGAACCGGTGAGTGACACCCCTGCGGGTGAGCCCACCGGACCGCTGTCCCCGTCGGACGAGGTTTCGACGTTGGCGTCCGAGGCCTGCGCCGGTTCGACGCGACGCCCTCGGCGTTCGGCCCCCGTTGAAGACTGTCTCACGGGTGGTGAGCAGGGCCTAACTGCCCGACCTAGTCCACCAATCGGTAGCACTGAGAGGGTTAAGGGCCTTTCGTCTCGGTTCCCATTCCAAGCCGTCGTGTGTGAGAAACGCGGTCGGTCTCGCCAACACCGAACCATTCGGCCACGTCAGTTGACGACGGCAGCGCAACTCAGTTGACGACGATAGCGTAGACGCCCGCCGTGATTGCGACGAGTCCACTCACGGCGAGGCTCGCCCACGGATGGAACTCGAGCCACGAGTACTCCGGCGGGAAACTGAACAACACGGTTGACTCCATCTGGACGACCCACAGCGCCGTCATCACGAACAGTATCACGCCCACCGCGAGCATGATCCCCGACACCAACGAGGGATCGGCGCGGCCGCGAACGCTTGAGAGGAAAATAACGCTTCCGAGCAGTCCCAAAAACACCGCCCCAGTGATACCGAGCGTCCCCGAGGCGTAGTACGCGCGAACCAACTGGTCGTTTCCCTCAATAACGAGAAACGGCACCGACACCACCACCACGAGCGCAAACGACAACACCGCCCCGGCGTAGGGGACGACTCGGTCGAGTTCCATACCGCGTGTTGTTCCGAACCGGTGTTAAATCACCCGAGACGGACGGACGATAACACACGAAAGGGAAATCGGTAAGCGGCTGGCCCGCCGCGAACGCGTATGGACCGTGTTGCACTCGTTGGGGCATCGATGACCCAGTTCGGCCAGCGCGAAAGCTGGATTCGCGATTTGCTCGCCGAGGCCGGCCGCGCCTGTCTCGACGACGGCGGCGTCGCCGGCAGCGATCTCGATCACCTCTACGTCTCGAATATGGCCAGCGGCGAGTTCGAGGGGCAAACCGGCATCGCCAACGCCCTCGCGCACGACCTCGACGCGCTCGGCGCGTACACCGCCCGAATCGACCAGACCAGTTCGTCTGGCGGCGCGGGCGTCTACGCCGCCTGGCAGTCGGTCGCCTCTGGCGCGAGCGACCTCACAATGCTCGTCGGCGGCGAAAAGATGACCCACCGGAGTACCGCCGAGGCAACCGACGTCATCGCCTCGCTCACCCATCCCGCCGAGTACAAACACGGCGTGACGCTCCCCTCGTTCGCCGGCCTCACCGCCCGGCGCTACCTCCACGTCCACGACGCACCCCGCGAAAGTCTCGCCCGGGTCGCGGTCAAAAACCACAAAAACGGCGTCGACAACCCCCACGCCCAGTTCCGAAAAGAAGTCGACCTCGAAACCGTCATGTCCTCGCCCATCGTTGCCGACCCGCTGCGGCTGTACGACTTCTGTCCGATCACCGATGGTTCGGCCGCTCTCCTGTTTTGTCCCGAATCGGTCGCCGCCGAGTACACCGACAACTACGTCGTCATCAGCGGCATTGGCGGGGCGACCGACACCCACGTCGTCCACGAACGCGCCGATCCGACCGTGATGGGTGGCGTCGTCGACTCGGGCCAGCGAGCCTACGAGATGGCCGGCGTCGGCCCCGACGACATCGATGTCGCCGAGTTGCACGACATGTTCACGATTCTCGAATTCCTCCAGTCGGAGGGACTCGGCTTTTTCGACCCGGGCGAGGGCTGGACCGCCGTCGAAAACGGCGTTACCGACCGCGACGGCGACCTCCCGATCAACACGTCGGGCGGCCTCAAATCGAAGGGCCATCCGCTCGGGGCGAGCGGCGTCGCCCAGGTGTACGAGCTCTACCACCAGCTTCGCGGCACGGCGGGGCCCCGGCAGGTCGATGCCGAGACCGCGCTGGCCTGTAACGTGGGTGGCTTTGGCAACTGTGTGATTACGACGGTTCTGGAGGCCGCCCAATGAGCGAACACGAGCAAAACGAGACAAGCGAGGAGTCCGAGACAGCCGAGAGCACCGGCCAGCCGCCGATGAACGCCGCGCGCTACCCCGATGGGACGATCCTCTATCCACCGCATCCGCTCGGTCCAGATGGTGCCGAACCGGTCGAGACGGTCGACCTCGGCGAGTACGACGCCACCGTCATCACGTGGACCTCGTCGACGGCGACGCCGCCGGGGGTTCGCCAGCCGAACCATCTCGCGATCGTCGAGTTCGACGTCGACGGCGAGTCGGTTCGGGCAATCGGCCAGCTCACCACCGACGAGGTCGCAATCGGCGACCGGGTCGAACCGGTGTACGCCGCCGAACTCCGCGAGCCAGGGGCCGGAATCCGCGAGCCGGCCAGCCAGTCGTGGGACGGCTACCGGTTCCGTCCGACCGAGTGACGCGCCGGAGTGCGTGTGGGAAGCGCCGTCCGACGCGGTGGCCGCACACGCCGGTACCATTTTTTATACTGCGCTGTCTGCTTCGTCGTCGTCAGCAGCACCTGTGTTCTTCTCGTCACCCGCTCCTCGCTCGTTGACCTCGGTGTCGGATTCGGGTGGCGTGTCGCCTTCGCGGTTGGGTTCGTCTTTGCTCTTCTCGTGATCATCGGCAGCCGCGTTCGAGCGGTCGAGTTCGTTCTTGATCGATTCGAGTTCGGCGTCGACATCAACGTCCGGAGCCGGATCGTCACGACCGTTCTCATCGGTGGATGGCTCGTCCGTGTCGGCCTCTGTCTCGTCGCGTTCGCTATTGTCCGCTGGGCCAAACGCATTGTCCTCGGTCACGTTAATCATCACGCCGCGGGACCGACCCGGTCGGTCGCGATCAGGGCTGTCGCGATCAGAGCGGTTCGGGTCGGCGTCTCGGCTGTCGTCGCGGCGCTCTCGGTCGCGCTGCTCGCGGACGACCGCCTCGGCATCACGAAGCCGTTGTTCGATATCGTCGGTGAGTCCGTAGGCGTCTTCGAGCAGCCGGCGCGACTCCGTATTTTCGGGGAGTTCGGTCGTAGAAAGCGCGGTTCGAAGCTCGCCGAGCGCGTTCGCCAACTGCTCGCCGGCTTCGTTGCCGACCCGATCGAGTTGGGTTCGCGCGGCGTCGCCCTCCGCGCGGGCGGCCCGACCCGGATCGGCAAGCCGCAGGGTTCGCCGCAGCAGTTCGAGCGACTGGATCGTCGCCTCGAGCAACGCGATCAGTGTCGGAATCGAGTACTGCTCGGTGAACCGGAGGAGTTCGCCGAGACTCGGCGGTTTGGGCGGCCCGCGCCGACGGTCGGATCGCAGCTCGCTTCGCAGTTCGTTGAGTGTCGACTCAAGCTCATCGAGCTGTGCCGCCAACTCCTCGCGGTCGCGCGGGCGGTCATCGTCCCGGTCGGGTGGAGAGCGACTCATACACGGTGTTGGATCGCCGAGCGAATAAGCCTGCGGCACCAGTAACGTCTTCGGACGACACGGCGATTGTTTGGCCGACCAAAACCTATTTGAGTTTAGGCCTACCTAAGAGGTAGTATGACTGCACAAGACACCGGACGACACCGCGAACGCTCGGATGCAGAGATTCCTTGTGTCTCCGCGCTTCGCGCCTCGCCGAACCGGACGGTGTTCACCGAGGACGACAACTGCGACGGGTGGATTGCAACCGATCTGACGGTCTCGCTGCGACGATAACGCGCTCGGTTCATTTCGGTTGATCCGCGGTTTCCTCGCTATTAT
>OBKM01000757.1_pt1 | contig 15044 bp, 14 predicted proteins | sample 1519691 | NCBI WGS metagenome assembly OBKM01 (sample SAMEA37050418, study PRJEB22526) | metagenome | biome: saline pan; feature: lake; material: water | place: Egypt | collected 2015 | depth 0.5 m | reverse complement strand
ACATGTAAGAACAGCTATACGAGGTTTTTTTTTTTTTTTTTTTTAATGATACGGCGCCCACCGAGATCTACACTCTTTCCCTACACGACGCTCTTCCGATCTTCGATCCGGTGTTCGGGACGGCCGTAACCGCGGATCGGATCGAAAACGACGGGGCCACTGTTACGAGTTCCAGAGAAGGGATTTCCGCCCCGTCGGCCAGCAGCCGGGTCGAGGAACGGATCGAGGAATGCCAGACGGATGGCTGCGATGACTGGACAGGCTCGATCAATAGCGGCGGAACGTACTACACCGAAGCTGGGGACGATTTTAGCGGCGTCGACATCGACACCAGCGACGATGTCGACCTCGTGGTGAACGATCGCACCGGGGGCGTCGACATCTCGGACGACATCACGGTCTCCGGGAGCGGCGACGTGACCGTGTACTTGCGGAGCGACGGCGACGTGACGATGGGCGGAAGCACGTCGATCAACGACGGGGGGAACCCGGAGCAGTTCCTCATGTACGTCCACTCGAACGTTCCGGCGATCAAACTGACCGGGAACCCGACCTACGTCGGTGGCATCTACGCGCCGGAGACGTCTCTCGAAGGCGACCAAGGGGGCGGCGGTGGGTGTGGTGCGGGGAACGTCGAAGTGACTGGTAGCGTCGTTGTCGACAACTTCTGCTTCGAGAACGGGGAGTTCAACCACGATCCGGCGATGGACAGCGTCGAGGTCGAAGTCGATGCGGACACGATCAAGTACCTCCACATCAGCGAGAACCACGTCGAGGTCGAACTGAACTGATCAGCGGACGAACCGGAGCTGGATCCTGAACCTCGGGACGGACGCGCGTTCCGTATCGAAGGTGAGGGTGCCGTCGTCGTAGCTCCAGTCCTCTTCGGCCTGTGCCGTTTCCTCCAAGTATCGGTTCCAGACCTCCTGTCTCTCGGAGTCGATCTCGAGTTCGAGATCCGCACTCGGGTCGGCGAGTCCCGATGGAACGTCCGTATCTATCGACGTGCGTGCGCTCTCGACTCGGATCGTATCCTCGAGACTCACGGAGGTGCTCTCGGTCGAGCGCGTCGTTCTGACGAGCGGGAGCAGCGTCCGTTCGGTTCCGAACTGAAGCGGCGGCCGCCGGAGCATGACGCCGCCATCACCGTCGTTCCGGACGACCGCACCCGCCTCGTAGACGATCTCCGTGTCCCCGTCGGCGTACACGAGCGGGGTTACCCGTGCTGTCCGATTCATACTTGAATCGTCCGAGCGGCGTACCGTGATCTCCGTCGGCTCCCCGTACCGCAACTCGCCGCCCGCCAGCCGCATCTCCGTCGCCCGACTCGGCGCGCCACCCCGGTAGACATCCTCGACGTTGTTCGCGAACACGTCGAAGGCCCGTTCGACGTTGTTGATCCGTTCGGCGTCCTGTCTGTCCTCGAGCGTCGAGAAACCGGTCACCGTGACGACGCCGACGGTGGCGACGATGAGCGAGAAAATCAACACGTAGCCGACGACGTCGCTGACGCCGCGGTCGTCCGATCCGAAGCCGATTTCGACGGTCATGCCGACGACACCTCCAGGCGATCCTCGCCTACGTCGTACTCGATCTCGGCCGATCCGCCGTTGACCGTCGTGTCCAGAACATCCGTCTCGCTACGGAACGACACCTCGACGACGACTTCGGGGTTCGTACTCCGGAGCTCGATCGTTCCCTCACCGTCGTCGTGTTCGATATCGATCGTGTATCCGCCAGCCGCGGTCCTGTCGGGGAGCTCAGTCCGAAGCGACAGCTCCGCGGGATCGTTCTCGCCCGCTTCGACGAGTCGATCCGCAGCGGAGAGCTCCGCGGCGAGCTGTTGGCCGGTCACGGAGAGTTCGTCGCTCGTGACGATCCGGGTCTGGCTCTCGACGAGCCCGGAGCCGCCGATGAGAAGCGCCGAGAACAACACGGTGGCGATGGCGAGGTTCAACACGTAGCCGACAGAGATCGAGACAGCGCGGTCGTCGGCGAGAGCGCGGCTAGCCTCAAACATCGGGCTCACCCGGCGCGACGCGGACTGTCCGTTCGTAGCTCAGATCGGTGGTATCGATCCGGAGGTCGAGAGCATTGACGCTGTAGAGCGCTTCCGTTGCTTCGACTGCTTCCGGAAAGTCGGTAGGGTTCGTACTGGAGGATGCGACGGTCAGGTTGTACGTTCCGTAGGCGTTTGCGCCGTTGGAGAACGCAACTCTATCGACATCAGGCCACTCAAACCGGCACGGTTCTCCCCCGAACTGTTCACCGCTGACCTCGAATCGAACGGGGTCAGCGGCAGCCGCGGTACAGATCGGATCTCCAGGGGTTTCGGCGATGACCAGTTCATCCTCGGCTGTCTCGCTGTTTCTATACACATACAGCTGTTTTCCGCCGAGATCGATCTCGAACGGATCGTCCTCAGTGACATTTAGCTCCGGCATTTGACTCGGCTCGAAGGTGATCTCGAACGCCCGAACGTCCGTTGCATCCGTGACATCCCAATTGTCGAACGAATCGGACTCGGTCTGTCGTATCAGTAGTCCCCTGGTGGTGTCGCTGCTGATTGTGCTGGTATCGATGGTTGCTGCACTCCCCCGTCTGAGATGCATCTCGGTTAGAGTAGGATCAATCTCTACGGCCCCGTCTTCGACTGCGGACTCTATTTCCTCGAAGCTCGAATGCCTATCATCGGCGTTCTCGGCGTCGATCAACCCGCCGACCGAGTCGACAACGCCAGCCTGATACTCTAGAGCTTCGCCCGCCGAGTCGCCGCCACGGGTCGCGACGTTGTCGGTGTAGATCGCGGCGTTGACGAGCAGTGCCAGGGCCACGAACAGCACGGCGAGAACGATCCCGGCGACGAGGATCATCTGGCCGCGGTCGGCCGTCCTGCCGGGCATCATTTCCGCCATGCGACCACCTCCACCTCGACGACGGTGTAGAGTTGGCTGTCGGCACCGATATCATCGGCGTAAAACTCGCCGTCGTCGAGTCCCCCGAGCTCTCGATCGTCGCCATCGACAGACAGCCGTGAGCTATCGTATAGCCCGATCGACCGCGTCGCCGACACCGCGTTATCGCTTGGCTGGCCCATCCGCACCATCGGCTCGGTGTCGGTCCCGCCCTCGCCGTCGGAGTACCGAACGACGACGTTGAACGCGATCCGGCGATCCGACAACAGTTCGTTCAGGTCGTCGCCGAACTCGTTCGGTGGTCCTTCGGCGTACACCCCCGACTCCGCGCCCTCGAACTCCTCCTCCTCGACGTCCCAGTACAGGACGGCTTCGGCGAGCGTGCCGCGTTCCGCCGACGCCGCGAGCAGCCCCTCGATCGACGCCTGCTGTTGGTTCTCGATGTGTTGATTCGAGGTACTGGCCGACAGCGGGGTGACGGCGGTCGCCTGCGTGGCGAATATCAACCCCCCGACGACGAGCACCGCGGCGGCGAACGCCTCGACGGTGTGGGCCTGGGCGCGCATCTCACCACACCCTCACTGTGAGTCGGTAGCGGTCGCCGTCGATGGAGACGGTTCTCGTCGCGACCGCGACGTCGTTCGGGATCGATTCGGAGTTCGATCGGGTCAGCTGACCCTCCGACCACTCGGGATCAGGCGGTTCTGACGCCGATGCCCCGAGCTCGTGGATCGTCACGTCGGCGTTGCGGCCGTCGAGCGAGAGCGATCTATCGAAATCGGAGAGGTCCGCGTTCGTATCGCAACTCGTTCCCTCGACATCCTCGTCGTAGAACTCGGCGACACAGCCGACGGCGAGGATCCCCGGCTCCGCCGTCGAGGACGCGAGCAGATCGCCCGAGAGCGTCGTCGCGGCGCGGTCGGCGACGACGAGTTTCGTCCCCGTTCCGCCGGCGAAGGGGTCGAACATCGTCGGGGCAAACGAGATCACGAACACGACAGTCAGGAGGAACACCCCCATGCCGACGGCGAAATCGAGCGTCGTCTGGGCGCGGCGGCCGCCCGTCGTCCGTCCGGCTCGGGTGCGGGGGGTCATATGAACATGAACACCACCAGCGCGAGCGTCGGCAACACGACGACGAACTTCAGGCTCGCCAGGATGCTGACCTCGCGGATGTAGCCCGCAATGACGCCGGAGATGATCCCCTGCAGCGTCACGGCGTGGAAAAACAGCATCGTCAGCTCGTCGACGTCGAGGCCGCCGCCGAAGCCGCCGCCGGCGCCCGGGGCATCCCCGCCGCCGTCGGCCGTGTCGACGAGGGCGGCCATCGTGTCGAGGAACTCGACTTTCAAAAGCGCCATGACGCCGAGCAGCGTGACGTAGGTCATGATGATGATCACCATCTGCATCCGGGTCCTGGACTTCCGATCGCGTTCGATGTCGTCCTGGTTCTCGGACGCTTGGGCGGCCGTCGACAGCACCTGCGTGATCTGACTCGACGCCTCCTGTGCCTTCGAGATGAGCTTGACCGTCCGGGCCAGGCGGGGGATGCGGTAGCTGTTGTTGAACTCCCGCAGCGCCGTCTTCAGGCTCGTCCCGTAGTTCACTTTCGCGTGCATCGTCCGGAACTCCCCGGCGAGCTGCCCGGAGGAGGTGTCGGCGACGACTTTCAGCGATTCCAGGAGCGTCATCCCAGTGTCGTTCGCGCTGGAGAGCTTCCGGAGGTTGTCCGAGAGGTTGTTGGTGATGGCGCGGCGCGAACGGACGTTCCACTCGTAGAACGCAGCGAGCGGCACCAGAGTCAGGTACAGCGGGAGATACACCCAAAAGAACGTGCCCCGAACCGGCGCGTCGATCATGCTGTCGATCGTCGTCGGCGCGGCCCCCGACCGAACCGCGACGGCGACGAGTACGACCGACGCCGGAACGGTGATCGCGAGGGTGACGAGGGGGTTGTCCTTGAAGAACAGGTCCGGCCGACGGAGTATCTGCCCGGTGACGTAGGTCCCCTCCCGCGAGCGGATCCGGTCGAACACGGCGCCGCGGCCGGCGTAGGTGTCGACGATCCCGAGATCGAACATCCCGCCGGAGCCGTGGTCGGGGCTCCCGTCGTCCGGTCGGAGGTAGCCGTCGCCGACCTCGTCGGAGACGACGGTAGAGACGAGCACGAGAAACCCGACCCCGATAAGCGGGATCAGGCCGTAGACGGTGCCGTACAGCAGCATGTCCTGGGCCTCCCCGAGCATCGACATGATGACGAGGATGATGATGAGAAGCAACGGGAACAGCGACAGCGTCATGTACATCTCGCCGAACAGCTCCAGGGTTTCGAGCACCGTCTCCTGCTCCTGTTTGGAGGTCCGCATGTGCTTTTCCTTCTGATCTTCGAGGAACTGCTCCATGTCCCCGCCGGAGTTGATGATCGACAGCATGTCGGTGAGAAACTGGCTCAACTCCTCGGAGGGCGTCCGCATCGCTTGGTTTCGGACGGCGGTCCGGTAGTCCGTATCGAAGTACTCCGTCTCGAGGACGATCGACTGGAACTCCTTTGCCACCTCGCCGTAGGTGTCGTCGGCACGAGCCATCGTCTGGAGGATCTCGAGTTGGTTGAGGCCGCCGACCGACAGCGCGTACATGAACGAGACCGAATCGGAGAGCAACACGTTGATTTCCCGTTTTCTGGCGTCGGCGTCGAGATACGGCTTCGCCACCATGCCGCCGAAGCCGGCTCCGAACCCGATCGAGCCGAAGACGAGTCCCGAGAGCGCGATCAGAAACGGGAGCTTGAGGTCGTTTATGACCGTGAGGTACGGCTCCGGGACGGGGAGCCCGAGAAACACCGGCGGCTCGGTGACGACGAAGGTGACGATCGCCCACCCGAGCGCGGTCCCGAGAAACCAAAGCACCGCGCCGACGAGAACGCCGACGGCGAGGGACTTCGAGAGGTACAGCTCGACCGTCTGTGACATTCTGGCCTCGGCCAGCTTTCGCTCCACGTTCCCGACGAAGTCGCTGTCGTCGTCGAAGAGCCGCCGCGAAAGCGGGTAGAACGCGTCGGCGAGGCGGTCCATCCCGCCCGCGTTCGGGGCCGAGCCGACGCTCATGGCCCCGTCTCGTCCCCGTCCGACCGGATGTCGTCGAGATCCGGGATCCCGTCGTTCGATCCGTCGGTGACCGACCCGGTGTCGGAGTCGAGCCCTTCGTCGAAGTTGATGCCGCCGTCCGCTCCGGTCCCGCCGGACTGGCCCGTGACGTCGATGTCCTCGGCTGCCTCGATGTCCAGCGCGTCGGTGATGTCGATCCCGGACTCGGGGCCGCGGTACTCGTCGAGTACCGGCTCGGCCTCGGCCAGGATCTCCCGGCTGCGTTCGAGGATCTCCACCCCGGCGTCCGGCCGGGGAACCATCGCCTCCTTTTCCGGATCGATGTCGATCTCGACGGACTCCATCTCCCGGAGGTCCTCGAGGGACCGTTCGAGCTCGTCGTTCGCGATGAGCGTCAGGATCGTCTCCTGGTCGTTCATAAAGGCCTGCAGCGTCGCAGCGACCTCCGTGTACGTGTTCAGCCCCTCGGTTATGAGGTACGCGATGACGACCTCGCGGGCGAACAGCTCGCTTTCGAGGCGGTCGCGGTGCCACCCCCGGTCGAAGGCGATCCCTTCGAGGGTGTTCGAGTGACCCATCCGCATGAACTCGTCCGTCTCCGCCTGCCACTGGTAGACGTCCTGGACGTTGATCTCGTCGTTCTCGGGGTCGTAGTGGTTGATCTCCGTGATCGATTTGTTCCGACGGACCTTGTTGTCCTGGACGCGGGTCTGCGTCTGGATCGAGACGAGATCCAGGGCGGTGAACATCGTCTTCGAGACGTTGATCGGTTCGGTGGTGAACCGCTTTATGACCTCGCCGACGGAGTCCGCGTGGAACGTCGTCAGCGTCGTGTGGCCGGTCGACATGACCTGAAAGAGGGTCCGACCCTCCTCGCCACGGATCTCACCCATGACGATGTACTCCGGGCGCTGTCGCAACGCGGCCTCCAACAGGTCGAACTCGTCGACGTCGCCCTTCTCGCCGTCGCTGAACGACGGCCGGGTGACGCTCGCGATCCAGTTCCGCTGTGGGAGCTCGACCTCCCGGGTGTCCTCGATGGAGACGATCTTCGAGCTGCTAGGGATAAACAGCGAAACGGCGTTGAGCGAGGTCGTCTTCCCCGAGGCCGTCCCGCCGGCGAAGACCAGCGATTTCTCGTTCTCGATACAGAGCCACAGGAAGGCCATCTCATCGAGTGAGAAGGTGTTCCAGTTGATGAGATCGATCGGCGTGAAGGGGACGTCCTTGAACTGCCGGATCGTGTAGTTCGTCCCGTGGTCGGAGACCTCCCGCCCGAGGGTCAGTTGGGCCCGCGAACCGTCCGGCAGCGTCGCGTCGACCTGCGGGCTCCGCTTCGAGATCCCCTTGCCGGACCGTTGGGCGAGCTTGACGACGAACTCGTCGAGCTCCTCCTCGCCGTGGTGGACGTTCGAGATTATCTGCTCGTACTCGGAGTGATAGACGAACACCGGCGAGTTGTAGCCATCACAGGAGATGTCCTCGACGTTGATGTCGTGTTTGACCCCGTCGATCCGCTCGAAGCCGACGAAATCGCGCCGCAGCAGATAGAGGAGCTTCTCGATCTGGTGTTCGGTTAGCGTCTCGCTGTCCTCCTCCAGGACGGCGGGCTCGGGGCGCGCCGAGATCCCCGTGAGCTCCTGGGGCCCCTCAGCTTCGTCCGTCGTCTCGGAGCCACGCCCGAGCAGCCGCCGGATCGATCGCTTCAGCCCGCCCGAGTCAGGTTTCGCCCCCGGCGCGTAGAGGTCATACCGGTCGAGAAGGCGGTGGGTCTCCTCCTCGATGACCGTCGCGCGGGCGTCCGCCCCGCCCTGGACGACGATCTCGTCGTCGGAGTACTGTATCGCCGTTTTGAGCTTCCCGACGAGGAACTCCCGGAGGTCGGACTCGGTTTCCGTCAGATGCGGCTCGACAAGGTAGTATTTCTTTTCGTTTTCCTTCTCGGAGTGAAAGATGATCACGAACGCGTAGGGCTTGTTGACCCAGTAGCGATCGACCTCCCGGAAGTGGCCCTTCTTTTCCCGTGGGACCGCCTTTTCGAGGTCGTATCGCGTGACGACGGTCGTCGTCCCGTCCTCGTTCGAGAAGAACGCGTCCTCGTCGACCGCCGGGTCGACGCGGACCGTCCGCCGGGAGCAAAGCTCCGATAGCTGTTCGGCGGCCACGCCGCCCGCCCCGATCCGGTCGTCGGTCCGGTAGGGGTCGAACCCGAGGTACGTCTCGGGGTCGAACGCACCGTCGTCGTGATACTCCTGCTCGAACGCCGCCCAGTCGTACGCCCCGACCGCCGCGGGAGCTGCCTCCCCGGAAGCGTCGGGCTCGGCGGCGTCATCGGCCGTCGCGTCCGCGTCCGATTCGGACTCGAGCGCCGGCTCGTCGCCGGTCCCCGCGAGCGGTTCTCCGGCCGCCCCCTCGCTCGAATCGTCAGTCGCCATTATACTGTCCGTTCGTCGTCATCATGAAAAAGGGTCCCGGCGGTATCGAGGGGCGATACCGGGATCGGGGCCGCTCCGGCCTCAGGAGACGAACCGTTCGAGGCGGTTCATCGCCTCCTTTATATCGTCGAGGCCGGTCGCGTACGACGCGCGAAGGTGTCCGTCCGCGCCGACACCGAAGGCGTTCCCGGGAACCATCGCGACCGACTCGGCCTGCAACAGCTCCTCGGCGAAGGCCTCGGCGTCGTCGCCGGGACACTCCGGGAAGACGTAGAACGCGCCGGTCGCCTCGAAACAGTCGATCCCCATCTCCTCGAACCGCGAGAGGACGAACGTCCGGCGGCGGTCGTACTGTGTCCGCATCTCGGCGACGTCGTCCCGACAGCTCCGGAGCGCCTCGATGGCGGCGTGTTGGGCGGTCGTCGGTGCCGACAGCATCGTGTACTGGTGGATGCGGTTCATCGACTCGATGGCCTCCGAGGGCCCCATCGCGTACCCGAGCCGCAGCCCCGTCATCGCGTAGGCTTTCGAGAACCCGTTGAACACGATCGTCCGCTCGCGCATGCCGGGGAGCTCGGCGATGGAGACGTGCTCGCCCTCGTAGGTGAGATCGGCGTAGATCTCGTCCGAGAGGACGTCGATGTCGTGCTCCCGGCAGAACGCGGCGACCTCCGCGAGCGCCTCGCGGTTCATCGTCGCTCCCGTCGGGTTGTTCGGGAAGCAATAGAGGAGCATGTCGGCGGACTCGGCACCGGCGTCGGCGAGGGCTTCCCGCGTGAGCTTGAACCCGTCCTCGACTCGCGTCGGCACGTCGAGGACCTCCCCGCCGGCGAAGCTGACGGCGGGCGGGTACGAGACGTAACACGGCTGTACGACCGCGACGGTGTCACCCGGATCGACGAGCGCGCGGCAGGCGAGGTCGATCGCCTCGCTGGCCCCTGCGGTGACGAGGATCTCCTCGTCGGGATCGTACTGGAGGTTCCACCGCCTGACGTCCTCGGCGATCGCCTCCCGGAGCTCCAGCTTCCCGCGGTTTGCGGTGTAGGAGGTCCGGCCGCGTTCCAGCGCCGAGATCGCCGCCTCCCGGGCCGGCCACGGGGCCGAGAAGTCAGGCTCGCCGACGCCGAGGGAGATGACGTCGTCCATCTCCTCGGCGAGCTCGAAGAAGCGCCTGATGCCGGAGGGCGGAACGTCCGCGACCCGGTCGGCGGGGCCCAGCGTCATGGCGTGACCGAGAGACGATCGTCGTCGTCCCCGTCGTCGAACCGGTGGCCGCTCTGTTTGTACGTCTGCATGATGTAGTGGGTCACCGTCTGGGTGATCTCCGGGATCGGGGCGACCTTGTCGCTTATAAACCGCGAGACCTCCCGCATGTTCTCGCCCTCGACTTCGAGGGCGAAGTCGTAGTCCCCGGAGACGAGGCGGAGTCCCTTTACTTCGCGAAAGCCGGCGACCCGCTCGGCGACGTCCTTGTAGCTCGTCTCCCGATCGAGCGTGACGTTGAGCTCGACGTGGGCCTGGATCCGGTTGTCACCGACCGCGTCCCAGTCGACGACTGCGGTGTATCCTTTGACGATCCCTTCGGCTTCCAGTTCGGCGATCGTCTCCTCGACCGTCCCCTCGGAGAGGCCGGTGAGGCGGGCGAGATCGGCCGTCGAGTAGCGCGCGTTCTCGCACAGAAGGTCCAACAGTTCGTCGGCGTGCTCCATACAGAATAGGACGGCAGCGCGAACTAAAACGTTGCGAGGCGCCGTCGGCGGGCGGCCGAGCCGGGGCACATTATATAATGGTTGTTTATTAGGGTCGGCATATTAGGCCAAGGGTTGGTATATTATCTCTCGATACAATTATTATGCCCCGTCCCTTCGGGAGAGATATGCAACGACACGCGTTGCGGACCGCAATGGCACTGTACGAAGCGGGCACACTTGACCTGCAGACGGCCGCGAGTCAGGCCGGGGTCACGCCCGCGCGACTTCGCCGTGCCGTCCGCCGTGCCGGCCGGTCGCCGCCGTCGCCGAGCGTCGAGTCCGACCGGATCACCGTCAGCGCCGACTGATCTAGTTATATACTCCGGCGGGCCGTGGGGGCCCCGGAGGGTCGAAACACCGAAGCGATCGGGGGGCGAACGCTCCGCTGTGACCACCGTCCGTAACATCGCACGCGATGTCCAGTCGTTCACCAGCAACGCGTTCCTCGTCGACGGCGAGCGGACGGTCCTCGTCGACGCGGGCAGCGGGTTCGACGCGGTGGGGCGGATCGAGTCGGCGACCGGGGGCCTCGACGCCGTGTTTTTGACCCACACCCACCCGGACCACATCGGGACGGTTGCGTCCGTCGTCGAGGCGTTCGGCGTCGACGTCTGGGGGTTCGACCCCGACCACGAACTCGTCGACCACGCGCTGTCGGACGGGGGGACTGTTCGGGCCGGGGACGAAAGCTACGCGGTGTTGCACACGCCCGGACACAAAAACGACCACGTCTGTTTTCTGTCCGAGGGAGGCGAATCCCTCTTCGCCGGCGATCTGATATTCGCGAACGGGGGGTACGGCCGAACCGACCTCGAGGAGGGCGACCACGCCGCGCTCGTCGACAGCATCGAGTATCTACGCTCAACCGTCGACGGGTCGCTGTCGACGATGTACACGGGCCACGGCCCGACCGTCGACACCGACCCGGAACACCATATCGAACTGGCGCTGCAGGCCGCACGGATGAGCGAGTAGGCGAGGACGGGAGCGCCCCTGCGCCGGCCGCTGCGTCCGCCGGGTTCGGGGGTCGCCCGGGAGTCGGGACACACCGTTCGGGGGTCGGTATCCGAGCGTTGCACAACGGTTACGTGCCGCCTTTGCGACATGTAGGCATGGACGACACGGGAGTGAACCGCGACCGGATCGCCTCCGGGACGCCGGGGCTCGACGCGGTTCTGGACGGCGGCCTCATCCGGGGACAGACGACGCTCGTGAGCGGCGGCCCCGGGACCGGCAAGACCATCCTCGCGCTGCAGTTTCTCGCCGAGGCCGACAACGGCCTTTATATCGGCTTCGAGGAGCGGGAGACGGATATCAGGGCGAACGCGGCAAAGCTCGGCATCGACCTGGACGACGTGGAGATCCTCGATCTCAGCGCCGACGGAACGCGGTTCTTCTCGACGGACGAGTACAGCATCTTCTCGCCCGAGGAGGTCGAGGGCGATTCGCTGCTCGATCGGATCGCCGAGACGATCGACGAGGCGTCCCCGGACCGGCTCGTCGTCGACCCGCTCACCGAGCTCCGGTCGCTGCTGCCGGACGAGTATCGGTTCCGGCGCAACATCTCCTCGCTGATAAACGAGCTCAAGGAGCGGGAGATCACGATGGTCTGTACGACGCAGTACGCCTCCGAGGCCGGCGACCGGGACCTCCAGTTCCTCGGCGACGCCGCACTCGAGATCGAGCGGGCGACCGAACACCGGACGGTGGAGGTCACGAAGTTCCGGGGATCGGAGTACGCAGGCGGGAAACACACCTACCGGATCCGCGGCGGCACGGGCGCCCGCGTCTACCCGAAGCTGATCCCCGACGACCACGGGCGGGAGTCCTCGCGCGAACGGCTCAGCTCCGGGATCGACGCGCTGGACGACCTGCTCGGCGGGGGTATCGAACGCGGCTCCGTCACTGTCATCTCCGGCCCGTCCGGTGTCGGAAAGACGACGGTCGGGTCGACGTTTCTCACGGGCGCCGCGGGACGGGACGAGCGTGCGGCCGGCTACCTGTTCGAGGAGATCAGATCCGACTACCTCTATCGGTCCGAGGCGATCGGGTTGGGTGTTCAGTCGCTCGTCGACGACGGGACCCTCGTCGTCGAGGACGTCGAGTCGCTCTCGCAGAGCCCCGACGAGTTCGCCGATCGGATCCGCACGGCGGTCGAGGACGACGGTATCGGGACCGTGCTGATAGACGGCGTCGCCGGCTATCGGATCGGCCTGCGCGGCGAGGCCTCCGGCATGGAGCTGACCCGGGAGCTACACGCCCTCTGTCGGTATCTCAAGCGGATGGGCGTCACCGTCATCCTCATCGACGAGGTCCGGAGCATCTCCGGGGATCTCATCGCCACGAACGAACAGATCAGCTATCTCGCCGACAACGTCGTTTTCCTCCGATACGTGGAGATCGACGGCGAGCTCCGGAAGGCGATCGGCGTGTTGAAAAAGCGGTTCGGGGAGTTCGAGCACACGCTTCGTGAGCTGTCGATCACCGCCGACGGCGTCGAAGTCGGTCCGAAGCTGACCGGGCTTCGGGGGCTCCTCTCCGGCATGCCCGAATCGCCGAACACGGACGGCTGATGCCGGATCGTCGGGGCGGTCCGATCGATGGGAGCGACCTCGGTCCAGAGGCCGAGCACACACCCCGGATCGGACTTGGTATCGATAGGCGCCGGGACAGGGAGCTCCTCTCCGGGCTCCTCTCGGCGTACGAGGTCCGCATCCTCGAGGGAACGGACGTGGAGGGGATCGATCTCTGTATCGTCGACCCGGAGGGGTTCGAGCGGCTTGCGACGGGGATCGAGCGCTGGAAGGCCGACGAACGGCCGGCCGCGGCCCCGGCGTTGCTCCTCGCCGACGCCCCCGAGCCGGCCATCTGGGAGGAGTACGCCGACGCGATGGGACGGGGGCTCGACGCCATCCAGTCGATCCCGGTTCCGAAGCGGGCCATACTGGCCCGCGTCCGCGGACTCCTGGAAACCCGTCGGTACTCCCGTGCGGCGAAACGGCGCCACGAACGGCTTGAGCTGTACGAGCGAGCCATGGAGAGCGCGGACGTCGGTATCACGATCGCCGACGCGACGGACCCGGAGCTACCCTTGGTGTACGTGAACGACGCCTTCGAGGAAATAACCGGATACAGCTCCGGGGAGGTGCTCGGCTGGAACTGTCGGTTCCTCCAAGGCGAGGAAACCGAGGGGGCGACCGTCGACCGGATCCGGGAGGCGCTCGAAGCCGAGGAGCCGGTCTCGGTCGAGATACGGAACTACCGGCGCTGTGGCGAGCCGTTCTGGAACGACCTCGACATCGTCCCAGTGACGGACGAGTCGGGGGCCGTGACCCACTTTCTCGGGTTCCAGGCGGACGTCACGGAGCGGCGGGCCCGGGAGCTCGATCTCGAACGGTACAAACGGGTGTTCCAGTCGATCGACGATCCGGCTCTCGTCGTCGATACGGCGGGACACCTGGAGCTGTCGAACGCCGCCGCGGCGGCGCTGTTCGGCGACGGCGCCGCCGTCCCGGACGGCGCGGAGATCACCGAGCTGTTCCCGCCCGAGGCCCGCGAAGTTGTCCGGGAGGCGTTGACGAGGGTCGGGCGTTCGGGGGAGCCGAGGGAGCGACAGATCACCGTCCCGGACGCGGAAAACCGGGCGCGGACCTACCAGTTCCGGTTCCAGCCCGAGCGACTGACGGCGGATCGGCCCCGCTCGCGGACGATCGTCATCGGCCGGGACGTGACGACGCTGCGTGAGTACCAGAACCGCCTCTCGGTCCTCGACCGCGTGCTCAGACACAACCTCCGGAACAAGCTCACGGTGATCGACGGCAACACGGATCTCCTCGCCGAGGCTGTCGACGAGCTGTCGGCGGAGACGGCCGCCGAGTCCGTCGCGGCGATCGACGCGGCGGTCGGGGATCTGCTCGATCTCGCCGAGGCTGCGAGGCAGTTCAACCGGAGCATACGCCCCGGGGACGGGACCGGATCGCCGGTGCCGATCGGAACGCTGCTTGAGGAGACCGTCGCCGCCGCCCGGCGGCGGTACCCGGACGCCCGGATCCGGGTGGACACGACGGCGGCGACGACGGCGATCTGCCCGGCGACGATCCGGCTCTGTCTCGATCAAATACTCGAGAACGCGGTCGTCCACGCCGATTCGGCGAGCCCGACGGTCGAGGTGGCGGTCCGCGACCGCCCGGTGGAAGGGTACACGGAGATACGGATCGCGGACGACGGCCCGGGGATGCCGGAACGCGAACGCGAGGCGCTGCGACGCGGCGCGGAGACGCCGCTCGAACACCTCCAGGGGATCAGCCTGTGGCTCACCAGCTGGGCCGTCAGGGGGGTCGGCGGCGATGTCCGGATCGAGGACAACGAGCCGACGGGGACCGTCGTCGCCCTGCGGCTCCCGCGGGCCGATCGCTGAACGGCTCCGGGCGTTATTCCCGGACCACGGTCACCGGACAGGGCGCCCGACGCACGACTGTCTCGGCGACGCTGCCGAGCAGGAGCCGCCTCGCGCCGGTCCGCCCCGTGCTTCCGATGACGACGTGGTCGATGTCGTTGTCCGTCGCGTACGCGACGATCGTCTTGCCGGCGTGGCCCTCAGTTATTTCGGTCCGGATCTCGCGCCCCCGATCGGCCGCGATCGCCGTCGCCGACTCGATCACCGTCTCGCTTTCCGAGGCCGCGAGTTCGGCCGCGGAGGCGGTGCTGTCGGCCGGAAGGTCCGTCACTTGGAGCACGTTGAGCACGTGGACGTCGCCGTCGGGGAACAGATCGAAGGCCGTCGAGAGCGCCGCTTCGGCGGCCTCCGACCCGTCGACCGGAACGAGGATCCGTGTCATG
>OBKM01000756.1_pt1 | contig 15081 bp, 16 predicted proteins | sample 1519691 | NCBI WGS metagenome assembly OBKM01 (sample SAMEA37050418, study PRJEB22526) | metagenome | biome: saline pan; feature: lake; material: water | place: Egypt | collected 2015 | depth 0.5 m | reverse complement strand
GATCCGAACGCGGCGACGGGGATCCGAACGCGGCGACGGGGATCCGAACACGACGGCACGGAACGCATATCCGCTCCCGGACCGCGATCCGGGATATGAGCGAACCCGACCTTGATACGCCCGTGTTGGACGACCACCTCCACCTCGATCCGCGACACGGGCAGGGGATCGACGCCGTCGACGAGTTCGTTCGACTCGGCGGCACGCATCTGCTCGTCGTCAACAAACCCTCCTGGCACCTCGGCGTCGAGCCGGACGAGCCCGAAGACTTCCAAGCAGTGTTCGAGGAGACGATCGACGCCGTCGACGGCGCGACCGACGCCCTTCCGGGACGGGCTTGGCCCGTCCTCGGCGTCCATCCCGGCCTGATAAGCCGGCTCGTCGACGAACGGGGGTTCTCGCCGGAGGAAGCGCGGGAGTTGATGGCGGGCGGGATCGAGGTCGCGAGCGAGTACGTCGCGGACGGCCGTGCGCTCGCGTTGAAGTCCGGTCGCCCCCACTACGACGTGGCCGATGCGGTGTGGGAGGCGTCGAACGCGGTGACGCGGACCGCCTTCGAGCGCGCGGCCGAGGTCGGCTGTGCGGTACAGCTCCACACGGAGGCGACCGAGGACCTCACCGACCTCGCGGAGACGGCCGAGGCGGTCGGGCTCGACCCCGGTCGCGTGGTGAAACACTACGCAGCCGGGCGGCTGGAGGGGGTCGTGCCGAGCGTGATGAGCGACCGTGATCGGCTCGAACGCGCCGTCGAGTCCGGCGAGCCGTTCCTGATGGAGACGGACTTCGTCGACGATCCGGAGAAGCCGGGAATGGTGCTCGGTCCGAAGACGGTCCCGCGGCGGGTTCGCTGGCTGCTGGAGGAGGGGTACGACGAGGCGGTCCGCCGGGCACACGTGGAGACGCCCGCCGCGGTGTACGGGATCGACACCGAAGCCACGCTCGCGGATCCCGAGACGCGCTGACACGGCGTCGCCGATCGGAGCTCTCGGAAGGGTGTGACGGCGTCTCGCGGCGAACGGTGATAGGAAAGGCCTTTGAGTAGTCCGGGAGAGATATTGGACATGACCGAGGATGACGCCGTTGAGACGTTCTACTCCGAGGAGCGCTGGCAGAACTGGCTCGACAGGCTCGCCGAGGAGGAGCTCGACCCCGAAAACGAGGACTCCGCTCGACTCCTGTTGAACCTCCAGGACGACGCCGCCATTGCGGTCGCGAAGGTGCTGGCGGCGCTCGAAGACGGCCGTATCGACGAGGAGCGCGCGGTCGAGGAGATCCGCGGGGTCAGCGACATCGTCCTCGCCGAGGTCTCGCTGGACGACGAGGACAAGACCATGCTGATCGACGGCGTCCAGACCTCGCTCGTGCCCGTGTTCTACGCCGCCGAGGAGTTCGTCGTGGGCGGCGTCGTCGACGGCGACGTCGCGGAGTTCATCGAGGCTGCGGCCGACGCCGAGGCCGACGAGGACCTCGACGCCGCGCTCGGCTACGTCGTACAGGCCGGAACGCGGGTCATCGGCGGCCACCACCTCGACATCGATCTCGTCGAGGAGTTGGAGTACGGTCTCGTTTCGGAGTGGGTCAACGGGATCGACTCCCTCCAGTCGGCCATCGAGGACCCCGAGGTCGTCGAGGAGGACTGACCGGACCGATCCGTCTCGGCGACAGCAGGACCATCCCTTTTCGACGGCGTCAAGCCACGACGGTGAACAGGATCAGGTTGTGGACGGCGGGGCCAAGCCCGACCGCGGCGACGAACCCCAACAGCAGCGATCCCTCGCCCGGCTTCTCGCGGACGTACGGGGCGAACACGTGGACGACGACGCTCGCGACGGCCAACTTAACGAGCAGGAACACCCACCCCTCGCCGAGCAGCGGGACGGGGGGAATTCCGCCGAGTTCGAGGATCACTCGCGAGAGCGGCGTCCGCTCGCCGAACCCGAGCTGCGTGACGCCGACGGCGGTCGAGACCCCGTCGAGCGCGTGACCGAACACGGCGAGGACGCCGACGCCGCCGGTGACTGCGGCTTCCGGACTCGCCCGGGTGAGTCCGAGCCAGACGACGGCGGTGACCGGGAGGGTCGCCACGAGTGCGACGAGCGACCAACGTCCGCCCGTGTCCGAGACGCCGCCCGCGAGCGCGGCGGCGACGACCGGAACGAGGAGCACGGTTCCGGCGATGGCGATCAGGAGGGGTACCCGCTCGCGGTCGAGGAGAGAGTCGTCGGCCGTGGGGTCGTCGGTTCCGACGGCTCTCACCCTCGCGGTTCCGGCGGCGTCGGCGACGGTCCAGACCGCGCCGGCGAGCGTCGCGACGACCAAGTACACCGTCGGAGAGCCGCCGAACGGACTGAAAAGCGTCGGCAGCGCGTCGACGACGTACAGGACGTGTAACGCGGCTCCGAGCGCGATCCACGGAACCAGTGCGAGAACGTGTACCTTCGTGACTTCGGGTCGGCGTCGGTGGAGCGCGACGACGACCGCTCCGCCGGCGAGGAGGGTCACGACGAGGTACGGAAGGGAGGGAAGCGTCGTTCCCTCTGGAAGAAACGGGAGGCGTTCGAGCATCACCGGATGCGGGGACGCTCGCCGTGAAAGGGTTTCGGGTCGCCCCCGAGGACCGATCGATGCGGGAGGTTCCTCTCCTCGATCACACCGAGAGGACCGGCTGGCTCGCGTACAGAAGCACGTATTCGGCCGCCTTCTCCAGCACCTGTCCGGGGTCTCCGGTAACGGGCTCCCGTGGGATGACAATGAAGTCCGCCTCGAGCTCCTCGGCCGTGTCGAGCACGACGCTCCCGGGATGGACCGTCTTCACCTCCGTCGAGAAGCCGTACGCGATCGAGTTCCCGTGATCGACGCCCACGGCCTCCGCGCGGCGGATGACGGAGTCGGTGAACGACTGCGTGTCGTCGGCGACGTCCGCCTCGTCCGTGTCGCCCGATTCCAGCGCGCGGACGACTCCTTCGTCGAGGACGTACAGCGCGTGGACCGCAGCGCCGTACTCCTCGGCGATTCCGATGGCGTAATCGACCGCCTCGTGGGACGCGTCGCTGCCGTCCACCGGCACGAGGACGAGATCGATGTCGAGATCGGTCATATCACCCCCGACGACCGGCGGACTCAAAAAGCCCGTCGGATGGTCCGTCGTGGACGACCCGTCCAGAGGTCGGGACCGCTCAGTCACCGTCGAACGTCGACAGCGATCGCTGGCCGGCCCCCGACCGCTCGGGCTCGGGGACGGTGGTCGCTATCACCTCGTCGACCTCGTCGCGTCCGTCGCCGTCGCTGTTGATCGCACGGGTCGCGCCGACGGTGTCGACGTGGAAGCCGGCGTCGGCGTACGGCTCGTCCATCACGCCGCTGTTGCTCAGGACCACGCTGACCCCCCGCTCGTCGAGTTCGCTTGCGACGTCGAGGAGCCGCTGCTGGTCGGCCCGATCGAACCCCTCCGCGCTGTACTCGGTGAAGTCGGCGGTCGTGCTCATCGGCTCGTAGGGCGGATCGAAGTAGACGAGATCCCCGGGATCCGCAGCTTCGAGGACGTACTCGAAGTCGCCGCCGCGGATCTCGACCGCGGCGAGCGCGTCGCTCGCCCGACGGATCCGGTCGCGTTTGACCCAATCGGGGTCGGCGTACCGACCGATGGGGACGTTGAACCCACCGTCGGCGTTCTCACGGTAGAGCCCGTTGTAGCAGGTCCGATTCAGGTACACGAGCAGGGCGGCCTCCTCTATCGGGTCGAACTCGCCGGTGTACGGTCGGTCGTTGAACCGGGCGCGCTGCTGGTAGTAGTAGTTGTCCACGTCGCGTCCGCGCTGCGTGGTCTCGGCGTACGGGAGCGTCGGATCCGGGTCGGACTCCGGGTCGTCGAACGACTCCAGCCGCTCGATGAGGGCGTCCGGATCGTCACGAACCGTCTCGTACAGGGAGACGAGCCGCGGGTTCGCGTCGTTGATCGTGCCGGCGTCGGGTTCCAGATCGAAGAAGAGCGCGCCGCCGCCGACGAACGGTTCGTGGTAGCGGTCGTACGACGCCGGAAACCGTGCGTATAGCGGATCGAGCAGCTGTCGTTTGCCGCCGGCCCACTTGAGGATCGGCTCGGCCATGCGATGTCGAGGGTCGTCCGTCCCCGCGTATAAACGTCCCGGGAACCCGGACCGAAGGACCGGTCCAGTTTCGCTACCGGGTCCGTCGTGCGCCGACCACGAGCCCGAGCGAGACCAGCGAGAACGCGATCAGCGCCAGATTCGGGATCGAGAGCAGTCCGAACAGCTCGTATTGAACGGTGGTACAGCCGCCATCGAGCGAGCAGGTCGCCGCCGGCGTCCGCTGGACGTACGAGTGGTACGCGGCAACGATCGCTCCGCCGACGGAGAGCGGAAGGGCCGTCCGCCAGACGCCGATCCGGTCCTCGTAGGCGGCGACGCCCAGCACGACGACGAGCGGATACATGCCGATCCGCTGGATCCAACAGAGGTCGCAGGGATACAGGCCCATCACTTCGCTGAAATAGAGGCTTCCGCCGGTCGCGACGGCCGCAACGGCCGTACAGGCGATCAGAATCGTACGAGTAGCGGACGCAGACATGTCGGTCGGGTACGTATCACCTGATACGAGCGGTCACGTATCAGTCGATCGATCCGTGAAACCGCCGTCGTCACACGGAGGGCGGATCCATACATAGGTTGATGTTTCTCGGACCCGTTATGGTCGTAATGACACGAACGATCAGGCTGAACCGGATCGATACCGTCCTCACGACGCTGGAATATCCGACCGATCCGTCGACGGTCGCGACCGAGTGTGACGACGTGACCGTCCGACTCGCCGACGGCGAGGTGAATCTCGGCGAAACCGTGGCCGGGTCGACCGCGGCCCGGTTCGCGTCCGCCGAGGAGCTACGCACGGAGCTGATGAGTCTGTTACCGCGACGCGCCGTCGGCGAGCCGTTTCAGTCCGACGGGGACGCCTGATCGACGAACCGATTTATCACGGTTGATACGTCGCGCGGAACAATAAAGGTCGGACTCCCCCTACGTTCGCGTGATGGAGGAGTCCGTGGTGGCCGACTTCGTCGGTCGACTGTACACGCCGGACCTTGACGACGACGAACCCGTCCGGGGACGTGTCCTGTTGAGCCAGCGCCGACTCGTCCTAGCGACGGGCGACTCGCGGACGACGGTCCCGCTATCGAGCGTGTTCGACGTCGTCGTCGGTACGGTTCCCGGCGACCTCCGCTCGTTTTTCAACGACAGCGTGACTCTCGCGTACGACCGCGACGGCACCCGCGACACCGCCCTCATCGAGGGGGAACCCGACGACATGGACCGGTTCGTTCGGGTCCTGTTCAAGGCGCTGTTGCGCGACGTGACCGTGACGGTTCGGCATCCGGCGAAGGTCGGCGGTCGCGTCACGGACGCGACGGACCACAAGGCGAAACTCTCGTTGTCTCCCGGTCGGATCGACTTCGTCGGATGTTCCGATCCCTTTTCAGTCGACCTCTCGACGGTCATCGACTACGAGCACACGGAACGGACGATCGGGGGGTCCAAACATCCCGCGCTGGTCTTCCGACACGTGCCGGACGTACAGACGCTCACCTCGATCGCGACGGTGCCGGACGCGCGGACGCTCAACGTCCTCGGTCGCTACATCAAACTCGAGTACGCGGAGGTGCGCGAGGAGGTCGAGGCGCTCGATCCCACGGAGGACGAACTGGAGGTACTCGTGTCGATCTACTCGGCCGGCGGCGAGGCGAACGTCGCCGACGTCGTTACCGGGGACGCGACCCGGACGTCGATGATCCTCGACTCCCTGCGTGAGGAGGGGCTCGTCGCCGACGCCGAGACCGGAACGACCCTGACCCGTAAGGGACGGATCGTCGTCACCCGGTACCTCGAATCGGTGAACGCCTGACCGGCATCCCTCGGCCCGCGCCCGCCCCGGTTCGCCTCGAAACCGATATCGGCGGTCCCGGAACGCGTTCCGCCAGCCCGAAACGATATGTCGGTGAGGGTCGTGTCGATCGGTATGGGATCCCTCAAAACGCATCTCGCGAACGGTATCATCTCGCTCGTCATCAGCCTCGTCCTCACCGTGGCCGCCTCGGCGGACGGGCGAGACTCGTGGGACCGCTCGGAACTGTTGGTCGCCGTCGGCATCTCATCGTTCCTCTCCGGCTTCTTCACGAGCTACTACGCTAAGTAGTTCGTCCTTCCGCCCCGGGGGGAACTTTCATGCTCGTGGAGCCGTAGGTACGTTCCATGCGAGGGGAGGACTCCCGCGGCGCTCGGTCGGCTCTGGAGGCCGCGGTCGAACGGCGGGGAATCGACGGTCCAGGCGTCGGCAGAGCGGACCCCGACGCCGGGCCGCGTGTTTCGCGGGTGCCGGCGGATCACGTCAACGACACCTTCGAGGTGAGCGGGCTGGAGACGAAACGCAACGAGTCGCTACTGGAAGCCGTACTCGCGGATCACGACGGCGTCAGCGCCGCCTCGGCGACGCAGCGGAACGGAACCGTCGGGGTCCACCACGACACCGCGGTGTCACGCGACGACCTCCGGAGCGTGCTGGAGTCGTGCGGGCTCGTCGTCGCTCCCGGCGACGAGGCGTTCGAGAGCCGCCGCGCGTCACAGTTCGCCTCCGCCCGCGTCGCCGTCGCGGTCCTCTTCGGGCTGATGGTCGCGACGCCGTACGTCGGCGTGCTCTACCCGACCCGTGTCGAGTGGCTGTTCTACGATCCCGTCACGGTCGCGTACCTCCAGTCGATCTTGGAGTCGGCAGTGGCGACCCACTTCTTCGTCAATCTGGCCGCGCTGTCGGGTATCGCGTTCCTCGTTGCGTGCGGCCCGATCATCCGCCGGGCGCTGGACGCGGCCATCGCGGGACGGGTCACGAGCGAGCTCGGCTTCGTCGCCGCGGTGGTCGCGGTGTTCGGCTACAGCACGCTCGCCGCGTTCACCGAGTTCGGCGGGGCCGTCCACTACGACCTCGTTGCGTACGCGGTCGCCGGCGTCACGCTCTGGACCCACTTCGCGGGCGACGACGCTCCGTTCGCGGAGGCGACCGGAGAGCCGGTCGAGCCGGATGCCGCCTCGACCGTCGACGACGACGCGGACGACCGCGTCGCGCTGACCGACGGCGGTCGCTGAAGGCGTCGCCGTTCCCGGTCACCCCTTGACGTTACACACGGGGAAGGTTCGGGCGACCTTGTCGCCGATACCCAGCTCGTCGCTGACGCGGATCACCTCGTCGACGTCCTTGTACACTCCGGGTGCCTCCTCGGCTATCGTCGCGCCCGACTCGGATCTCACGTAGATCGCTTGGGTGGATTCCAAGTCGTCCCGGACATCGCCGCCCCGGAACTCCCGTTTCGCCTGCGTCCGGCTCATCAGCCGGCCGGCACCGTGTGCGGTCGAGCCGAAGGAGACGCCCATCGACTCGTCGCCGCCGCGAAGCACGTACGAGCCGGCCCCCATGCTCCCGGGGATGATCACCGGCTGACCGACCGATCGGTACGCTTCGGGAACGTCTTCGTGCCCGGCGGGGAACGCGCGCGTCGCGCCCTTTCGATGGACGTACAGCTCGCGCTCCGCGCGGTCGACGGCCGCGTCGCCGACGGCCGGGAGCCCGTCCGAGCCGACGCCGACCTCGTGGGTCTCCTTTTTAGCGATGTTGTGGGCGACGTCGTAGAGCAGCTCCATGCCGAGGTCGTCGATCGGGTCGGCGTCGAACACCTCGCCAAACGTCTCGCGGGTCCGGTGGGTGATGAGCTGGCGGTTCACCCACGCGAAGTTGATACACGCGGCCATCGCGCCGTAGTACTCCTCGGCGAGTTCGGAGCCGGCGGGTGCGGCCGCGAGCTCCTTGTCGGGAAGCTCGGCGAGAAGGTCGTCGTGTTCCTGCTCGATCCGTCGGAGGTAATCGTTACAGGTCTGATGGCCGAGCCCGCGGCTCCCACAGTGGATCAGGACGACGATGCCGTCCTCCTCCAGTCCGTACGACTCGGCGACCGACTCGCGGAACACGTCGGTGACGCGCTGTACCTCCAGAAAGTGGTTTCCGGAGCCGAGCGACCCCATCTGGTTGCGGCCGCGATCCATCGCCTTTTGAGAGACGTACTCCGGGCGCGCGTCCGGGCGACGACCCTCGTCCTCACACCGAGCGAGGTCGCTTTCGATCCCGTATCCCGCCTCGACGGCCCACTCGACGCCGCGTTCCAGCGCGCCCTCGATGGCGTCGGCGTCGCCGCCGATCACCCCGCCGCCGCCGAGTCCCGAGGGGATCGCCTCGAACAACGCGTCGACGAGCTCCTCCTCGCGACCCCTGATGTCTTCGTATTTCAGGTTGGTGTTCACCATCCGAACGCCGCAGTTTATGTCGTATCCGACCGCTCCGGGCGAGATACAGCCGGTTCGGGCGTCGATCGCGCCGACGCCCCCGACGGGAAAGCCGTACCCCTGGTGGCCGTCGGGCATACAGAGGGCGGGCTCGACCATCCCCGGCAGGTGGGTCGCGTTCTTCAGCTGTTGGAGCGTGTCGTCCTCGCCGATCTCCTCCAAGAGGGACTCGCTGGCGAGCACCCGCGCCGGAACGTTCATGTCGCCCTCGCGCGGGATCTCCCAGACGTGGTCTCGCACCTTCTCCAGCCGGACCCCGTCGAACTCGCGTGTGGTCATGCCCGGGGGTTCGACGCGGGAGGGGAAGGGCGTTGCGTCAGGTCGGCGCGCCGATTCAGCAGGTGAGTACGACGGGCGTCCGGCCGGATCGGTCCCCACTCACACGTCGAGGACGACGTAGGCGTACCAGCCGCCGTCGCGTCGTTCGAGCGCCATCTGTGAGTAGGTCACGGCCTTGATCTCGCGAGCGACGACGTCGGAAAGGGGAACGCCACGAGCCGTCGCCTCGACCGTCCATTCCGGATCGGCGGCGTCGACGCCATCCGGAGAGACGATCCGACAGTCGTGGTCCGCGGGGAGAACCGCCCGCACGTCGCGCTCGTAAATCAGTTGGTCCACGTAGTCGAACAGCAGGGCCTCGCGGCTCTCGGCGGTTATCGTTACCGCGAACCGGTCGCCGCCCTCGTCGGGGACGGACTCACTGCTCGCAGCCGTGAAACCGTCCGCGACGGCAGCGAACGTCGCTGAGAGCGAGGATCCGGTCGCCTCGACGGCGACGTCCGCGGTGTGCTCCCGGAGTTCGTACGTCACGTCTCGTCGATGCGAGCGCGGCGGATTTCCGTGTTGTCATCGACGACGACCGATCGGGTCGAGAGACGCTATCCTCCATACGCTTATAACCGTCTGACGATACTGGTGAGCCAATGAGCGGGACCGACGACCCGATCCGCGTGCTCCACGTGGACGACGATCCGAGTCTCGCCGAGATCGTCGCGACGTATCTCGAACGCGAGGACGACCGAATCGACGTCCACGTCGAGGCGGACGCAGAGGACGGGTTGGAAGCGCTGGATCGAGAGGCGTTCGACTGTGTCGTCTCCGATCACGAGATGCCGGGACGGACCGGGATCGAGTTCCTTCGAGCGGTCCGCGAGGCGTATCCCGACCTCCCGTTTCTCCTCTTCACCGGCAGGGGGTCCGAGTCGGTGGCCGGCGAGGCCATCTCCGCCGGCGTGACCGACTACCTCCAGAAGGGCACGGGAACCGAACAGTACGAACTGCTCGCCAATCGCGTGCTGAACGCGGTGGAGAGCACCCGCGCGCGCCGAATGCTGACGGAACGGACCCGGCGGCTGGAGACGCTCATCAGCACGCTCCCGGGACTGATCTATCGGTGCCGCAACGAGGAGGGCTGGCCGATGGAGACGGTCGAGGGGGAAGTCGAGGAGCTGACGGGCTATTCCGCGGGAGCGTTGGAGCGAAACGAGGTAACGTGGGGAGACGACCTCGTTCACTCGGCGGACCGCGGGCCGATCCGGGAGGCGATCGAGGACGCGTTGGCCGACGCCGACAGCTTCGAGATCACCTACCGGATCGTGAGCGCCGACGGGACCACGAAGTGGGTATGGGAACGCGGACGTAGCGTGGCCGGCGAGAGCGGCAAGACGGGCGAGGCGGGCGAAGCCGAGGGCTCCGGTGATTCGGTCGCGATCGAGGGTTTTATTACAGAAATAACAGAGAGAAAGAAAAAGACGGAGCGGTTGGAGCGAACGACCGCCCGTCTCGAGGCGCTGTTCGAGAACTCTCCGGACATGATCAATGTCCACGACGCAGAGGGCCGGATCCTCGAGGTGAATCCCCGTCTGTGTACGGAGACTGGATATGACGCGGACGCCCTGACCGATATGTGCGTCTGGGAGATCGACGAGACGATCGACCCCGACGAGGCGCGAGCGATCTGGGGCGAGATGGACATCGGGGATCGGCTGGAGGTTGACGGCCGATATCGGCGTCGAGACGGCTCGACGTTTCCGGTCAGGGTCCACGCCCGTCGTCTCGATATCGACGGAGGCGATCGGTTCCTCGTCAGCAGCCGAGACGTGTCAGAGCGTCGGGAGCGGGACCGCAAACTGGAACAGCTCCGGGAGCGAACGCGGGATCTCAACTACACGCGGACGGTGGCGGAAACGGCGCGTCTGGCGAACGACGCCGCCGACGAGATCATCGGCGCGCCGCTGAGCGGGGTTCACCTCGTGAACGAGGACGGAACGCGGTTGGAGCCGATCGCCATCGTCGACGCGGTCTCGGACACGTTCGACGAGCTGCCGTCCTACGACGAGTCCGCGCCGCCGGGAACGCGGGCGAACCTCGCGTGGAACGTGTTCCGGAACGGCGAACCGATCCACATCGACGACGTACAGGCCTCCGATCTCCTGACCGAGGCAACGCCCGCCAGCAGCGTGGTCCTCCATCCGATCGGCGAGCACGGACTGTTCATCATCTCCTCGCCGGAGCCGAACGCGTTCACGGACACCGACGTCCTCCTCGTGGAGATACTCGCGAACTACCTCGAGGCCGCGATCGACCGCGTGACTCGCGAGGAGACGCTTCGCACGCGTCAGGACCGGCTCGAACGACTCCACGACGCGACACGAGAGCTCGTCCGTGCCCAGTCGCGACGCGAGGTCGCGGACCGGGTCGTCGACGCGGGCGAGTCCGTCCTCGGATTCGCCGTCGCGGTCGTCCGGCTTCACGACCCGGAGACGGACGAGCTCGTGGTCGAGTCCCGTTCGACCACGGGCTGCGAGGCAGCCGGCGACGGGACGGACGCACTCGTACGGGCCGCGTTCGAGGCGGACGAGATCCGGGTACACGACGATCTCGGGAGGAACGACGCCGTCGGAGCTCGCGGGACGCACGAGCCGGACGAGACGAGCGATCAGGGGGGATCGAACGCCGGGCTCCGCAGCCTCATGATCCTCCCGGTCGGGGATCACGGTGCGATATCGTTCGGCGAGACCGCTTCCGACGCCTTCGACGCGACCGACGAGCTTCTCGGACGCATCCTCGCCACCGCGACGGAGACCGCGCTGGACGAGCGTGACCGACAGCGGGAGCTTCGGCGCAGCCGAGACGAACTGAAACGACGGAACGACCGCCTCGCGGAGTTCGCGGACGTGGTCAGCCACGACCTCCGGAACCCGCTTACCGTCGCCGACGGCCGACTGTCCCTCGTCCGGGAGGACTGTGACAGCGAGCACCTCGACGCCGTGGCCGCCGCACACGACCGGATGGGCGAGCTCGTCGAGGACCTCCTGACGCTGTCCCGGGAGGGCGACGACCTCGGAACGCTGGAACCGGTCGATCTCGCGGGGGTCGTCGAAGCGTGCTGGGGAACCGTCGCGGAGACGGACGCCGCGACTCTCGTCGTCGATCTCGATCGAACGGTTCGAGCCGACAGAAGTCGGCTTCGGCAGCTCTTCGAGAACCTCCTCGGCAACGCCGTCCACCACGGCGGACCAGCGGTAACCGTTACCGTCGGGAGCCTGCCGGACGGCTTTTACGTCGCCGACGACGGCCCCGGGATCCACGAGGCGGACCGCGAGCAGGTGTTCGACGCCGGCTACACGAGCGCAACGGACGGAACCGGATTCGGATTGAGTATCGTGAAACGGGTCGCCGAGGCCCACGGCTGGGAGGTCCGTGTTGCCGACGGAGGCGAGGTAGACGGCGCTCGGTTCGAGGTCGTCGGCGTCGAGTTCGCGGGCTAACCCTTCCCCGGTGGCGGTGGAGTTATACTGTCTTGGCGTGTTACCCTCGTGTAGTGAGCGTCAACGTAGAGAAGTGGACGGATCCGCCGGGCGAGTCCGACCACGTCAGTGCGGCGTGGGAGCTTAAAGAGCGGATCCGCTCCGCGGAGGGAGTGCTCCGTCAGCGACGCGGATTCTTCGTCGACGCCTATCGGCGCTCCACGACCCATCTCCTCGTCGAGGACGACGCCCTCGTCGCCTTCGCGTCAGTCCGACGCGACGGCTACATCCTCTTTCTCGCGGTCGACCCCGACCATCGCGGACGCGGCCACGCCGAACGACTGGTCGCCGATGTCGCTGAGGACCACCGATCCGTCTCCTGTCACGCCCGCACGACCAACGATCAGGCGCTCGGCTTCTACGAACACCTCGGCTTCGAGGTCGAGCGCCGGATCGACGACTACTACGAGGACGGCGGCGACGCCTACTACCTGACGCTCGGACGCGAGAGCCTCCGGAAACGCCTCTCCGATTTCGTCGGTCGGTAGTCCCCTACTGCTCGTACGACACGCCGCCGCCCCCACGAGTTCGGAGCGCCCCGGCCCCTCGAAACTCGACGGATCGACAGTCATTAGCACCGCCCCCGAGGAGAAAACGCCATGAGCGATCCAACCGTTTCCGACCTCGTCAATCGCGTTCTCAGCGGGGACGTGCGCCTCCACCAACTCGATACCCACGTCGACGCCGGGACGGCGGCGACCGTCCGCCGCCGCGTCGTCGCCGAGCAGTCGGGGGCCGACGTGGCCGCGTTCGGCGAGTACGCCTTCGATGCCGCCGATGCCGATCCGAACATCGACAACATGATCGGCGGCATCCAGATCCCGATCGGCGTGGCGGGACCCGTGAGCGTCGACGGCGGCGCGTTCGCCGGCGACAGGTATCTCCCCATGGCGACGACCGAGGGCGCGCTCGTCGCGTCCGTCAACCGCGGGTGTTCGGTCATCGACGCCGCCGGCGGCTCGACCGCTCGCGTGACGAAGAGCGGAATGACGCGTGCGCCCGTCTTCCGGGTCGCCGATGTCGCCGAGGCGGAAGCGCTCGCCTCATGGGTTCGGGACAATGAGGCGGCCCTTCGGCAGGCCGCCGAGTCGACGACGAGCCACGGCGAACTGCTCGACGTCACGCCCTACGTCGTCGGCAACAACGTCTACCTGCGGTTCCGATACGACACGAAGGACGCGATGGGGATGAACATGGTCACCATCGCCACCCGCGAGGCCTGTGACGTCGTCGAGGCGGAAACCGACGCGTCGCTCGTCGCGCTCTCGGGTAACCTCTGTTCGGACAAGAAACCCGCCGCGGTCAACGCGGTGGAAGGGCGCGGTCGCTCGGTCGCTGCGGACGTGGAGATCCCGCGCGAGATCGTCGAGGACCGGCTCCACACGACGCCCGAGGCCATCGCGGAGATCAACACCCGGAAGAACCACGTCGGCTCCGCGAAAGCGGGGTCGCTCGGGTTCAACGCCCACGTCGCCAACACGGTCGCCGCGATGTTCCTCGCGACCGGGCAGGACGAGGCACAGGTGGTCGAGGGGGCGAACGCGATCACGACCGCGGAGGTCACTCCCGACGGCGATCTGTACGTCTCCGTCTCCCTCGCCAGTCTCGAGGTCGGCACCGTCGGCGGCGGGACGAAGCTCCCGACGCAGGCCGCCGCACTCGACGTGCTCGGCGTTCGCGGCGGCGGCGACCCCGCGGGCAGCAACGCTGACGCCCTCGCAGAGGCCATCGCGGTCGGCGCGCTCGCGGGCGAGCTCTCGCTGCTCGCCGCGCTCGGCTCCCGAAACCTCGCGTCGGCACACGAGGAGCTGGGCAGGTAATCGTCACCCGGGTAGGGAACGAGAGCCGAACCGTTCGCGGAGCTCCGGACGAGTCGACCCGTTCAGTCGGACCAGACCGCACAGTCGGTTCGGAGGACGTCACGACCCGCGTCGGTGATCCGGTACACCGACTCCCCCGTCACCCGTTCGACGAGTCCCGCGGACGCCAATTGCTCTAATCGCTCGTCCACGTGGTCGGCGTACAGGCCCGTGTTACCGGCAATGAACGCCGGATAGTCGGTTCCCACGTCGGCGAGGTAGGAGAGCATCCGCTCGTCGGAACGGGTAAGCGTCCCCAAGTCGGCATCGGTGGAAGCGGAAACGGCGTCGGACGCGGGCATCTCATATATGGTATGGCGTGTCAATATAAAACGTTTTCCGGCGATTCCTGCTCGTTGGGAGCAGGTGGGGGGCCGAGATCGTCGGGGGGACGTTCTGTATGGCGTCGGATTCGAAACCCGAGTCGCCGACGCTGGACGGGCGGGATACTCCGCGGAACGGCTCTGCGTAACTATTTAAAAGTACTATTTTGTGGTCGTGCTGGATAGAGAAGATCGGTCCAGCAGACTGACTCTGTTCATTCCACCCTGTCTGCGCTGAATCAGCCGTGAGAACCAGCCTGCGAACCTAACGGTTTTACCAATTCTATTGTAGAAGTGAACATGGACGAACAAGAAAAAGTGGCCTCGTTTATTCAGCAACACGAGATGGAAGCCCCACCCGCGTACAGACTTCTTGACGTTGTTTCTGAGTTAGGTGAAGTAGCAAAAGACGCCGCTGAATCGACTGATTACGGCAGTTCACCTTCGGACCTCAACATTGCGTCCGATGAAATTGGTGATGTTCTATTTTCACTCCTGGCACTTGCGGAGGCTGCTGAAATTGATGCAGACGAGGCACTTGACGAAGCGATAACAAAATACGATGAACGAATTACCGACTCCGGGACTGCCTCATCCGGTAACTGAATCCCCAGTACAGATCGGTTCGTGGATCCTCTGTAGTGACCGATTCGCGCTCTGTATCGACCACTCGCTCCCTGACAGAGTCGAA
>OBKM01000755.1_pt1 | contig 15084 bp, 16 predicted proteins | sample 1519691 | NCBI WGS metagenome assembly OBKM01 (sample SAMEA37050418, study PRJEB22526) | metagenome | biome: saline pan; feature: lake; material: water | place: Egypt | collected 2015 | depth 0.5 m | reverse complement strand
AGCGACCGAAGCGCGCAGCGAGCGTGCGCCCGCCTCCCGGCTGGGGCTTTCAAGTCGTTTGTCGCGGCGCTACCGCTCCCGCGACTCACGTATAAACGAACACCAACCTCTCCACGGCATCCCTTATAAACGACCCAGTCACCCTCGTGAGCGACGTACGCCCGCCATCGATCGTCGCGATGGATGCACTGAGCGGTGCTCGTGTCGGTGTGTGAAGTGTTCTATGACACCCTCACGTACGATCAGCTAATCGTCGTATTCCGTACTGAGCACGCTTGAAGCGACGATTTTATTGGTCGCTATCGTGCTTGTACGTGTGTAATGCACTCAGACTTCGATCGACGTCGCTTCATTAAGGCGGCGAGCATAGCGGGCGTCGCTGGACTCGCGGGCTGTACCGGAGGCCCCGAAGACGAGGCGAGCGACGACGCCGCTGACGACGCGGACGACGGAACCGACGACGGAACCGACGACACGGCAGACGACCCCGCGCACAACGTCGGGATGGTGTACGCGCTCGGGGGGCTCGGCGACGAGTCGTTCAACGACGCCGCCCAGCGCGGGATCATCGAGGCGTCCGAGGAGTTCGACCTCTCGTTCGACGAGTCACAGCCCGCGGACGCCGGGGAGTTCTCGCAGTTCCAGCGCCGGTACGCGGAGTCGACCGATCCGGACTACGATCTGGTGTCGTGTATCGGCTTCGCGCAGCTGGACGCGCTTACCGAGGTCGCCCCCGACTTCCCCGACCAGAACTTCCTGCTCGTTGACGACCAGCTCGACGAGCCGAACGTCGCGAGCTACGAGTTTAAAGAGGAGGAGGGGTCGTTCCTCGTCGGCGCGCTGGCCGGCCTCCTCACCCAGGAGTCGTTCAGCGCGGGTGACGGTGAAACGGATCCGGACGAGTCGACCGTCGGCTTCGTCGGCGGCGTCGAGGCCCCGCTCATCCAGCGATTCGAGGCGGGGTATCTCGCCGGCGTCGACTACGTGGGCGAGGAGCTCGACGTGATCACGAGCTACGTCGGCGACTTCGCGGATCCGGCCGGCGGACAGGAGGCGGCACTGTCGATGTACGAGAGCGGTGCCGACGTCGTCTACCACGCGGCCGGCGGAACCGGCGTCGGCGTGTTCCAGGCCGCAGAGGAGGAGGGTCGGTTCGCGATCGGCGTCGACTCCGACCAGTCGCTCACGCAGGCCGAGTTCGCCGACGTGATCGTCGCGTCGATGGTGAAACGCGTCGACAGCGCGGTGTTCGAGGCCGCCGAGAGCGTCGTCAACGACGCGTTCCAGGGCGGCTCACAGGTCGAGCTCGGGCTGGAGGACGAGGGCGTCTCCTGCGTGTACGGCGACACGCTCGGCGACGAGATTCCGGCCGCGATCGTCGACGAGGTCGACGAGATCCGCCAGGGGATCATCGACGGCGACATCGACGTTCCGGACGACCCCGACGCCGTATAAACAACTGGGACGCAGGTGAACGATCCCCATAGCCGACCGATTTTTACGCGCCGCCGTCGCCGGAGTAGGTGTGACGCTCGATCCGATCCACGTCGAACACATCGCGCAGCTCGCGTACGGGATCGCGAGCGACGTGGACACGACGGACCACGACGACCTCGCCGGGCGGGTGTGGGACGACTGGCTCCCCGAACTCCGTCGGGACGGCCGAGTCGTCATCGAACCCGTCGCCGACCACGAACGGCGGCGCGTCGACGTCGACGATGTTGCGCTCGCGGACCGGCCGTTCGAGACGGTTCACGGGCTCGATTCCGGCACGATCAACCCGACGACGTTCAAGAACGGGCTCGTCGTCGACGTCGCTCACGCGGCGATGGCGGCCGAGCCGAGTGACCTCGACCTCCACCGTGCGCGGACCATCGTCGCGACGGTGCACGCCGGCGACACCACGAGTGACTTCGACGACGCGTGGCGCGAGCGTGACGCGGGGTACACCCGCCAGCGCGTGCTCCACGCCCCGCGGGTGAATCGGTACGCCGAGGGAGTCGTCCACGCGCTCGCGTTGTATCTGGCCGAGGGGACACACGCGCTCGACCACGTCGGCGACGTCGAGGAGCTGCTCGTGCTCGACGGCCCGATCTATCCGAAGGAGCTTTTCACCTGGGAGGATCGTGATCCGGAGCTCGGCGCACTCGCCCGTGAGGCGAAGCCGCGTGCGGTCGTCGAGAACTACGTCCGGCTCGTCGAGCGCTGTATCGAGCGCGACGTTCCGCTCGCGGGGTTCGTGAAGAACCCCTCCAGTCGGACGATCGTGCGGACGCTCTCGCGTGCGGGGTTCGAGCCGCCGTGGCCCGACGACACCGCTCTGTTCACCGCGCTGTTGGAGCGGTACGCCGACGGCGATCGCGTCGACGACGAGCTGTCGTTTACGACGTGGTTTCACAGCCGCGGCGGGCCGGACCGGCGGATGGCCGCCGACGCCGACGCGCTCGGCATCGACCGAAAGCTCGACCCCGAGCAGTACGAGCCGACGTTCTTCGTCCTGTACGACCCCCGGACTGACGTGACGTATAAGCTGGAGGCTCCGTACGCGTTCGCTTGCGACCCGGACATCCGAGACGCGCTGACGCGACAGGTGCTCGCTGACGTCGCGACGACGCGCGGTCCGCCGGAGGCGGTCGGGAAGGCCGACGAGCTCGCACGGATAACTGCGACCGAGACCGCCGCGCTCCGCCGGAAGTTCGAGGAGCGGTTCGACAGCGACCGTCAGAGTACCTACGACGACCGTCGGTGGGGGAAGGAGCCGTACTGACTCGCCGGGCTACGGGAATCGCGCTGGCGGGAGAGCCGTGAGCGCGACGTGATCCGGGAACGACTAAGTTCCGGCGGCCCAAGCAGTGGTATGGTCGAGGCTCCACAGACCGACGAGGGCTGGTTCGCGCTGCACGACTTCCGGTCGATCGACTGGGACGCGTGGCGCGCTGCGCCCGAACACGAGCGAACCCGAGCGATCGATGAGGGGCGATCCTACCTGCACCATCGCGAGCTGGTCGCGGACGCCGACGCCGGAGACTCCGCGGTGTTCTCCGTGCTCGGACACAAATCGGACCTGCTTTTCGTTCACTTTCGGCCGACGCTCGACGACCTCTCCGCCATCGAGCGAGGGTTCGAGGACACCGCGCTCGCCAACTTCACCACACAGGAGACGTCGTACGTCTCCGTGACGGAGGTGTCGGGGTACGTCTCCGACGACTACTTCACCGGCGACGAGGAAGACGTCGATAAAGGACTACGCCGGTACATCGAAGGGAAACTAAAACCCGACATGCCGGACGACGAGTACGTCTGCTTTTACCCGATGAGCAAGCGTCGCGGTGAGGAGTACAACTGGTACGACCTCTCGTTCGACGAGCGCGCCGATCTGATGGCGAGTCACGGCGAGACCGGCAAACAGTACGCCGGACGGATCAAGCAGGTGATCGCCTCCTCGGTCGGCTTCGACGACCACGAGTGGGGTGTCACGCTGTTCGGCGCGGACCCGACCGACATCAAGGATATCGTCTACGAGATGCGCTTCGACGAGGCGACCTCGCGATACGGCGAGTTCGGGAGCTTCTACGTCGGTCGTCGGTTCCCTCCCGAGGACCTCGGTGCGTATCTCGCCGGCGAGAAAGTGCCGACCGCGGAGCACGACGAAGCCGACTCAGATCACGACGACACGACCCACCATCACCACGGCGAGGGCAGTCACCCAGATCACGACCACGGCGAGGGGAGTCATCCCCACGAAGAGACCGGTCACGACCAGGAAAGCTCCGGCCACGGTGGCTCCGGCCACGGCCACGGCGGCTCCGCCCACGGTGACCACCCGCACGGCGAGGAGGAGTCCGGCGGCGAAGGTGATCATCCGCACGGCGACGCGAGCGGCGGGGCGGACGGTAGTGGTGCGGACGGCGAGACGGAGTCCGACGGCATCGACGACGCGGAGATCCGCGGCGAGCTCGCCGATCTGGATATCTATGCGGGCAAGCCGCACGGGGAGGACGTGTACGCTACCGTTCTCTACAGCGAGGCCGACGTGGACGACCTGTTCGACGAGGTCGACGGGCTTCGCGGCAACTTCGACCACTACGGCACGCACGTGAAAACGGCGGTGTACGACGGTCGGGAGACGGATCGCGCGGCGGTCGTCTCCGTCTGGGACACCGCCTCCGCGGCCGAGACCGCGGCGGGGTTCCTCTCGGAGCTACCGGGGATCGTCGCTCGCGCCGGCGAGGAGTCCGGCTTCGGAACGATGGGCATGTTCTACACGACGAAATCGGAGCACCGCCAGGAGTTCGTCGACGTGTTCGACGACGTCGGCGAGCTGCTCGCGGAGATGGACGGCCACGTCGAAACCGACCTGATGGTGAACGTCGAGAACGACGACGACATGTTCATCGCGAGCCAGTGGAACTCGAAGGAGGACGCGATGGTGTTTTTCCGGTCCGACGAGTTCAGCGAGACCGTTCGGTTCGGCCGCGAGGTGCTCGCGGATCGTCCGCGACACGTGTTCCTGGCGTGAACGGGGCTCGAAGACGGCTCGCGTGAGCAGGGCCGGAAGACGGCTCGGGTGAGCTGCGTCGTCCAGCCGCTTCGGTCCGTGTCGCACCGTCGGCCGACTCGATGGGCGTCAGCCATCGGCCGCTTTTAAGTCCACGGTGGGCGAATCGGAGGTATGTTCGACAGGATCGTGATCGCGACTGACGGCTCCGAGAGCGTCCAGCGAGCCGTCGACGTCGGGATCGATTTGGCCGCTCGGTTTAACGCATCCGTCCACGCGCTGTACGTCATCGACGTGGGAGAAGTCGAATCCTCGCCGGACGAGGTCAGAACGGACCTGCGGAACGCGCTCGACAGCCAGGGCGAGGTCGCGCTCGACAGCGTCGTCGACGCGGCCGAAGCGGTCGACGCCGACCTCGACGTCACGGCGGAGATCCGTGAAGGACGTCCCGCGGCGATGATCACTGATGCAGCCCGCGAACTCGACGCCGATGTCGTCGTGACCGGGACGCGCGGGCGACACGGCGAGAACCGCTTTCTCATCGGCTCCGTCGCCGAGCGCGTCGTTCGAACGTGCCCGGTTCCAGTGTTGACCGTCAGACAACTCACCGGCGAGGATCTGCGCCGGACGACGGTGTAACGTCGGAGTCACCGCCACACCGAACGCGACTCCCCGCCACATCGTTCCTACCGGCCGAATCGGCGCTGGCGGTCCTGGAAATCGAGCAGCGCACGGAGGTAATCGCGCTTGCGGAAGTCTCGCCAGTTCACGTCGGTGAAGTACAGCTCCGAGTACACCGACTGCCAGATGGCGAAATCCGAGAGTCGCTCGGCCCCGGTTTTGATCACGAGATCCGGCTCGGCGGGAAACACGAGCCGGTCGGCGACCTGTTCCTCGTCGATCGCGTCGGGGTCGAGCTCGCCCGCGTCGACGTCGGCCGCGATCTCGCGGACGGCCGCGGCGAACTCGGCTTTCCCGCCCAGTCCGACGTTCACGCGGATCGGCGCGTCCGTCGGTGCCGTGTCCTCCGGTGTCCGAACCGCGAGCGGTCGTGGCGCGTCGAGGTCCCGGAACTCTCGGACGAGCGTATCGATCACGGACTCGTCGAGCACGGAGACGGAGACGGTCACCCGCTCGGCGTCGTAGTCGAACGCCCAGCGCAGTGACGCCGAAAGCGTCTCGTATGCGCCGTCGGCGAGCAGATCGCGCTCCGTTATCACGATCGCGACGTGCTCCGGCGGATCGCCTTCGTGGAGGCGGTGACGGAACGCGAGATACGCGTCGTACAGTCCCACGGCACGTCGATCCGGGCGGTGTGCGTAAAAAGATCGCGGGCCCGTTAGCGTCACGGGCGATGAGACGCACAGAGCCACGATGCGGCGAATCAGTGTCGGGACCGTTAAGTGCGCGTCGGGGGTACTCCGGGACGTGACTCGGAGGCTCCGACGGGCGAGCGTGTTTGCCGCGATCGCCGCGCTCGCGGTCGGTTCGCCCACGCTCGGCGAGGCGACCGTCGTCCCGTTTCTCGTCGTCGCCGGGATCGCGTTCTTCGGGATCCGGGAGGGGCCGTTGTTCGAAACCCTCGCGCTGCCCGGCGACCGCGAGGATGGGCGATTGTACGGGGTCGTCGCGTTCGCGCTCGCGATGAGCGGTCTCGCGCTGTTCGCCACGATCCCCGGCGAGCCGCTTCCGTACGGGGCGTTCGTCGCCGCGGCACTCGTCGTCGGCGTCGGTCGCCTCGGCCGCGCGATCGTCGCCACCCGCTCGGACGCGGAGTTTCCCCTCGTGACCGGCTACCTGATCGTGGGCGCGACCGCCGCCGTCGTCGGGCAGACGCTCGTCGCGACACAGCTCGTGCTCGGCGTCGATCCCACCGCCATCGACGCCGTCTCGACCGCCGTGATGGGCGACCTTCCGACGTTCGTCTTCCTCGGATCGGTGGCAGCGCTGACCGCTGGCCTGATCCGCTCGCTCGTGTACGACCGCGACGCGCATCTCACGGTCGTGATCGTCGCGTTCGTCACGTGGGCGTTCGTCGTGCTCGATCCCGCCGTGAGCGCGGTCGGAATCGCCGCCGCACTCGGGGTGACCGTCGCGCTCGGCTACGCCTCCTACGCGCTCGACACCGCGTCGGTGCCGGGGATGTTGACCGGCGTCCTGCTCACGCTTTTGACGATCGTGCTCGGCGGGATCGGCTGGTTTCTCACCCTCACCGCCTTCTACGCGGTCGGCGGTCTCGCCTCGAAGTATCGATTCGACGAAAAGACGAAACGGGGCGTCGCCCAGGAGAACCAGGGCGCGAGAGGGACCGGGAACGTGCTGGCGAACTCGGCAGTGGCGCTTGTCGCCCTCGTCGGCTACGCCGCGACGGACCACGTCGGCGTCTCCGCTGTGCTGTTCGGGTTCGCGTTCGCCGGCGCGATCGCGACGGCGCTCGCCGACACGCTCTCCTCGGAGATCGGCGGCCTCTATGACGACCCGCGACTGATAACCACGCTCGCCCCCGTCGAGGCTGGCACTGACGGTGCGGTCACGTGGCAGGGTGAGCTCGCAGGACTCGCCGGCGCGGTCGTCATTGCCGTCATCGCCGCGGTCGGCATGCCGCTCGGCGACCCGGTCGTGGCCGGCGCGGTCGTCGTGGCTGCGGGCGTTATGGGAATGACCGTCGATAGCCTCCTCGGGGCGCTGATCGAGGGGGACCGCATCGGGAATCAGGCGGTGAACTTCCTCGCGACGTTCGCCGGCGCGGTCGTCGCAGTCTCGGTCGCGGTCGCGGTGGTGGTGTAGATGCCCGCCCGCCGTCCGCCGGAACGGCCGCACGATCCCCGCGTCAGAGTGGCGAGACCGACCGATGCCGGTCGCGTTCGCGAGCTGCAGTCGCTGTTACGGGAGCCGAGTCCGGAGCTCCTCGAGTACGGACTCGCGGTGGGGTCGGCGCTCGTGAGCGTCGCCGACTCGTCCGAGCCATTGGGAGATGAGCACGCGGTCGGGTATCTGCTCGCCGTCGACGCGGCGGACCGGCCCAGTACGCATCTCGCGGAGCTCGCCGTCGACACCGACTACCGGCGTGAGGGACGTGCTCGCGGCCTCCTGTGGACGGCGATCGACGACGCCGACGGACCGGTGACGCTACAGGTCCACCCGGACAACGACGCGGCTCGCGCGCTGTACATGGCCGTCGGGTTCGAGGTCGTCGACAGGCGACCGGGGTTCTACGACGACGGTGACGCGCTCGTGTTGCGTCGGGAGCCACGGGTCGAGTGAGGTGCCGGACCGGTCACGCGACTACACTCCAACACACGACGCAGCTACACTCCAACACACGACGCAGCGACGGCCACACCATGCGTGTCAACGACCGTGGACCCGACAGACACAAGGCCTATTCGCGGCCCCGTCGTTGCGGGAGGTATGACGAACGTCGATACCGGTTCCGGCGTCGGTGCTGGCTCCGGCTCCGACGACGACCCCATCGATGTCGACTTCGGCGAGAACGGACTCGTTCCCGCAGTCGCACAGGACGTCGAGACCGGGGAGGTGTTGATGCTCGCGTACGTCTCCCCGGAGGCGCTCCAACGGACCCGCGAGACGGGAGAGGCACACTACTACTCACGGTCCCGAGAGGAGCTGTGGCACAAGGGCGGCACCTCCGGTCACACGCAGGCCGTCGAGGAGATCCGGGTCGACTGCGACGCCGACACGCTGTTGTACCTCGTCGACCAGTCCGCGGGCGCGTGCCACACCGGCCACCGCTCCTGCTTCTATCGAACGATCGACGGCGAGAACGTCGGCGAGCGCGTCTTCGATCCGGGCGAGGTGTACTGATGGCGACGGGCAAGAACGGAGGTTCGGAACGCGAGTCGGCCGCTGGCGGTCCGGTGGCGGCCGCCGGGGAGTCGGCAGCCGAGCTCCGGGAGCGGTACGACGAGCTCGTCGCGGTCGAGTCGCGGATCGAGCGCCTCGGCGAGGAGCGCGTCGAGGCGGCCGCGGACGCGTATCGACAGGCCCATCGCGTGCTCGAGCAGTACGAGGAGGACGCCGTCGGCACCGGGGATTTCGGCTCGTACGTGAAGTTCGAGGGGGCGTTCGCGGCGGCGACGGACGTCGACGACGACGCGCTCGCGGCCGAGGCGTTCACGGCGGCAGACGAGGCGGTCGAAAAGCGGCGGCTCTCCGCGAGCGACTTCGAGGCCGCCAGAGCAGCGCTCGAACCCGCCGCCGAGTACGTCGAGCTTCTCGGCGACCGCGACGACGCGGTCGACGCGTATCGTGCTGCACGGAAGGAGACCCGGGAGGCGCGTGACCGTCTCGCCGAGCATCTCGACGAGCTGCGGGCGGTCGCCGGGATGGCGGACGCGAATCTCGAGATCGAGATCGACCGCCTTCGCGAGCCGGTGCTGACGTACAACGAGTCGGTGCTGGAGGGGTTCCGTTCGTTTTATAAGACCGAGTCGGCGCGGGCGGTGTTCGACCTGCTCGAACGCGCGGACCGGACGCCGTTCGTCGACGTCGACGTTCCGCCGACGGATCTCCGTGAGTACGTCGACGACAACGCGGCCGGCGAGGAGCCGCTCGCGACGCTGCTGGAGTACGCGGACTACTCGCCGTCGAAGCTCGACCACTACGTCGACGACCCCGGCGCGTTGCGGACGGCGGTGGCGGTCCACCGGACGTACATCGAACGGCTCGACGGCGAGCCGTTCGCGCTTGCGTGGCCGCCGAAGCCGGGCGAGGAGCTCGCGTACGCGATCGACGAGCTCGTGCCGCTGGTCTCCCGGTTCGCCGACGAGGAGACCGTCGCGACGCTCCGGACGATCAGGAAGCTGGCCCGCTCGGACGAGTACGAGACGCTTCGACGCGCCGCAGAGGTCCGAGAGACGCTCGACGGCGAGGAGTTGGAGCTGCTTCGGAGCGGTGAGATCGACGACCGGGTCGCGACCGCCGAATCCACGCTCGCGCTCGTCGAGGACGTGCTCGCGGAGACGGAGCGGGAGTAGGCACCGTCGGGTCTGCCGGCTCCGTGTATGCTTTTCAGTTTCGGCGTGCAGAACCAGATATGACGTTCAGCATCTGCGTCCGCGAGCGATACACGAACGACGAGGGCGAGAGCCATCTCCGGTTCGGCGTCGCGGTGACGACGCGGCTCCCCGGCGTAGGAACGCTGTGTCCGTTCGCCTCCGAGCACGGCGCGGTGGCGACCCAGTCGCTCGTCAACGTCGAGCTCGGTCGAAAGGGACTGGAGTACCTCGCGGACGGGCTCGCGGTCGACGACGCGCTGCAGGCGCTGTTACACGCCGACGACGGAAGCGAGAACCGGCAGCTCCACGGCGTGGACGCGGACGGGACGTTCGCGTTCTCCGGCGACGCGTGCAAGGGATGGTACGGCCACGAGGTCGGCCAGAACTTCACCGTCGCCGGCAACCTGCTGACCGGTGAGGAGGTGATCGATGCGGTCGCGACCGCCTACGAGTCGGACGCACACGGCGACGCGCCGCTCGCGAAACGGCTGATCGACGCGCTCGAGGCGGGCCACGAGGTCGGCGGCGACAAGCGGGAGGATCTGCCCGTCCAGTCCGCCGCTGTAAAAGTGGTCAACACCGAGGAGGGGAAGCTCAGCGACCCGTACTTCAACGACCTCCGCGTCGACGCGACGGAGACGCCGATCGCGGATCTCGAGGAGACGTTCGAGACCGCCACGCGCGGGTGGGCGGACGCCATGGAGAAGTACGAGGAGGCGTACGAGACGGACGACATCGACGCTGCCGAGGAGTGAACGGCGGATCGTCGGACGTTTCTCAGCGCGGTCGATGGCTCACAGGTCGAGTCCGGCGAGCACCGGCAGGTGGTCGGAGGGGTACCGGCCTCGGTCGTCGCGGTCGGCGAGCGTCGCGAACGCCGCAACCTCGATCGCCGGCGAGACGAGCACGTGATCGATTCGGCGGTTGGCGATCAGCTCGGTGAAGTCGGTGATGCTCGTCGTCGGCCCGTGTCGGAGCTCCGCGTTCGCGGCCGCGTCCTTGAGCCGCGGACCCGACCGGTCGTCGTTGCCGTCGGTGAGCACGGAGAGCGGAGTCGACTCCGCGATACAGTTGAAATCTCCTAGCAGCACGACCGGGTCGTGGGTCGAGTCCTCCCGTTCGGCGTCGGCGAGCTCCGGGATCCGCCGGCGGAGAAGCCGCGCGGCCTCCTCGCGAGCGCGACTCCCACGATGATCGAGGTGGGTGTTTATCAGGACGAAGGAGCTGCGGTCGCGACGTTGCGACGTCCCGGTAGCGGGCCGCGACTCCACGCGGGCCCACGTGGCGATCCGCGGGTGGGACGCGTCCCAGCCGGTCGACGGCTCGTCGGGCGTCTCGGAGAGCCAGAACGTGTCGTGGTCGACGATCGCCCATCGGTCGGTTCGGACCGCAACCGGACAGCCCTCGCCCGCATCGTCGACGCGCCGTCCACGACCGACGAGCTCGTACTCGGGGAGACGGTCACGGAGATCGGATCGCTGGTCGGGGAGGGGCTCCTGAAAGCCGACGACATCGGGAGCGTGAAACCGGACGAGGTCGGTGACCCCGTCGCGACGAGCGTACCATGCGTCGTGGTGATCGTTCCGGTTAGCGTACCGCACGTTGTAGCTCATCGCCCGGATCCGGGTCATCGTTCGACGCGTCGACCGGAGGCTGGTTAAAAGGCCCGACCCGAGCGTCGGAAGGCGGACGAACGGACCGGCCCGATAGTCGGCGGTGCGGTCAGATCGAGAACTCGTACAGCTCGTCGCCGACGTGGTGGATCGACTCGACGACTTTCCCGCTGTCGCCGACCATCGCGTCGCCATCGACGAGCGCGCGGCCGATCGCGAGCACCTTCCCGTGGGTCTCCTCGGCGATCACGACCAGGTCGTCCTCGCGGATCGATCGGTCGGCCTCGACGATGCCGGGACGCATCACGTCAGCGCCGTCCGAGACGAACGATATGGCGCCGGCGTCGACGGTGACCACGCCCGTTTCGGGGTCGTGCTCGTTCGCGCCGCGCACGGTGAGGAACGGCTCGTCGTCGTCGACGTAGAAAACGAGCGGGTCGCCATCGACCAACACTACCTCGTAGTCGGCGTCGACGAACTCGACCAGCTCGAAGCTGTCGCCGTCGATGTCGACGCCGAGCCCGTCGGCGATCTCCTCGCGGATCTCGTCGATGTCGTCGCTGCGAAGGTGGTGGCGGGATTTCACCTGCATGCCCGACGAGTCGACCGCTCGGCCGATAAAGGGACCGTTCCGTTTCGATTGTAGCCGTGAGCGGTGCGCTCGTGGAACGTTATAACCGGTCGCTCCGGCCGGCGGCCGTCCACGGGTCGGCCGGCGCGCCGTCGGACACTCGCACGCTCCGGCCCTGCAGACGTTCGACTCGGCCGGCGAACGACCACCGGTCCCCGTCCCACGACGGCTCCGCGTCGCCGTCCGCCGCCGCGGCCGCGGCTGCCTCTCGGTCGCGCAGGTGAGCTGCGACCGCGACCGCAATGGCGGCGGCCTCAGCGTCGTTCGCGTCGTCCGGGATCGAGAGCCCGTCCGGGAGGCTCATCTCTTTCGCCGCTTGGTTCGTGCCGGTAGCCATCAGATCGGGATGTTGCCGTGTTTCTTATCCGGTGTATCCGTTCGTTTCCCCTTCAGCACGTGGAGATCGTCGACGAGTCTGGCACGCGTCTCCGCGGGCTCGATCACGTCGTCGACGAAGCCGCGGTCGGCTGCCGTGTACGGGTTCGCGAACTCCTCGCGGTACTCGTCGATGAGCTCCTGTCTGCGAGCCTCCGTCTCCTCGGCCGCGGCCAGCTCCTCGCGGTACAGCACGTTCACCGCGCCCTTCGGCCCCATCACCGCGATCTCGGCAGTGGGCCACGCGTAGTTGACGTCACCGCCGATGTGTTTCGAGGACATCACGCAGTACGCCCCGCCGTACGCCTTGCGGGTGATGACGGTGAGCAGCGGCACCGTCGCCTCCGAGAACGCGTACAGCAGCTTCGCGCCGTGCCGGATGATCCCGTTGTGCTCCTGGTCGGTGCCGGGCATGAAGCCGGGAACGTCCTCGAAGGTGAGGATGGGAACGTTGAACGCGTCACAGAAGCGGACGAATCGCGCACCCTTCTGGCTCGCCTCGATGTCGAGCGTGCCGGCGTTCACGCGGGGGTTGTTGGCGACGATGCCGATCGAGTGTCCGTCGAGCCGGGCGAAGCCGACGATCACGTTCTTCGCGAAGTTCTCGTGAACCTCGAAGAAGGAGCCCTCGTCGACGACTCCACCGATCACCTCGTGCATGTCGTACGGCTTCCGTGGGGCGTTCGGCACGATCTCCTCGAGCTCGTCGGCCTCGCGTTCGGGGTCGTCCCACGGCTCGACGCGCGGGGGATCCTCCACGTTGTTGTCGGGGAGATACGACAGCAGCCGAGCGATATCGTCGAGCGCCGCCTCCTCGGTTTCGGCGGCGAAGTGTGCGACTCCCGACGTCGACGAGTGGGTAACCGCGCCGCCGAGCTCCTCGAAGCTCACCTCCTCGCCGGTGACCGTCTCGATCACGTCCGGTCCGGTGATGAACATGTGGGAGGTGTCTTTCACCATGAACGTGAAATCCGTGATGGCCGGCGAGTACACCGCGCCGCCGGCACACGGGCCCATGATCGCCGATATCTGCGGGATCACGCCCGACGCCTCCGTGTTCCGGCGGAAGATTTCCGCGAAGCCGCCGAGCGAGGCGACCCCCTCCTGGATCCGTGCCCCCGCGGAGTCGTTGAGTCCGACGACCGGCGCGCCGACATCCATCGCCTTATCCATCACTTTACACACCTTCTCGGCGAACACCTCGCCGAGCGAGCCGCCGAAGACGGTGAAATCGTGTGCGAAGACGAACACCTTGCGGCCGTTCACCTCACCGTACCCGGTCACGACACCGTCGCCCGGGATCTTCGTCTCCTCCATGCCGAACTTGTGGTTTCGGTGGGTACGGAACCGGTCGAACTCGTGGAACGTCCCGTCGTCGAGGAAGTAGTCGATCCGCTCGCGCGCGGTTTTCTTCCCCTTCTCGTGTTGGGACTCGATCCGCTCTTTACCGCCGCCTTTCGCCGCTCGCTCCCGGCGTTCTCGCAGGTCCTCGATCCGATCCTCCATCGTCACGCGGGACCACCCTCGGTCATTGGATCGAGGGTCGGTAAGCGACGGCAAAAGGGTTCCCCTATGCGACGAGATCCGGGTTCGACGAGCGTCGTATTCATCGTCGACAACAACGGACCGAGCATCTCGACGGCTTCGTATCCCTTCGACAGCGGGACATCCGCCCTGTGGTCGTCTGGCACGCGGAGGCCGGCTTCGACGGCTTTAAACGTCTCATGGGCCACTCTCCGATGAGACAGGCTTCGCCTGTTTCACTGACCCGTAGGAGCTACCTGCGTACTACGGAGGTGAAAAATGGCAGACACAATACAAGAGGCCGTATCTCTCGCACTCGAGGAGGCCCCCGAGCGGAACTTCCGTGAAACGGTGGACCTCGCTATCAATCTGCGAGATCTCGACCTCAACGATCCGTCGAATCGCGTCGACGAGTCCGTCGTGCTGCCGGCTGGAACGGGGCAGGAGACACGTATCGTCGTCTTCGCGGAGGGTGAAACCGCCGTCCGTGCCCGGGACGTCGCTGACGAAGTGCTCGACAGCGACGACCTCGAGGATCTTGGAGACGACGACGACCGCGCAAAGGATCTGGCCGACGAAACCGACTTCTTCGTCGCCGAAGCCAACCTGATGCAGGACATCGGTCGGTACCTCGGTACCGTCCTCGGTCCGCGCGGGAAGATGCCTACCCCACTGCAGCCGGACGACGACGTCGTCGACACAGTCAATCGGATGAAAAACACCGTGCAGCTCCGGTCTCGCGACCGGCGCACGTTCCACACCCGCGTCGGTGCAGACGATATGTCAGCCGAGGAGATCGGCGACAACATCGACGTTATCATCCGCCGTCTCGAGGCCGACCTCGAGAAGGGACCGCTCAACATCGACGGGATCTACGTCAAAACGACGATGGGTCCCGCGAAGGAGGTGCCCGTATGAGCTCGGTCCGTAAAACCGAGACGATCCCGGAGTGGAAACGGGAGGAGGTCGACGAGCTCGTCGAGTTCATCGACTCGTTCAACTCCATCGGTATCGTCGGCGTCACCGGTATCCCGAGTCGCCAGCTGCAGGCGATGCGCCGCGAGCTGCACGGCTCCGCCGACGTCCGGATGAGCCGTAACACGCTCACGATCCGTGCGCTCGAGGAGGTCGACGATGGCGTCGAGGAGCTCGTCGACTACGTCGCCGGACAGGTGGCGCTCATCGGCACCAACGACAACCCGTTCGGCCTCTACAAGCAGCTCGAAGCCTCGAAGACGCCGGCCCCGATCAACGCCGGCGAGGTCGCCCCGAACGACATCGTCATCCCCGAAGGTGACACGGGGGTCGACCCCGGTCCGTTCGTCGGCGAACTCCAGACGGTCGGCGCGGCCGCCCGCATCATGGACGGCTCGATCAAGGTCACCGAGGACTCGAAGGTGCTCGAGGAGGGCGAGGTCGTCGACG
>OBKM01000754.1_pt1 | contig 15110 bp, 12 predicted proteins | sample 1519691 | NCBI WGS metagenome assembly OBKM01 (sample SAMEA37050418, study PRJEB22526) | metagenome | biome: saline pan; feature: lake; material: water | place: Egypt | collected 2015 | depth 0.5 m | reverse complement strand
CGACGCAAACGGAGACGGTAAGACGGACGAGGGAGACGGTGCGGACGCGGCGGACGGCGGATCCGGACAGCTCGACGCGATGTTGAGCCTGCTGGACACGCACGATGATAAGTGGCGGGAGGCCGACGGCGACGCGCGATACGAAGTGGACCTGCCGGACGGAACGACCGAGTCCGCCAGAACGAAAGACGACGTGCGAGCGCTGCTGTTTAAAAACTACTGAGTGAACGACGAATGAACCCATGGGACTGATCGAACGTATTCGGTCGTGGCTCTCCGGACTGACCGGTGACACGGCGTCCGAAACGGCCGAAGCCGAAGGTGAGGAGCGTGATGAGCCCGACGATCCGGAGCCGTCGCTCGACCCGGCATCGGCGGACGTTACCCGGTCGGAATCGACCGACGAAGCCGTCGATGCGCTTCGATCGGTTCGGCGCACCGCTGCCGAGACGGCGACGAACGAGCCGAGCGAAGAGGAGGCAACCGAAAGCAAGGCTAACGGCATCGGAAACGACGGGGGTAGCTCCGGAAACGACGGGGGTAGCTCCGGAAACGACGGCGACGCCGGCGAGCACGGAGACGACGGGATGATTTGACGCCCGTCCGGCCCGAATGCGCTTCGAGTGCGACCTGAGCGCGGTTCCAGTCGGCTGCTCACCGGTCTCGACCGAACCCGGTCTCGAACGTCGCCTCCGACAGCGACAACACGGTCGGCCGCCCGTGTGGACAGGCGAACGGCCGCTCGCACTCGCCGAGTCGCTCGAGCAGCGCCCGACGCGCCTCCGCGTCGAGATCGGCGACATCGCCCCGCTTCAGCGACGGATGACACGCAAGGTCGGCGAGCAGCCGCTCGCGAGCGTCCCGCGGCGACTCGCCGGTCGAGAGCGCTGCGAGCGCGTCGCGGAACGCCTCCGCGTCGGCGACGCGCCCGAACGGTGCGGGAACCCGCCGAAGTCGAACCGTGCCGCCGCCGAACGGCTCCGTCTCGAAGCCGAGCGCGGCCAACTCGTCGGTGTGTGCGTCGGTCGCCGCCGACTCGGCCGGCGACAGCGACAGCGTCGCGGGTGGATCGATCTCGGCAGTCGGCAGGGGGTCGTCGTCGAAGGCGCGCCGCAGACGCTCGTAGTTCACTCGCTCGTGGGCGGCGTGGACGTCGACCACGAGCAGCTCCTCGCCCGACTCCACGAGGAGGTACAGGTCGCGGAAGACGCCGAGCGGATCCGCGTCGTCGAACGTCCCCGCTCGTGATCCGTCCGGCTCGCCGGCCGGGGCCAACGCGGTGTCGAGATCCGTCGCTACGTCGGCCGATCGCCTGAGATCCGCGCCCGTCAGCGCGTCCGCGACCGCCAACTCGACCGCCTTCGCAACCGCTCCGACGTCGCGGAGATCGACAGCCCGTTTCGCCGGGTGGACGTTCGCGTCGACGCGATCGGGCGGCACGGAGACGTCGACCGCGGCGACGGGCTCGCGGCCGTCCGGGATCAGTCGCCCGTATCCGGCCCGCACCGAACTCGCGAGCCGATCGTTTCGTATCGGCCGCCCGTTCACCGAGACGCGGACGTGGTCTCTCGACGCGCGCGTGATCGACGGGTACGTCAACACGCCGTCAACGCCGATCGGAGCCCCGTCGCTCCCGCCTGCGCCCGTTGACTCCGTCTCGCCGGCATCCGTCGATTCGGTCGCGCTCAGCGTCGTCGATCTGCTCGCCGTCTCTCGGTCGTACACGCCAAACAGCGCGTCGGTGCGGTCGGTTCCGGGGGTAGAAAGCGTCTTCGACCCGTCGTGTTCGAGCGTGAACGCGACGGTCGGATTCGCGAGCGCGTAGTCCGCGACCAGCCGGGAGATCCGACCGAACTCCGTGGCCGGGCCGGACAGCGCCTCCCGTCTCGCCGGCCGGGTCGCGAACAGGTCTCGGACCACGACGGTGGTTCCACGGCCCCGCCCGGCGTCCGTAACCTCCACGTCGCCGGTCGTGATCGCTCCGGCGGGTTCGTCGACCGTCACGCGCGTTCCCACGGCCCCGCCGTCGTTCGTCGTCAGCTCCAGTCGGGCCGCATCCGCGATGGCCGCCAGCGCCTCGCCGCGAAATCCCAACGAGCCGACGCCGACCGGGTCGCCGCCGGGATCGAGCTTGCTCGTCGCGTGTCGCTCGACGGCGAGGCGAGCGTCGGCACGGCCCATTCCGTGTCCGTCGTCGGCGACGCGGATCCGGTCGGTGCCGTCGCCGTCAACCGCGACGTCGACCCGCGAGGCGTTCGCGTCGAGCGCGTTGTCGATCAGCTCCCCGACGACCCGCGCCGGCCGCGTGATCACCTCGCCGGCAGCGATCCGGTCGACGGTGTCCCGGTCAAGTCGGTGGATCCGGTCCGCGGAATCGATCGCTCGGTTCGCGGAGTCGACCGCTCGGTCCTCGTCGTCCCCGGACGCGTGGTCACTCATCGCTGTCGAGGCGGCTGCGGAGGTCGTGGAGCTCGTTCAGTGCCTCTATCGGAGTCATCCGCGCGATATCCAACCGCTCGAGTTCGGCGACGATCTCGTCGCTCCGACGCCGGGTTCCACCCGTTCCGTCGGCGGCGGTATCGGCCCCGGAGTCCGGTTCCGCATCCGGCTCGTCTCCGTTCGCGTCCGCCTCACCGACGAACTCGTGGAGCGATCGGTCGGGGTCGTCTTCGGCCGCTTCGGCGATCAGTTCACGTGCCCGATCGACCACGGTGGTCGGAACGCCGGCCAGCTCCGCCACCTCGACGCCGTACGACGACGAGGACGCACCCGGAACCACCCGATGCAGGAACGTCACCTCGCCGTCCTCGCGGGTCGCGGTGAAATGGAGATTGAAGACGCGCTCGCGCTCTGTCGCCAGATCGGTAAGATCGTGGTAGTGGGTCGCAAACAGCGTCGTCGCTTCCAGTTCGTCGTGGACGAACTCCGCGGCGGCTCTCGCGATGGCGCGACCGTCGGTGGTCGCGGTGCCGCGGCCGACTTCGTCGAGGAGGACGAGCGAATTCGGCCCGGCGTCGTGGAGGATCTCCGTCAGCTCGCTCATCTCGCGCATGAACGTCGACTGGCCGCCCGCGATATCATCGGACGCGCCCACCCGGGTGAACAGACGCTCGAACACCGGGAGCCGAGCCGCCTGCGCGGGGACGAACGAGCCAACCTGCGCGAGCACGGTCGTCAGCGCGACAGCCCGCATGTACGTCGACTTCCCGCTCATGTTCGGGCCCGTGATCATCGCGATCGACCCCCGAGGAACGTCGGCGTCGTTCGGGACGAACGACTCCTCTGTCCGCTCGACGACCGGGTGTCGACCGCCCTCGATCTCGATGCCGACATCGGGTTCGTCGAGGAGGTCCGGACGGACGTAGTCGTGTTCGACGGCGACCGTCGCCAGCGAGCAGAGTGCGTCGAGCTCGCCGAGAGCGTCCGCCAGTGCCTGGATGCGCTCCGTCTCCGCCGCGGCGCGGTCGCGGATCTCGACGAACAGCTGGTACTCCAGCGCGTCCGCCCGCTCGGCCGCGCCAACGATCTCCTCCTCGCGCTCCTTTAATTCGGGCGTGACGTAGCGCTCGCTGTTTTTCAGCGTCTGCCGGCGGCGATAGTCGTCCGGCACCTTCCCGAGGTTCGCGTCGGTTACCTCGATGTAGTAGCCGTGGACCTGATTGTGACCGACCGACAGCGAGTCGATCCCCGTCCGCTCCCGCTCGCTCGCCTCCAGATCGGCGATCCATTCGCGACCCGCCCGCTCGGTCTCCCGAAGCTCGTCGAGCTTCTCGTCGAACCCCTCGTGGATCACGCCCCCCTCCGTGATCTCCTGTGGGGGATCGGTCGCGATCGACTCGTCTATCAGCTCCCGAAGCTCGGTCAGCTCGTCGAGACGATCGCACAGCTCGCGGAGATGCTCCGTCCGCAGCGTCTCCTCCCCCGCGAGCGTCCGTTTCAGCGCCGGGACGGCCGAGAGAGTCGCGTACAGCGACCGAAGATCGCGAGCGTCGGCCCGACCCCGGGAGATCCGGCCGACGAGCCGTTCGAGGTCGTACGCGGCCCCGAGCGCGTCGGCGACCCCCTCGCGGACGAGCGTTCGATCGGCGAGCTCGCCGACCGCGTCGTGTCGCGCTCGGATCGCGTCGGCCTCGACGAGCGGTCGGCGGAGCCAGCGCTCCAAACACCGACGACCGAGCGCGCAGCTCGTCTCGTCGATCGCGTCGAACAGCGTCTCGCTCGCCCCCAGCCCTCGGTTCTCGAACAGCTCGAGGCTCCGGCGCGCGGCGGCGTCGAGCCGGAGGTGGTCGCGCGGATCGTACCGCCGGATCCGCGAGACGTACTCGAGCGGCCCGTCGTCGCCCTGTGTGTACTCCGCGTACGCCAGCACCGCCCCCGCCGCGCGCAGCTCCGCGTCGGTGCCGAACCGGCGGTCGGGAGCCGACACGTACGGCTCGAGCTGCGCCATCGCGACGTCACGACCGAACGCCGACGCGTCGTACTCGTGATGGGTCCAGCCCCGATCGGCGTCCGATGGGTCGTATCGCGGCGCGTGCGGCCCCGCGATCAGCTCCGCGGGCTCGATCCGGTCGAGCTCCTCGCCGATCGTGTCGACGCCGCCGGAGGTGACCAGACACTCGCCGGTGCCGACATCGACCGCGGCGAGGCCCACACGATCGGGAGCGTCACGGTCGTCCACATGTACACCGCCCGCGTCCGCGCCGTCCGAGCCCGCGGTGCCACTCCGGTCGCCGGTTACCGCTGCGACGTAGTTCGTGGTGCCGTTCTCGAGGAGGTCGTCATCGACGACCGTCCCGGGGGTGATCACTTCAGTGACCGCGCGGTCGACGAGGCCGGACGCCTGCTCGGCGTCCTCGACCTGGTCGCCGACGGCGACGCGGTACCCTGCGTCGAGCAGCGATTCGAGGTACGGCGCGGCGTTGTCGATCGGAACCCCGGCCATCGGGTACGTGCCCGTTGAATCCGACCGCTCGGTGAGCGTCACTTCGCAGACGCGCGCGACGGTCTCTGCGGCCTCACAGAACGCCTCGTAAAAGTCGCCGACCTGGAACAACACGAGTGCGTCCTCGTGAGCGGCACAGAGGTCGGCGTACTGCGAGAGCATCGGCGTGAGCTCCTCACGGGCGTCCGCGATCCCCGGCGGGAGCCCCGTCACCGTCTCCCGGTCCGCGGTTGGCATACCCGGTACCGGGTGACGCTGACTCATAAACGGTGCGGACGCGTGGCGGGACGTCTCGGCTCGCACCGCCGACCCGAACCGGTCGCCCCGTGAGGCTTACATCCACGGCCCACCGATCGATCCCGTGGCGAACCGCACGATCCTCGTCGGCATGGCGGCAACGTTCGTCGGGCTGACGGCGCTGCTCGTCATCGCCGGGGTCGTCGTCAACCCCCTCCTGCTAGTCGTTGCCGTCCCGTTCGGCGCGGTCGCGTATCTGCTGTGGTACCACGCAAGCGGGAAGCTCCGCGACCGCGTGCGTCGGGAGGCTGCCGGTGCCGACGCGGCCGAGCGGGCGCGTGCCCGCCAGCGGGCCAGGGCCGCCGAGCATCGACGCGGCGGAGCCAGCGGCACTCGAGCGAACGGAGGCGCGTGGAACGGGAACGCCGGAGGGTGGAACGCGAACGGAGCCGGGCGATCGGGATCGTCGGGCGGCCCGCGCGACTGGGGCCCGTCGGGTGACCCCCGCGACCGGGCCCCGTCGTCCACGCGAATGTCCGAGCGGGCCGCCTACGAGACGCTCGGACTCGATGCGGCCGCGAGTCAGGACGCAATCAGATCCGCGTACCGCGAGCGTGCGAAGCGCCTCCACCCCGACAGCGACGGTGGCGACGAGGAGGCGTTCAAGGAGCTGAACGAGGCGTACGAGGTCCTGAAGCGTACGTGACTCCGCCCGCACGTCGACAGCTCGCTCTCGGCAACCTCGGGCGTTCTGCGGGGTGACGAGCGGCGTACACTGAAAGGAGTCACATCCGTGCAGTCTGTTACACCGGATCGAAGCGCTCCCCGACAACGTGGAGTGCAACGTGACCGAAGTCGGCCTGCATCAGCGCCCGATGACGACGCAGTCGGCGCTCATGAGTGGTGATGCGATCACATCCCGAGGGAGAGATTCGATACATCTCCGACGGTTCCGGGAATGAGTGCACGAACGATGGACGTAACTATTATATATTATGAAATTATAATTAAGTGTATGGTCGAACTCCAGGAGTCAGTGGTCGTGATCACGGGAGCTGCATCGGGGATGGGTGAAGCGATGGCGCACCGGTTCGCTGCGGAGGGAGCGAACGTGGTTGCGGTCGATATCGATACAGAGAGCGTCGACGATGTCGTGGATGCCGTCGGTGAGAACGCGATCAGCGTTCACGCTGATATAAGCGATGCTGATAGTACGGACGCAGTTGTCGAAACGGCCGTTGACGAGTTTGGGACGGTCGACGTGCTCTGTAACAACGCCGGCGTGCTCGATGATTTCACGCCAGTCGGTGAGACGTCCGACGAGCTCTGGGACGGGGTGCTCGGAGTGAATCTTGACGGACCGTTCTACCTCACGCGAGCCGCGCTGCCCGAACTGCAGTCGGGCGACGACGAAGGCGTCGTAATAAACACGGCGTCGGTCGCAGGCAAAGCCGGCGACGGTGGCGGTGCAGCGTACACCACATCGAAGCATGGACTGATCGGCCTGACGAAGAATCTAACGACGATGTATGCGCCCGACATCCGCGCCAACGCGATCTGTCCCGGCGCCGTCAAGACGGGGATGACCGAAGGCATGGAAGATCAACTGAACGCGTTGGCAGCCGACACGCCGGCGAAAGAGCCCGCAGATCCCGAGGAGATCGCCTCGGTCGCGGCCTTCCTTGCGAGCGACGACGCCTCGTTCATCCACGGAGCAGCCATAAACGTGGATGGTGGGATGCTTTCCGACATCTGAACGGGAGTGCCCGCACCAAACCGGAGCGTCTTGTCTCCGGTGTTGTCGGAACGTCCGACCACATACGAGAGGGAACCTCGGCGCTCACGCCGAGGGGAATGTCATTCCAGCACGACCAGCACGTCGCCCATGTCGACGCTGTCGCCCTCGGCGACGTGGACTGAAGCGACCGTACCACCCCGCTCGGCGACGATGTCGTTCTCCATTTTCATCGCCTCCAGCACGCAGACGACGTCGCCCGCCGCGACCTCCTCGCCCTCAGCGACGTCGACCGAGAGGATCGTCCCCTGCATCTCCGCCTCGACGGCTTCACCGCCCTCGGCGACGTCGACGCCGCCGGAGCCGCCCGAGTCGTCGCTCGCGGTGGTACCGGAGCCGCCGGTGGCCTGCGGCGGGCGTTGCTGGCGACCGCTCGCGCCGCCCGCTCCGGTCGGGATCGCCGGCGCGCCGCGCTCCTCGAGTTCGACCTCGAACCGCTTACCGTTTACCTCGACGGTGAACTCGCGTTCGGTCACCTCCTCCTCGTCGTCGCTCGCGGCCGTCTCGGACCCCCAGCGCTCCTGCGCGTCGGCGATCCGGTCGTGGTCCAGCTGCTCGTCGAGATACTTCGTCGTGTGCGTGCCCGCGACGAACCGGTCGTCGTCGAGCATGAGCCGGTGGAACGGGACGATCGTGACGACGCCGTCGAGCTCGTACTCCGCGAGCGCACGCTTCGACCGCGCGAGACACTCGTCGCGGTCAGCGCCCCACACGATCAGCTTCGCGATCATCGAGTCGTAGTCGGTGACGAGCTCGTCGCCCTGCCGAAGCGCGTCGTCGACGCGGACCCCGATCCCGCCCGGCGGGTCGTACGTCTCCAGCCGCCCCTCGCTGGCCGGCTGGAACTCCGCCGCGGCGTTTTCCGCGTTGATCCGGAACTCGAATGCGTGCCCGTCCAGCTCGACGTCGGACTGCGCGACGGACAGCGTCTCGCCCGCAGCGACCCGGAGCTGCTCTTTCACGATGTCGATCCCCGTCAGCGCTTCCGTCACGGTGTGTTCGACCTGTATTCGTGTGTTCACCTCGAGGAAGTAGAAGTTCGTCTCCGGCCCCAGCGGCTCCTCGGGGTCGCGGTCGGGGTCCTCCTCGACGAGGAACTCGACCGTGCCGGCGTTCGTGTAGTCGGCCGCGGCGACCCCCCGACGGGCGGCCTCGCCGATCCGCTCGCGGAGCTCGTCGGAGAGCGCCGGGGAGGGTCCTTCCTCGATCACCTTCTGGTGGCGGCGCTGGAGCGAACAGTCGCGCTCGCCGAGGTGGACGACGGTGCCCGCCTCGTCGGCGACGATCTGTATCTCGACGTGGCGGGGGGTTTCGAGGTAGCGTTCGAGATACACCGAGTCGTTCGAGAAGTACGCCTCACCCTCGCGTTTCGCCGCCGCGAGCTGGTCTTCGACCTCGTCGGCGCTCTCGACGACTTTCATCCCGCGTCCGCCGCCGCCGCCTTCGGCTTTGATCGCGACCGGGTAGCCGTGTTCGTCGCCGAAGTCGGTCACCGCCTCGGGCTCCGTGACCGGCTCGGTCGTCCCCGGGACGATGGGGACGTCGGCGTCGGCCATCACGCGCCGGGCGGCGGTTTTCTCGCCGAGTCGCTCCATCGCGTCGCTCGTGGGTCCAACCCACGTGATATCTTCCGCCGCCTCGACGCGGGCGGCGAACGCGGCGTTCTCGGCGAGGAACCCGTACCCTGGGTGGATCGCGTCGGCACCGGCCGAGCGGGCGGCGTCGAGGATCGCCTCGCCGTCGAGGTAGGAGTCGGCTGCACGGGCCGGGCCGACGTTGTACGCCTCGTCGGCGTAGCGGACGTGCCCGCCGTGTTTGTCGGCGTCGCTGTACACGGCGACGGTGTCGACGCCCAGCTCCTCGCAGGCGCGCATCACCCGCACCGCGATCTCCCCGCGGTTCGCGACCAGGACCTTCTCGAACATTCTTACCGGGTGTTTCCACCATGGGATACCTCATTCTGTCGGTCCGGCGTGGAGCCGAGCGTCGTCTCTCGGCCGGGCGTCGTCTCTCGGCCGAGCGTCGTCGACTCCGGGTGATCGCGGTTCTGCCGAGAGCGTTAAGAGGTTTCGCGAGCCAGTTCCCGGTATGCTCTCGGCAGGGAACCCGTACGTGTTGCCGTCGGTGATCGTGGCTGCCGTGGCGTATCTGGCGCTGTCGATCCTGACAGATCTGTCCGTGCTCGTGCGCGTCGGCGTGCTCGTCGGCGTCGGAATCGTGTTCCCGATGGGGTTGAACGCGGTCCTCGGTGGTAGCGGTGACGAGGAGTCGCTGGCCGCGGAGGAGGCCGACGACGAGCCGGCGGAGGAGGTGGCGTCCGAGACGGCGGAGGAGGTGGCGTCCGAGACGGCGGAGGAGGTGGCGTCCGAGACGGCGATGAACGCCGACGATGGACCGACGGACCCCGACGATGGACCGACGGACCCCGACGATGGACCGACGGATCGCAACGAGAGGTCGGATGTTAACGGGGAGGCGACGTGACCGCTGGCGGCGTCGGTTCGGAGGGCGGGCGAGACGGGCGATCAGGCAGTGATCGGGGATCGGCCGCTTCGGGCAGCGATCGGGGATCGGCCTCGCGTGGCGGATCACGCGACTCGACCGAGCCGTACTGCATCGGCCACCGCGGCTGTCTCGTCGGCGAACCTGAGAACACGATCCGCTCGGCGCTCGCGGCTGCTCCCCATGTCGACGCGGTCGAGATCGACGTCCGCCGCTGCGGCTCCGGCGATCTCGTCGTCGTCCACGACCCGACACTCGAGCGCGTCTGTGACGCTGACGTTCGCGTCGACCGCTGTACCGTCGACGAGCTTCGGGGGTACGGGGTCGACGGAACCGACGAGCCGATCCCGACGCTGCGGGAGCTGCTCGCGGCGCTCCCAGTCGACGTCGGTGTCAACGTCGAACTGAAAACGACCGGGCTCGCTGCGGACGTCGCCGAGGCGCTCTCCGCCGCCGACAACGAGACGTTCGTCTCCTCGTTTTCCGCCCGCGCACTCGCGGAGCTGCGCGACGTCGCACCGGGGATCCGGCGCGGTCTTCTGTATAAGCGATCGTGGGAACGGGCGCTCGTGGCGGCCGATCGGCTGGACTGTGAGCTGTTACACCCGTACGTTGAGGCGGTCGACCGGACGCATCTCCGTGCGGCCGCCGAGGCGGGGTTCACGGTGAACGCGTGGGGCGTGAGCGACCGCGAGACGTACCATCGAATGGTCGATCGCGGCGTCGACGGCGTCATCGTCGACGACTATCAGTGCCTCGTCGCCGGCGACACGGATTTATAACCGGCCCTGGCAGTCAAGGCGGTCGAGGTGTCGGTGAGCGTGCCTCGAAAGTCATCCACTCGACGCTCGCTCGCGGCTTCGCCGCTCGGAGGCGCGAGCGGGAACGCGGTCCTTTTCAGTCGGATCGGCGAACCGTAGGTATGGAGATCGAGGAGGGCGGACTGACCGTGACCGTTCCCGAGGAGCGCGACGGCGCGAGCGAGGGCACCGGCGGCGGGGTGTTTTTCAACCCCACACAGGAGCTGAACCGGGACATCACGGTCGCCGTGTTGCGCGCGTACCGCGACCGTGAGCCCCGCGCCGAGACGTATCTCGACGCGATGGCCGCCTCCGGGATCCGCGGCGTGCGGGCCGCGGCCGAGGGGTACGACGTCACCTGCGCAGACGTCGACTCCGATGCGATCGAGCTCGCCCGCGGGAATCTCGCGGCCAACGATCTTCCGGGCGAGGCGGTCCACCGCGACGTCAACGCCCTGCTGTATGAGTCCGTCTTCGACGTCGTCGATCTGGACCCGTACGGGACGCCGATCCCCTTTGCGGACCCCGCGTTCGCGAACGCGCGGAACCTCGTCTGCGTCACCGCGACCGACACCGCGCCCCTCTGTGGCGCACATCTTAAAAGTGGGATCCGGAAGTACGGCGCGGTGCCGCGCAACACCGACTTCCACCCGGAGATGGGGTTGCGGACGCTGATCTCCGCACTCGTGCGCACCGCCGCACGCTACGACAAGGCCGCTCGTCCGATCTGCTCGCACGTCTCCCGACACTACGCCCGCACGTACCTTGAACTTGAGTCGGGCGCGCAGGCCGCCGACAGGTGTCTCGAGGAGCTTGGGTACGTCGACGTCTGCGAGGACTGCCTCTGGCGCGAGCCGACCCGAGGGCTGATCGCCGACCCCGCCCACGAGTGTCCGTCGTGTGACGGCGAGCGCGTGCTCACCGCCGGCCCGATCTGGCTCGGACGGACGGCCGAGCCCGGGTTCGTGCGCAACGTTCGCGAGCACGTCACCGGAGAGATGGGGGAGGCGAAGCGCGCCCGTAAGCTGCTCGACCAGGTCGCCGGCGAGATCGACACGCCGACTCACTACGACCAGCATCGACTGTACAAGCAGTGGAGCGAGCCCGCGATCGGCATCGAGGAGTTCGTCGAGACGCTCCGCGAGGCGGGGTACGAGGCGAGCCGCGCACACTACCGCGGCACGGCCGTCAAAACGACCGCCTCGATCCCCGAAATGCGTGACGCCGTCGTCGACGAGGAGTGAGCACGGAAGTCGATATCGGGGCGATCGCCGCGTCCCGCAGTCGTCACTACCCAGCACATCCCGCAGTCGTCACCACCCAGCCCGCTTCCCGGATCGGGATCACCCGACTCGTTTTGTAGTCGTCGGTCGAACCCGCTCGTGTGACCCGAGCACCGACCTCGGCCGTCGACACCGGCCGACTCGTGGTCGACGCCGCGCTGGACCGGAACGTGACGTTTCTCGCCGCGGGCGTCGCCTACTACGCGTTCGTCTCGCTGATCCCCGCGTTACTCCTCCTCGTCGTCGTCGCGAGCAGCGTCTTCGGCGAGGTGATCGCCGGACAGCTGCTCGCCGCGACCGGCGACTTCCTCACGCCCGCGGGCGAGGAGGCGATAGCGACCGCGGTCGCGTCCGCACAGGGCCGGTCCGGCGCGACCGTGCTCGGCCTCACCGTCCTCGTGTGGTCGACGTTGAAGGTGTTCCGCGGACTCGACACCGCGTTTCTCCAGGTGTACGGCGTCGACGAGCAGGTGACGTTTCTCGAACGGCTCGCGGACGCCGCGAGCGTCGTCGTCGGCATCGGCGTCGGCATCGCTGCGATGGTCGTGGTCGGCACGTTCGTCGCCGCCGTCGACGCGCTCCCGCTCGTCGAGGTCGCGAGCGTGCTCCTCCTGCCGATGCTCCTCACGGTCGTGTTTCTCCCGATGTACTACCTGCTCCCGCATCCGACGGTGAGCGTTCGGGATGCGCTACCCGGGGCGGCGTTCGCCGCGACGGGCTGGACCGTGCTGCAGGCCGGGTTTCAGGTGTACGCCGCGAGCGCGGGGCAGTATCAGGTGTACGGCGTCATCGGCGGGATCCTGCTGCTCGTGACGTGGCTGTACGTCGCCGCGATCGTCGTCGTGCTCGGCGCGGTGGTCAACGTCGTGCTCGCGGGGGATCGATCCTCGCTGGGCGACGACCCCGATACCGAGGGTCGAGTCGCCGAGTTCGGGACCGGCGGCGACCGCGTCGACGAGTCCGGGAGCGTCCGCGACCGGCAGCTACAACACGGACGCGACCGACCCACGGGTATGAACGGAGAGTCGGACCGCGAGGCCGAAAGGGACGAGGAGCGTCCCCGCGGAGCCCCGGACGTGGCCGCTCTGGAGGCGGAGCTCGACCGTCTCCGCGCGGAGTTCGACGAGTTCGAGGAGGACGTGCAGCGCCGCACCGTCGACCGCCCGACGCTCGAATCGGAGCTGAAACGGTACGTCCGCTCGCGGATGCGTCGCGGCCACGCCCGCGGATGGGGGCCGTACCTCGTGCTGTTGTACGGAACGATTCTGACGCTCGGCGCGTTCCGGTTTCTCGACGGACTGTACGCCATCGCCGCGATGATCATCCTCGGTCTGTCGACGCTCGGGCTGTACACCCTGTTTATCATCGTCGGAATCGGCCTCAACCTGCTGGAGACGCCCGGCAAAGCGCTCGACTACGCACGCCGCCGCGGCGACGACTGAGCGATGGACGCCACGGAGTGGGTGTGGATCGAAACGTTCGCGCTCGAATCGACGCGGGCAGTCGGCGAGTTCGCCGTCGAACCGGCGCTTCCGGCCACCGTCGTCCTGCCAACCACGGCATGTCGCTGTGGCGGTGAAACACCGCAGGACGAAAAAACGAGAGCGCTCAGACGACGTCGATGGAGGCGGAGTCGTCGTCGCGGTCGAACTCGACTTCCAGCACGCCGTTGTTGAACGTTGCGCTGCCCGAGTGTTCGTCGACGGGGGCGGGAAGCTCGATGGTCTCGTCGTACTCACGTCGGTCGGACGCCGCGGAAACGGTGAGCGACTCACCGTCACACTGCACGGAGAGTTGCTCTTTGGAGACGGCCGGAAGGTCGGCGACGACGCGAACGGTCTCGTCCGTCGCGTACGCGTCGACGTGCGTCTCCGATGCGAATCCGGCGTCGTCGCTCGTCGGCTGGCCGCTCGCCATCTCGTTCATCATCCGTTCGATCTCCTCAAAGAAATCGCCGAACGGATCGTCACGGTCGTCTCTGTCCATGCACGACGTGATGACCGTCATCCCGATAAGCCTTCTGTCCATGCACGTTCTCGCCGAAACCCGGGCGCGTGCAAGGCGAAACCCGGGCGCATGCAAGGCGAAACCCGGGCGCGTGCAAGGAGCGTCTCCGACGCCAACACGGTCGCTTTTTAGGTCTCACCCGCCTGTGACCCCCATGAGCAAGCTCGACGAGTTCCTCGCAGGCGATCGCCTCGACGACGTCGTCCTCTTTATTAGCGACGCGTCTCTCGACGACGACTCCCGGCTTCGGAACGTCGGTTCCGAAACCGACGCCGGCGTTCGGCTCGTGCTCGACGGTGAGACCGGCCGGTCGGCGTTTCAGGCCGGCACCGGAATGGACGCGATGGAGTTCGCCCAGACGGCGATGCGGACCGAGGGGACGATCGCACGAACGCTCGATGACGGCAACTGTCCGTTCGTGGACGACGCGGACCACGAGACGGACGACGAGGACCACTGGGTCCGGTTCGTGTTCGCGTTCGCGGAGGGAAAAAACGAGGCGGTCGGCGGGCTCTACGCCGACGGCGACGTGATCCACGCGTACGCCCACTGTGCTTGCGGGGAAAGCTACTCACAGAAGTGGGTCGTCGGCGACCGGACGTAACGCCCTTCCCCCCTGGTGACGAACCGTCGCGTATGACCACGCGCGAGTTCGACGGGATCCGACTGGAGAAGGTGCGCGAGCACGTCTGGGAGATCCCCCGCGAGGGCGAGATGAACGTCTCGGCGCGAGTGCTCGCCAGCGAGTCGCTGCTCGAGGCGATCGGCGACGACAAAACGCTCCAGCAGTTGCGAAACGCCACCCACCTGCCGGGGATCGTCGAGCCGGCGATCTGCATGCCCGACGGCCACCAGGGGTACGGCTTCCCGGTCGGCGGCGTCGGAGCGATCGACGCCGAGACGGGCTGTATCTCGCCCGGCGCGATCGGCTATGATCTCAACTGCGGCGTCCGGATGGTCCGAACGAGTCTGACGTACGACGACGTCCAGGGGCGCGAGCAGGAGCTCGTCGACGCGCTGTTCGAGGCGGTGCCCTCCGGCCTCGGCGGCGGCGGCGTCATCGACGGCGACATCGACGCGCTCGAGGCGGCTCTCGAGCGCGGCGTCGAGTGGGCGGTCGACGCGGGGTACGGGATCGAAAGCGATCTCGCGCACTGTGAGGACGAGGGTCGTCGTCCGGACGCTCGCCCCGAGTACGTCTCGCAGAAGGCGAAGGACCGCGGCCGCAACCAGATGGGGTCGCTCGGCTCCGGCAACCACTTCCTCGAGGTCCAGCGCGTCACGGACGTGTTCGACGACGCGATCGCCGAGGCGTACGGGCTCTCGGAGGGGCAGATCGTCGTGTTGATCCACTGTGGGAGCCGCGGGCTCGGCCACCAGACGTGTAACGACTACCTCCGACGGATCGAACAAGAACACGGCGACCTCCTCGAGTCGCTGCCGGATAAGGAGCTCGCGGCCGCGCCCGCCGGCTCCGAACTCGCAGCCGAGTACTACGGCGCGATGTGTGCGTGTATCAACTTCGCGTGGGTGAACCGCCAGCT
>OBKM01000753.1_pt1 | contig 15117 bp, 15 predicted proteins | sample 1519691 | NCBI WGS metagenome assembly OBKM01 (sample SAMEA37050418, study PRJEB22526) | metagenome | biome: saline pan; feature: lake; material: water | place: Egypt | collected 2015 | depth 0.5 m | reverse complement strand
ACGCGGTCGGCGCCTACGAGGACGACCGCGCGCCGGAGCTGTACCGCGCGGACGACGAGTTCCGGCTCGATGGGACTGAGCCGCCCCGCCCGGGCAACAAGTACGGGATCAGCAAGGCGACCGGCGAGTTGATCGGCCGGTACTACAACGACGCCCACGACATCAGCGTCTGTAACGTCCGGATCGGCAACTTAAACGAGGACCATCCGCCGATCGACTACGAGCGCGGGCAGGCGATGTGGCTCTCTCCCCGAGACTGTGCCCACCTCCACGACCGAGCACTCAAGGCCGAATACGACTACGAGACTGTCTACGGCATCTCGGACAACGATCGCAAGTACTACTCCCTGGAGCGGGCGAGAGAGGTGCTTGGCTACGAGCCGCGGGACAACTCCGCGGAGTGGGACGGGGCTGAAAAAGTCGCTTAGGGCTTTTAAGAGCGTTAGAGGAAATCACCAATTTGCCTAACTCAGTTACCCCTTGTTCGTTGTCATACGCCGTCTGTGGGGAGGTCGTCGCCATCTGTCGGTTCATGTGAAGTGTGGTTCTGAGGGAACCTAGTTCTTACGATGAGCATGGTCGTTAAGATTTCTATGACTACACGCATACTCTTAACCTCTCTGCGTTGAGGAGTGCCTCGGGACAGCGGTCAGATGCTACCCCGATGTCTCCCTTCGCGCAAGACTGCCGCTCTTCTCTCACCGAAGCACGTGGTTTTCCGGAACTTCCATGTATCGGGTTATTATACGTCCGACTTCCGGAAAGACCAACCCCACGTGCTTCCCTCACGGAAGAGCGGTGTACCGACTGTCACAAATTACAGCCGATTGAAGAAGCGGGAGATTCCGAACTCGGATTAGTGACCTACCTCAGCAAAAGCCGTGACATCTGTGTATAAGCCGAGACCGGTGACACAGTGACACAACTACAGCCGGTCCCTCCGACGATAGAACGTCTTCCGTGACTTCCCCGTGAGTTCCTCGAAGCAGTCAATGGCCTCTTTTGGCTGACTGAAGCGGTTGAGCAACTCTTCGACAAGCGTCATCTCTGTGTCTTCTCCAAGCATCTCGAAGAACCGCTCAGTCGAGTGGTGTGTTTCCTCTGCGAACCGACAAGCCGCTTCCGAAACAGTCTCACTCTCTCGGAGTAGCTCTTTCGCCACTATCGTTTCCTTGTCGATGCCAAGCTGTTCTGCGGCATGTCGCTTCCATTCCTCTCCTTCGGGTACTGACGACTGGTACAGATCGAAGCACTTGAACAGGCTCCGTAAATCGACGTGGTATATATCAATCGACGTATTCCAGATGAGCCAAGTTGCTACTTCTTCTCCCCTCGTAGGTCAACGACTCGTACGGTGTCTTCGACACTTCTCGAATCAGATTCATTCGCTCCGAGAAGGTGAAAGACATCTCGTAGGTGGCGGTCGATCCGCGTGCTCTTCGAGTTGGTCGTGTACTCACTGCGCACGACCGAGCGGGAGTTAATATATGCCGCGATGAGCGAACAGGTATGGGATTGCTTAGCACGATCGGCGAGGTATTCAAAACATCGACGCAGACGACAGCCCGCGGTGACGTCACGGAAAACTCCGACGGCGCCTACTGGTGTCACGACTGCCAGGAGCGGATCCGGGATGTCGACGTAACGGGCGAGGAACCGCCGACCTGTCCGTCGTGTGGAGACGAGATGGAGTTCGAGCGCTCGAAGGGAACCTCGAGTTGCGCCTGCTAACGTCGTAGTTGTTTGCTTTCCTCGCTCGGGAACGGGTTCGAGAGTGAGTCTGCAGCGGTCCGTTCGTCGTCGGTCGCCTCGCAGTCCGACAGCGCAGTTCTGAGTCCCTGTTCGTGTATGTTTCGGCGGATAAAGACCAGCTCTGTCCGGCGGTCGCCGTCGTCGCCGTCCTTGGAAGCGTCGGGTTCCAGTACGGCCTTGGGGTACCAGCCGTGTGAACTGTGTCACGTCTAGCGATGGCTGATGATCGGGCTGGTCGTTCTCGCGGCTCCGAGTCTCCGATATCGCCCGACGGCAGCGTCCGCGCTCGGAACTAACGTGGGACTCGTGGGTGCAGGCGTTGCAGCCCAGCCTATCATGTTTGCCTGCAATCCACGACGACAGACAGCATCGCCTGTACAGCAGCGGACGGCGGTGTCGCCGGGGCCGGCTGTGGGACGATCGACTACCAGCTCGCCGGGATCGTCACGATTCCGACCCTCTCGCTGGGCGCGTTCGCGGTCCGACAGTTCTCCTTGCGGAATCAGTGTACGCGAGGATCGGAAACGACGGTCCGCCGATACGGCTGCCCTCATATAGGGATCGACGGTAGCCCGCGCCCGGTCGCGGCGGTCACAAGCGTGTTTTGTCTGTCGACCGTACACCCGGTATGGCCGAACCCTCTCCATGGGACAGCCCCGGCATCGTCGAGACCTACACCGGGCGCAGCTTCGATCTGTTCGATCCTTCCCCTGAAGATGTTCACCTCCCGGACATCGCGGCCGGGCTGGCACACACCTGCCGGTTCGGCGGTCACTGCCGGAACTTCTACAGCGTTGCTCATCACTCGCTGCACGTGAGCCGCGAGCTCGCCGATGCCAGAGCCGGGCCGCGGCTCGCGCTGCTCGGACTCTTGCACGACGCGGGCGAGGCCTACGTCGGTGACGTGCCCCGCCCGCTGAAGACGAACGTCGAGGCGATCGAACGCATCGAAGGAGAGATCCTCAAGTCCGTCTGGACGGCGATCGACGTTGCGCCGCCGACCGACGCCGAGCGGTCGCAGGTGATGGCTGCCGATGACCGGCTGCTCGCCTACGAAGCACACACCCTCTTGGAGGACGCCTCGTGGGCCGGCGAGTCGGCCGACCTGGGCTACGAGCTTCACTCGGCAGACCCCGAGCGGATTCGCGAGCAGTTCCTCGCCCGAGCAGAGCGGCTCGGGGTCGAACTGTCGAGTGACGGCCAGCCTGAGGAGTGAGACCCAGTGTCTGTGGGGTCCGTCGGCTGACGCGAGTGACCGCTGCCGACGGCTCAGGTCTGGTCGGGGGCCTCGCTGGCGACGTGTCGCCCCCCGGGTGGAGCGCCACCCCGCGGCGGACCCGCTCACGTTCGAGCACCCCGGCCTCGACCAGCCGGTCGTAGATCTCCTCGACCCGGTCGACGTCCATCCCGACGAACTCAGGGATCTCGAACGGCAAGATGCCGGAGTACAGCGCTATCACGACCTCGGTTTCGGCCTCGGAGAGGTCGATGATCCCGGCCGGATCATCGTCTGCGAGCCCTCAGTAGCCGGCGACCAGCCGGCCGGCTGGCTCGTCGGGACCGTCGAGCGGGTCGTCCGGGTTGACCCCGACGACGTCGATGCGCCGCCGGAGGATGATCCGGCGGTCCGGGGGCTACTCCAAAACGAGGACGGGTACCTCGTCTGGGTTGATCCCCGGGCAGTCCACGCCGAGTAACCGGCATCTGGCTGCAAGACTTTTTTCCCGGGCGGCACAGTGACACGTAATGGTTGATCTGGTGCGGACGGGGATCGACGGCCTCGACGAGATCCTCAACGGCGGCATCGTGAAACACTCGACGACGCTCGTGAGCGGGAATCCCGGCGCCGGCAAGAGCGTCATGGGGCTGCAGTACATCTACAACGGCGCCGATCTGTTCGACGAGCGGGGGCTGTATCTCACCTTCGAGGAAAACGCCGCGGATCTTCGCGAAGCGGCCGAGTCGATCGGCTTCGACCGGTGGTCAGAGTACGTCGAGGACGGCAAGATCACCGTCTTCGACAAGCAGACGCTACTGCGCGAACACGAGTTCGACGCCTCGCTAGAGCTGTTGCTCAAGGAGCTGGCCGAGGACGACTACGAGCGGCTCGTGCTTGACTCGCTGGCGATGTTCCAGATGTTTTTCGACGACGAACAGGAGAAACGCACCTACCTCCTGAAGTTTATTGATATCCTCGCGGACAACGGCCTGACGACGCTGATGACGAACGAACAGGGGACGGTCTTCCCCGAACCCGATATTGGCCTCGAGAATTTCCTCACCGACGGCAACATCTACCTGCTGCAGACAACCGACTCGGGGGTCAACCGGTACGTCTGGGTCGCGAAGATGCGCAAACAGAACGTCGACACCGATATCTTCCCGATCGATATCTCCGAGGGGGGCATCACCGTCTACCAGAACGCCAGCGAGTTCTTGATGATGGGCGACGAGGAGTCGCCGCTGTAGTCGGTCCCAGAAACTGAACTCCCGGAAGGCATACTGTCGGTCTTTTATTCTTGCAGTATATAATCTGACAACGATGGCTGCTGTCGATACGATCCGTACGCTCGGCGATAAGTACAGCGCCGAGATCCTCTCGGCGACCGACGAGGCCCGCTCGGCCCAAGAGCTCAGCGAGGAGCTCGATATCCCGATCGCGACCTGTTACCGGCGGATCGACGAACTGCAGGAGCACGATCTGCTCGAGTTACACGACAGCATCCTCTCGGACGATCGTCGCCGGATCAAAGTCTACCGTCGGAGCGTCGACTCTGTTCACGTCGAGTTCGACGGCTCCCTCTCCGTGGAGACCGACGATCGTAACGAGGTGACCAACACCCTCGACGAGGCCTGGCGTACGCTCTCGGAAGGCGACTGACGAGTGCGCACACGAGACGGTATCATTTCATATTGTCTTTGATTGTCAGTTGAGATAATTTTCGGGCAGAGAGTAATTACGACCCACTACTGAGAGTCTGGCAATGGTCGGAACTGTTGAGGCCCTCTACGCGGTTACGACGCTGGTGTTCGTCGGCGCCGGACTGCCTTGACGACGCCTGTCGTCGCCGCGCGAAGAAAGTTCCCAGTGACACCCTCGCCGATTTCCTTGAACGGCTCGCCTACACTATCGGTGCCGACCAGCCCCTGCGTGAGTACCTCTTCTCCGAACAAGAGCAGATCATCCAAAATTACGTCACCGTCTACAGAGTAACAGGCAGAGTGCCACGGGGCGTGACCCCGTGGGTGAATGCCGTCACAATATGACATAAATTTAACTATCCGGGGTACTAATACACAGGTAACGACCAGAAAACAGCCTCTCAAAGTATGGAATTGAAGAGCTCAATTCCTTCGCTGGTCGTCTGGTAGCTTGGAAATGCGACTCCTCTCAACATCCGCCACTGGCGGTGAGACGGGAGTTGTCGTGGGCTATTGGAGGCCCAGACCCTCACGGACACGCCGTGTGTTCGGGTGTGAATTCCAGCTGACCCCACCCGGGGAAGGTCGAGGGGAATTACATTCGCCTGCGGCGCAGTGCGGACCTAAACGGCGAAGCCTTGGGGCTTGACCCCGAGGTGCTTCACAAGTCCTCGCTGGACAACCTTGGGGTGACGAAAGATCTGTATCTCTCGATGGTGCTGTCGCTGACCTTCGCGCTTGTGTTCGCGGTCGTGCTCCCGGTGTTGACCGGAACCAGTCTCATCTACGCGGTCGCGACGGTGATCCTGATTTATGTGTTCATCCAAACGGGCTTCTTTATGACCGTCCGGTCGGTCACGCCGACCGATCCGGTGTGATAGAGATACGAGCGCATATCTCCGTCTTCAGGCGGAGGGTGAGCGGACACAGCGGCCCCAATCTACGGACGGTGGCCGGGCCGGATTTCCACCGCAAGCGTTTTTCTGTGGCCCCGTGTAGCATGGAGTGCTACGGAATCGGTGAGATGCCGGCCCCGAACCACAGGGACGGCGAACCAGCGGTGGTTCGCACGGCGATGACACGGATTCCGATGGGGCCTGTTTGACCGGGCCACAGCCCTACAAGGGGAGACAAACGAGAGTTCCCCCGGTATGCTGCCGGTTCCCCTTGAGTGGGGTTGGAACCTCAAACGCCACGCTCGGCGGAAATCCGATGCTCGGATTCCACGTCCTTCAGGGCGTGGAGGAGGTCAATTCACCCCGAGGAACACTCCTCTGCGATCGCCACCCGGATCCGACGGAACTTCTACGCGGGCGTGGCCCTGTCCGGGGTGTTGTTTGCGCTCGTGGTCGGCAGCCTCCTCGGGACGCCGGTGACACTCGCGTCGGTTGTCCCGCTGGCGGGCGAGCCGCTGCCGCTATACACTGCGGTCCCGGCGACGCCGCTCTTGATGCCGGGGCTTATGCTCCGCCGGGTCGAGAACCGCATCAAGGGCCGTGACGAGGAGTACCCCAGCTTCATCCGGGCGCTCGGGACGACCGAGTCGGTCAAGCAATCGACCACCTCGAAGGTTCTCGAGAGCCTTCGAAAGAAGGATTTCGGCCCCCTGACGCCGAACCTCGATGATCTGTACAAGCGGCTGAACATGCGCGTCGAGGCGGTCGACGCCTGGCGGTACTTCATGGCCGACACCCGGTCGCACCTGATCCAGACGTTCAGCGAGATGTATCTCATCGGCCGGGAGATGGGCGGCTCCCCGCGGGTGCTCGGCGAGCTGATCTCCGAGAACAAGAACGAGATTCTCCAGCTGCGCGGACAGCGCCAGCAGGCGACGACGACGCTGATCGGGCTGCTATACGGGATCACTGCCGCCCCGACGTTTGCCTTCTTCATCGGCCTTGAGGTGGTGAGTATCCTCTCGAACATGGACGTTGAGTTTGAGACAAGCGGGGGCTTCGACGCCGGCCAGCTCATCCAGACCGAGGCCTACAACATTCCGCTGATCGAGTCGCTGCTGGTCGGAGTGATCGTGTTCTCGGCGCTGTTGTCGGCGCTGATGATCCGGACCGTCGACAACGGCCACAAGATCAACACATACATGCACTTTGTTTTCCTTCTGTGGCTATCGGCGATCGTCGCGACGATCACCCGAAACGTCGTCGGCGTATTCCTGTCGGTGTGATCGTCCTGTCCTGGTCTCCCGCCTTTGTCTCCGCCCCCGCCATCCCGCCGGCGGCGGACATCCACGCTACCGTTATATAACGGACGATCGTATATCAAGGCATGACACACGTAGCGATCGTCGGCGGTGGTCCGGCGGGGCTCAGCGCAGCACTTTTTCTGGCGAAAAACGGCCTTGAGGCGACGGTATTTGACACAGACGACACCTGGATGCACACGGCGCACCTGTTCAACTACCCGGGGATCGGCTCCCAGGACGGGACGGCCTTTCTCGAGACGCTCAGGGGACAGGTCGACCAGTTCGGCGCGTCCCGCGAACAAGGCACCGAGGTCACCGACGTCACGGACGCGGACGACGGCTTCGTCGTCACCGGCCAGAGCGACGACGGCGAGACCGAGACGACGGCGGAGTACCTGATCCTCGCGACCGGGGCCGATCGCGAACTCGCCGAGGCGCTCGGCTGTGCGGTCGATGAGGACGGGGTCGTCGAGGTCAACGTGACCATGGAGACCAGCGTCACCGACGCCTACGCCACCGGAGCGATGGTCCGGGCTGAAGAGTGGCAGGCGGTCATCTCTGCCGGCGACGGGGCTGCTGCCGCGCTGAACATCCTCACCAAAGAGAAAGGCGAACACTTCCACGACTTCGACACTCCCGATGACGCCGTCGAGACCTTCGGCGTCGCCGACTGACTGCACCTCCCGGAGACTCTCGGTCGCCCTCTTAGCAGCCCCACGACTACGGTGCGGTGTACCGCCTGTACTGATGGGCTCGGCGCTGCCTGTCACGGATCGCGTGCTGTCACCGTCTTCAACCTACTGTGTACCATATCCGACCGGTCGTCTCGGGCGAGCGACGATCGGCTCGCGACACCATCTCGATCTCTTGAGAACTCCCGCTCGATCGGCGAGCAAGACCTGCTTCACCCGGCGTGACACGGGTACAGTTAGCCCGTGGCCCATTTGATACAACAACGCAGGGTAAGGTAAGCTGTGGCCTCTCGGCTACTGCGTGGCTCACATCCAAAAAAATCCACGAGGCGATCCGCACCCCGTGGCTTGTATCTGTCTCAGCCGTCGATTCCGATCTCGATCGCTGCGATCACAGACTCGAGATCTGCTCGGTCGAGGTCACTGGTGACGGTCACGACAGTACTGTCTTCGACCCACGTGGCAGCTGTACCCTCGGCCGACGTCGTGACGATTATTTCGCGGTCGCCGACGGTCGTCGTCGTGGTCTCGATCTCTTCGGTGGCCTCGATATTCACCTCGGTGTCAAACGCGAGTTCAGTCCCGAGTTCTGCCTCTATCGCGGAGGTAAGATCAGCCTCCGCAAGCTCCGACACGCTAGTCTCGTCGAGCCATGCGGGTGCCGGACGCTGGGTCACGGTGAGTGTCTGCTCGTCGTCAGCGTAGAGCCCGGCCGCGACGCTCGTCTCGAATGACTCCGTCGGGAGCGACAGACCGGGGATCGACAGCGAACCGTTTGTCGTTGTCACGGCCCCACGCTCGAGCGTCCAAGAGTCGTCCGGAACTGCGGCCGCGAACGGCGCCGCATCGTCGATCGCTGCCGGTGTCTCGGCGATCGCCGTCTCTACGACGAAGCTCGCGAGCTCGGTCGTCCCGCGGGGTTCGAATGTGCTGTCGGCCGGTGAAACGTCAAACTGTGTCTCGGTCACGTCGATCGTCACCGTCACTTCGGGTGTCGTTGTCACTTGTCTGAGGATCTCGTCGGTTTCGACGCTGGTGTACAGTCGGGTCTCGCCCTCGACATCGGGGTGGGTCACCAGCAGCTCGTGTGCCTCTTCACCGTCGACGGTCGTGGTGCTGACCAGCTGTACGGCGGTCTTGTTGGCGACGGCCTCGAGGTCGTCGGCCAGTGCCTCAAAGCTCTCGTACTCGTTGAGTGCGTCGATCTCGTCTGGGAGCGCCGCGCTGAGCTCGTCGCGGACGTCTTCGGGGCTTGTGGTCGTCTCCTCGAACTCGGCGTCCTCGAGCTCGGCGGCACGGTCAGACAGCTCGGCTGCAGCCTCTTCGGGTAGAATGTCGTCGAACGCCCCGTTCTCGACGGCGGTCAGGAACCGATCGGTGAAGCTCTCGACGGTGCTCTTGTTGATCTCCGACGGGAGCTCACTGTCGAACTCGAGGGCCTCGAGCGAGGTTCCCTCCGTCACCGCCTCAAGCTCGTCGCCGAACGCTGCGATGGTACTTTCGTTGATCTCAGCTGGAAGCTGAGCCGTGAGTTCATCGAGCGTGCTCTCGTTTAGCTTCTCAAACGGTTCACCGTCGAACTCCTCGAATGCCGTCTCGTTGAACTCCTCGGGGAATTCACCGTCGAGCCCTTCCAATGCTGTCTCGGTGAACTCTTCAGGTAGTTCAGTGTCATCGCCCGCGATGAGCGCCGCAAAATCACTGTCGATCTCCTCGGGCAGCTCGGTGAGTGTCGTGTCGTTCGAGACATCCGCGAGCTGTTGGTCGAACTCGGCGGGGAGCTGATCGCCCAGCTGCTCGCGGAGTTCCTCGACGGTCGTCTCACCGTCGATACCACTCCCCGGGAACAGCGATGACGTGCCTGCGATCGGATCCTCGGTCCCGGTCCGGAGACTGAAGCTCACGTCGTCGCCGGTCCGGTCGATGGCCCCGGTCAGTTCTGTCACCGGATCGTAGACCCACGCCGTGGTGCCGTCGGTCCCGGTGAGCACGTATCCCTGGCTGTTGGAGACGTTGAGAAGGCTCTTGTCCTCACCGGCGGTAACGAACCCGACGGTGGCATCTATCGTCTCCTCGTCGGTCTCCACACTAACGACCGCGTTGCCCGCGACCGAGTCGGCAGTATTGTACGTTTCTTGTACATCTGAGAGGATGTCATCACCTGACTGCTGGTCGTCAGCGATGACGAATCCGGCAGCAAGTGTCACGCCCGCTCCTGCTAACAACAGGCCAACGAGCGCCACTAATCGCAGGCGTCCTCTATTGTCGATGTTCACGTTTGCCCGATAAGTGATTGTATCTGATAAGGGCTTTGCCTTGTGTCGAAATTGCACAATCGAAACATTCACACGTATCTCGCACCTCTTAATTAAGCGATGAGTGTCAGATCGGACGGGAGTGCAGACGAGAACGAGTCAACAGGTGACGCCGCCGACGAACGGCCAGTGGTGTCACTCGGTGACGTCCGGAAGGAGTATGACCTCGGCGGGACGGTGACGGCGTTAGACGGCATCGATCTTGAGCTCGCTGGGGGATCTTATACCGCGGTGATGGGCCCGAGTGGGTCCGGGAAGAGCACGCTGTTGAACTTGATCGGCGCACTCGATACGCCGACGGCAGGGGAAGTCGTCGTTGACGGCGAGAACGTTGGGAGCCTCTCCGAGCGTGGTCGCGCACAGCTGCGCGGGACCGAGATCGGATTCATTTTCCAGACGTTCAATCTCATGCCGCGGTTAACGGCGATCGAGAACGTCGCGCTCCCGCTGATGTTCGCGGAGTGGGACAGGAGTCGACGCCGCGAGCGTGCACAGTCGTTGCTGTCGGAGGTCGGGCTCGGTGACCGGCTCGAGCACCTACCGCAGGAGCTCAGCGGCGGCCAGCGCCAGCGGGTTGCGATCGCGCGGGCGCTCTCGGCCGATCCGGCGCTGATCTTGGCCGACGAGCCAACCGGAAACGTCGACACGGAGACCGGCGAGGAGATCATGAGCCTGCTGGCCGACGCGAACGAGCGCGGAAACACGATCCTGCTTGTGACCCACGAGCGCCGGATTGCCGAGCATGCAGAACGGATCGTCCACGTGCGAGACGGAATCATTGAGGGCGTCGAGCCTGTTGAGGATCAAGCATGAAAATCGGCGACAGCCTCCGCCTGGCCGGGCGATCGCTGACCGGACACCGGTTGCGGTCCGCGCTGACGATCGTCGGGATCGTGATCGGCATCTCGACGGTGATCATCTTCGCAAGTTTCGGAACCAGCGTCCAGACCGACGTACTCGGCGAGTTCGAGGACACATCGGCAAGCGAGGTGCTGATCGTCACCGGAGATTTGGCGATCGGAGACCCCGGTGAGGGCGATATCAACCTCCCGCAGCTGAGCGAGGCGCCGGCGGCGGTGACCGATAACGATCTTGAGCAGCTCAGACAGATCGACAACGTTGAGGCGGTCATTCCGGAGGGAGAGATTGAGGCGGGTGAGGCCGTCCACGAGAACAGCACGCTCCCGATCGTGAGCATGACGGCGACGACCCCAGAGTCGCTCAGTGAAGACGAGTTCGTCGCCGGCGAGAGCTTCCAGATGGGCACTGAAAGCGAGGTCGTGCTCAGCGAGGACGCCGCCGAACAGTTCGACACGAACGTGTCGGTTGGAGATACGATACGGACGAACTACGCGGGCGGCGACGAACAGTTCACTGTTGTTGGGATCGCCGCTTCTGGCGGTGGGTTCGGAAATATTGATCCCACGCCGACGATTTACGTGCCGACCGACCCCTACTACGAGCAGTACGGGACGGCAAGACAGGTGCCTGGAGAAGAGTTCGACCGGACCGCGTACGGAAGCGTTACGATACGTACCACGCCTGATCGGGTCTCGGCCGTCCAAGCGGATGTCGAGCAGTACATGCAAGAAGAGTCAGACGCGCGGCAGATCCTCAACACCGATGTCGGGATCACGGTCCAGTCGGTGGCTGACGTCGTCGACGGCATTGAGTCGGTGCTTGATGACATCATCCGGCTCGTTTCGGGAATTGGAATTCTCGCCTTGCTCGTCGGCGCGTTCGGCATCGCGAACATCATGCTCGTCAGCGTCACCGAGCGGACCAAAGAGATCGGGATCATGAAAGCGAACGGCGCCCGGAACCGCGAGGTGATGGGACTGTTCCTCGGCGAGGCGGTGATGCTCGGCCTCGTCGGAGCGGCTGTCGGGATTCCGATCGGACTGGGCGTCGGCTACGCCGCCGCTGCCTACGCCGAGGTCGGCTTCACGATTCCGCTGGGGTGGATCGCCGCCGCGGCCGGGATGGGCATCGCGACCGGCGTCGTCGCCGGACTGTACCCGGCCTGGCGGGCCGCTCGGGTCGATCCGATCGACGCGCTTCGCTACGAGTGATCGTACCCGCTCCACGGTGAGGTCTCCGACGACTCGGGTGTCGGTGAAATCCCTGCGGCTCCTGAATCCCGGCCGGGGGTTCGGTCAGCTTTTAATTCGGCAGGCAGTTACTACAAGTATGAGCGATCCCGACGCCGAGGATACTGGCGAGGACTCTCCCGAGGCGACGACCGACTCAGAGACAGAGGCGGAAACGAAGACGGAACCCGAGACAGATCCGACGCCGGCCGAGGCGCTCGTGACGGCGCTGCCAGCCGACGTAGCCGTGCCCGAGGACGCCGACGACGAGCTCGTCGACCGGGTCGAAAGAGCCCCGACGGCGGCCGCGCGCGCCCTCAAGGGCTTGCAGGCGGAGTACGAAACGGCTGCTACGGAACGCGAGGAGGCCCGCGACCGTGCAGAGGAGCTCGAGTCGCGGCTGGCTCGCAAGCAGGCGGAGTTTCAAAACTACAAGAAACGTCAACAGCAGACTCTCGAAGAAGAGAAAGAACGCGCCACCGAAGCACTCGTCGAACGACTCGTCGAGGTTCGTGACGACCTCGCACGTGCGCTCGATCAAGACCAGGATGTCGACATCCGAGACGGCGTGGCCAGAACCTTGGAGAAGTTCGACCGCGAGCTTGACCGCGAGAACGTCGAGCGTATCGAGCCCGCGGTCGGCGACACGACCGATCCCACCCGCCATGAGGTGCTCGCGAGCGTCGAGGCCGACCAGCCCGAAGGACAGATCGCCGGGGTCCACCGGCCGGGCTACGAGATGGCCGGCAAGGTGATTCGCCCGGCGCAGGTCACGGTCAGCGACGGCAGCGCGAGCACTGAACCGGCCGACGACGAGCTCGAGGCAGACGGGTCCGGTGCCTGATTCCAGCGACGCGTGGAATCCGGTAGAGTTGTGGTCGGATATATACCTGTGGGTCGGCGCGCTATACGGAGCTTAAAACCGCAAGACAGCGGCCGAAGGCGTCTGATCGGGCGGCAGTTCGTCTAGCAACTTTTAACCCGCCGAGTCGGTTAGGTACCGGTAAGATGACGAGCAACAAGATTCTCGGTATCGACCTCGGAACCACGAACAGCGCGTTCGCGGTGATGGAAGGCGGCGATCCGGAGATCATCGTCAACAGCGAAGGCGAGCGGACGACGCCCTCGGTAGTCGCGTTCGACGACGACGAGCAGCTGGTCGGCAAGCCTGCGAAAAACCAGGCGGTGCAGAACCCCGACAACACCGTCGAGTCGATCAAACGCCACATGGGTGAGGAAGAGTACACCGTCGAGCTCGAAGGCGAGGAGTACACGCCCGAGCAGGTCTCGGCTATGATCCTCCAGAAGATCAAACGCGACGCCGAGGAGTACCTCGGCGAGGAGATCGAGCGGGCGGTGATCACCGTGCCGGCGTACTTCTCGGATCGGCAGCGCCAGGCGACCAAAGACGCCGGCGAGATCGCCGGCTTCGAGGTCGAGCGGATCATCAACGAGCCCACCGCGGCCGCGATGGCCTACGGGCTCGACGACGAGTCCGACCAGACGGTGCTCGTCTACGACCTTGGCGGTGGCACGTTCGACGTCTCGATCCTGCAGCTCGGCGGCGGCGTCTACGAGGTCGTCGCGACCGACGGCGACAACGAGCTCGGGGGCGACGACTGGGACGGGGCGATCGTCGACTGGCTTGCCGAGGACTTCGAAAGCGAGCACGGCATCGACCTGCGGGAGGACCGCCAGGCGCTTCAGCGGCTCTACGACGCCGCAGAGGAGGCAAAACACGAGCTCTCGAACCGCAAGGAAACGACTATCAGCCTCCCGTTTATCGCGGCCGACGACGACGGCCCGAAAGATCTCGAGGCCTCGCTGACCCGCGCGAAGTTCGAGTCCTTGACCGCCGATCTGCTCGAGCGGACCGCCGGTCCGACAGAGACTGCCCTCGAGGAGGCCGGACTCACCGCAGACGACATCGACGAGGTGATTCTCGTCGGTGGCTCGACCCGGATGCCGATGGTCCAAGAGAAAGTCGAGGAGCTGACCGGCAAAGAGCCCCAGAAAAACGTCAACCCCGACGAGGCCGTCGCGCTGGGGGCGGCGATCCAGGGCGGCGTGCTCTCCGGGGACGTCGAGGACATCGTGTTGGTTGACGTGACGCCACTGTCGCTGGGCGTCGAGGTCAAGGGCGGCCTGTTCGAGCGGCTCATCGAGAAAAACACCACCATCCCCACCGAGGAGTCGAAGATCTTCACGACCGCCCAGGCAAACCAGACCCAGGTCCAGATCCGCGTGTTCCAGGGTGAACGCGAGATCGCCGAGGAGAACGAACTGCTGGGTGCGTTCACACTGACGGGGATCCCGCCCGCGCCGGCCGGGACGCCCCAGATCGAGGTCACCTTCTCGATCGACGAGAACGGCATCGTCAACGTCGAGGCCGAGGATCGGGGCTCGGGCACCACCGAGGACATCACGATCGAGGGCGGCGTCGGGCTCTCGGACGAGGAAATCGAGGAGATGAAAGAAGAGGCCGAGGAGCACGCCGAAGAGGATCAGCGCCGCCGCGAGCGGATCGAGGCCCGCAACGAGGCCGAGTCCACGATCCAGCGCGCAGAGACTCTGCTCGAAGAAAACGACGAGGAGATCGACGAGGAGCTCCGGGAGGAGATCGAGGCCGCGATCGACGAGGTCGAGCAGACACTCGAGGACGAGCCCGACAAAGCGGAAATCGAGGCCGCGACCGAGGAGCTGACCGAGCAGCTCCAGGAAGTCGGCAAGCAGATGTACCAGGGCGCCGCCGAGGACGTCGGTGCGGCAGGCGCAGGCGCAGGCGCTGGTCCCGGTGCGGGGGCTGGCCCCGGTGCGGGCGCCGCAGGGGCTGGTCCCGGTGCTGGCGCTGGTCCCGGTGCAGGCGCCGGACAAGCCGGTGCGGGCGCCGGCGAGGAGTACGTCGACGCCGACTTCGAAGACGTCGACGACGAAGACGACGAAGACGAGTAACGACCGCCGCAAACACAGCGGTCTGTGCCACGTACCGGTGGACCCGGCTGCCCTCACGGGACCCTGGTTTGCTCACACCGGTCGTCGCCACCACGATCGCAGGTACGGAACTACGAGGAGAAAGCCCCGCCGTTTAACCCTGTCTCTTACCCATAAGTCATAGACCGACATTCGGATTTTACTCAGCAGATCGC
>OBKM01000752.1_pt1 | contig 15133 bp, 13 predicted proteins | sample 1519691 | NCBI WGS metagenome assembly OBKM01 (sample SAMEA37050418, study PRJEB22526) | metagenome | biome: saline pan; feature: lake; material: water | place: Egypt | collected 2015 | depth 0.5 m | reverse complement strand
CACTCGCGGTCGTGGCCGACACCACGGTCCTGGCCGAGGCCCCCTGGCGGCTCACCACCGCCGGCTGTGCCGACATCATCTCGAACTACACGGCGGTCCGTGACTGGCAACTGGCCCACCGTCTGCAGGGGACCCCCTACTCCGAGTACGCCGGCGCGCTCTCGCGGATGACCGCCGAGCTACTCGTCGAGCGGTCCAGCGATATCCGCCCGGGACTGGAGGAGTCTGCCTGGGTCGTCCTCAAGGCGCTCGTCTCCTCGGGCGTTGCGATGAGCATCGCGGGCTCGTCCCGGCCGGCAAGCGGGGCCGAACACCTCTTTTCGCACCGACTCGACTGTCTGGTTCCCGACGCCGCGTTGCACGGCCACCAGGTCGGCGTCGGTGCCATCCTCGCCGCGTACCTCCAGCGTGGCGACGACCTCTGGCCGGATATCCGCCGGGCACTCGCCGACATCGGCGCGCCGACGACCGCAGACGAACTCGGTATCGACGAGGAAACACTCGTAACCGCACTCGCCACCGCGAACGAGGTGCGCGACCGCTACACGATTCTCGGGGACGGTATCAGCAGGGCCGCCGCCCGCGAGGCCGCGACGGTCACGGGCGTCATCTGACTCACGCGCTCACCACCGGCGCGCCCGGGGCGTCACGCTTGACACTGTGGAGGCCGACCGGGAGGCGAAAGCCTCCTCGGCGTTTTGTCGAACGCCACGACTCCTGCCATAGCTTTTGCCGGAGGATGTAGCCCAGCACGCCGTTGGCTGCCGCGGGTGAGCTGTCGACGGTCTCTCCGGCTCTGTCGCAGCACAGAGACGGGTTCCGCGCCGGAGAGAGGAAACCACTATGAAGAGCCGTGACTAATAGGGTGATATGACGAAACGTCACGTGTCGGTGCCGGACGACGCCGCGGCGGGGGCCGAGGGGTTCGTCGAGGAGGTCGACAGGCGGCTCTCGGGGCCGGAGGATACCGGCACGGTCGTCCGGGACGTGCTCGTCGATCTTCATGGTGACCGGGAACTCTACGAGCGCTGGCAAGCCGGCGGGGATATCTCACCGGCCGAGCAGGCCCGCCTCCAGGCCCACGACCCCCGCAACGTCACCATCGAGAGTGAGTACTACGCCGAGGTCGAGAGCCAGGCGGCCTTCGAGCGCTCGAAACAGCTCCAGTGGCTCTGGCGGCGGTTCGATGCGACACCACCCGCCGACAACGTCTCGCTCGCGCTGGAGTTTCGCCGGATGCTCGCGGACCACCTGTTCGCCGAGTGTGGCGAGAACGTCCGGCTGTTCAAGAACATCTCGATGACCTACGGCCACAACATCGAGCTCGGGGACAACGTCGTCATCCACGACGATGTCCACCTCGACGACCGCGGCCGACTGACAGTTGGCGACCGCGTCTCCCTTTCCGACGGGGTTCACGTCTACAGCCACGACCACGATATCGTCGACCAGACGACGGTTCGCAACTACCACACGGTAATCGAGGACGACACGCGCGTGACCCACGACGCGCTGGTCCGCGCGGGCGTGCGAATCGGACGGAACAGCGTACTCGCGGCGAAGTCGGTCCTCAAAGACGACGTGCCGGCCCACCACATCGCGGCGGGAACGCCCGCCGAGTCGATCGCCGTCAAGCCCGGGTGGGAGTCGGTTGCCGACCCCCTCGAGAACCACGACCGCCGGGAACAGCGCCGCATCGAGTACGACATCCCCGACGACCTCGATGTCTTCGACGAGTTCGAGCGCGACCTCTCGCCCCCCGACGCCTGACCGCATACCGGGAAGGCTGTCGAACGGTTCTTTTGTTCGGCCGTGGTAACCCCGGTATGACTACGTTCGAGGCCGGAGACCTGACGCTGGAGAAGGTCCGCGAGCACGTCTGGGAGCTCCCACAGGAGGGTGAGATGCGCGTCCCGGGCCGTGTTCTCGCGAGCGAGCGCCTGCTGGAGGAGATCACCGACGACAAGAGCCTCCAGCAGCTGAAAAACGCGACCCACCTCCCGGGAATCCAGAAGTACGCCCTCGCGCTTCCCGACGCACACCAGGGCTATGGCTTCCCCGTCGGCGGTGTCGCCGCGCTCGACGCCGAGGATGGCTGTATCAGCCCCGGAGCGATCGGCTATGACATCAACTGCCTTGTAGGAGATACCGAGATACAACTCGAGTTTGGCAGACATCGAGAGATTGCGGAGCTGGTCGACGATTTCGAGCGCGAGCGAGCAGTTGTCGCGGCCGAAACGGGACGGACAGCGTCAGCAATCAGACTGCTGACCGAGCGAGAAGGCGAGACGACCTACCAGTTAGAGACCGAAACCGGCGAGACAATCGAAGCCACCGCCGACCACCCGTTCCGGACACCGAACGGGATGGTCGAGTTGGAGCAACTGGAGTCCGGTGATACGATTTACGTCAGCCCGTTCCGTGGTATCGACGACGAACCGGTGGAGGAGTTCACGCTGCTGACGGAGGAGGACTTCGCCGACGAAAGTCCACAGATTCGACGGGTACTGAACAAACGTGACGTGTTACCACTCAGGTCGACCGACGAAACGTTCCAGCACCTGCTCAAACTCGTCGGCTACCACACTGGCGACGGTGCATTCACGAACTCCGGCATCACGTCGTTTTACGGGGACCCGGAGGATCTCGAAACAATCGGGAGAGATATAGAGCGTGTCGGGTTCAAGCCCTCGCGCATCTACTCCCGGGAGCGGTCACACGAGATCGACGGGCAGAGCTTCGAGACGACAGAACACAGCATCCGGGCCACGTCGCGGGCATTCCAGCTCGTGATTCAGAAGCTCGGTGCACCGACCGGCAAGAAAATCGAGTCAACGTTCACGACACCCTGGTACTTCGACCGGCTCACAGACTGGCAAAAACGGTTGTATCTCTCTGCGTACTTCGGCGCGGAGATGTCCGTTCCCTCGGCACAGCACGAGAAGAATCTTTACTGTCCGAAGGTCTCACAGACCAGGGCAGTCGACACTGCGGATGCGGGCGAGCAGTTCATGGAGGAGATTGCCGCGGTACTCGAAGACTGTGGCATCGAGACTAACAGCATCGAGCGGTTCGAGACAGATAGTAATCGTTCCCGGGAGACAGAACGGCTCCGTCTCGGTATCAAAAACGACTCGTCGAACCTCGTCCGGTTTTATTCGACGTTCGGTTACATCTACAATCGGGAGAAACAGCGTCTCGCGGCCGCGGCAATCCAGTATCTCAAATCGAAAGAGCGGGCAATCGAGCAGCGAGCACAGATTGCCGCGGACGCGAGAGCGCGGGCTGACGGCGGACAGTCCCCACAGGAGATCAAAGCGCAGTTCGACATCAACGACCGGTTTATCGAGCGGAGTATCTGGGGTGAACGGAGTGGGCCTCCGCGTCCACCTGCCGATTTCCCTGGGTTCGAGGAATACTGCGCTCGGATATCGGTACGAGACGATGGGACAGTCGAGACGACAGTGAGCGAGATACGCGAGGCAGGCGAGACAACTGTCTACGACATCGGTGTCGAGCACGATGCACACAATTTCCTCGCGGACGGGTTCGTCGTCTCGAACTGTGGTGTGCGAATGATGAAGACTAACCTAACGTACGACGATATCGTCGGGCACGAGGAGGCGCTGGTCGACACGCTGTTTGCCAACGTGCCGACCGGGCTCGGCGGGGGTGGCATCGTCGACAACGCGCCGGTCGAGGAGATCCTGGAACGCGGTGTCGAGTGGGCCGTCGCGGAGGGCCACGGCATCGAGTCGGACCTGACCAACTGCGAGGACGAGGGTGTCCGGCGGGACGCGGACCCGTCGGCGGTCTCGAAGAAGGCCAAAGATCGCGGACGCAACCAGGTCGGCAGCCTGGGAAGTGGCAACCACTTCCTGGAGGTCCAGCGGGTGACAGACATCTACCGGGAGGACGTCGCCGAGCAGTTCGGGCTGGAACCCGACCAGGTCGTGGTGCTCATCCACTGTGGCTCGCGCGGTCTCGGCCACCAGGTCTGTACCGACTACCTGCGCGACATCGAACAGACCCATCAGGGACTCCTGAACCAGTTACCCGACAAGGAGCTCGCGGCGGCACCCGCCGGGTCGCAACTCGCCGAGGCGTACTACGGCGCGATGTGTGCCGCGATCAACTTCGCGTGGGTGAACCGCCAGGTCATCATGCACCGGACCCGGCGGGTCTTCGAGCGGGTGTTCGACCGGCCCTGGGAGGAGATGGGGATGGAACTGCTGTACGACGTGGCTCACAACATCGGCAAGAAGGAGACCCACGAGGTCGACGGGACAGAGCGTGAGCTGTACGTCCACCGGAAGGGGGCGACGCGGGCGTTCCCGGCCGGCCGGCCGGAACTGCCGCCAGCCTACAGCGATGTCGGCCAGCCGGTTCTCATTCCGGGCAGTATGGGTGCCGGCAGCTACATCCTGCGCGGCGGTCAGCAGTCGATAGCGGAGACGTTCGGCTCCACGGCCCACGGTGCCGGCCGACTTATGTCCCGCACGCAGGCCAAACAGGAGTTCTGGGGCGAGGACGTGAAGACCGACCTGCGCGAGCAACACCAGGTTTACGTCAAGGCCGAGAGCGGTGCGACGGTTGCCGAGGAGGCTCCCGGGGTGTACAAGGATGTCGACGAGGTCGTCCGGATCTCGGACGCGCTCGGCATCGGTGACCGCGTCGCCCGGACCTACCCGATCTGCAATATCAAGGGCTGACCGGGTCGACCGGCGACCCGTCCGGAATTGTGACCTCCGACAAAAAACGGTGAATATGGCCCGGACCACAAGCAGTTAACAGGGGCGGACGAATCAGTCACACGTATGCCGGAATGTCAGAACTGCGGTGCATTCGTCACCGCCGATTATGCTCGCGTGTTCACACCGAACGGAATCGACGCACCGAGAGTCTGTCCACAGTGCGAGGACAAGATACGCGATGGGGCCGACGTCAGGCAAGCACGCTCGACACGCCGGGGATAACCCCTGTCTTCACAACTCTCGGCGACGAATACTAAAACAGTAGGGTGGCGTGGCACGTCTCTCACTCGGCAGTAGAAAGCGCCCGAGGCGGGATTTGAACCTCGCCGAGACAGTCTCGGGGTGCTCGCTCCGCTGCGCTCCCGGGCTGTGACTCGTCTGATTCGAATCCCTCTGCCGTTTCGACGGCGCAGGCTCACTCGTCGCTTCGCTTCTCGTTCACGTTGTGCCGTCAGAAAGCGCCCGAGGCGGGATTTGAACCCGGGGGCAAACGTTCGCCTTCGCTCACGTTTGCGTGGTTCGAATCCCTCTGTTGCCGTTTCGACGGCGCAGGCTCACTCGTCGCTTCGCTTCTCGTTCACGTTGTGCCGTCAGAAAGCGCCCGAGGCGGGATTTGAACCCGCGTCACGACCGTGACAGGGTCGTATGATGGGCCACTACACCACCCGGGCACGCAACTCACAGTTTTGCGGTTCCGGTATTAAACCTTTCCAAAGCACTCGACGGCGACCCGTGTCAGTGGTCGTCCTCGCGCCACCGGTGGTCGCACTCGGTACAGACGAAAAACCGCGTCTCGCTCTCGTCGGCGGCGCGGATCTGTTGCATGTACCAGTATGCGCGGTCGTTACCGCACTCGGGACAGCGCGCGTCGGTCGTCGGTCGCCCCTGGTCCTCGGTGTCGCTCATGTCGATGACCTCGGTCTCTTCCTGTCCCGTCGTCGTCACCATCTCCTCCTCGGCGGCCGCGTTCCGGGGCTTCTCGTAGCCACACGCGCCACACTGCCAGACATCACCGGTTGTTTTCATCATCGAACCGCAGTTGTCACAGAATTCCATGTCACCGGATACGCCACCCGAGCGTGTTAAACGAACCGCTTTTTCCGGTCGTGGTCGCCGTGTCGAGGGCCGGGCCCGGGTCGGCGTCGACGCCCGCATCCACAACGCCGATTAACACGCCCCGAGTAGCCAGAGGCGATGACACTCCCGACGGAGGCACGCGAGCGACTGGCCGACATCGTGGAACTGCAGCCGACGAAAAACGCCACGCTGCAGGAGCGGTGGGGGCTCTCGAGCGGCAGCGAGGTCCACGGGTACCTCGAATCCGAACTCGGCGAGTACTACTACCGCAACGCCGACAGCCTCATCTGTGCAACCCCCGAGGGGGAGGCACTCGTCGGCGAGGGGGACGACACCGGCACCCGGACGGTCGCCGGTTCGGAACTCGACAAGCGGGTTCTCGCGGCACTGCCCGAACCCGACGAGGAGTCACAGAGCGTGGTCGCCACACTGCACGCGGTCCGCGAGACGGGACCGGACCCCGGTGTCGACGCCGTCCGCTCGTCGATACACGCGCTCGAGGACCGCGGCCTCGTCGAGCGTGTCCAGCGGGCCGTTCCGACCTTTCGGCTCGCGATACCGCGCGACCGTGTCGAGATCGACACCGAGTAGACTACACGACACCGAGTGCCCCGAGAACGGCCAGGAGACCCAGCACGACCAGGACGGCGAGCAATGCAGCAAGCGGCCGGTTCTCCATCGCCTTCTCGTGGACCGGCATGGCCTCGTACCGCTCGCGGAACTGCTCGCGGTTCGTCTCGTCGTAGAAGTACTTCGTCCTGAAGAAAAACGTCTCCGTCACGGCACAGCCGGTACAGACCGGATCGCCGACGAGGCGCTCGGTCTTGATGTGGTCGGGACAGTCGATGCTCCCGCAGTTCACGCAGTAGGTGTAGGTCTCCGCGGTCCCGTCGCCACACTGGACACACTGGTGGACACCATCCTCGACGGTCCGGTGAGAGGGGCCGGCAACGTCGGCGGTGTAGGTGTACTCGTAGTCGCCAAGCGCCGTCGCCGACCGGACCCGTGGCAGGTACACCGCGTCGATGCGTTCGATGGCAACGTCGGACCGGTTCGGCTCGCAGGTCTTGGTGTAGGTGACGTTGTTATCGCCGGTGTACCGGACTGTCGTCGTGTGAGCCTCGCGCAGCCGCTCGATTCCCCACTCCTTGTACTCGGTCTCGGTGAGTCCGAACCGCCGACTGTCGAGGCTATCGAACCGCTCGGCGAACGCATCCTCGTCGAACTCGACCGTCCGGTCGAAGTTGGCGGTGACGAGTCGCCGAAGCTCGGCCGCCGGAACCCGCGGTCCCTCCCGGTCGGCGAGCACGACGAGTTCCTCGCGCTCGTCGATGGTGTGGATGACACCCGCCCCCGTCTCGAAGACGGCATCGACGGTTGCCCGAACCCGCACCACCGGCAGGAACGTGACGTGGGTTCGCACGTCCCCGACGGCGCTTGCCCGGATGTTCTCGACGTCTCGGAACGCATCCCGGAGCGGGGCATCGACGCCGCGGGCGGGGTCGGCCGGCCGGAGACACCGGTCACAGAGAATCTCGATGCGGCCGTTGTAGAGGTCGAGCCCCACCTCGTCCGCGAGCGCCCGGAGGTCCTCGCCGTCGAGTAACTCGACGGGATGTGGGTCGTTGTTCGCCCGGAGTGACTCGGCGTACTCCTTCGCGGGGCCGGTAAACCGGCCGGTCGTGGCGACCATCCCCCGCTTTGGCCCGTCGTAATCGTAGGTCGCCACCGCCGAGTGGAGCTTCTGCACGACCGGCCGACCGACCGTGTCGGTGTGCTTGCACTCGACGACGACCGCGCGACGCTGCCCGTCGACCTGCTCTTCCATGGTGATATCCCGGCCCCTGTCTGCGACCCGTTCGGCCGTCCTGACGTTCTCGTAGCCGAGATTCCGGAACACGTCCTCCATCACGTCCTCGAACTCGAACCCCGAGAGCTCGTCCAGTACCGTCGCCATCTACCCGATCTGTCTGTCCGGCCGGCAGTTAAATCGTGCGACAGTGCGTGGCGGGAACGGAAACCGGGCCGCCCCGACTACGCCCGGAACTGCTGTCGCTCGCCGTAGGTGAGCGTCCGCCAGACCCACTCGACGGGGCCGTACCGGAACCGGCGGAGCCAGAGCACCGACAGGAACAGCTGTATCACCCAGAACGCGAGCACCATCCCCAGGGCCTCGGCGCGACTCACCGACCCGAACAGGCCGAGACCGTGCCCGTAGAAGACCGTCGTCGCGACGACCGTCTGCAGGAGGTAGTTCGTGAACGCGGTCCGGCCGACGGCCGCGAACGCCCGGGTGATAGGGCCGCCCGGTCGCCGGCGCACGTAGAGTGTCACGAGGCCGACGTAGCCGCCGGCGACGAGAAAGCTGCCCCAGTAGTTGAACTGTCGCCAGAACAGCGCGGCGTCGCTACTCCAGTTGCTGGCCTCGATGTACCAGACCCCCGCCAGCACGACGAGCACACCGCCGACCGCCGCCGCGACGAGGCGGCGGTACAGCCGGGCCGAGCACTCGTTTGTCAGCACGCCCCGCTTGTAGGCTGCCATCCCGAGCAGGATGGTCCCGCCGACCCGCCAGAACGATAGCCCGAGAAAGCCCTGTGTCTGTCGCCTGACTGAGGTCGGAACGCGGTGGTCCATCTGCCCGAGCCAGCCCTCGCGGTACGTGGCCACCTCGCTCCGGAGTGTTGCCTCCGCCGGTTCCCACTGGTCCTCGATCGTGGTGCCACCGGAGACGAGTGCCGTGAGCACCTCGATAACCGAGGGGACGAGCAACAGGGCGACCCCGGCCCCGGCGAGGGTGGCCGGCGCTTTCCGACGGAAGCCCACAAACAGGAGTCCACAGACCGCGTACGTGACGAGGATGTCGCCGTACCACAGCAGGTACGCGTGTGCCAGGCCGATGACGAGTAGCCACCCGGTCCGGCGGTAGTACGGCCCCATCGGGTCGGACTTGCGCTCGGTGAACAGCACGATACCGGCCCCGAACAGCGCGGAGAATATCGTGATGAACTTCTGCTCGGCGAGGACGTGCCCGACGAGCCAGCCCCAGTAGTTGCGTCCCGTGAAATCGCCGTAGACTGTCGGATTGAAAAGGGTCGCCTCCGGGGTCGAGAACAGCCGGACGTTGATCACCAGGATGCCGAGCACGGCGAGACCGCGCAGTGCGTCGAGACTGACGATGCGCTCCTCGGGCGGGGTCGGCTCGCTGTCGTCGGTCACGGAACGAGCGACGTGTCCCAGGCCAATAACGGTAGTTATCCGGCGACGACAACCAGTTCCGGATTGTCACGCTCGTCGCGCAGGTCGGTTCCCGAGGGGGGGACAACCTCGATCTCGAGCGTGCCGCGGCTCTGGCCGTCACGAAACGCCGGTTCGACCTGTCCGTCCGCGTTCCCGCTCCCGACGGCGAGTGTCGCCTCGTGCGAGTCCGGGCCGGTCCGGAGCGCGACCGGCCCGTTCGCGACCGGGAGTGACCCACCGGTGACTAGCAACTGCGCGTCCTCGACCGGCTGGCCGTCCTCGGTGACGACCGCGAGTGTCACCACCTCGTAACTCCCGTCCTCCGGGACGAGCAACTCCTCGCTCGCCTCGACTGTCACCTCCGTCGTTCCGAACCCGTCGAAGTCGGTGAGGGTTCCAAGCATGATGCCGAGTGCGACGGTCCCGACCGTGACGGCGACGACCAGCCGCACCGGCAGTCCCTCGATCGCCCGCTCGTCCGCTCGCAGGTCACGCATACGGCTGGTGGTCGCCCGATCGGTGATAAATCCACGTTCCCGTATCGCCGGTCGGTGACCCCCCTGTCCCGGGGATATATATCCACGGGTCGCGTCGGACCCGGTATGACACGCTGGGCCTGTGGTATCGCGGGCGACGACCGGACGTTCGACCGCGTCGAGGACCTCGTCGTGCACCAGACGACGGACCACGACCGCATCGAGTGTGCACTCTGTGGCGCACTCGTCCCTGACGGATACTTCGCCATCCGCCACGCCGTCGAGGACCACTCCCGGGAGGGGTACCGCCGGGCGTACGACCTCGACCCCGAGGAGTTGCGCCACCGCGAGGAGATTCTCGATGCGGTCGAGGCGGCGGCGGACCTCGACGAGGTTCTCGACCGCCTCGAAAACTAGTCGGTCGTCGTCCTGTCGATGTCGGCCTCGCCGAAGTGGATCTCCAGGCCGTCCTGTGCGACCTTCTCCGCGAGAACGGCACACTTCACGCGCATCGGCGAGATGTCGACCCCGAGCATCTCGACAATGTCGTCGCGGTCCATCGTCCGCACCTCCGCGACGGTCATGCCCTGCAGGTGCTCCGAGAGCATCGAGGCGGCAGCCTGCGAGATGGCACAGCCGTCGCCGCTGAACGCCACCTGCTCGATGACCTCCTCGTCGTCGTCGAGGGCGATGTCCATCTCGATCGTGTCGCCACACATCGGGTTCTCCCCGGTGTGTGAGACCGTCGCCCCGTCGAGGTCACCGTAGTTGCGCGGGTTCTTGTAGTGGTCGAGTATCTGCTGCCGGTACAGGTCGGAGCCACCGATTCCCATTACACATCATTGTGTCGCCGGAATAAAGAAGCTTCCGCGTCGGTGGGTTGCCCCGCACCCGGGATCGGTCGGACTACGGGCTGTCGGACCCGGGGTCGCCACGCCGCGAGAGCAGGTACGCGAGGCCGCCGACACCCGCCACACCGGCAACGGGTCCGAACCCCGGCCCGTCGTCGTCCGCGCCGGTTGTCTGGTTGCTCGCTTCGCCGTCACCACCGTTCGCGTCGGTCGTGTCGTCACCGTCGTCGGTCGTGTCACCCTCGTCGCCGGTCGTGTCACCATCGACGAAAGAGCCGAGTGTCGCCACCCGCCGGCCGTCACGCGAGAGCGCGAGCCGGTAGCCCAGCGCGTTACACAGGAGCAGGTAGCCAAGCGTCGTCAGCGAGTGCTCCAGCAGGCCGAAGGGGTGGAGATTCCGCTGTGTTGCCGGCGGGAGCACGGACCCGAGCAGGTGGACGCCGGTTCGCTCGCCCTCCTCGGGGACCGTGGCGAGTCGGGCCTGCCCGTCGGCGGCCGACGCGACGGTCGCCCCGGCCTCGCGCAGGGCCGCCTCGGAGACGGCGTACACCGGCACCTCGCCACGGGCGTAGCCGAGTGGCGGGTGTCGCCAGGCCTCGCGCTGGTCGACCCGCGACGCCGACGGGGTCGTTCGCCGCCCCTCGACAAGCGGGTGCGCCCCCGACAGGTCCGGGTAGGCCGCCGCCTCGACCGTCAGGCGGGTGACCGCGTCGGGGTCGACGGCCGAGAGCCCGGCGGCCTCGAGCTCGCCCGCGAGTCTCAGCCCGCTGTCGGTGAGGACAAGGTTGCCCCCGGCCGCCACGTACTCCTCGACCGCGGTCCGCCCCTCCCCATCGAGTTCGTCGTGGATGACGACGAGGTTGTCGTACGCCGGGTCGCCGTCGTCGAGTAACACCCCGGCCCGCAGTTCGCCGGCGGTGACCCCCTCGACCGGGCCGTCGGCTGCCGTCCCGAGCGCGTCGAGCGCACCGAGTGGCGTGACCTCGTAGTCGCGTTGCGCGTAGCCGAGAACCTCCGCGGGGTCGGGGGTGTCCGTGCCGACGAGACGGGTCGCGCGAACCTCGACCGGCCCGTCTCCGAGAGCTGTCGCGTCGACCCTCCACTCGCCGGCCGTCGGGTCGACCGCGGTGAGCCGTCGCTGGTCACCAGCGGGCGGGTCGAGTTCTCGAACCACCGTTCCCGCCCCGTCACGGAGCTGTGCGTCGACGACCCCACCCGGCGCCCGGAACTCGACCGTGAGGGCGCGTGTCCCCGTCGGCACCGACACCGCCGAGGTCACCGCCCCACCGGTCGCGGTTCGACTGTCGACGACGAGTCTCGAACCCGTGCGGGACACGCCGGCAACCACGCCCGCACCCGGTCGGCCGACACCGGCCGCTACCCCCGCGCCGACGTGTGGAAGGGTCGCCGCCCGACGGACGAGTGACTCGCTCGTCAGGTACGCCGTCGACCGGCCGTCGGTCTCGACGGTGACCCCGGTATCCTCGGCCGCGTGCTCGACCGTCGCCCGGCAGACCGCCTCGTAGGCGTCGACCTGGAACGCGACCAGGTCCGACTCGAACCGCTTTTCCATCCCGTCGGGCAGGGAGTTCGAGAAGACGACCTCCGCGGTGAGCGCTGTCGCGTCGAGTCCGCCGGCCCGCTCGGGCAGTGTCGCCCAGTCGGCGAGCGCGCCCGACGTGGTGTAGTCGATGGTGTCGAGCGTGGTCCCGCGCCCGAACAGCCGCTCGGGTGTCTGACAGAGCGTGTCGAACTGACACCCGGTCTGTGCGTCGGTGTCCGCAACCGCCGCCTCGAAGCTGTCCGCCCAGTCGTCGACAGCGAGGGTCTCTTCCAGTTCCGCCCGTATTCGCCTGCCGAGCAGTTCCTCCTCGGCCCGGTCGCGCGGCGTTCCGCCGGCCGATTCGAGCGCGAGCACCGCCTCCGTGTGGCCGTACATCCCGTGGAAGTCGACGAGGGCGGTCACGTCCTCGTACCCGCGGAGGAACTCGACGAGCGCCAGCGTCTCCGGAGTCTCCGTGGCGACCCGCTCGGGCGGGTCCTCACCCGTGCCGGTTGCCCCGCGTGGCTCGCCGGGAGCGCGGTCGGGAGGTATCCACCCGGGGGTGGGAAGCTGCCGGTTGAGGTCGCGATCGGCCCCGTTGAACCGGCGAAAGTCAGGTGGGTCGACCGGGTCCTCGTAGCGTGGCTCCCGGACGACCCAGCCGTCGGGGTTGAGACCGACAAAGACCAGCCGGAGTGACGAGAGTCGGTCCGCAACCGCGGGATGGCCGCCGGTCAACACCCCCTCGACGAACCGGAGGCCGGCCTCGACACCGGCGCGCTCGTCGCCGTGAATCCCCATCTCGAAGACGACCGTCTCCCGCTCGCCGGCGGCCCCGACGTTCTCGGTCAGCTCTGCGGCCCAGACGGCCCCCCGGTCGCGGTCACCGTCGAGACGGCTCTCGTGACCGTGGCCACGCCCGAGTTCGACAACGCGCAACCGGTTGGGGTGGGCCGAGGCGAGATGCGAGAGTCCGGCCAGGGCCTCCTCGTGGGCGATGTAGTCGGCGGCGTCGGCCGGCGCGGGAAAGACGCCGTCGTCGTCGGCCCCGAGCGGCCAGAACGGGTTCGAACCGGGGGCGTACGACAGCGTTCCGACCGCGTCGTGGTCCGCGACGGTCGCGGCCTCTGCCGGCGTGAGTCGCGCGTGTCCCGCCGGCGGGTCGGCACGTGTCCGGTACTCGACGCCGAGGTCGTCGAGGACAGCCGTCCCCTCCCCGGTATCGAACCGGACGAGCGTCGGCAGCGACCGGTCGGGGTCGACGGCATCGAGCAGGGCGGCGTAGCGGTCGGTGAACCCCGCCTCTGTCGCGCGCGACCGGCCGACGAGGGCGCCGGTGACCGTGGCCGCCGACAGCGCGACGAACCGCCGGCGCGAGAGCTCTCTCACCACACACCGCCTCCCGGCAACGCGGGCGTTCGCCACCCGGGCCGCGGACCTCCGATAGGCATGCCCGTCTGTTGGCACTGGACCTACTTAACCGCGACTGTGGCCCTGCAAGCCGCGACACTCAACTCGGCTCGTCCCCAAAGTGCTGGTGATGCCGACAACCTGTGAACTGTGCCGGCGTCGAATCCCCGACGAGCGCATCGAGGACCCACAGGCAATCCAGGAACACCACCTCCGCCCGGAGCGCCGCGCCGAGAGTCCGACGGCGACGCTCTGTCGTCCCTGTCACGACCAGGTTCACGCGCTTTTCACCAACGAGGAACTGCGCGAGTCCTACGACACCGTCGAGAGACTCCGGGAAGCGGACCGCCTGCAGGAGTACGTCGACTGGATCCGCGGCACCGACAAACTCGACATCGACGTGCGGACGAGCACCCGGGTGCGGGACCGTCGATGACGCTACTTATTATGGACAGCACGTGTATTGTCGGCCGATGGTAGAAACAGTTCTCGCAATTGGGATTGTTGCGTCTCTCTTTGTCGGATTTAACATCGGTGGTTCGTCGACCGGGATCGCGTGGGGGCCACCCGTCGGCGCTGGCATCATCAAAAAGACAACTGCGGCGGGACTCATGACGTTTTTCGTCTTTCTCGGCGGATGGACTGTCGGTCGAAACGTCATGGACACGCTGAGCGGGGGGATCATCACGACCGAACTCACGCTATCGGCGGGCGTCGCCGTCCTCTTTTTTATCGGACTGGGTATCCTCGCCGCCAATATCTTCGGTGTTCCCGTTCCAACCTCGATGACAACTGTTGGCGCGATCGCCGGGCTCGGACTGGCGACTGACACGCTCAACTACCCGGTGGTCGCAGGGATCATCTCGTGGTGGATTGTTACGCCGATTCTCGGGTTCTGGATCGGCGGCGTTATCGGGCGATACATCTATCCCGAGATCAATCGTCGCGTGCAGATCGAAAAGTCAGACGGCCCGTTGTTGACGCTTGACCGGGGTGGCGGTTTTCCGAAGCTCACGTTGGGGCCGAACACGACTCGGCCAGAACTTCTTAGCACGGCCGCCGTGCTCATCATCGGGTGCTACGTGGCCTTCAGTGCTGGAGCAAGTAACGTCCCGAACGCTGCCGCCCCACTGGTCGGGGGTGTCGGCGGCCTCTCTTGCAGGCTGTAGCGGAGTCTTGGGGCCGGGGGAGTCACCGACACCGAAATCAGTCGGGGAGTCGGAGATATCCTTTCTGGTGTCGGGACGATGCACGTGCTGGTGGTCAACGACGGGTCCGGCGGTGACGTGGAGGTGACGGTGACGTTCTACGACAGCGCCGGAAATACGCTGGGGACAGAGTCGGAGATCGTCGAGATCGACGAGGATGAGAGTTGACGGGTGGACATCGACGTGTCGCCACCGAGCGGTGCCGAGCGGTACGACGCTGAAGCCGAATCTGCTGAGGGACTACCCTATCGGTGTCAATTCGAGCGTCACCTCGGTATCTACCTCGTCGGCGGTAATGCAGCGAACATCACCGCGGCGAGTATCGGGGATGAGTGCATACGAACCTGGGGACAATGTTTGAGCTAGCGCTTGCACTGACGATGTCTTGCTCGGTCAGTGCAGTATAGAACGAGAACCTGTTATCGCCGTCGTAATCGTACACGTCCGGGATGACGTGACGCTCGGTCTCTGCCCCGAGCAGGTTGCGGAAGTCCTGTTCGAGTTTCGCCGCCAGGTCCTGGGAGTACTCGACGTTTCGCTCGCTGCCGACGGCCCCCTCCAGCAGTATCACCCG
>OBKM01000751.1_pt1 | contig 15144 bp, 13 predicted proteins | sample 1519691 | NCBI WGS metagenome assembly OBKM01 (sample SAMEA37050418, study PRJEB22526) | metagenome | biome: saline pan; feature: lake; material: water | place: Egypt | collected 2015 | depth 0.5 m | reverse complement strand
CTAAAGGGCGGGACTCTCTCCTTGAGTCAGGTAGCTCAACACGCCCTCCTCCATCATCGAGATGGACGACCCGAGCAACACGAGCGAGATCTCGGTGTCGGCCAGGACGTCGTCGACGACGGTCTGAAACACCGAGGGGATCGCGTCGTCGGCCTCGACGAGATACGAGAACTCGTCGATCGCGACGACGCATGGGCCGTCGACGCGACCGCGGAGGTACCGGAAGGCATCAACGAAGTCCTCCACCGCGGGCGGGACGTCGTCGAACGCGTCGGCACATGCCCGCGCAAACCGGTCGGCGTTGTGGGCTGGACCGCGCTCGTCACAGAGGTGGTAGATCGTGTCTGCGTCGACGGCGTCCAGGGCGGCCGTCAAAAGCGTGGTTTTGCCGATCCGGCGTCGGCCATACACCACGAGAAGCTGTCGCGCCGGTCGCTCGAGGTGTGAGACCAGCCAGTCGAGTTCCGCGTCGCGATTGATTATTATGTACACGATCATCTTTCTTCAAGCAGGAAACCCCGCCCCTTGGGGCGGGGAGGAATGCGACACGGTGAGAAAACAACCGCCGTTCGGTGGCCGACCGACTCCCCACACCAAACGAAATCTGTATGAATGTGAGGTGCTACATATGAAATATGGCGGAGGTGCGTCGCACGGTCGTCGTCAAACTCGATATGGACGACAGCGACGCGACTTTCCTCCACGAAACCGTCGAGGAGTACCTGTGGGCGTGCAACTACGTCGTCCGAGACGCGTGGCAGGACGACTACAAGCCCACCTCGAAAACCAAACTCCACGACCGGACGTACTCCGACGTGCGCGAACAGACACGGCTTCAAGCCAACCTCGTTCAATCCGCACGCAACAAAGCCGCCGAAGCCATCAAGGGCGTCGTCGCCCGCTGGCAGAACGGCAAGAAGGCGTCACAACCACACTTCACGACGCCATCCGTCAGATACGACAAACGGAGCGCGACGTTTCACGACGACCGCGTATCTCTCTCCACGGTGAACGGACGTATCGAAGCCGAATACGTCCTTCCACCAGAGGGAGACAACCCGCACACGAAGTACCTCCGCGACGACGACTACGAGGTCACGGGTGCGACGCTTCAGTACCGCGACGTGACGGACACCTTTTTCCTCCACATCGGAACGAAGGCCGACGTGGAGTTCGAGATACCGGACGAAGGCGACGCCGAGAACAGCACAGTCCTCGGCGTGGACCTCGGTATCGAACAGATTGCCGTCACGTCAACCGGAATGTTCTGGAGCGGCGACTACCTCAATCACCGCCGTCGGGAGTACGAGCGGGTCCGTGGCGACCTTCAACGGACGGGTACGGAATCAGCCCATCGGACCATCGAACGGATGGGCGACCGGGAGACACGGTGGGTAGAGGACTACCTACACCGTATCTCGAAAACAATCGTCCAAGAAGCCGTCGCGCACGGGTGCGACCGGATAGCCTTCGAGGAGTTAACGGACATCCGCGACCGGATGCCGGGCGCGAAGAAGTTCCATGCGTGGGCGTTCCGCCGCTTGTACGACTACACGGCGTACAAGGCCAAAGCGGAGGGTATCGACGCCACGCAGGTAGACCCGACGTACACGTCCAAGCGTTGCTCGAAGTGCGGGACGACGCTGGACGAGAACCGTCCGTCGCAAGCGAAGTTCTGTTGCCAGAAGTGTGGCTACGAGGTCAACGCAGACTACAACGCAGCGAAGAATATCGGCTTTCGACTACTCCGTGCGGGGCAAAAGTCTCCGCACGGAGGGGCGACACGTCACCTCGCCCTGAAGTCGGGGACGCTGAACGTGAACGGCAGCTACTCGCCTGCCACCCAGTAGGGTCGGCCAGAACGGGAGTCCACCGACAAGCTCCGCCCTTTAGGGCGGAGAAGGTGACATTATCGTATACATAATATCTGTTCGGGTGACAACCGGACGGACCGGGGCCGGCTAATGCGGTAGCTGGTGACTGTCAGTTGCTTGAGCAGCGAGCGGGTCACAAGCAGTTCACAGAAATACAAGGCGGATGCCACGGGGCTTGACCCCAAGGCTGTTGACCAAGACAGAGACACACCCACTCAAGCGGAGTCTGGGTCGGTATATTCATTGTACCACTCTACAATCTCATCTTCGCCAATGCGCCATTGATCACTCTCTCCCATCTTTTTGTTACAAACGTTTCTAAAGCTCATAATCATCTCATAATCAACCTGATTTACACCAACCGCATCGCAGAGAATCGCTGCTGCAAGCTGCGTTGGCCCTGAACCATGATACCCCCAACTGAAGCTGCCAGATGGGGAGTGATCATACAGATCGGTTCGCGGATCCAAGTGATGGCCATTTACCGTGACTATGCGTCGATTTTCTGTCGTACGTCGGCCATCATATACCGACTTAAAATAATGATCGGAGTCATAACTACGACTGCGACTGTCGTCAGTGATACGTTCTGTGGCTTTTTCGATGTTCTTCCGAATAGCCTGTGTTGATTTGTCTCGTTCTGTCGCCCAGTTTGGAACGGTCTTATTTTGAACCTCAACCATCCAATAATCAAGCGCCTGTGTTGGAGATATTCCTGTTTTAATCAGCTCTGTCAGGAACGTCTCTATGGACTGGGATGCATGAGCCCAGTGTTGTGGCACTTTGATTATCCATGTGTCTCCCTCTCGAGTGGGTCTCTTCGTGAACTTCCTGAAAATCTCATTTGCCATTCTGGAATGGAGGTTTTGAATAAGTGAAATATCACACTCAAAATCAATTTCTTTACTGAGACCTCCAGTGAGTATCGCATCACGATCATCAAAAATAACATAACTCGATGATTGCCAGAGAAGATGGATATCATCGCTGCCAGTAATTGTACATCCCATAATATACTTCAGATTTGTTTCAAGTGTTTTTTGAACATTTTTCAATTCATTGTTAACCAGCTTTAATTCTTCGATAAATTCAGTTTCTAGCCCCAGATCTGGATCTTCTTCTATCTCTGTAGAATATCGACGAAGCGTATTCTTGAGTGTTTCTCTGTCAATAGGATGATTTACATTCATACTTTGCTCCTCGTTTTCCACGTTCAAAAGTGTCTCTAGTGCGCACCTAATTATTATTATTTTGAAACGAGACTAGGAAAAGACTATAAACCAACCTCCAGTACGCCTGTGTACGGTCTAATGCGACTAACACACAAAACAGTAGTAGAATTCTGGTGTACGATTGTTCGTGGATCTCTCAGAGATCCGATCCAGAAAATCATAACGGACAACCGAACCGGAATCAACCCACTCCCGTCCATCGGGAGTTGGTGCGAGCAGAGAGAATGTCATGAGTAACGGAGGTGACGAGCGTCCAGATAGCTGGATCGACGACATCCCACCAGAGGTAGTAGTAATGTTCCCAGTACTCCTGCTCCTGTGGGCTGTGACACCCAGTGATGGGCTGTGGATCCTATCTCAAACACATCTCATCTTCGCGGGCTTGGTGCTCGTGGGTGGCCTGGGTGTCGTGGTGTACTTCTCTGCTGAGGCGGCTTTGCAGCGGACTGCTGGATTCATCGTGTTGATCGGACACGGAAAACGGACGAATCTGGCACAATGGAAAAAAGATCCCTTCCGGCCGCCAGTTAAAGACGTATGCGTCGACTGGATGGCTACACGGCAACGTCAGATCCGAACAACAACCAACGCTGCGTGGACGAGGACCCGCCGTCTGATCAGCGAAAGTGATCTGTCCATAATCAAGCAACAATCTGAGGAGCCGTCAACGCAGGGTACTGAATCAAACGAGGCCGCCGCCGATGACTAACAGCTACGCAGCGCCGAACACACCGCTCGCACAACTCAACCCAAAGAAGCTCGACGACCACTCACTTCACGGATTAGTCTTCGACCACAAAAGCTGTAACTTGTCGCGGAACCTCGCGGTTAAACTCGGGTTCCATGCGCCGCAGGCAACCGATCCGACGCCCGGCCAAACAACAATGGGAGTCGCGCAGATCATCCCTAAACGGAGTGACACCACTGGCCATCAGTCGATCGCCACGGAGTCACCACTAATCGATACTGTCCAACAGCAAGACACCACTCACACAGTCTCGCCGGAAGAATCACTCGGTGAGATTGTAGCCGCGAAAACGCTGACAGTCGAAACGAACCAGTCACCCCCGTCACGGATCCCAATTCCTGCCGGTTCTGACTCGCTTAATGGACACACTGCCTCCGCCGCAGGCACAATCGGTGAGGCCGTGTCAAAAATGCGCACTAGTCCGCATGAGATCTATCTACAGGTGCTGATCACATCGTTGGACACCACAGATATCTCGCCACGAGAAACGAACCACGCTGGTGAACCGTCAGAGAACACCCAAACGCCGACACATACTCATAACCAGCTCGCTAGTCGAAACAGCGGTCGCGACAGTGCCGATCACCGTACCACACGAGAACGCATCTACGGTGTTGGTGTCACAGCCGCGGTCTGCCAACCACCCACGCAATCGGCACAGCACGCCCCTCTCTCACCGGAGCGCACGGCAGCTGCTGTGCTTGCCTCGTTTGGCACTGAACGGTCGGAAACCGGCTTCACGACAGCGTCGTGCGACCCATCACGTGTTCGTGAACGACTGGAGACGCCGGATACGAGTGTATTCGGAACGAAGGTGTGGGGCCTGATACAGGCATCCAAACTAGCCCCAACAGAGTGGCTCAAACGGCGTGTTTCGCTCCCGGGGACACCAGGAGTGCCACGCGTCTGTGAGTCGGACCTGAGCTTCTTCCTCGGTGAAGCACCGACTGACGTCACCCACACCGGGCTTGGCCCGGGACCCAAATAGCCGCATGACTGACAACTGGACGGTTGATTCGTTACGCCATCAAAACCCCTCGCCTGACACGCTCCGGCCCTATTTAAACGGGCCATTACGGATCGGTGAGTTATACGATCAATCGGACGAGCGCCCGACCTTCGGCGTCCCACTCGACCGGCAACGCCGTCACATCGCCCACATCGCCGCTGCAGGCACCGGCAAAACCATCACTGCCCAACAGGCGGTCGTCTCGAACATGCAAGCGACCGACGGGATCGATATCGTCGTCGACCCTAAGGGTGGCTTTGCAAGCGGGTTTTTATCGCTGGCGTATCACAACACAGGAACGCTTGAGAACGTTACCGTGATCAAAGCGGCGACCGAGATGCTGCGGCTCCCCTTGTGGGACTTGCGACCGTTCCTCGCTGCGGATCTCGATATCGGGCGGTCACGACTGATCGAGATCGTCGTCAACGCCGGTATGGCGGTTCTGAAGAGTGCGGCCACGTCTGCGGAGTCATTCCAGAGTGCTGGCCAATCACTCGAACTGATCCAGACGTTGCTGACCGCATCGTTTCGGGCTGGTGCTGATGTCATCTCGATTCAGGACCTGCTCGAACGGCTCGACGATGTCGAGTCCCAAACACTGTCGATGTCGGTCACGAACCCAGTACTCGCGCAGTATCTTCAAGCGACGACGAGTGGTGATACGCGGACCCGCAAAGCCATCGTTGGTGGGGCGCGTCGTCGGCTTGCCCCGTTGATTCGTGATGAACTACTTGCAAGCGCCTTCGGAATGCCGCCTGCTGATCGCGACCACCAGTTGGACGTCGTCGATGCGCTCGACCGCGACGCAGTGGTCATCATTGACACCGCCGGGCTTGATGCGACCCACCGAGAGCTGATCGTGCGGATGATCACCGCCCGCGTCTTTGCGGCCGGACGGCTGCGACAACTCGACCAGCAACGCGACACACAACCGCTCGCGAACATCTACATCGATGAAGCACACGTCCTCGGAGATAGTGACGTGTTGTTAGACCTGCTCTCGGAAGGGCGTGCGTTCAACATCTCGCTGTATCTAATGAGCCAAGAGTTGGCACAGTTCGGTGACGAAGCTCAGTCGCATATCGCGACCAATGTCGGGACTGTCCTGACCGCCCAATCCGATACGGCAATGGCCCACGCAATCGCGCGTGGCCCGTACAGCGCCCGACAGGCCGAACACCTCGTTGGCCGCATTCCAGCGGGTGACTGGCTCGTCCGACTCCGTCCACACCGCGGGCACGCCGTTCCGGATCCGTTCCTGATTAGTGCTGGGGACCTTCCACAAACACATCCAGAACATCCAGCATACGACACACTCGAAGCGACTCGTCGTCAGGCGTGTCGCGAGGCGATCGACGCCTGTCGGACACGGAGCCGCAACGACCCTCGAGTCGTCACCGCATCCACGGACACGCCGTCGACGACCGATACCGAAGAAATCACACGCGGACTCACGCATACTCTTTGGCTCCCGGCCACAGATATCCCGCCGGGCGCCACATACGATGCCACCACAGACACACTCCGGTGTGCTGACTGTGGTGACGCGTTCCTCGTAACCTTCCCGAAGCTGTGTACCGCGATCCGGCACTGTGCGCCTGATACTGATCTCGCACGGTGTGATCTCCCCATCACCGAGATTGGTCTTGAAACAGTTCCGGCAGATGCTGTCAAGCTGTGTCCGCTATCGATCACCGAAATTATGTTTTTGCGTCTTATCGAGCGGGCGCGTCGGCGGGCCATCGACTCCCGAGCGTGGGACGTTCGCACGGACTCGATGTACCCGCTCCGCGCGGCAGTCGGGCTCACCGGATCAGAACCCAAAGCAAAACTCGAAGAAGCAGGGTACATCACGGTCCAATCGGATCTACAAGGGGATTACTACAACCTCACACCCAAGGCACGAACGCTCCTCACACGGCTACGAAACGGCGGCGATCCGCCCGAACCCAAGCGCGGCGACCCCACAGAATCGGTGCTCCACATAAAGGGTATCGAGCTGGCGGTCGAAGCGCTTGTCACCGCCGCTGAAGACTCCGACATTCCGATCGACACAGTCGAACGCTACTGGGTACCGCCTGAATCAGAGGCCCGAATTGATGTCGTTGGGCTGGATGCCGACGGCCAGCCCCGCATCTGCGTTGAAGTCGAACGCTCCACACACGACCTGTCGACGGGCGTGCTCGAAGATGCTGATGCGATGGCGGCGTGTGACCCCGATGCGAGCATTTGGGTCGTCACCGGGCGCTCGCTTGGGCACACTGTCGTCGATCATCTCGCTAGCCCCGCATCGGGACGTCCACGGATCGACCTTGATCCAGCGGACGTGCTCAGTCCGACGACGGCGCTTGCAAAATACGATCTGAACGCGCCTGGCTGTTCGGAGTTAGTGACGTATGGTCAACTCGACGCACAGACGATCCGTGATGCGCTTCCACCAACGTCTGTGGATTCACCGGAGCACAAGTTAGACCCGTGAACTACCTCGGGGTCAAGTGGTTCGAGAGACTTCGTCTCTCGTCATCACGGAAGACGGAGTCTTCCGTACGACCCCGAGGCACTCGCCTTGCGTATCTGTAGAGCGGCGTTGCTGAACGAGGGCTGGGATGGCCCGACAACACGCCTGTGGAGACTGCGCGCCGTGTGGACACCCATTCGGGTGCTGTACCGCGCGTCATCGAAGCAGGAAGCCCCTTGACCTCCTCCACGCCCTGAAGGACGTGGAATCCGGCCATCGGATTTCCGCCGAGCGTGGCGTTCGAGGTTCCAACCCGCACTCAAGGGGAACCGGCAGCATACCGGGGGAACTCTCGTTTCCTCCCCTGTATAGGGCTGTGGCCCGGTCAATGAGGCCCCATCGGAATCCGTGTCATCGCCGTGCGAACCACCACAGGTTCGCCACCTCTTGTGGTTCGGGGCCGGCATCTCACCGATTCCGTAGCACTCTCTGGTACGTCGGGCCACATCAAACCGATTACGAACGAAATCCGGCCCGACTATCGCCGGCAGATGTTGTACCGTGCCTACCGCTCGACCTGCGCCTGAAGACGCAGGTATGCGCTCGCATCTCCTGACGCGCGGCACGAGTGACGCGCTCCCGTCGCCTCCTGAAGACGCAGGTATGCGCTCGCATCTCCATCACCAGAACCAACGGGTCTGATGAGCAGTCAGAAGCGATGCGTCTGACGACACCCGCACAAAAGCTACACCAGCGGCTGAGTGAGTTGGGGTCGTTCACGACCAGCGACAGTGGTGGTCAGTTGGCGCCTCCGGTCTGTGGTGTGTCCCGTTTTCACGTGACTGTTCCGCAACGAAATACACAGGGACACCCCGCACGGGACGTAGCAGACACCGCCCCGCTTCCACACTTACCACGCCGCGAGAGAATACACACGAACCGCCTCGTATCCGCTCTACACCGCTTCACACGGACAGACGCAGCGATGGGCTCGGATCCACTCTGTCCCGCCTCACAGACCGTCAGGACCAACAAAAACACGCTGGGTGCTGACGGACAACCAGTGACAGCGTCCCACGACTACAATCGTGGGGGTTCTCGCCTACTCTCTATACGGCGTGGCAACGCCCCATCGTTCAGCGTCGACCGACAGGGTCAACGAATGAACACTGAGCCACAGCCCCCCACCGGCCGCGTCATCGCATCACACCCGTCGCTGGTGATTAGTCACACCCCGCTGTGTGTCTCGTGACAGGTACGCCGCGATCACGCCACCGTCGTCACCGACTGATCTGCCCCTCCAGTTTCGCTTCACACAGACAAACCGATTTGTGGGCGAGAGAGACGTTGTCGCGGTCGATCGTAACGAGCGCATCGCTCTGCGGGGCTGTCCCCGTCACACTCTCGAGGGAAGTGTGGAGTACCCGTGATCTGTCGTCTCCACCACCAACGACACATCGCTGTTCGTGCGGTGAGGTGGGTCTCTGTCCCCCCTGATCGACCACACTACAGATGGTGAGCGGCTTCTGTCGGTGCTGTTCCCGAACGTCTCTCATAGCACGGCGGTCTGATGAGCACTGCTGACACAGCGTTATACTGGCTGAGAGTGAACGAACACGGCTCTCAGTCGTTTTTGTTGTGTTATTTGATGGAGACATATGCCACATCACTCCGCTTTACAGGCGCCCACCGCGAGACGCACGTCACCGCATCGGTACATCGGTCTTCCTGAGAGGGACACTGATCCGGATCCTGTGTCGTTGTTCGTGGCTTCTGGTGGTATCGAGTGGCTGGGCCGTCTTGAACTCTGGGCCCCAGTTTCCGGGCGCACGCCCCATCGCTGACGCTATCGTCCACCCGCGATCCGTTGGTACGGCTCGCAGGCTCACCGGGCACTCTCTCGGTTCTGTTTCGGCTTCTCGTCGCACATCGCTGTGGGACATCGATCTCGACGGTGACGCGACCGCTGGTGTGTCTTGTCTGATCGAGCCGTCCACCAGTCGAGCGTCCCACGCTGTGTCCCACCCGCACTGTGGTGTCTCGGTGTGACGTGATCGGATCCCGACCGGCACCAGTCTCGATGCCCGAGACCGCGTGTCTCCACGCTCACCACCAGTCCGCTTCGGACGGCCGCACTCGCTCGCGTCGCGTAGTGGTAGTCACGGCGTCGCTCACCCCACGCGTTGTCACGGCGTCGCTCACCCCACGCGTTGTCACGGCGTCGACGACCGTCTCGGCCGCTCTCAGACCACCTTGTCTGCGTGTGTCGGTCGTCGCGGACGCCACCCAGTTTGGGAGATCGGTGTCGATCTCATCGCGTTGTCGCCGTCCGTCCGCGTCCGGCTTCCGTACCGTCGGTCACCGGCTTCACACCTGCGCGTTCGTGCGCGTCACCGCTCGGATCCGGGCCAACGCCGACGCGAGAATCCGACTGATCACACGTGACACGTGTGCCCTGCGTCCGCCAGTTGATGGCGCGTCGCGCTCGCTCACTACGACACCCTCGGCTGGCTCCCAGACGGCTCACCATCCACTCGGCTGGCTCCCAGATGCTCTCCGACACCAGTTGTCACGAGTGACCAGCATCAGTCACTCACGAATCACCCCACCGAGCTGCGTGGCACTGATCCGCTCCGAGTATTTGGCTGCTCGTGTGAGCTCTCTACACACGGTAGGGCCAGAGTAAAGCGGAAGAAACCATGATTTGTCTGAGAAATTTAAAAGATTAAGAATCGACAAGAGAATGGCTAGAACCAATTAAATCAATTATCTGCTATGTCAGAGCCTCAGTGCCTAAGGAGAATTCATAACTAATTCGCTGACAATCTGTTTTCACCGATGATGAGAGTACCGTCACGCAGAACGAACCATTGCCAACAGATCCCGAACAACCATCCAGATCTGCCGGATGACGATCTTCAGATCGTACGGGAACGACTGCCGCCGGATGTACTCCAGATCGTATCGGAGCTTCTGATCGGGCTCTGTGCTTTTTGCGTCGTTGATCTGTGCGAGACCGGTGAGACCCGGTTTCACGAACCAGCGCTTTCGCCACGACTGCGTCTCTTGTTCCAACAACACCTCTTCTTCTGTCCACGCGGCTCGGGGACCGACCACACTCATCCGACCCCGGAGGATCGTCCACAGTTGGGGTAGTTCGTCCAGATGGGTTCGACGTAGGACGGAACCAACGCGGGTGATACGGTCGTTGTTGTCATCTTCGTCGGGCGTTGCCGACTCGCCTTCCGGCACCATCGAGCGAAACTTCGCAACCGTGATCGTCTCGCCGAGCCCAGCGGTTCGCGTCTGCTCATACAACACGGGACCCGGGCTATCGAGTTTGATCGCGACCGCAATCCCGACCATGAGCGGCGCGAACACGACAAGCCCAACAACAGCGAACACCACGTCGAAGACCCGCTTGAAGAAGTAGTCCTGAACGTCCCACGGCTCAACCTCGATGTCGACGAGCGGCCCCTCACCGGGACCTGACGTCAACACGGTGTCCGCGAACTCGCGGTGGACCTTCGCTGCGACGCCGTGTTCGTGGCAGGCGTCAAGCGTGCCGAAGAACTCGGCGCGGTCCGGCTCGCGGAACGCGAGCACAACGGTGTCGACGTCGTACTCAACGAGCATGTCTTCGATCCGGGAGAGCCCGCCGAGCCGCTCGGGACCCGACCCTCCCCCGTCCGTGACCGCGGGAACGCGCTTGCGCCCGGCGTCGTCGAACATCGTCGACGGCGCGAGGTAGCCGAGGAACGGGAACGGAGACTCCGCGACGAGCCGCCGGACCTGCTCGCGGTCGTCGCCGACGATGAGTGCCCGCTCGGGATTCGTTTGTGGCGTACGCCGAATGAACATGAACCAGCCGGGCACGAGGAGGAACACGATCCCGATCGTGAGCGTGAGCGTCGCCCGGGGGACGCGAAGCGACCACTTGTAGAAGCCGAGGGTCGCTATCGCGAGCCCCGAAACGATCACGCGCTTTTGAGCCAACAGGACGATATCGAGCTTGCGCCGCGGGCGGGGTTTATACAACGGCATAAGCGCACCGACCACGAAGCCGACGGTGATCGCGAGCGTCACCGCCAGCTGTCTGCCCGTGAGCACCGTCGGATCGAGTCGGTTGAACAGCGGTACATACGTCGTGAACAGCAGCTGTGGGACCGAATGGTTCGCGATCAGGGTGGCGACGAGCGCGAGCAGACCTACTCCGGATACGCTGAGCAGCCGATACCGCCACCCCGAGAGCATCAGTACCTATCTCACCACACACAGTATAAATAGCTTGTTCGATATCGACGAGTGCTATACACATCGATCATTCATCTCCGTCCGTGAACGCGTTGGTACTTGACGGATAGCAAGCGGAAGCCTCGCCTTCAGAGTGGGGAGGAAGTTAACGTCACTTCCACCAACCATACGAAACCAATATATCACCACCGTACAACCGTTTCAATTAATGAGTGACGCTGAGCGTGTTGCGGCGGAGACGCGCTCGTTTCTCGACGATCATCCCACCGTTGAGGATGATATTCAGGCCCTCCTCAAACAGGAACGGACAGATGGGAAATGGAATTTCGACGACACGGACCTTGATTCCGGCCGGTTTGGCGAACTCGTCTCTCGGTCGTTCGTGGAAAAAACCGAGGACGGGAATTACTGCTTTACTGACCGCGAAACCGTTGAGGCGGTTCTCACCGGTGACATGGCCCAACCTGATACTACCCCAATCAGCGAGACATCCACGCTTGATTTTTCGCTGCCGACCAGCAGCGCTCCACTTGTGGCCGCCGTCACCGGCGCTCTCGTCCTCGTTGTTGCGGTCCGCTCGATGTACTATCAGACGGTTCTTCAAGGCGATCACGTTCTCTCTCCGGGAAACGATCCCTACTTTTACCGGTACTGGCAGGAACGGCTTTTGGACCACGCAAGCGGACCTACGGACGTCGGCATGTTTACGACGGTCGGCGAACAGACGCGGATTCGCCCGTTGAGCCACTGGCTCAACTGGTGGTTTACGGAACTGCTCGGCGGCACGCCCGAAGCAGCCAGCTCGGTCGCTGCCGTCCAACCGATCGCCGCGTCAGTCGTCCTTGCGATCGTCATCTATGCGCTTATTGTGACGCTGACCGCCGATCACCGTATTGCACTGACTGCAGTGGTGCTGTTTGCGATGACTCCCGTCCTCGTCGTCTACTCGGCGTTGGGGTTCATCGAACACCGTCCATACCAGTATCTCTGGCTTGGGCTCATCACCTTTGCGTTAGTGTGGCTGGCGGTGGATCTCACCCGCCACCGTCAGACCGGCCAAGAGACGCCTGAGTTGGCTCACGCCCGTAACCCCACTGCGTGGGCCGTAGCCGGGGTACTGGCAGTCGGTATCGCCTTGATGGCCCATACTTGGGGCGGGTCCCCACTCTCCTTTGTCCCGGTTGCGCTATATTTCGCGTTCCGGGTCGTCGCCGACTGCCGTGCGAAACTGAATCCGATGCTTGCAAACGCCCCGGCCCTTGCGGGCATCGCCGCCGGGAGCCTGCTCGCGCTTTTCGCCCACCTGCGGTGGGGATGGCACGAACCGATTGCGGTCACCGTCCCGGTCGCACTCGCTGCCGGCAGTCTTGCTGTCGCGTCGCTCGCGAGCCTCTGGGTTCGATTCGGCCGGTCCCCGAAGGGCCTGCTCGCAACGGAGGGTATCGTAGGCGTCGTCGGGACCGTCCTGTTCTGGCAGCTCCGCCCGGCTGATGTTGCCCGCCTTCAGAACCGCGCCGGCGACCTTTTCGGCCGTGAGACGGCAACCGAATCGGCATCGCTGTTTGCGGCTGAAACCGCGATTATTTTCGGACCGCTGTTTCAGATCGGCATCGGATTTTATTTCGCGCTCGTCGCACTCGGGCTCGCCACGTATTCTATCGTCCGTAACTACCAGCCGGCATGGCTCGTTGTCGTCTGTTTCACGTGGTTCTGGCTCGTCCTCGCTGCGATCCAGATCCGCTTTGCTGCGCAACTGTCGGTCCTGTCTGTAGGCCTTGGCGCCGTTGGCATCGTCTTCGTTTTGAGTCGGATCGATCTCATCCGGGACCCAGCGGTCTTCGAACGGCGGGGTCCTGAAGGTCCCGCTATCAAACTGCCGAGCAGCACCCAAGCCAAGAGTTATCTCGTCGCATCGGTCGCGCTCATCCTAGTGTTCAACCTGATTTTCGTGCCGACGTTGCTTGGCCAGATTCAGCACTCGGATGACCAATTCGCTGCGACAATGAGTATCAATGAGCATACCGACGCAGTTGACGCTGATCATCCCGAGTTTGTTTTGAGTCGCTGGGGTGATAACCGGATGTACAATTACTTTGTGAGTGGTGACTCCCGTAGCTACGGGTATGCGCAAGCAAATCACGAACAGTTCATTACGTCGGCGGATCCCGACACGGCATATGACGACCATGCCGGCCGTGTCGGGTATGTGGTCTTGGATGACGTTGATCTCCCAGCGGAGACTACTCAGGCAACACTCTTTGATGAGTTCGGAGGCGGTAGTAATTCGGTCGCCCACTATCAACTGCTGTACTCCGCCGAGGCGGTCCGTGTGTTTGCCGTCGTTGAGGGGGCAGTGATCGAAACGACGGCCGACCCCGGTGATACCGTTACCGCCAGCACCGAGGTGACGGTTTCGGGCGAATCGTTCGTCTATCAACGAACCGAAACCGCGACAGATGATGGAACCGTCAGGATCCGCGTCGCGTATCCCAGTGAGTATGATATCAACGGTACCACGGTCACAGTCACTGAAGAGGATGTGTTTGGGAACGACGAAATATATCTCAGCAATTGAGGCTCTTCCCGAAATCGAGTAGAAAGACCACGTCTTCCGTCGTGAGATGCGTAATACACGAGCCGTCGGTACGAACATTCAGCGCCCGCTACCTGCTTGTTCGTCCGCTGAGACCGGAAGCCCGGCGCTCCTTGAGGTGGGGTCTCCGCCTTACACTGTGGTGAGAGCGCACGCACGCCCCGGCGGGAGTGTCGACGGACCCGCTACGTTGGCGACCGGCACTCGACATCGGACAGCACCATTTCTCCCGGTGCCGCGTCGCCGCCCGTCGCGATCGAGGGTGCGAGCTCCGGGGTGATCGCCTCACCGACGGGGCCACGAACGCTGCTCGTTCCGAACACACCCGTCCCTCTCCGGGTGATGCGGTTATTTTCAGAACCGGTCCGGCAGGCGGGCGCGTCACACCGGGACGGCGGACACGTTCAAGCGGGTCGCAGACGACAGGGCCTGTCCCTATCCTGAACGGCACCCCGTCGCCTGAAGGGTCCTAACCCATGTACACACACGGACGCGCGACACCTATCAGTTACGGTCAGCAAACTCCCCTCCCCCGGCGGCGAAACGGGCAAGAGTGGCGCGCCCGTGTCCGCTCCGGCGTCGTGAAGAGATCATGAAAGAATGGGAGAAACTTAGGAGAGGTCATGACGGAGTCACGAGGGAGTCATGGCGGGATTGACGGGGTCGTGATCGCCGGCATCACGCACTCGTCCTCAGTTCTGAAAACGAGCGTCTGACGCCCTCAGACCGGTGTGTGTGGCGTTCACACACCAAACGACTCCACACAAAGTATTTATACTAACCGCCGGAACGTGTGTCTGCAGTACCCCTATCCGACACGGATGCGACAAGGCAAGCGAGTACTCCGATCCGAGTCCGGTCGCGCCGCGATGGCGGTGTTGGTCAACGACGAACGGGCGAGGCGGTGCGGTGACGAGGAAACGACAAAGCACGCTGTCGCAGACAACGAACACAACACACAATGACAAACGACAAT
>OBKM01000750.1_pt1 | contig 15158 bp, 14 predicted proteins | sample 1519691 | NCBI WGS metagenome assembly OBKM01 (sample SAMEA37050418, study PRJEB22526) | metagenome | biome: saline pan; feature: lake; material: water | place: Egypt | collected 2015 | depth 0.5 m | reverse complement strand
AATGTACGCCCGGAACACTAACGACCGGCATCATCCGTCGGCGGCAGGCCCTGTCTGCCGGCTAACCCTCGTGCCGGGCGTGTACCGTGCCAGGGTTCGCCACCGATCATTGCAGCCGTACAGCGACTCCGGCGGGGACTGTGGCACGCACTATATTTATCGCCTCGATATAATAATGGATTACGGTCGCCAACTGCCCCCGAATTACCCCCTGAGGGACCCTGGGTTTCTGAGTCGCTTTGCAGGTCCCAGGAGAGAACCCACAAAGAACGCAGTCTTTACAGGCGGAGATTCAGAACCTCCCACTCCGGCTCGGCGGCGACAGCAAACCGCCTGACCGGCCGTGGTTTTCGACTCAGGGCCGAACACGGTACCGTCGATCCCAGTCGTTCGCCGGCCCACAGCGTACTGATTCGTGGTTCTGCGTGGCAGTTTCATCCACGGGGGAAGGTCCCGTGGTATCGGCCTTACAAGTCTGTAAAATCGCAAGCCGGCGGGCGATCACAGTATCGCAACCCTTAATTGACGACCACGGCTACTGTACGGTAGCGGGATGGGATAGCCAGGAGATTCCGCCGGGCTCATAACCCGGAGATCGGTGGTTCAAATCCACCTCCCGCTACTGGAAGTGTCTGCTTACCGGCACTAATTTCTGTGCATTGAAATTTCTGTGCATTGATACCGAAAAAGCACCGCCTCAGTGGACGACGACAACCCCATCGTCTACGGTCACGTCGACAAGCGTGGTGACGTCGGCATTGAGGTCGGCGTTGCTGTCTGCTTTGCGGATCACGACGATTACGTCTTCGACCTCGGCGCCGATATCGCCGAGAGCGCCGGTAATCGCCGACAGCGTCCCGCCGGTCGAGAGCACGTCGTCGATGACGAGTACCCGGTCGCCCGCGTAGACGTCGTTGATGTACATCTGGCTCTCGTCGTACCCGGTTTCCTGGTACAGTGCCGTTTCCCCCTCGAGGCCGTACTCTCGCTTTCTGACGACCACGACCGGGACGTCGGTCATCAACGAGACAGTCGTCGAGATGTGGATCCCCATCGCCGCCGGTGTGACGATCTTGTCGATCGATCGGAAGTCGGAGTTCTGGACAATCCGGACGCCAACTTCACGAAGGAGTCGGGGGTCCACGGTCGGAACGCCATCACTAATCGGGTGGACGAAGTACTGGTAGCCCTCCTTCTCGATAATCGGTGCGTCTCGGAGGGACTGCTCGAGTCGGTTCATACTGGCGTAAGTTAGTCCCGCCAATTAAACTCCCCGGGTTCACCGGTCACGGGGCCAGAGCCACAAGCAACAAGAGAGTCGTGACGGCCACGAGAAGGGCTGTGCTGATCCCGATGCCGGCCCGCAGAGGATAAGCGTATCCGCTCCGGTTGCGTAACACCGCCTCGGCGATGTCGCGTGCACGCAGCCAACCGACGGGATCGGTGCCGACAACGATGCTCGTGTCCACAAGCCACCGAACGCCCCGGTCGAACGCGGCGAAGGTCTCGGTGGCAGCGACGACGAGCCCCCGACCACCGTAGAACACCCCACGGTTGAGTAGCCAGTCGACGTCGGGGACGTGGCCCACGTGATGCAATGGTCCCCGGAGGAGAAGAAAGCCCACCAAGCCGATGGCCGTGATGGTCGCTGCTTCGACCAGGTGTTCGACGGTGTAGGCGGTATAGGCGTCCCAGACTGCGGCCGCCTCGAGTGGAGCCGCCGAGACGGTCGTCACACCGATCTCTGGAAGGAGTACGTACAACGCACTCGGCCAGAGCCCGTAGAGAACGGACAGGCCTGCGGCCCCGGCCATCGCGACCGACTGGCCGAGATTGGCATCTTTGACCGGGCCGGTGTAGTCTCCTTCGACAAAGGCGAACCACCCGAGTTTGACGTAGGAGAGAACAGTGCCGACGCTGCCGATCATGAGCATCCACCACAGAAGGGCGTACTCCCCGCCGCTGTAGCCGGCGGCGTCAACGATCATCCCCTTGCTGACGAACCCGTTGAACCCGGGGATCCCGGAAATTGCGAGTGCGGCCACGGTGAATGTGGCGGCAGTAACCGGCATCTTGCGGCCGAGCCCGCCGATATCGTCGAGTGAGTTCTTTCCGGTTCGGTAGATGATCACGCCGACGGCCATGAAGAGCAACGCCTTGTAGAGGATATTGTTGAAGACGTGACCGAAGGCGCCGGCCACCGCGAGATCGCCCGCGAGAAGTTCGGTGCCGGTGACCGTGGTCACAACCCCGGCCATGCCGACGCCGGCGACCATGTAGCCGACCTGTGACTGGATGTGATACGACAAGAGTCGGCGCATATCACTCTGCAGCAACGCGGCGTACGCTCCGAAGATCGCCATCGCCCCACCCATGTAGGCAATAACGAGTTCCTCGCCAGGGAACGCCCGGTGGAGCGTGTAGACCCCGGTCTTCGTGGTAAACGCACAGAGGAACACACTAGCCGCGATATGTGGCCGGGGGTACGTATCCGGCAGCCACGTGTGCAGTCCGATGAAACCGACGTTGACACCGATGCCAAGGACCGCGAACAGTGACGGGACCGTTGCATCCACGATCCCGGCGGTCTCCGAAAACAGGACACTCCCGGTCGCAACGAACTGCCAGACAACAGCCACGAGGAGCAAACTACCCCCGATGCCGTGGAAGATAGCATACCGGTAGCCGGCACGGATCGCCTCGCGGTTGCCGTAGTGCCAGACCAACAGCGTGCTCGTCACCGCCATAAGTTCCCAGTAGATGACGAGGACGAGCCAGTCACCAGCGAGGACGGCGCCGAGACTGACGCCCACGTAGGACAAAGCGTAGGCGGTCTGTGTCCCCGTCGCGTCACTGGCCCACGAGTACAACACAGCGCCGGTTCCGATGCCGCCGAAGATCAGCGCCATCAGCCGCGAGAAGGCATCGACATTGAAGAAGACGACCTCGAAGACCCCAAACAGTTCGACGGGGCCGAGGTACGTTCCGGTGGGGACCTGCCAGGCGATCCCGACGACCGACAACGTCGCAGCCATGCCGAGAATGTGGCCTACCTGCCGGGGCAGCAGCCACGCCAGGATGGCCGCCGTCAGAACGATCACCGGTGGATACGCGACGGTGAGCAGATCGGTGACCATCTATCCAAGCACCTCCGTGAGGTCGACACCGAGTCGTGTCTCGACGACCTCGATTGCAAGCTCAAGGACCACGAGGGAGCCGGGGACCAGTCCCAGCGCGACGGCACCGGCGACAACGGCGGCGATTGGTACGGTCATCAGCCACGTCGTCTCGGTCCACGGTCTGTGTCGCTCCCATCCCTCCGGCGGTGGGCCGCCGGCGTGGTCACTCCCGCTGTGTGGTACCGCCGCGTCACTCGGGTACTCGTCGACGGCGTAGGCCGTGTCACCACCATCGGTCTGCGGGCGGCCCCGTTCGGTGCCACCCAGGGCGTGTTCGACGACCGGCTTTGCGTCGTGTCGCTTTGGGGACTCGAAGAAGGCCGTGTAGACGATTGGCCAGAAGTACGCGATGTTGAGAATTCCCGAGACGATCAGTGCCGCCGCAAAGGCGATGCCAGCGAGGTGGGCATCAAGTGACAAACCAAGCGTGCCGGCAAACGCCGTTGTCTGCCCCTCCATGCTCACGGCACCGACGATCAGATAAAACTTGCTGACGAAGCCGACCACAAGCGGCAACCCTGCCATGCCGGCAGCGGCGATTGCGAAGGCCGTCATCGTCAGTGGCATGCGTTTTCCGATGCCGGACATTCTCGAGATGTAGTCTGTGTGTGTAGCGACGTGGATGGCGCCGGCACAGAAAAACAGTGTTAGTTTCATAAACGCGTGGGCGGGGATGTGCAACAAACCGCCGACGATCCCGTATGGCGTCAGCAGCGCGATGCCCAGGAGTATATAGGACAACTGGCTGGCCGTCGAGTACGCGAGCCGTCGCTTGAGGTGGTCTTTGCGAAGCGCGATGACCGATGCGGCGAGGAAACTCGCTGCTGCGAGTGTCGCCAGCGGGATATGCATGCCCATGTCCTGGACCAACGCCGGTTCGAAGACATCAAGGACCGTCCGGGCGACCCCGAACGCGCCGGTTTTGACCACCGCCACCGCGTGCAATAGTCCGGAAACCGGTGTCGGTGCCACCATCGCATCGGGCAGCCAGGAGTGCAACGGCATGATCGCGGCCTTGGCGCCAAAGCCCAAGGCGAGCATACCGAAGGCGACCTGTGCGATTACGGGATCGGCCTCGAAAACGGCCCGAAGCCCAGCGCTTGTCTCACCGAAGCTCACCGTTCCCTGCGCGGTCACCGAATGCGTCGCCCAGAAGGTAATCGCCGTGCCACCCAGGACAAGAAACCCACCGCCGAGGAACAGATAGGCAAAGTACTTGCGACCGGCAGCACGGGCCTCATCGGTCTCGTCGTGTGCAACCAACGGGTACGTGACGACCGACAGCAGTTCGTAGAACAGAAAGATGACGAAGAGGTTCTCGGCAAAGGCGACGCCGACCGCCGCCGACAGCGACGCGGCAAAGGCCGCGAAAAACCGCGTCTGGCCGTGTTCCTCAAGTCCACGCATGTACCCGGCCGTGTAAAAGGCGGTGAACACCCACAAGAAACTCGCGAGGAGGGCAAACAGCAGGCCCAACGCGTCGGCCCGGAGGGCCAGTTCGATGCCGGCCACAAACTCCCCGTACGACCAGACGTACACGACTTGGTCGCGGCCGCCCCAGCCGAGGACGCCAGGCACCATACTGGCGACGAGGGCGAGTTTCACGAGAGCAGCGAGTACAGACCAGGTCTCGCGGACGTTCGGGCGGCGGTGTGAAAGGACGATCATGACAACCGCCACTGCGGAGACGATGACGGCGGCAAGCGGGCGGGGATCGACCAGCTCGGCCCCGGTCACGCCTCCGCACCTCCGAGTTCTGGACGGCCCTCAAGAACCGCCTCAACGATCGGATCGACCGCTGCCGTCAGCTCGGCGCCCACGAAGCCGAGGCCAACAGACACGACCGCAGCAGTGACCGCGAGGCCGACCATCCCCGCGGTGGCAGTCGGTCCACGACCCGTTCCATCGTCAAGCCGTGGCGCGACAGTCGGCGGCGAGTAGACGCCGCCGTCGGACGCAAGACTGGCCTCCGCGTACGCCGGCGCCGTCCCCGGCGGATGATCGACATAGAGCTTCTCAAGGAGCTGTGTGACGTAAAGTAACGACAACAGTGTACTCGCCAAGACGACTGCGACAACGAGCCACAGCCCCGTTTCGACGGCACTGACTGCCAGATACCACTTGCCGATGAACCCGATTGACGGCGGAACGCCGACGAGGCCAATGCCCAGAACAGCGGTCGCACCCGCCAAGAACGGGCGCCGTTTCGCGAGGCCGGCGTACTCGGTGATGCGACGGGCGCCGGTGGCGGCGGCCAAAGCTCCGACCGTCGCGAACAGACCGCCTTTGAGCACTGCGTGTGCACCCAGGTGGATCACCGCAGCGTAAATGCCAAACCGGGTAGCGGTGGGGCCCCCGGCGGGATGGACCGCGAGGCCGACCGCGAGGGTAACGAGCCCGAAGTGCATAACGGATGAGTACGCGAGGACGCGCTTAACGGAGCGTTGTGTGGCCGCGAGAAGACCGCCGGCGACGACGCTGAGTCCGGCGAGGACGAGGAGCAGATCAAGCGCCAGCGGCGCCGCTGCGAAGAAGGCCGGCCCATAGACCACCAACACGATCCGGACGAGTGCGTACGCTGCTGCCGTCGACACCAACGCAGAGATGTAGACCGTCACCGAGTCAGGGGCATGCTGGTACGCGTCGGGCTGCCAGGTGTGCAACGGGAACAGTGCGGCTTTGATCGCGAGACCTGCAGCAATGAAGCCGAAACTCGCCAGTACGAGTGGCTCCTCGTAGAGGGGGCCTGCATCGGCGAGCCACGTCCCAGCCCCCCAAGATGCGTCTCCCGCGAGGATCACCGAGAGATCGACCATATTGAGCGTCCCGGTCCGGAGATACAGGTAGCCGACACCGAGGAGGTACAGCGACGCGCCAATCGTCCCGAGAAGCAGATACTTCAACGCCGCGATAGCGGCCTCTGGGGTCTTACTGCTGGCGACTAGTGCGTACGTTGTCAACCCGACAATCTCGAGGAAGACGAACAGGTTAAACAGGTCACCGGTGAGCACGACGCCCATCAACCCGCCGGTCAACAACAAATACCCGGCGTAGAACACGTCCCCGCGGGGCCCACCACGGCGGGCGAAAGCTAAGACTGTGAGAGCGACGACCGGGATCAACGCGGCGAACAGCGTCGAGAGTGGATCGGCAATCAGTTCGATGCCAACGGCGTACGCGACGTCGGCGGGTCGCGACAACGATTCGCCGCCGACGAGGTGGACGACACGCTGTCCGTCGGCGTAGACCGCCCAGGCCAGTGCCGCCGCCAGCCCGGCTTCAGCTGTGAGGGCGATCGCCGCGACCGACCAGCCGAGACGGCGGTCGACGAGCACCAGGCTCAACGAAACGGCCGCAGCAAGGATCGGCACGACCAACAACAGACCAGGCAGCACGGTCACGTCAGTCATCGGTACGCACCTCCTGGAGTGCGTCCTCACGGAAGGTGCCGTATGAGGAGTAGATCCTGACGATCAGCGCCAGCGCGATTGCCGTCATCGCAACACCGACGACAATCGCCGTCAGGACGATCACGTGGGGCAGTGGATTGGCGACGGTTGTCTCGCCGGGGGCCGAAGACACGACCGGCACGTCGCCGCCGGCGACGTAGGCGGCACTGATGAACAACAGGAAGATCGCAGTCTGGAAGAGGTTCATGCCGATGACTTTTTTCACGAGGTTCGGACTTGCGATCACGATGTACAGGCCAATCGCCATCAGCGCAGCCGTCAGCAGGTAGGTATACCGGCTCGTGAGCAGGTCAATCATCGACACCCACCTCCGTTGCAGTGTCGTCCGCGCCGGGCGCTTGATCGAACCCGGAAGCGATCGTGAAGAACAGTCCGATGACGACGCCGGCAACGATGGGTGCGATGCCGCCGATTTCGACTGCCTCGAGGCTCCATTTGGTGTCGATCCCGAAGCGGTCCTCGTAGAACGTGTGAGCGAGGAAGCTCTCTCCGGCGACCAGTGGCACGAGACCGACGAGTGTGAAGACGGCAGTTCCACCCGCCGCCAGCGCAACGACCGTCCGGTTCCGGATCCAGGCTCGTGTGGGCTCGATCCCGAAGGCGAACGCGATCATCAGGATGGTCGCCCCGACGAGGGCACCACCCTGAAAGCTGCCACCCGGTGAGTCGGCCCCATGAAAGAGCAAGTAGATGCCGTATGTGAGAGAAAACGGGGCAACAACCCGGACCGTCGTCATAATCACCGGGCTCTCGACGTAGGTGTGTCCAACGCCACTCTCGAGTGTCCGATCCGGTTCGTCACTCACGGGTAAACACCTCCAGACGAAGCACCAGCAACGCTGCGACGCCGGCAGCGAACACGACAATCGCTTCGCCGAAGGTATCAAAGCCACGGTAGCCGGCTAAAACGGCCGTTACCGCGTTGGTCACACCGGTATCGGCAACAGCGTTTGCGGGATAGTACTGTGATACCGGTGCCGACCAGGCCCAGGCGGACGCCGCCCCGACCGGTGGGATCTCCACGACGGTAAGCGCCACCACGGCGAAAAACGCGACGACGAGTCCAACTGCCGGGATACTGATCGTCTCGAACCGTGACTGTGGACTCGGGTGGACTGTTTTGGCGATCGTCAGCAACAAAAGAAGCGTCGTCACGCCGGCGCCGACAGCAGCCTCGGTCATCGCGACGTCTGGGGCCAACAGCAGGGCGTAAAACAGTGCCATCCCGAGGCTGTAAGCAGCGAAGACGACCACGACCGCAACGATATCACGGACCAGTGCAGTCACAAGTGCAGTCACGAGGACGAACCCGACCAGCGTCGCCTCGACGCCAGACAAGGGAACTCCGGCGAATGGACGGGCAGCGAGGTCGACAAGCGCCTCGATCATTCGCGATCACCCCCGGTGTCGTCCGTCGCGAGGGTGGTATCGTCTCGGGGGTCGTCGACACGCCAGTAGTCGATGCCCTCGTCGTTTGCAGCCCGAGCGATCGCGTGTGCCGCCGTCGGGTTCGTCACGAAGACGAAAAACAACAGGAGAACGATCAACACTGTCTGTGGCTGGACGCCCAGTGTGATCGCAACCGCCGCCAGCGCGAACCCGCCGCCAAGCGTATCGGTCTGGGAGACGGTGTGTGCACGCGAGTAGACATCCGGCAGCCTGAGGACACCGATCGCAGAGACGAGGGTGAAAAACAGCCCTGCAAGCAGGAAGATGACCACGACGACACCGGTAAGAGGCGTGAGCGTGCTCATAACACCCCTCCACGGTCGACGGTAAATTTCGAGATTGCGATCGCCATCAGGAAGTTCAACAGTGCGTACACGAGTGCGACATCGAGGAGAGCCGGGACATCGAGGCCGACGGACAACAAGGCGAGCACCACGACCGTGTTCGTCCCCAAGACGTTGACCGCAAGCACACGGTCCTGGAGTGTCGGGCCGACGGCGGCCCGGTAGAACATCGCGAGTGCAAGCAGGACAAACACGCCAGCAACGAGCAAGAAGAGAGCCTGCAACGAGTCGGCCGGCATCATAACGGATCCTCCTCCGTCGATTCGACCGGGGTGACGTCGTCGCGCTCCTCTGGGGACGCGACCGGGAGTGCCGACCGGCCACCGAAGAGAAACCGCACGACAGTTTCGAGACTCCCCGCTTGGATGCCGTCGCGTGCCCACGGCGTCAGGGTGTGTACCAACAACTGCCCGTCGTGAGCGCGGACGGTGAGAGTACCCGGAGTGAGCGTGATGCTATTTGCGAGTACCGTCGTCGGCAAGGGTGCCCAGAACGACGGCCGGTAGGCGACCATCTGTGGATCGATCGGCAACCGGGGATGGAGGATCACCGCCGCAACCCGGACGTTCGAGACGAGGATCTCCTTGAGAAGGTAGGGGATGTAGACGAGCCCGCGAAGGAGACGCAGTGGGGTATGTCTAGAGGGATCGGTCTGTAGTGACAGACGACCGAGTCCGATGGCCACGATCAGTCCGGCCATGGTACCGGTAACAAGGTCGAAGGCGGACAACGTTCCGGCAATCGTCTGGTAGAACAGAAAAGAAAGGACGAACAACGCCCCGATCCGTGGTGGGGTCGTCTGGCTGAGCGGCGAGGCGCTCACACGGCGCCGGCTCTCGGTCGGTTCGGTTACCGGCAACCCACGGTTCCGAAGCTCATCTGAGAGCGGCCGTAACAGCGGAACGCCGAGATGAGGAGTATACCCCGGATCGAGGAGAATACGGTCGATATCGTGGGTCCGCACCTCCGAGGCGAGGAGATCGGCGATATCTTCCGGCGTCGATACGTACTCTTCGTCCGCAATCTGGGCGGTTTCAATAGCCACCGCCTCTGCCAGGTCATCGAGATCCTCACTGACCCACGCGCGGGCGCGGTCAAGAACACTGGCGGCCTGTCTCTCGTCAGCCACGCGGAGCTGTGAGTCGGCCGACCCGGGGGCCAGTGCAACGAACCGAACGAGCGGCGAGCCGTCGGCTCGGTCTGCCTGCCGAAGCCGGGCGGCAACTGTCGCAACCGTCTCCCGGAGTGTTTGTGACTCCGAGACGGGGACCAGAAACCGAAGCTCAGCCATCGACGTTCACCTCATCGACCGCGGCCACGCTGGCAAGGCCATACTTTGGATGATAACGTGACTAGGTATAGGATGCAGGCAAACGATAACAATTTCGTTCTCACCCGCCGAGGCGGGTCGCGAGTTCCCGCAGGATAACTGCCGCGACGGTTCGCTTCGAACCCCGTGCAGGAACTGTCGTCTCGCCGTCGACAAGCGCCACCTCCGTCTCGGAAGCACCCATCACCGACGGCGCGTTCGCGACGACGAAGGCCGCATCGACACGTGCCTGGAGGTCACGAGCGGCCACGACGACCGAGGAGTCCGCCTCGGGAGCCGTCTCGGGATCGACAGCGGTTTTGAATGGGACAAGTGGCAGCTCCGGGGCCTGCTCGCGGACGGTATCCAGCAGCTTCGGCGTTGGCGTCAACGACAGGTCACGGGGCGTCCCGGAGGACAGCTTCTCCGCGGCGGGCTCGGTCGTGTAATCGGCAAGCGCAGCCGCCGAGAGCAACGCATCGGCAGCAGCGTGCCGGTCCACGACGGCCTCAATGTACGAGGCCGTGTCCGTCACCGAGACAACCTCCGCGTACGGGACGGCTGGGTCGTCACGCCGGGAGTGAAATGCAGTCTCCGCTGGCGCATGCGGGCCGACCGGGCCGTGGACGAGGGTCACGTCTGCGCCCATGGTATAGGCGACCTTGGCCAGTGCCCGGCCCATGCGGCCGGACGCCCGGTTCGTCAGTACCCGGATTGGATCGACTGCCTCGACAGTTGCTCCAGCCGTAATGAGAAGCTGGGCGTCTGCAAGCGGCCGGTCCCCGGCTGCACGGCCGGCCTCGGTGGCGATAGCGTCGACCGTAGCAAGCTTCGCTTTCCCTTCCTCGCGGCGGGCCGGGACGATCGACAGCCCCCAGTCCGCGAGTCGTTCGAGCGCCTCGTCGATGCCGGGATGGTCGTACATCGGCTCGTGCATCGCCGGGGCCACGACGACGGGGACTCCGGCACCGATGGCCGTCGTCGCGGTCGTCGTCACGGTCGTGTCGTCGATTGCAGCAGCGACTTTGCCGACAGTGTTCGCCGTCGCCGGTGCGATGACAAACACGTCGGCCCAGCCGTCGTGACCACAGTAGGTGACGTGTTCGACCTCGCCGGTGATTTCGGTAACGGGGGACCCATCAGTCGCGTAGGACACTGCCCACGGATGGATGATGCCGGTCGCGGCCTCGGTCATCACGGCCCGGACAGTGGCTCCGCGGCGGCGGAGTTCGTGGGCCAACTCGACTGTCTTGACCGCAGCGACACTGCCTGTCACACCGAGGACAACATTTGAGTCATCAAGCACGGCGAACAGTACCGACGGGGCGGACAAAAAGCCACCGCGAGTAGCCGGCTTCGATAATTGTATAAAGCTGATAGCTGAACGAAACGGACACCGCAGTGATGGATGAAGCTCCAGACGACCCCCCGACAGGCGCCGCCTCGGCAGACACGTTGCGGGCGCTACACGGGGCCACCCGGCAGATGGTCCAAGCAGAGGCCCGGGGCGAGTTGTTCGATGTCGTCACCGATACGGCGACGGCCGTCCTCGATTTCAAGTACAGTACCGTCCGCCGGTACGACGAGGACGCAGAACAGCTGGTTCCCGAAGCTGTCTCAGACTCACTACAGCAACTGGACGGGACACGACAGCCCTACGATCGCAGCGAGACGATCCAGTGGCAGGCCTTCGATCGAAGTGACCTCATCACTGTTCAAGACGTGAGTGATGTCGACGACGCGGTCGATCGTGGCTCCTCGGGGAGTATGATCGTCATTCCACTCGACGACTTTGGTGTGTTGACGATCGGTTCTCCGACACCCCAACGGATTACCGAGGCCGACGCCGAGCTCGCCTCGGTCTTCGGTGCGAACGTCGAGACCGCTCTCGACCGCGTCGACCAGCTTCGGGAGCTCAGGGCCCGCCAGCAGGAGCTTAAGGAGAAAACGACCCGACTCGAGCGGTTTGCCGGGAAAGTCGCCCACGAGCTGCGGAATCCGGTGAACATCGCCAGCGGACATCTTAACCGGTACGAGACAACCAACCGGGAGGAGCACTTAGACGCCGTTAACAACGCTTTGCGGCGCATGGAAGGACTGATCGAAGACATCGTCGCGTTGGCGAAGCCGGAGGCAAACGGCCCGAACCAGCAGTCACTGTCGGTGGGTGCTATCGCCGAGGACTGTTGGGCGGAGGTGGAGACAGGTGGACTGGACCTCGAGGTTAAAACCTCACAGACTGTCACCGCAGACCGGCGGTATCTCGAACAGATCTTCGAAAACCTGTTCCGAAACGCTATCGAACACGCCGGCGCCGGGACGACAGTCACCATCGGTTCCTGCCCGAATGGGTTCTACGTCGCGGACGATGGGCCTGGACTCGACGGAACGATCGAACAGACCGCTTTCGACGCCGGGGTGTCGACAGTCGACCACGGCGCAGGACTCGGGTTGCACGTTGTAAACGAACTGTGTGCGCGCCACGGCTGGCGGGTCAAGACGACGACGAGTGAAGACGGTGGGGCCCGGTTCGAAATCAGTACCCACAGCGGCGGGACCGACACGCACAATTACGCGGGGGAGTGAGTACGTCCCGAAGATGTCCGTGGTGACGACCCTGCAACTCGAAAGCGGCGATCAGCAGCTGCTTGATGCCGTCGTCGATGACCTCAGCGAGACAGCCCAGCAGAAAGGCGCCGAGCTCAACGGCCCCCACTCGTTTCCGCCGACGACCCACGCAGTCCCACAGTACGAGGACATCGACACCGACGCCTACGACACCTGGGAGTACACGGTTTACCGCCGGGAGCTGTCGGTCATCGGTCACGACGGCCTGGCGAAGGACCTCGCGCGGTGGTCGTTTCCGCCCGCCGTTCACGTCGAACTCGAGCTGTCGCCGTTGCACCGGTAGCCGGGAGGGCCCGTCTTGGGGGCAGATTGTGCCTGAAAGCACCGGTGAACCGGTGTCGAGCGGGCTGCCCGGCCGGGGAGCACTCATAGCAATGGCGTCCGGCGTTGTGATAGCGTCCCCACTGCCGTCGGTCCTACCGAACCTGTGAAACCAATCCCTTGTGAAGTGTTCTATGTCACTCTCGTTGTTGGCAATGTGAGTTACGTTATTCGGGCTGGAACGTGCACGTTGTCGTCTCAGTCCCGGTGAGCGCGGATTCGAGTATCAAATTTGATAATGTTGCCAACACCGACAAAGCGAAACGCCATCGTCACTAGTCCGTACTGAAAACGCGGTCTCGCCCACGCCAGCACCCCTCAGTACTTCGGATCGGCACCGGTGACCGCGTACACTTGCTCCATGAGCTGGTCGCGGGTCGCCTGCCAAGACTCAAGCTGTGCCGGCGTGTCGGGGTAATCCTCGTAGTGGGCCAGCACCTCGTCGGCAACGTTTTTTGTCTTGTAGAGCTCGTAGAGCTGCCCCCAGTGCCCGAAGGAGTCGACTGCCGCCTGGAGGGCAAGACGCAAGTCAAAGTCCGTCGATCCGGAGTACAGCGACTCGGCGATGCGCTCACCGGGCAAGGCAGCGAGCAGCCGCGTCAGGTTGTCGACGTCGATCGTGGTCACGAGGATGTTGTACACGTCAAGCGCCGCATACCGCGCGCCAAAGTGTTCCATCACGCGCGTATTGTACTCCCAGAGTGTCTCCTCGGTGGGGCCACCGTTTGCGAGAGCGTCGATCGCGGCCTCGGCGGCGTACTGACCGCTGTAGGCTGCCCCCGCGATACCGCCGCCGGTGGTCGGGTTGACAAGCCCCGCTGCGTCACCAATAGCGAGAAAGCCTGGTGCGACCGCCGAGTCGAAGGGTCGCCGCGTCGGCAGCGCAGCGCCCAGTTTGTGTTCGACGGTCGCGTTCTGAAACTCGGGGCGGTTCTGGAGATCCTTCCGGACGACCTCGACGAGCTCCATCGGGTCTTCGGTCATCTGGAATCCGACACCGACGTTGATCTTGGTGGGGGTCCGCGGGAAGTACCAGAGATACCCCGCCGGCCGGTCGGTCGGCTTGAACACAAGCGCGTCCTCCCAGGGCACCGGGTCCTCAACCTCGACGATCTCGCGGTAGGCAGAGCAGTACCCACGGATGTCACCGCCGGCGTCGAAGCTCGTCGCAGCGAAGTCAGCCTGCTCTTGGATAACCGACAAGGCACCACTCGCGTCGATGACGACGTCGGCCTCGTAGGTAACCGGGTCGTCGTCCCGGACCGCCTTGACACCCCGCACCCGTCCACCGTCGTCTTGGACGACGTCGTTGACTACCGTGTTGTAGTCGATCTTAGCTCCTGCCGCCTCGGCTCCGCCGATCAGTTGCTTCCCCCACGTGAACCGATCGACGACGGCCAACTCACCCGGAACCGGGATGTCGAGGACAGTGTCTTGTTGGGGAAGCTCGAAGCGGCCGTGGTCGACGGCGGTGTTCGTGATTGCCGGTTCGATCCTGCGTCTGGGAATTGCATCCGGCAACGCCGACGCCCCCTTCAGTGCGTCGCCACAAGCCTTCCGGCCCGCCTCGGCCTCGTCTTTTCGCTCCAAGACACGGACATCGAGACCGGCCGCTGCGGCGGTCGCTGCCGCGTACGAACCGGCCGTGCCAGCGCCAACGACGACGATATCGTGGGTGCTCATATCACCCGTTCATGGGCCCAAAAAGAAAACACTTGCAGGTTCACGATGGTACGTGTTACCACAGCACAACTATACGATGGATTCGGTCAGGTTTATAACCCAGGTGTAAGGTACCTACGCCTGGCTGAGGGATCAGGAACTGATGAACGCACGACCACAATTCCTGGTAGTGGTGACTATCGGCGTGACAGCCGGGGTACTCGTCGGCGCCACCGTCGTCGGTACTGCAGCGCCCGACCAAGCCGCTACCAAGGAGTTCGGCGCAGCGCAGGTGGCAGACGGTGGTGAATCGGTTAACGGGACCGTCGAAGTAACACTGACCGACGGAGAAGACGGGGATCAGATCACGATCGCCGCCGCGCCCCCGGCCGATGGGGAACCGCTGCACGTGACCAACGTCAGCGAACCGATGACCATCGCCCAAGCGAATCAGACGAAGACGACGATCGAACTCACCGAATCGGTCGAAAACGACCACCCACTGCAGATCGAGTTCGGACAGCAGCTCAATGCGACACTCGCCAGCAAAGCTGTCACCTTCCATGAGCGTCCAACGGTACAGGTCAATGCCGACGAGACGGGAACCGGACTCAACGGGACCGCACTCGTTCGTGTGAGTATCAAGGCACAGCTGTCGATTACAGACTTCGAACTCACAGATCCGTACGGGCAGACGGGGCCTCTCGAAATTCCATTCGATGAGTCCGGAGCAGTAACGATCACGAACGTGACCGATCAGTATGGCAACCGGATCTACAAAGATGAGTCATCTGGT
>OBKM01000749.1_pt1 | contig 15198 bp, 19 predicted proteins | sample 1519691 | NCBI WGS metagenome assembly OBKM01 (sample SAMEA37050418, study PRJEB22526) | metagenome | biome: saline pan; feature: lake; material: water | place: Egypt | collected 2015 | depth 0.5 m | reverse complement strand
AGGGACGCGGAACCTTCGAGTCAGACAAACCACCAGTCGTGACACTCGTCCGTCGGAGCGACGGACGAGTTCGGTTCCTCGTTCGTGAGGATCTCGAAGACGTTGACGAGGACATCGTTGAATACGGCGATGAAGACGATCCGGCGATCCTCTGCACAGATCAGTACAGCATCTACGACGGAATCGACGAGTACGACGAGATTGATGGCCATCTCGCCATCAATCACGACGAACACTACGTCGTTGGAGATGCTCATACAAACAGCTGTGAGAACCGCCACAGCTTCCTTCGCAACTGGTTGCGAAGGTTCCGAGGCGTCTCAAAACACCATTTACAGGGCTATCTGAACTTCTTCAGCCTCACACTCAACACAGACCGTTGGTTCGAGAAAATCCTAAGTACTGACTTCTACAGATGAGCGTAGTTCCTTATCAAATACTCTGTACGTTCCCTCGTGACCTGAGGCCTCTAATCTCATTGAGAACTTTGTACTATCAGATTGAGTACGGTCATACATTTTATCGATACGCTCTTCATATGTTATTTGATTCTGTTCGCGTTGGTCCTGATCTAGATGTGAAACGGTACCACCGTTCGAAAATTCAAATCGTCCTTCAGAGGTCGCCTTTGCGACTATCCTAAATCCATCTGAGAGGTTTCTCCCCTTCTCGGTTAATGAATACTCTTTGCTATATTCACTCCAGATAGCAACTTCTGGCTGTTCTCCCATCCGTAACGCGTCAGAGACAGCTTCCCAAGAGGAATTAACCGCATCAATCAATTTTGACTTCTTATGAGGTTGTCTCCACAACTCAAGATATATCTCACATCCTGCACGGTTTGCAAATAGGTCTCTGACCGGGGCAGGAGCAGTCTTTATTTTCTGAAATTCCTTCTTTAGCCTCTCGGCTTGCATGGATTAACTAGAAATATCCAGGTACACAATAAAAAGCCATTGTGCCAGCTTGACCTCTAACTGATCATATAATCTTGAGCTTACCTTTCCACGAGAACAGATTAGTCGCCGTCAGTAATTTGTTTTGAATAGAGACAGCGTGTCATAGAATCAGTCTCAACCGGTCAGTAGCTGTGTGAACTAACTGCTGAAATTTCTGGCAGGTGTCGTATGTTTTCTCAGCGCCGTGCAAGATACAAGGCGCGAGTCTTGCAGATGATCCACTTAGATTGCAGATGTGTCGTAATCGCTCACTTCCAAGTATGCAAATAACGGAGTTGGGAGTTGATCTGCCAACTTCTTTGCCACTCAACTACATTGGATATTTATGATACAAAATAAACTTGACATTATGGAGATTGCCATTCTGTCCGACATGCACATCCCGGAGCAAGCGGAGCAAATCCCGGAGCAGTTCCGTGTACATATTGAAGAGGCCGATCACGTCATTCATGCAGGAGACTTCGGTTCAAAAGAGGCGCTCGCGGATATTCAAGAACTCTCGGGTAATCTCACGCCGGTCTATGGAAATGCCGACCCGGCAAATATTGATCTTCCACCGGTTGCGTCGGTTACAGTCAATGGCGTGACATTCGTCGTTTCACACGGAATGATTAATTTCGTCCAGCGAGCAGTGACAAGTTCAGAAGGCGTTGTCTTCAACCGCGACGACTGGGTAGATGCCGTTGTCGATACAGCCCAAGCGAGAGCTAATATGAACGGATCAGTTGTCGGTATTGGTGGCCACACTCACGAGGTTGAAGACGAAATTCATGACAGTATTCGAGTACTGAACCCGGGGAGTGCGACGGGTGTTGGCCCAGCCGACGGAACAGCAACAATGATGACTGCTGAGGTCTCCGACGGTGGAGTTACTGTTACTGTCCATGAGTCAAAATAATTTCACATCGCAGATAACCGGTCGAGTTCTTCGCATCGGTATGCAATCAACGGCGATCCAGTGCTGTATAGAAGCTCTATATTCAGCGAACACTGTTTTGACTGATGATAGATACTGTTTCAATTCGCGTGAGTGGTGTGCTTGTGATGGATGTCGGACGATTACCATCAGTCGAATGAATGGGCGCAACAGCATAGACAATCGTTGACGACACGGCACACTCACGAGGATGTTCTTACCGACCGGGAGTTTGAATTACTGCTGGAAGCGTGTCATTCGCTCCCGGAGCCCCGTGACTTACAGGCGCGGTTCAGTTGTCTGGCTGCTGGCCGGCTTGGGTTGCGTGCTGGTGAGATTGCCCACTTCCGGTCAGACTGGCTTGATTGGGATCGGATGCTACTCCGAATCCCGCAACACGAACCCTGCGAGTGTGGCTACTGTCGTCGGCAAGCATCACAAGAAACGACTCACAATGAGGAACTCACACAGGACGATGCAATGGAGGCACGTTGGCATCCAAAGACGGTAGCCTCTGCCCGGTCAATCCCTGTAGATTTATCACTCCGGTTGGAGTTATGTCTGGAACGGTTTACCGACCAGTACGAGGAATTTCCTCGGTCACGAACTGCGGTCAACAGGCGAGTGTCAGCCGCTGCCGAGGCCGCAGATATCGACGGTCGGGTGTATCCTCACTGTCTCCGTGCGACCGCTGCCAGCTATCACGCCTACCAAGGGGTTGCACCGGTCCCCCTCCAGGCGCTGATGGGCTGGAGCGACTTGGCGACGGCGCAAAAGTACATCCGCATCTCCGGCCGAGCCACAGCTGACGCTCTCCGGAAAGTCCACCACCGGTAAAGACAGTTTTCATTTCTGTCAGCTTTAATTGTACGTGCTGAATAGAAGGCGCGTATTCAGCACGTCAATGGCAGGGACTGGCCTATGAGTGCCGAGGCCTCCGATGTACTGGTACCGACGAGCCAAGTTTTCAGACAACTACCCAATTGGTCACCAGTATAACCTTCTCAGAGTCACACCCGAGTTTATATTCATAAGCGACCAAAGTCGACGTATGACGACTGAACCTGTTTCCGAGCGAGTCAGGGAACTCGCAGAACACCACGGAACGGATGAGTCAGCGGTTATCCAGCAGGCTGTCGAAGCGGGTGTCGAGACACTGTACCGGGATATGATTGTCAGCCGGTATCTCGACGACGAGATTACGCGAGAAGAGGCAATCGAGCACCTCGGTGTCGAGCTTATCAACGAAGTTGAAGATGCTCGGGAGGCAGTCGAGGAAGATGTGAACTGGGGATTGCAAGCCTGAATACGTTCGATGAGTAGACTGGTCGTTGCCGACGCTGGCCCGTTGATACACCTCGAACAAGCAGATGCGCTGTCTCTACTCGAGCTGACTGGTGAGGTACTCGTTCCGAAGACCGTTCTCGATGAACTCCAAGACGGTCCGACGAATGTATCCAAGCTCGATTTTTCGGTCGAACAGACGGAGATCGACTTCGATGCAGTGTATCCACATCTCGATCCAGGGGAGACCGCTGCACTCGTGATCTCTGCCGAACACAACGGAATTTTCCTCACTGACGACATGGACGCGAGAAACACAGCAAACGAAGAGGGTATCGAAGTCCACGGTTCGGTGGGTGTTGTACTGTATGGCTACAGCGAAGGAGCGTTGACAGCGGAGACTGCAAAGCAAACGCTACGGGAATTGGAGCAGGATACCAGTCTCTACCTTTCGACACCACTCATAAAGCACGCGATAGAGTTGGTCGAGTCCGACGACGCAGGGTGGTAGGTTCTCTCAAATGTGGATAAACGCCGAGACGGAACTTCCGAGGCCAACAAATCAGTGGTTCCAGAACGCCAAAATTGGAATTTCATTCCGTTATATCGACGAGATCTGGATGCTCAAGGGCTACCCCAGCGTCCTCGAAAACCGCTCTCGATGGAGCACACGCGATTTTGTCCCGAACTCGTTGCCATTCCACGTGCCGACAGAGGACATAGACTGGAATCGACTCCAGTTCAAGTAGCGATGCAATCGTGAATCGGTGAGAGCCCTCAGTCAGAAACATCTCGCCGGAACGACCGATGACAATGAGCGGTTCGAGGTGGTTCGCGTACGCCTCCTCGAAGGCGTTGTCGTCTGCCTGCTGGTGACCCCCTATTTTGTTCGGTCGATAGCCATCGTCCCTGATCGATGCATAGAGGTCGTCGATATACTCACACCGTTGCTCCCGAAAGCCTTCGATGTTTTTGTACCCCCGGAAGCCACCGTGAGTTTCAATCTGCTGTGCTGCATGCTGGTAGAGTTCCGTTTGTTCCCAGGGAATGTCTTCGTTGAAGTGCCGTTTGAGGCTACGATACAGCGTGGTCTCACGCATCCGACGATGATTGCTATCAGTGTCCCAGTCACCGCCCTGGACCCGCCCGAGTCCCCAGTTCAGACGGAGTTCATTCGTGAAATATGTGATTTCTGCCGGAGAGATATCGACGAGTCGCCACGGATCTGCTGGCGCGTCGTACTGACGTCTGTTCATCTCATCGTGCCACGTCGTGTACAGCCGGAACGTCGACAGTTCCATCTTTGTAGTCCGGCTGAACCCAATACGGGTAGAGACATGTCGCTGTTGATACGTTCTGGTTTGAGACGACTCGATAACACCGATCTATCGTATTTCGATGCGTCAAAGAAGGTTACAACATTGAAGCTGAAATTCCCATGATTTCTCGTCTGGTATACCAGTACACTATCCGGGTTCGAGTGCCGAGGCCTCTGATGTACTGGTACCAGACTCTTCAGTACACCCAGTCGCTCCGCCCGAATTTCTTACGAACGGTTGGGTGAACTGAGCGATCCATCCTGTGAAACGTTTACCAGCAAGCGGTTTTCACCGTACGTTATCTCCACCTGTAGTCGAAGTGGGTCCGTCGAGACGACGGATTCACTGCCGGGTGTAGCGAAGTCCAGCGTCCAGAACGGCGTCATCCGAACGTCGACACCGTGTTCGTCGTAAAAATCCCACACGAGTGGATGACTGATCAAATACAGCCCCAGCGGAATCCCGTGTTGTGACCCACAGTGGAGACAGGTGGCGTGATAGTGATAGTGGTCGGGCTGGCTGCCCCCGTATTCGAGTCTCCCTTCGACACGACCCTGGCACTCCGAACAGATTCCCCGCCGAGTCATCGCGCCCCACTGTTTCCCCAGAAACGCAATTTGCTCTATGAGCGTTTCCTCTGGCTGTGAGACCAGAAGCGCTGGCGACGCCCACAGCCCCATCGAGTGCTCCTCGTTGCCACAGGTGAGCCAGAGGACGCCATCTTTGTAGTGCAACTCGACAGGATCGTCACAGAACAAACACTCACCCGGCGCGTCGACCGGGCCCCACGTCCAGTCTGCGTCGAAGACACCCCCCTGCACCGCCGAAAGCAGTTCGAGTCCGCTCCGTGTCAGGGTGTAGCCTGCTGGCGCTTTTTCGATAAAACCGTCCAGCTCTCTGAGATGGTAGTTGAAATTCCCGTTGTCCCGGATCCCAACCATCTCCTGTAGGTCGCTGTACTCGACCCACGGGTCTGTCGGCGAATCGCTGTACGCACTTGCCAGTTCCTCCAGAATGGCGACCCGGGTCGAGTTGGTCAGTGAATCGAATATCTCTGTTGGGTCCGGCTCCTCGAATCCCATCAATCGATACTACAGGCTCGCAAGCATTAATACTCGTGTCAATTGTATTTGAGTAATTTGTTGCTCCGAACGCCTAACTCGGAGGCAGACGATCAATCGCGTAATGGACGACCACACACGGCGGAAACTCCTCGAGCAGGTGCAACGTCCGTCGCAAACAATCGGTGAAGAGATGCCCGAGGAACTCACGGTGCAAAGCGAGACGATCAACCTGACGGAGTTTGTGTTCGAGTGTCAGCGTCTGGAACGTGTATCAGAAACGCAACGCGAGGAGATTGCAGACCTGATCAGACGCCTCCTGCGGGAACGACTGAAGTGTAAACAAACACTCCAACGCAGCGAGATCACCGAGGAGGAAGGGAACCAACTGGTCCAGCGAATCCACGGTATCGACCGGGCGCTGAACGCTCTGGAGGGGATCGAAGGGCCGGACATCGAGGAACAACAACGCCGGAAGCAGATTGAGGACGCACGAGAACTCCAGACACTGATCGAACAGGCACGAATATAACCATGCAAGAACCGACAGCAGGAACCGTCCGTACGTTCCCGTCGCTTGCGGACGATATCCCCCGATACACGTCCTTTTTCGGGGTCGATAAACACCGTAGACGAGGGAAAGAACTCGCCAGCAAGTACGACCACGTTACGTACGAGGACATCGGTGAGAGTGCAGGCGGTGAACCGCTGTGGAGTGTCACAGTAGGTACTGGGTCACGAACTGCGCTCCTGATCGGCGCCCCGCATCCGAACGAACCAATCGGGTCGATGACGATTGATTTTCTTCTGCACGAACTCGCCAGCAACGATGAACTACGGCAGTCACTCGACTACAAGTTTATTTGCGTGCCAGTTGCGGACCCGGACGGTGTCAGGCTGAACGAGGGCTGGTTCGACGGCCCATTTACGCTGTCGAACTACGCGCAGAACTTCTATCGGCCCCCGCCACACAGGCAGGTAGAAGCGACATTTCCGATCACCCACGAGGACTACTCGTTCGACCAGCCCACGCCGGCAACGCGAGCAATTGCGGATTGCATCGAGTCCCACCGGCCGGAGTTCATATACAGTTTGCACAACGCCGACTTCGGTGGCTGTTACTACCTCCTGACCGAGCCAATGGAGCCGCTTTTCGATACCCTCACTTCACTTCCCGGGGAGTACAGTGTCCCACTGGACAGGGGTGAACCGGAGTGGTTCGGGATGGAAGCGTTTGACGAGGCAGTGTACCGCCTCGAAACGTTCGAAGATCGGTACGAGCACGCAGAGACATCTGGCGAGGTCGAGACATCGGAGCTGCTGGGCGGAAACGCGTACGATTACGCCCGCCAGTTCAACGACGATGTGGTCGAGTTCATCGTCGAACTGCCGTATTTTTACGCCCCGGAGGTAGAAGATCAGACGAAACTGGAGTGCAGTCGGGAAGCAGTCATTCGGGACGGAGTCGAACATCGACGAGAGTTGTTACGTGAGTGGGAAGCAGCGTACAGGGCAGTGTCCGAACTGCTTCCGGACACACCTATGGCTACGGAGGCGACGGGCACTGTCTATCACTTTCGAGAGACAGACCAGGCAAAACTCGACTGGGCAGCGTCGGTTGCTGAGACAGACAGGAGTGCAACAACCGCCGAGTACGTCGACGAACGATTCCTCCGACAGTATGCTCGACTCAGATATCTGGGAATGTTGCTTCGTTCGCTGGACACTGCTGCAATGCACGCCGATCAGTCGTCTCGTGACAGATTGACCAGTACGAAAGCTGCAGTAGCCGAGGTCCTTCACGAACAGCTTGCAGAACTTCGGAGGCACGTCGATTACGAATCCATCCCCATCTGGAAACTCGTTACAATCCAGGCCCGCGCGGGCTTGGTCTGTCTGGACTATCGACAACAGCAGACGGACGCCTAGCGAAATTCGAGCGTTGCTGGTACCAGTACACCGTCCGGGTTCGAGTGCCGAGGATTCAGACGTACTGGTATCGAGGAAGCCAAAGCGGATATTCCAGTGGATCAGTCACTCCTAGGTCGCTGGCTGGTATGCGCTGGGATAGAGTTCAGCAACTGTGTACTGTTCGATGGTAGAAAACGCGTTCCATCCCTCCGACTCGCGGATGAAGTGAGAACAATAGACCGTCGCCTCGGGATTTGTTTCGTAGAGTGCGTGTCGGCAGGCTCCACAGGGCCTCGTAACCGGTTCGTTCGGATCCGGCACCGCCCCCGCAACAAAGAGTCGTTCGAACGAGTCCAGCTCTGGATTCGTGTGAAACAGATTGTGAAGCGCGTGACGTTCGGCACAGAACCCAAACTGCGGTTGGCTGGACTCGAACGTCGTTCCCGTATAGAGCGTGTCGGATGTGGACTGAACGACTGCGACGATGGTGTCGTGTTTGCCGGAATCACGACGTGCTCGCAATTGTTCGACGACCCGTTCTTTCGCTTCTTCAACGAACTTCTCCGAACCAATCATGGCTGGAACATATACTCGGTCCGTTTCAATAGTTACGTCAGATTGAGTATCGGACATACTTTGGAATAGATACACCACGTGCTACCAGTGAATCGTCTAACTTCGGACATGGAGAACGATACCCAGCAAGAATAATTGTCGATCACTTCATGCTGATTTTATGCTCTCCATGTTGCAAGGCACTCCTGATCGTATTCTGGTAGGATGTTCAGTCAGTGCTGAATACAAGGCGCGTATCTTGCACGTCGATGTGTGTCACGAATCCCCAAGTACTTATAAAAATCGATCAGTCACACCGCACATGGTCGATTCGCGGCTCAATCGCAGGCGATTCATCGCCGTTGCGGGTGTTGTGGGGATAGCTGGTTGCAGTGATGCCGACGCACCAGCAGCCGACGGTGGTGACGATGCAAGTGATACAGGAAGTGGGACTGACGGAGCCGATAGCACAGCGGCCGACGAAGAAGCATCCGACACCGATGGGCGGGTGTTATACGTCGCTCCGGACGGGGATGACGACAGTCCCGGAACCGAAGACCAGCCCTTCGCCCGGATCCATACCGCCGTGCAACACGCCGATCCCAGGGATACTGTCTCGGTTGCGTCGGGCGAATATATCGATCGGATACATATCCGTGATGGAGGTGAACCCGATGCCCCGATTACCATCACTGGCCCAACAGACGCGGTGGTGAAACCGCCAGAACGAGAACTGAGTCCATTAAATATCAAAGCGAGCCACGTCCATCTCCGCGGCCTTTCGTTCGATGGGCTGATCGACCCTGACAACCCTGACGATCCCAATTCGTATGCGGAACTTCTGATCAGCGTCTCGCCACCATGGGATGAGGATGCTGACGGGCACGACGAGTATGTTGAAGATATTGTAGTGAAGCCGGACGAACTTCGGCATTCAGCGTTCAATATGATTCGAGTGGCCCGGACAAAAAACGCGGAGTTGGGTGAATTCAAAGTCACCGGCTTGGCAGGCGCGAACTGGATTCTCCCCGACCGTGCCAACCATCGCGGTGAGATTATCTATCTCGGCTCACCACCGATCGCTCCGGCAATCCCGGATGAGTTCCCCGGGTACCCGTGGAACGAATACGACCAGACGCGGAACATCCACATCCACCACATCGATAACAGTGACGCCCACCCACATTCACAGCTCGTTGATTCCAAGACCGGGACGCGGAACGTGTTGATCGAATACTGTACGGATGCTGGCGGGTCACAGCAGGGGTACGAGGCGGATCGGGCTGCTGCAATCCGATTCAACGGATCGAATATCACCCTTCGGTGGAACCGGATCGAGAACGTGCGTGGTGACGCTGTTATGATCACGCGACGGCTGATCCCGGACCTCACGATGGACGATTTAGAAGGCGTTGATCCGGGCTCGGATCAGGCACCGGACCTCGACACGCCGCGTATCAAATGGGGGCAGCCAGAAACGGAATTAGAACGACAGATGGCGAAACAGAACAGCGTCTACGGAAACGTGTTCGCCGGATATACGCATAACGCGTTGCGATTTGAACATATCGAAGAGGATTATCAGCAAGGATTAGAGGACCGAGGTATCACCGACCCGGATCTGGTAACGCCAGCAGATCAAGAGCGCCTGTGCGGGAACGAGATTGATGGGGATACCCACGCGTCACCAACCGATCCGTGTGACGGTGATGTACCACAAACGGACGACATCGGACACTTGGGTGGTGACAGTCCGTGGAGCTGAGAGAGGTTTACGAATAGATTTGGTTGAGATACGACGCTCAGCAGAATAGAAACCAGTTCCGTGCTGACTACACGCTCTGTATCTTGCACGCACTTTGTGACAGAGTCCATAGAGATACTCAGAACCGTGCAAGATGTAAGGCGCGTATACAGCAGTTCAACTCCGTCGAACCCAGAGCAAGAATCCGAGACTGGACTGATTGTGATGTGAGAGATTTCCGAAGGAAGCAGTTGTGATTACTACTCAGGGGGTGATCCTGCCGTCACGCAAACGGTGAGTCAACGACCGATTGCGCCCCGAACTCCTCGCGGTGTTCCTGTCGCTGCTGTTCTGCTTGAAGATACTCTTCGAGCAAGGACTGTTCCGGACCTGTTTCATACGCATAGAACGCGAGATTGGGATACAATGATCGGGACAAATCCGTCCCGAATTCGATCACGAGACCAACACGGGAATCATCTTCGACCCCTCGATGGCGTTGTTCGAACTGTTCGAATTCCTCGGAGAGTTCGAAGTACTCGGAGATTTCGGGGGGCAGGGCCTCGATCTCAATTTCATACGTCGAAGGGTGATACTGCTCGTCGAACGTACGACGACCATCGAGTGGTATCGTATGGGCTTCTGGGAGTTGTCGGGGCCACGATTCAGTATCAGTTCCAGGGCCACTGAACGTCTCATCTACCGATTCGGTTTCTCCAGGAAGAAAACCAAAGTACGGTCCGGTCGCTTTGACGATTGCCCGTGGGGACCGCGACGGCGGAACGCCCTCGTAAGACTGATCGACAACAGCGTCACCGTCGTGCAAAACCGTTAGATCAAGTGTGCGTTCGTGATCGAATGTCGTGTTAACAAGTCTGATGAAAGCCAGGGGGATACTACGTCTGGAGTCTGAACCGAGGGCCGATAGACAACCGGCAAGACTACCGACAGTCGCAGTAGTTGCGCCTGCGAGGAACTGACGACGATGCATATGATGACATTTTCGCCCCGTGTAATAATGATCCGGAAGACGACAATGCCTGCTTCACCTATGGCTCATGGTGCTGTATGCACTCTCTGTATCTTGTACGCCAACAGATAGCCACATCAGCAGATTGGCAGTTAGTTTACCCGATTATGTGTGAGCCGACACTCACTGCCAGTTGCTGGCTGACGCATGTCAGACAAACCAGAAAACACTTTACGTCACCGAAATTGTGCAAGAGTGCCGCCTGCCCGTCAGCTCTCACCTCTTGCAAAAGAAAGGCGGCCGGATACGACCCGCCTCCAGCCGCGGGCGGAATGGTTCACCCTGGATACTGTCCGTGTGGATCGCCCCCAGGCAGGCGGCTATACCGTGCGTCCAATCCCCGGACGCACCTCGGATACTTCCCCAGCCTCCGTAGCGGGCTCTGTACGCATATACGAGCTATAGATATAAAAATCCGGTCCGAGGACGACGCGTCGCCTCTCGCAATAAGTGCCCGTTTGAACCAGCCGAACCACAGGAGCAATATCGCTCTGGTCCGTATGGTTGGTGAATGCCTGACGTTCTCACCGACCGCGAGCGAACAAAGGTCGATAGCCGGCCAGACGACCGGTTCTATCAGGAGCCACGATTTGTCACGCACGCAGATGACGGCTTTCTCGCTCGCTTGCGGGAGTGGTACGAGCAGATTCTCACGCCTGGCGATCGCGTGTTTGACGCAATGAGCAGCTGGGTCTCACACCTCCCCGAGACAGAGTTCGAGCGTGTTGTCGGTCACGGGCTTAACGAGGCCGAACTCCGGGAAAACGACGCGCTTGACGAGTGGTTCGTTCAGAATCTCAACGAACAGCAGTCGCTTCCGCTGGCCGACGACGCGTTCGACAGCGTGCTCTGTGCACTGTCGGTCCAGTATCTGCAGTATCCAGAAGCAGTGTTTGCAGAATTCGAGCGAATACTTGTCCCCGGTGGCACCGTCATCGTGAGTTTCACTAACCGAATGTTCCCGACGAAGGCAATCCGCGGCTGGCAGGAGGTCTCGATGGACGACCGGTTGGCCCTGATCGAACAGTATTTCAACGTTGCCGGGCTCCGAGTCGTCCAGACCGACAGGGCACAGCCAGAGACCGACCCGTTCTATCTGAGCATTGGACAACGACAATAACACTTGACGGTAATAAAATATGCACTCGGTGTGGTACCCCACCACAACAACTATTAGCCAGTCGCTGATATTTGGATGTAGCGAACCGCAGGACAGCACCGTCACGTTTCAGAATCGTTCGGTTACCGAACGAAATCAAATCCGCATAGCGGGGGTCGCTTATAAACGTCTCACCGCCGTCTGTTGGATGTGATTCGTTCAGGAATTGGATGGGCGCTGCAGGCTCTCGTTTGAATATCGAACGAATCAACCTTTCAGGCGTGAGGCGGCCAAGTTTGGCGGATCTTAGAGACACCGAAAGACACAGTAATCTGTGTATCCATAGAGTTCTATATGCCCAGTATCACTGTCAACGTGGACGACGATCTCAAAGAGCGCATGGAAAAGCACCCGGAAATCAACTGGAGTGAGGTCACACGACAGGCCATCGAAGAAAAAATCGAAGCGCTCGAAGTGATGGACGAACTCACCAGCGAGAGCGAGCTCACCGAGAGCGACGTGCAGGAAATTGCAGACAAAATCAACAAGAGTGCCCGCAAGCGAGTTGACGAAGAATCGGCATAGATCGACGAATGAAGCTGGTTATCGATGCCAATGTCGTTATCTCCGCACTCATCGCTGATTCGAAAACGCGGGAGCTCATCGTCACGCTTGAACCCGACCTTTTGACACCTGCCTTCGTCCATGACGGAATCGAGAACTACGAGGAACTGATCGTCGAGAAGTCCGGGATGGAACCGGATCGAGTAGCGCAGTTTATCGATCTTCTGTTCCAGTACATCAATGTCGTCCCGGCCAGTGAGTTCCATCCGGCTATCGAGAGAGCAGGTGAAGCAATCGGAGAGACCGACCCCGACGATGTACTCTATTTGGCGTGTGCGATAGCCTGCGATGCGGCCATCTGGAGTGATGACTCCGACTTTGACGAACAGGATTTAGTTGAGGCTTACACGACAGGTGACGTTATCAACTCGTTCGAAACGCGCTGACACACTTTGCGATTGATTTGTCGAAGGAATCGATTTCAGGGGTGAGACGGCTCAAATCAGAGGTTCAAGAATTGAGCTATTTGACAATAAAATGATGATTTCATAGAGCTGTGCTGACTCGATGGAAACGCTGCTATCCCTGGAGAAGGTAAAGCAAGCATGGGACGCAAGAGACCGACCTGTATTCCGTGCCACAGAGCACGTCGTGCTGACTGGTCCATGCGCGAAGGAAGCCGAGTCATGGGCGCTACAGCCCGGCTGCCGCGTCCGGCGGCAGCCGGGAAAGCCCGAATAGGTGAATCTCTGCTTCACGTGCTGGCGTCCCGAGTCACAAGATCACCTCTCCGAGCTGTGATGACAACTCAACGGACAAGTAGACGAGGGAGCTGAGGGCCGCCAGATCGGCGGCCCTCAGTGGCCGGCGGGGCCCTTCGTCAGCATCTGCTATCGCCAGACAGCGACCACACCGCCGAACACGTTCCGACCGCCTACCGGCTGTGAAACCAGCAGATACCGGAACAGCATAATCATTTTATTGTCAGCGGTGGTTTGTTCGGCCAGCAGCGTTTCCATAGGTGAATACAGGGCGCATATCGGTCACGGTGGCCGTGGCAGAAAATCCTCGACCGAACGTACCATATTGCGTATCTCTTATTCGATTCCGAGGCTCGTCACAACGGGTGCGTGATCGCTGGCCTGCAAGGCATTTGGCGACTCCAACTCACCGTTAAACAGCTCGCACGTCTCCACGCTAAACTGCCGTGAGACAAGCACGTGATCTAATCGCTTCCGCGCAGGGGTTCCGTTCGGGACGACATGGGTATAGTCCTCGACGCTCGATTTCGTGGGGCTCTCATCGGCCGCCCAGTAAATATCCTGTAGCCCCCAGTCGCCCACATCCGGATCAAATATCCGAGCCTCGGCAAATTGCCGTCGCTGCTTGAATTCCAATTCAGCTACGTCACCGTCGGATTCTCGAACGTAATGTGGATCGCCGTAGTCCGGGTAAGCCGTATACTGGCTGGCATTCTTTCCATGGGGAATGATCGATCTGTCAGCTTCTTCCCGCTTTGGCGCGTTGAAATCACCGCCCAATAGCACTGGGATGTCAGTTTTCGTTGTTTGGAGGTAGATACGGCCATAGACCGTTTCGAGCATATTGACCTTCTCTTCGCCCCAGTTAGCCCCGTTGATGATTCCCACATTCCAGAGTTCAAACCTATCGGCGGCAAGTTCGGGAGACCCGGAGACATCAACCTCCGCAACCAGCATCTTCTCCGGAAAGTGCGAATAGTAATAATTGAGCTCACGCGGTTTTCGGTTGCCCCGATTCCGGAGCGTCAGAGGGCGACGTGTAATCGGCCACTGACTGGCGATGAGATTACAGCGGTTGTGCGCTCCCACGATATCGGCATGCGGCTGGACACTTGAGGTGGCAAGCTCCTCGGCCCAGTCAGCTGTGTGGACGATAGAATAATTCTGTTTTGCCAGATAATCACGGAGGGCCCCGAGCTGACCGCCCCAGCCGTCGTTTTCCGTCCGCTCGTAGCTTACTGCCTGAATCAAAAGAAGGTCGATGTCTGACGCATGTGCTTTGAGAAAGTTTAGCTGCTGTTGCATCCGCTGGTCGCTAATCCCAGTCTCCCCCTGCACATTCCAAGACAGTACCATCATTATTTTATCGGGTCACCGTTCTCTCGGGGTGACTAAATAATTGAGGTGAGATCCACCGAGGAATCTAGCTGCGGTGTGAGTAGGGGACATACAATAAGATGAGGCTACATACATCCTCTACATTCAGTAATTGGTGTCCGACCAGATCAGATTCCCGTCAGAGCACTGTGTACAAGATGGAGAAAGCGCATGTCGCGAAACGGAGTCAGTGATTTTGCGGTACTATCCGGCAAGTTCGGCGTAGAGTTGAGTCAGTCCACACTCCGGGCAGAGAAACGCGTGGAGGGGCGTATGATGTCCGACACCAAGCCGGTCAAGCACACCGCCGTCTCTTTCGGTTTCAATGTAGAGATCACCAACTCCTTCTGTGGTTACGTTCGTTTTTTCCATCTGGACATTACACTCCGGACAGTAGTGTTCACTCATTGTGTTCAAATCAACCTGTGTTCCCGATTAGTAAAGAAGTCAGGCCACAGTGTCATCATCGGAGACATCACCGCCGAACGTATCGTTTCTGAACTCACGCTCTGTATGTGCTTTATGACAGAGTCTAGAGCGATACTCAGAACCGTGCAAGATGTAGGGCGCAAGTCTCGCATGATGGATTCACCGGAATAGACGATTCGAAGCGGTGTG
>OBKM01000748.1_pt1 | contig 15199 bp, 16 predicted proteins | sample 1519691 | NCBI WGS metagenome assembly OBKM01 (sample SAMEA37050418, study PRJEB22526) | metagenome | biome: saline pan; feature: lake; material: water | place: Egypt | collected 2015 | depth 0.5 m | reverse complement strand
GAAGCCGACGCAGACGTCGAGGAATCAGCGGATGACGATGCGGACGACGAAGACGACAGCGACGACATGTTCTCGTTCGTCGAATCGGGTCCCGACACCAAGCCCTCCGACGAGGACTGAGATCCGTCGGCCCCGACGGCATCCGGCCCACCGACGTGGGTCAGGACCCGTCTTCGAGCGCAGTTAGCCCGCGCACGACCGATTCTACGTTCTCACCGAAGACGGAGTAGACAGTGGGTTCACCCTGCTCTTCGAACACCAGCGGGAGCTCATCGACGGTTTCGGCACATTCGCGACACGCTCCCCGTCGATCGTCTGCCGCCCGATACGATCGGTCGGGTGAGATGGCGGGGTCGACCCCAGTACCGCTGGCTGCAAACCGCACGCCTGGGATCGCGTCGCGGACGCCGAGGAGCCGGGGGGCGATGCTGTCTGCTCTCCTACGTGTTTCCGCCGCTCGACCGCCGCTTACAGCGTCCTCGACCGCAGTCGTCGCGATGTCATCCTCGGTCTCGGCGTATGCGCTCGCCGCTGCTAGACCCCACCGCGCCCCGTCGGGACCCGTCAGTTGCTCGTCGACCAGCGTGCGAAAGTCGGCGAGCCGCTCCGCGGTGGCTTCGCCGTCCGCGCGGTTCCGTAGCTCGACGAGATGATGGACCGCGCCGTCCCCGTGTCCGACGTCGTGGTGATATCGGACGGCACTCTGCATGAACGACGTCCCCCACTCGACCGCATCGACGAGCGAATCGCCGCGGGCGAGTCGGGCCGCGATCACACTCGACAGGGTGCAGCCGGAGCCGTGCGTTGCGGGCGTCTCGATACGCGGCTGTTCGAACTCGACGACGTCGCCCTCGGAGACCAGCACGTCGACGACGCGGGCTTCGTCCTCGTGGAGATGCCCTCCCTTCACAAGCGCGGCATCGGCCCCCATCTCGACGAGCCTGTCGCCTGCGTGCCGGGCCTCCGCTGTGGTTTCGATCGATGTATCCGTGAGCACCTCGGCCTCGTCGGCATTGGGCGTTACGAGCGTGCTCTCGGCAATTAACGCCTCGTAGGCGTCCTCCGCCTCGGCGTCGAGCAACCGGTCACCGGTGGTAGCGACCATGACGGGATCGACCACTGCTGGTGCAGTTGCGTCCGCCACGCGTTCGGTGACCAGCTCGATAACCTCGGCCGTCGCGAGCATCCCGGTCTTGATCGCCCGCACATCGAAATCGTCGAACACCGCGTCACACTGTGCCGCGATCTCGTCGATGGGTAGTACGTACGAGCTGTTCACGCCGGTGGTGTTCTGTGCGGTCACGGCAGTGATCGCGCTGGTGGCGAACGCGCCCGCTGCCTCCATCGTCTTCAGGTCTGCCTGAATCCCCGCGCCACCGCCGGCATCGCTACCGGCGATCGTCAGCGTCACTGGTCGTCGTTCGGGAACTGCGGGTTTCATACCCGTTGATATAACTTGGAGATACAAATGGATAATGGGAGGGACCGCTGTCTCTCGGCTACCGATTCCGAAACGGGAAGACATATTAAAACCGGCAGTCGGTCGATGCAACTGCGGCGCGATTCCGGCCGCCGGTCTCAACACCACTCCTCGTACTGGTGGACGCGTGCCGGATTGAGCGGTTGTGGCTCCCGGTCGGTCCCGTCGTAGGCCTCGTGGTGGGTCGTGTGAGCGATGTCGAGGTCCCCCGCCGGATCGTACTCGCGTGGGATGATCGACCGCGCCCGGTTTTCGTTCCACGAACTCACCTTGTCGAGCACCGACTCCTGTTCGAGGGGCGAGCGATCGATCGCGTCGCCAGCGGTCTCGATCGCAGCCTCACCACGCTCGGTGCGAGCGATCAGCGTCGTCTTCCCGTCGCCACTGCCGACGCTGCCGGCAGAGATATCGGCTGTCCCGCCGACGAAGTCCGCACACTCGTCACAGCCCTTCAGCCCAGCGTGGCCGAAGGCATCGACGTCCCGGTCGAAGAGGACCTCACCGTCGGCGTCGTAGCCAAACAGCGTCCCGCCGTCGACATCGAGTTTGGCGACAGCCGCGGGATCGACGTCGAGTTCGGCGATCGCATCGCGGAGCCGTCGCGACTCGAACGCGCGGGTACACATCAGTGAGATCGTCAGGACGACTTCGCCGAGTTCGCCCTCGTATCCGTACTCGGTGAGCGCGGTGACGCCCTCAATCACACAGGGCGTCCCGACGACGGCGACCTCGGGGTCCTCCAGATCCGCGTCCTCGATCAGTTCCGCGATCCGGCCGGCTTGCATGGTCTGGTTGTAGAAGCTCCCGGCGCTGTCGAGCAGCTCGTCCCGGCTCGTCGCCAGGAAGGCCTCACCGTGGAGCGGCTCGTCACTTTCGGCTGCGACGATCGCGCCGTCTACCTCGCCCGCCTCGATGAGTTCGGCAAGCAGCGTCGTGACGACACCGCCGTCCTGCCCGACATCGGCCGCTGTGCCGTCCACGGCCCGGGCGCTGTACGTTGCGCCCACGTTCTCGGGAACGGCCTCTTGAACGTCCTCGATCAGGCGCTCGTAGCGGAGGCCGCTGCGCGGGCAGTAATCCCAGCAGCGCGAGCAGCCGGTACACATCTTCACGAGGGTGGGCCGCTCCATCTCGCTATCGATACCGATGGAGTCGGCTGGACAGGCCGCCACACAGGTCCCACACTGGGTACAGCGGTCGGACTCGATGACTGCCTCGTCGAGATCACGGAACCACGTCTTGCCGGGTGGGGCCGCCGATTCGGCCGCCTGCTCCCGCGGGTCGCCGCCCTTGCTCGGCACGGATCGGTTGCTCGCTGTACTGCTTGGAATACCAGGGTCGCGCTCGGACATATCAGTTCACCTCACTCGCTGCTCGGTCACCGTCCTGTACGACCGCGTCCGCACGGGCTTCCCCGCGGATCAGCTGCCGCAGATCGGCGTCTGGCACGCGCTCGGTCCACTCGGAGAACGCTTCTGTACCGCCGTCGGCCGCGTACGCCGACACGAGCCGTTTGATCCCGTCGGGTACGTCATCGAGCACGACCGACCCAGCGATCCAGTCGGCGAACGTACCCCTGCCGAGATCCCCACCGAGGCCGACGTCAGCGGCGTCTTTCGTCCCCTCCGGCGTCCGTTTGGCCTCGCCGCGCATGGCGACGTCCCCGATCTGGGGCTGGGCACACGAGGCCGAACAGCCGGACATGTGGATCCGGACGGCGTCGGGCAGGTCGGACTCGTCGACGCGGTCGGTCTCCGCGAGCCAGGAATCGAGCGCGCGGGCCCACTCGATCCCGCGGGATTTGGTCTCGACGACGCCGTACTTGCAGAACTCCGCGCCGGTGCAGGTGACGATCCCGCGAGTGAACGGTCCCGGATCGGGGCTGTACCGCTCCAGCAGGGGCTCGGCGAGCAGGTCGTCGAGGGTGTCTTCCTGAACGCCCGCGATGACCATGTTCTGGTTCACTGTCAGCCGCAGTTCACCGCCCCCGTACTGCTCTGCGAGGTCCGCAAGCTCGACGAGCTCCTCCCCACGCATGCGGCCGGTCGGGAGGTTGAGACCGACGTAGTAGCCGTCCGCCGTCTCGTGGACGCCGACGTGGTCGCCCCGGTAGCTCGTCGTAAGGTCCTCGCCGGCAGACTCGAACTCGAAGTCGACGTACCGCTCTAGCTCCTCGCGGAACCCGTCGGTGCCGTACTCCTCGACGATGAACTTCAGGCGGTTGACCGCCGTGTCGATGTAGCTCCCGTGCTCGATGAACAGGTCGGCGACGGCGAGCGTCAGCGGCTCGACCTGCTCCGGTTCGACGAAGATGTCGAGATCAGTGGCTGCTCGCGGCCCGTCCGAGAGGCCGCCGCCGACTTTCACGTGGAAGCCGTCCCGGCCGTCTTTGATAGCAGGCGTAAAGCCGAGATCCTGAATCTCGCTGCGGCCGCAGTTCTCGTGACAGCCGCTCAGGCTCACTTTGAGCTTGCGCGGAAGGTTGGCATAGCGCTGGTTCCCCTCGAAGGCGTCCGCGATGCCCTCGCCGAGGGGCCGGACATCGGTGACCTCCTCGCCCAGCCCGGACGCGGGACAGGCAACGACGTTCCGAAGGGTGTTACCGCTCGACTGGATCGTCGTCAGGCCGACCTCCTCGTAGCGGTCCCAGATCTCGGGCATGTCCTCGACGCGGATCCAGTGGGCCTGTAGCCCCTGTCTGGTCGTCACGTCGAGGAAGCCGTCGCCGAACTCGGGGTTCTGCTCGGTCCCACCGTACTCCGCGGGCGCGCGGGCGAACTCGTCGACGATCTCGCCGTAGGTGCGCGCCTGTTCCGCGGTCAGGACGCCGTTTGGTACCTTCGTCCGTAGCATGAAGTAGCCGTCCTGTTTCTGGGTGTACAGCCCGATCAGGTGAAGGCGCCCGAAGACATCGTCGCCGAGCTCGCGAGGTAGTGCCTCGAACCCCTGTGGTGCTACCTCGCGGACACGCTCGTAGAGCCGTTCGGGGTCCCAGTCGGGGGATTCGGCGCGAACCCAGTCGGTCAGGCTCCCCTCGTAGAAGCTGACGGCCTCGTACCCAAGCTCGGTCAGGACCGCGAACGTGTGGCTGAGCCGCCGGGCGGTGTTACAGTAGAGGACGACCGGCGTGCCCGGTGAGAGGCCCTGCTCGTCGAGGATCGACTGGATCTCGTCCGTCGGCCGGAGCCGACCATCGTCGTCGACGAAGCGCTCCCAGCTCAGCTGGGTGGCGGTCGGCACGTGGGAGTGGTCGTACTCCGCTGCAGTCCGTGTGTCGACGACCTGTGTCGTCTCGGCATCGACCGCCGCCTCCACGTCATCGCGATCGGCGAGGAGCTGTTCGTCCGGTTCGTCGGCGTCGTAGTCGGCCGGCTCGGGGTCAACCGGATCGGCCGTGACGCCGAGGCGATCGCGCAGCGCGTCGAAGCCCCCATCGACCAGATACAGGTTCCCCTCGTGACCGTAGACGGCCGCGGTCAGCAGGAATCGGGCGGCATAGACGCCGTCACCGCCGTCGTAGGCGACCAGCGTCTCGCCGTTCGAGATTCCGACGTCGCCAAGCAGCGTCTCGAACGCCTCCCGGCCGGGCAACATCCCCGTCGCGACGCTTGAGGGATCCCGGAAGCTATCGAACGGGACGTTTACTGCCGCAGGGACGTGGCCGACATCCCGATACTCCCGCCGTTCGCGAACGTCGACGAGCGTCACGCCGTCGTGCTTTTCGACCCAGGATGGGTCGACGAATACCGGACTGTCGAGCGTCATCGTCTCACCTCGACACGCAACGGCGGGATCGTCTGCTGTGACCGTACGCCGGATCGAAGCTCGTTCATGGCTTGCCATCCGTTTTGTTCTCCACCGTATAATGCCGCTACTGTAACGGGAATCGCTTCCCCTGCTCCGGGAAAGCCGCACGAATCAGATCTACCCTCGACGCTCGTCTATCCCAATGTATGCACTGTCTTTATGAGTAGATGCGAGGAAGAATCAGCAGACTGCGTCGGGGGCACCCGGTCTAGATGGCACTCAGTGATCGTCGCAGTATCCGGCAACAAGCTCCGGGAAAATAGCGCGTGTCCGCCGCGGGGACTACACCCGCCGCGTCAACGACTCGGTGAACTTGCGTTTCGTCGTCCTGACACGGTCGAACAGCAGCGTTCCCTCAGCGAGTGCCGGATACTCTACCGGCAGGGACTCGTAGAGATACGCACAGAGACTGTGGCCGTCGCCGCGCCAGTGTGACTCACTGACCCCCGAGCGAACCTGATCCTGTCGTCGTTCCAGCACTGACTCACACTCGTCTTCGAGCGCGTCTAGCTCACGCCAGTGGTGTTCGATCTGGTCGTAGGACTGGTTGAGCCGCCGACTGTCGCCGATCTCTTCGACCCGACGGTCGATATTGGCGAGCACGTCGTGTGTCCGCTGCAGGGACTCGGCCTCCGCTTCGAGCGCCCGGAGGAACTGTTCCCGGCTCGTTTTCGTCTCGGTACCTTTCCGCAGAAGGCCCTGTTTGATCTGGGGAGTGAACTCGGGGGTCGTCTCGAGTGCCGTCGTGACCTCCTCTCCGAGTTCGATTGCCATGTTTTCCTGCAGGGGCTCGCCGTAGTCAGCATCGTAGTGTGGGACGTCCATCACCGTGTTCTCGTACAGCCTGTAGACGTCCTGCAACTCTGTCGACGCTGCCCCGACGTTGGTCCGGCTCACCGTTGCACCGCCGTCGCTCACCATCTGTGGCTGCATCGCCGATGGCTGCAGCTCGCTGATCCCGGTGACAAACCGTTCGAACGCCCGCTTTTCGGCCCGAACGCGGTCGGCCTCCTCCGAACACTCCTTCCGAGCGCTCGCGAGATAGGTGAACGCGACGAGCGCGACCGCAGCAACCGTCGCGATCGCGACCAGAAAGAGGTCCGAAGAGAGGACGCCACTGATAGTACACTCGATACCCGAACAGCCCTGCTGTAACTGTGGCTCCCCGATCCGGTAGTGGCCCGCATTCGCCGTCTGTGGAGAAGCCATGCCATTCTCTACCACGAGTGCAGGAACTATAATCGTTGTGTCTACAGGCTTCGGAACCGGACTATGACTCTCAGAATTCGATCAGATCCTGCTAGCTGATTTCGGCCGTGTCCGCGAGTCGAATCCGACCGGTTGCCGAGATAGTGACGGCGTAACCCTCGTACTCGAACGAGATCTGCAAGGAGCTGTTGGAGTCGGCCGTACAGAGCGAGTTAATCGCCTCGGGGTCGACCGTATCGTACAGCGGCTCGAGTGACATCTGGTCGACTTCCCGCAGCGAGGACACGGCATCGATCAACACCGTTGCCGTCCGCTCCGGTCTATCATGATCGACAACATAGGAGTGTTTATTCCGTTCGATACGCAGCTGTTGGTCGCACTGTTGTTCTGCCATCATTGGAATCCCTCGACCTGCCACACCCCCGTGTGACGGATCGTCTGTGCCCTGAACTGGGCGATCACGTTATAAAAGGGTGGCTAAACCGAAACTCAGTTTCAACCCGGTAATATAACCGGCTTGGAGCGGTCCCGGCTGGCGGTTCCCCGGTCTGTTGCCGGAGTTTCTATCGGTGAGGTGTCAGCTATTGTCGCTGTCATCTCCGACCAGTTTCGAGAGGCCGGGCACTTCGGACTCACCGAGGGCGGACTCGACGAGCATCTGTCCGCCGATAGTTGCAGGGCTGATCACGGTGTCAGCCCCCGCGTGCCGGAGTTTGGCGACGTTTTCCCGATCCGTCGCTGCAGCGACGATCCGGATGTCCGGTCGGAGTTGTCGCGCCGTCAGGATCGCCAGCGCGTCCTGTGCATCGTCGTTGGTGGCGACGACCAGCGCTTTGGCCTCTCCGATCTTCGCACGACGCATCGGTTCTTCGTCGCTCGGGGCGGCAGCAATCGCCTTGATGCCCTGGTCCGAGAGCGTCGAAACCCGGTCCCTGTTGGTCGTAATGACGACGAAATCGGTCTCGCTTTCCTGCAGGCCCCCAACGACTGGTCCCGTCAGATCGCCGTCGCCAAGGATGAGGACGTGATCGTCGAGGAGTTCTAGCTGTGAATCGCTCATTTTTCCCAATGCCTTGCTGAATCTGGCTTCGATGGCAGGCCCCAAAAGTGACCCGAGTGCGATCGCGAAACTTGCCGTACCGAAAACGACGACGGACATCGCAAAGAGCCGTGCTTCGGGGCCAACTGGATATGCGTCGCCGTAGCCGACCGTCGTCGCCGTGACGATGGTGTAGTAGAAGGCATCGAGTATCGTCGACACGTCCTCGAAGTTCTCGCGCAGAATGTACGTGCCGACCGTCCCGTAGGCCTGCGTGCCGATCAGCGCAAGCGCTGCAGCTAGCTGTGCAGTCGACAGTGAGAGTTTGCGGTCGAACTGCCGGCGGTGCAGTGCAACCGTGGGCACGGAGAGCAACGAAAGCACGACCAGCGGCAGCGACACCGGACTCGACTGGACCAGCCCCTGGACCGCAGTGAACGGCAGCAGCAGGATGACTGCATACCAGGCGACTCGAAGTCCCCGTTTGAGTCCGTACGCTGCGCCGAGCATGAGAAAGCCGGTCAGCGTCCCGGTGAAACCGGCGGTCCGCTGGATCGCGTTCGGGATGTACGGCTCCAGTGGCACGATCGCCTCGAACCGGACGTTCCCGATGTGTAAGATACCGGTTACGACCGACAGCACTGCGACGACCGTTGTCAGCCCGATCGCCGCGCGGGCGGCTAGCAGCTTTCGACTCCAGGCCATACGTGACTCGTAACGCGGTTGTGATATAAACCGGCGTCGGAATGGGCGCCATCCCACGGTTCGAGCGCAAGCTACTTTTCCGCGGGGCGGTGACCGCCTCGTATGGAGTGGAAACTGTTTGCGGATCTCGCCGAACACGCCGGCGGCAAACACGTCACAATCGATGTCGAACCCGGCAACACCGTCGGCGATGCGCTTGACGCCCTGCTTGCCGAGCACGAGGCGCTAGAGTCGCGGGTGCTGACCGACCAGGGCGAGCTCAGAGAGCATATCAACGTCCTGCTGAACGGCTCGAACGTGGCTGTAGACGGCGATGGACTCGACACGACGCTCGAAGATGGCGACGAACTGGCGCTGTTTCCGCCGGTCAGTGGCGGCTAGAACTCCGGCGCACGGCCTTCGAGAAACGCGGCGACGCCTTCCTCGTGTTCCTCCGTGTCACGTGCCAGCGTCTGAAGCGTGTTCTCGTGGTCGAGCGCCTCCCGCCAGTGCTTGCTCGCATTTTCGTGGAGTGCCCGTTTGGTCAGGCCGACGGTCTCTGTCGGGCGTTTCCGAAGGGTTCCGAGTAGCTCGTCGACGCGGTCGTCCAGCTTGTCATCGGGAACGGCCTCGTTGAGTAGGTCGAGGTCGGCGGCGTCGGCCGCAGAGATAAACTCGCCAGTCATTGTCAGTCGCTTTGCGGTTCGGAGTCCGACCAGCTGTGGGAGCAGGAAGGTACCGCCGGTGTCGGGAATCAGTCCGACGCGCACGAACGCACAGCTCAGCGACGCGGACTCGGCGGCGTATGCAAAATCGCTGACTGCGGCGAGGGCGAGCCCCGCCCCCACTGCGTCACCGTTTACTTTCGCGACGACCGGGACACGTGAGGTGAGCGCGGCCTCGACGACACGGCCGAACGTGGCCGTGATCCCGTCGTACGTCTCGACGGCGTTTGGCTCGCTGTCGACCATCGCTTCTACGTCGCCGCCCGCGCAGAACGCATCTCCCTCGCCGGTGATCACCACGGCGTCGTGTGCGCCGGGGTCGACGTCTTCGATCGTCTCGGCCAGCTCGGTCGCCGTCTCCATCGTCAGGGCGTTTTTTACCCCGGGGCGGTCGAACGTGACGGTACGGACCCCGTCGTCGTCGTTGATCTCCATGCCGGTAGCTGACAGTGGGGAGTATCAAGAAGGTACGGCTCCCAGCGATCCTACCTACCCCCGCGTGGAAAGGTCGGCTTCGAGCACGAAATCCGGGTGGTCGCTAACCTCGCTCCCCACGTGAACAGCATCCGTGACGTGTCGCGGCGTTTCGGGCAGCAGGACGCGAGCTCGGTCGGCGCCGACACTCCCGGCGTCGCGGCGGATCGCCGCAAAGAGCGCACGGGCAGCCGACTCGTCAGCCCAGGCGGCGACGCCGTACTCGGCCCACCGCAGTTCTTCGCCGTCGGTCTCCCGGTCGTAGTGACGAAGCCGGAACGTGCACGCGTCGGTTCCGTCGTTCTGGACCGCGATAACACGGTCGGCGTCAGTCGCGAGCCGCTCACGCGTGAGCGCGGCCAGCGCCCACGGTTCGTCGACGTCGAGGGCGAGCCCCCCGAGGGCGGCGTGGGCATCGCTTCGGGTCCAGTAGGTCCACGCCGCGTCGGCCGAGTCGACGATCCGATGGTCGGTTTCGGCGGTCGCGTCGGCGTCCGGCGTCGGCAGCGCCCAGCGGAACTCGGTGCCGGGATCGTAGCCGACGGCACGGCTCGTGCCGAGTCCGGCCATATTCCAGGAAAAGACCATGTTCCGACAGACCGTCGCACCCTGCTCGGCGGCCCAGTCGAACAGCCGATCGTTCATCCGTCGACTTGCGCCGTGGCCGCGGGCCGCGGGCGCGACGCGCATCCCCTGTGCCCACGCCTCGTACGCAGAGAGCATGACGCCCTGCAGCAGTCCGGCGACCTCCCCATCGGCTTCGAGAACGAACGTCCGCTGGTCCGGCCCGTCGCTCTCGACCCACTGCTCGAAGATACGAGGGATGTAATCGCCGGTTTCGTGGTCCGGCCACGTGTCTTCGGTGAACCCGGTGACGGCCTCGTAATCCGAGAGCCGGGCCTGTCGAACGCTAAAGCTCGGCATGAGCTACTCCCAGGGCACCGACCGCTCGGTGATTTCGCCCGCGATCGGCTGTTGCAAGGTCGTCGCGGGCTCGGTGCTGTTTTCCAGCGCCCACATCAGTTTGACTTTCGCCGTCCCGGGCAGCATGTCTTCGCCCTCAATCACGCCGGCGTCGAGCAGGTCTCGACCGGTGTCGTAGACGCGGTCACAGACCCGCCCGTCGAGACACTGGCTCGTCATGACGACCGGCGTCCCCGCGTCGACGATCTCGCCGATCCGTTCGATCAGGTCGGAGTGGACGTGTCCCAGCCCCGTCCCCTCGATCACGATCCCGTCTTTCTCGGCCGCAAGATCGAGGATCGCCGGATCGAAGCCCGGCGTGAACTTCACCAGCGCGACCTCGGCGTTCAGGTCGGCCGCGATGTCGAGATCCGTCTGATCCCGCTCGGCGTAGTCGCGCCGCCACTCGATTTCGAGGTCGTCGTAGTCGATCTCGCCGAGGGGCTCCGCGCCGACTGTCTCGAAGGCGTCCCGGCGCGACGTATGATTCTTCCGAACCCGCGTCCCGCGGTGGAGCGCACAGCGGTCGTCGGACTCGTCGGCGTGCATACAGACGAGCACTTCCGCGCAGTCGCTTTTCGCGGCTTCGACCGCCGAGACGGCGTTCATGACGTTGTCCGAGGACGGCCGATCGGCCGAGCGCTGGCTCCCGGTGAAGACGATCGGTACCGGCGTGTCGAGCATAAACGAGAGCGCGCTCGCGCTGAACTGCATGGTATCTGTACCGTGCATCACGACGACGCCGTCGGCTCCGGCCGCGATCTCCTCGTGGACGGCCTCGGCGAGATCGATCCAGACGTCGGGTGTCATGTTCTCGCTGAGAATGTTCGCCACGACGCGCCCGCGGTAGTTCGCGCGTCCAGCCAGATCCGGGACGGCGCGAAGGACATCCTCGGCGTCGAACTGGGCCGTCACCGCGCCGGTGCGGTAGTCGACCGTCGAGGCGATCGTCCCGCCGGTCGAGATCAGCGAGATGGTCGGCAGTGACTCGTCGAACTCGACGGTCGAGTCGCTCTCGTCTCCGGCCTCCTCGATCTCGTGGACGTCCGATTCGAGGATCTCGACGGTGGCTCCCTCGCGGTCGATACCGACGTTGTAGCCGCCCTCCAGTTTGACCACCAGATGCTCTGCGGTTGTCGAGGGGAGGAGGACGCCCTCGTAGTGCTGTCCATCGCGGTCGATCCGCACGTGATCGCCTGCGTTCATACGCCATGGTTCAGACCGGCGGGACTTGAACCCACCCTTTCGTCCGTTCGTGGACCCACGGTTCGGGAGTACGACCAACCCAAAAGCCCATGAGCGTCGCGGCCCAGGCTTTCGTATGAGCGAGCGCACCGATCAGCTCTCCAGATCCCGCGACTCTGAGGTCGATTCCGGTGGTTTCGACGAGGGGGTCCTCGACGATTCGCCGGAGACGCCCGAGGAAGAGCACTCCACCGATTCCACCGCGGAGTCACGGCTTGCGGAGTATTTCGCTCCGAAGCTGTTTCTGGTCGTCTTTGCCGTCCTCGCCGTCCTGGGCCAGCTTGGCAGCATGTTCGTCCCCCTCGTCGGCGGGCCACTCGGCGTGTTTGTCGGCGCGTTCACGGTCGGCCTCGTGAGCGGGAAACGACGATACGGCGAATCCGCCGTCGCCGGTGGGCTGGTCGGCGCACTCGGCGTCCTCTTCGGAAACCTTACGCTCGCGACCGTCACCGGGTCGATGCTGACGTTGACAGGAATCGGCGCGGCGGCCGGGATCGTCCTGGCGGTCCTCGGCGTCTATTTCGGCCGCGACCTGCGCGTTGGGCTGACACAGGAGATCTGATTACTCTTCGAGGCTCCATCCGTCCTCGACGCGGCTGACAAGGCCTTCTTCGGCCATCTCGGCGAGGACTTGCTCGACCATTCCAGTCGGCGCGTCGACGGCGTCGCTGATCGGGTCGGTTCCCCGTGGTCCCTCGGCCAACTCGAGTAACACGTCGGCGTACAGGCGGCTGTTCTCGGTCGCGTCGAGTTCGTCAGTGAGTCGATCGAGCACGTCGGTAAGCCGTCCCTGCACCCAGCGCTGGGCCATCGACAGCTCGTTTTCGAGGCGTTCGAGCTCGCGCAGCTCGGCAGCCAGCGACTGGCTGTCGTCGTCCTCACGGCTAGCGTGGATATCGAGCGAGAGGTATCGCCACGTCGTCACGTCCAGCGCCCGATTGCGCGGGTACGCGCTTTTCGTGCCGAACTCGTAGGGGGAGACGTTGACTTCGAGACGGAGATTGCGGGAGATATGAAAGTATTTGCGGCGCTGGCTGTCCGTGCGGCTCTCGATGATCCCTGCCTCCTCGAGCTTTCGCAGATGATCGATCACCGCTTTCGGACTGACGTCGAGATACTCGCTGATCTCGGTGACATAGCAGGGCTTGTGCGCGAGAAGCCGGAGGATCCGTCGGCGGTTTTCGTTACCGAGGAGATCGAGCAGGGCTGCAGAGTCCATCTACTCGTACCTTGATCACCAGTGATCAAAAGGGTGTCTGCTCCGGGCGATCCTACTGGCCGGACGACGCAGTGTCACTGTTCGGTGCTCCAACTCTCGTCTGGTCGTCGTCCCCATCATCGTCCGGCTGGGCAGGATCCGACGGTCCCGTTCGATCGGATTGCTCGTCCCCAGCCGGTGGTCCTGTGTCATCGCTGCCGCCCGGAACAGCGTTCGGTGGACCCAGTTCGTCCATCGGGGGGCCGCCCGGGGTCGCCCCTGCAGCAGCGGCGACCTCGGGGCCACGTAGTTCGTCAACACCGGCAGAAAGCTCGTCGAACGGGGCACCGGCGTGACCTGCCTGCTCGGCTCGCTCGGCGGAGTGTTCCACTTCCCGATCTATCGAGTGAATCTCGGTCGCGATGCGGCTCATCCGGATCGCGGCGACAACATCGTCATCGTCTCGCTCTTCGAGCGCTGCTTTCCGTTGTTCTAGACCGTGTATCCTGTCTTCGAGCTCCGCTGCACGCCTGTCGAGCACCGCGGAACTGTCTTCCGCCCGGTCGTACTCGGCGTCGAACATCCCCTCGATGACCGCACTCTCGGTGCTTGCACTACTGGCCTGCATGAACGACCCGGTCTGCACGCCGAGGCTTGCGTTCTCGGCAGTATCGCCCTCGGTGTCGTCGTCGAGCGCTCCCGCTGTGGCCCCCCCGACGGAGACGAGGACGACGACGCCGAGAGCAGCGACCGCTGCAACAAACACGGCACGGGAGGTTTTCATCGCTACCATGTACCGAAGCTTGGCTTAAAAAAACGTGTCTCCGTTCGTTCCGTTCACCTGCATCCAAAAACGGCTCAAAGCTGTTGAGAGTGTTTAAAACGGCTGTAGATTGGTTCTTGTTCCTGTCCGAATACTCGCTCGATCCGGCACTGGGACGGATCACCACGCGCCGGGCTTGAACGCAATCGTTGTACTCGACGGAAGGCTTATACCCCACCACGTTCCTTGATACCGTGTAACATGTTCGAGGAGTTCTCCAGCGGTTACTACTTCGGGCGGTTGTACGTCGAGCCGTTCGATGGGGATCGAGCACTCATGCAGCAAGAACAACACGAACGCGTCAACGAAGAGCTGTATGCAACCGGTGAGGGGCTCGAACGCCTCGACACGCCGCTCGTGATGAAACTCGATCGGCAGCACTTCTCCGTCCACGGCGAGTCCGGACTGCCGCCCGATACGATCGCGGTTCCGGAGTCGATTATCGAGGCGACAGACATCGAGAACCCGCCGACTCTCCGCGAGGTGTTCCTCGCAAAGCGCGATCACGCACACAAACTGCTCGGACTGTTTGGGGAGCCGCGAGGACCGAACGATGGCGACGCGACGGCCGGTCAGTGAACCTCGCCCACCGATAGCGTTTTGCGGACTTGCGACCACTGACTTTCCATGCGCGAGGCAGAGGAAACGACCCGCAAACGGATCGCACGGCGCCTCCGGGAGAACGTCGACACGCCGAGCGGACTCGCCGCCGAGTTCGACATCTCCGTGGGGGCCGCCCTCGACCACGTCCAGCATCTCGCACGGTCGCTCGACGGGAGCGACGAACAGCTCCTCGTCGCCCCGCCGACCTGTCGGGAGTGTGGCTTCGACGAGTTCGACGACCTGGCGAACGTCCCCTCCCGGTGTCCCGAGTGTAAACACGAGGGGATCGAGGAACCGGCCTTCCGGATCGACTAGAACTCTACGTTCGACGTCGATGTTCGGTCGTCGTCGCCGTCGATGCCGCCAGTCGCGACGAACTCGTACTCGTCGTCGGTCAGATAGACCGTGCCGTCGTCTACCGTCACGTCGAGCGCTTCCAGATACGCGCCCTCGCAGGGACCGTGCGTACACAGGCCGCTCTCGGATTCGAAGTACGCTCCGTGGTTCGCACAGATGATTTCGCCGTTCCGCATCGGTGCCCCAGACCCCTTATCCAGGGCGATGTGGGTAAAGTGCTGACAGTAGTTCAGCCACCCGGCAACGCCCTCGTCCAGTTCAGTCAGTATTGCCTCACGTTTCTCGCCCGACTCGACGTCACGGACGGTCAGGAGCGTGGTCGTCTCGGCGGGCACCGCCTCGACCGCCGCGATCCGTGTGTCCGAACTCATCGTTTTTCGACAGTCGGCCTGCCGTGTATAACGTTCCGGTTCCCGCAATCCGGGTCGTTCACTTTCCTCAGCCACCTCCACAACCAGCGACCATCGTTCCAACTCGGGAGCCGTCGCTTCGCTTCTCCACCACTCGGCACAAAAACGTGTTAAAGGTATCGAGACCACGGACCGGCGATGGAGGTTGGTATCGATCAGAACGTCTCCAGCAGCCGCTCCAG
>OBKM01000747.1_pt1 | contig 15201 bp, 15 predicted proteins | sample 1519691 | NCBI WGS metagenome assembly OBKM01 (sample SAMEA37050418, study PRJEB22526) | metagenome | biome: saline pan; feature: lake; material: water | place: Egypt | collected 2015 | depth 0.5 m | reverse complement strand
GGCGGACGACCGCAGTAACCATCTTGATCTCCGAGCCCGATTCCTCGCCGCCGTCAGCGCGTGGGGACTCATCCGTGGTGTCGACAACCGAAGGGCCGCCGTCGGTCGCAACGCGGTCCCCACCGAACTCTGGATAGGTCTCGACACCATGTTCAGCGATGTCTAGACCGTCCTGCTCGTGGTCAGGCGTGACACGGGCCTCGCCGACCATATTGAATACATACCAAATCAGAGCGGTTACGGTTATGGTCCAGCCGCCAATGATGACGACGCCGGTGAGTTGTGCAAGGAACTGAGTACCGATGCTCGCCTCGAACGCGCCGGGAACCGCGACAAACGGCATCAGGAGCGTCCCGAGAACGCCCGCACTACCGTGTACGGGGAAGACTGCACAGACGTCGTCTATCTTGAGCCGTTCGGAAACAAAGTCGAAGACGATCGGTAGCTGAATTCCAGCAAGCCCGCCGACGATGAAGGCACCCCACCAGGCGGTCGTGTTAGGGATCGCTGTGATACCGGCCAATCCGGCAAGCATTCCGTTTGCGGTGTACAGCGTATCAACCTTTCCAGACCGGACCCATGTCATGCCGGCAGCCCCCATGGCACCAGACGCCATCGCGATCGTCGTTCCCATGGCGACCAGACTGAGCGTGCCTGCTCCGTCACCAAGGTCGAAGGCGCCAGCAGTGCCGACGTTGAAACCGTACCAGCCGAAACATAGCATTAGCGTGCCGAGTACCGCGAACGTCATCGAGTGGCCAGGAATAACGTTGATACTGCCATCACTGTCGTAGCGGTCCATCCGGGGACCGAGAACGGCCGCAGCAGTAAGTCCAGCAATACCACCTACGCCATGGACAATCATCCCGCCCGCAAAGTCCGCGAACGGCGCGCCAACGAGTCTCTCAACGAGACCGCCCATCGCTGTCCCTTGGCCGGCCCATGTCATCGCCGTAACCATCGGGTAAATCACTGCGGCCAGTAGGAATGTGTAAGTCACGTACGCGCGGAGTTTCGCACGTCCGGCAACGGCTCCTGAAACGATTGTCGCGGCAGTCATCGCGAAGACGGCACCGTACAGCCATCCAACATAGCCGCCCGCACCCGCAGCGGGAGCAAATCCGGCACCAGTCATCAGGCTCTCAAAGCCAGTTCCAATGACGAAGAATACAGTAACACCGACCGCCCACGTCAGCATGTTCTTTGTGAGCTGGTTAGCGACGTTCTTCGAGCGGACCTGCCCTGCTTCCAGCATGGCGAAGCCCGCATGCATGAAGAATATCAGGAACGTTACCGTCAGGATCCAGGTCTGATTGACTGCTTCGACGACCGTAGCGATATCCGTCATCCGTTACCACCCGCTAAATCGAAAGTACATGATGTACGATCTGGTACTTTTCCACTCGTACGGCTTGTTTTCGTGCTCCAAGTCACGTTGATAGCTTGAGTCAACGTAGTATATAAAACGTAGAGTTGAGTTTCACAAAAAATCCAATTCATAATATCAGTCTCGTCAAATATAAACCCATGTTTATGGTGTTTAAGGTTGTTTGACTGGTAGCTACATGGCAATAGTTGCGGAATAAGTTGACGCTCGTGGTTCTGTTTCTCTAACATTTCTGCCGATCGGGCGGTCTTCGGTCGGCTATCGCGCGAGCGCGCCCCGCGACCGCAAATGTTGCTGAACACGTTTGTGATGCGTTCACAGGGATCTGGACAAATTACTCGAAAACGGGCGTTTCAGCGCTTGTAAAAGAAAATTGGACGCTCGTCAACCGAGTCGGTCGGGAGGCGCTCAGCCCGCTATTCGGGCTTCAGTCCCGCGCCCTGGACGCGCATCACCGCCTCGCCGTCAGCGAGGTTCGGCGCGTCGACGAGTCGGACGATCCGCTTGTCGTTTTTCGACTTTCGGAGGTACATCCGGAACGTCGAGGCGTGGCCGAGAATGTTTCCACCGATCGCCTGCGTCGGGTCGCCGAAGTACGAATCGGGGTTCGAGGCCACCTGATTGGTGACGAGGATGGCGGTGTTGAACAGGTCGCCGAGCCGCATCAGGTCGTGGAGGTGTTTGTTGAGCTTCTGCTGTCGGTCGGCGAGCTCTCCGCGGCCGACGTACTCCGCGCGGAAATGCGCAGTGAGGGAGTCGACGCAGACGATCCGGATGGGCCAGTCGGTCTCCTCGTGCTCGCCGGCGAGCTCCTTGGCCTTCTCCGCCAACAGGATCTGGTGGTTAGAGTTGAACGCCTTCGCGACGTGGATCTGGTCCAAGAAGGCCGCGACGAGCTCCTCCATCGCCTCCTCGTCGCTCGGAGTTCCCTCGATTTCGCGTTTCTCCATCTCGTCGGCGAGGATCTCGTCGTCGAGACCACGGACCATGTCGTCGATCCGCTCGGGACGGAACGTATCCTCGGAGTCGACGAAGATACAGCCGCCCTCAAGGCCGCCGTTCTCCTTCGAGAGCTGGACGTTGACGGCCATCTGGTGGGTCACCTGTGACTTCCCGGACCCGAACTCGCCGTACACCTCGGTGATCGACTGCGTCTCGATACCGCCGCCGAGCAGGTCGTCGACCTCGTCGATCTGCCAGGAGAGCTTGCCGATCTCCTGACGGCGTTCGAGCACGGTGGCACCCGTCTCGAAGCCGCCGACGTCGGCGGCGTCACGGGCGGCGTTGATGATGTCGCTCGCGGAGGACTCGCCGATATCGGCCGTGTTCGACATCTCGCCGGGGCTCGCAACGGCGATGGACTGATAGCTCTCGAATCCGTTGTCGACAAGCTTGTCCGCGGTCGCCGGGCCGACTCCTGGGAGGTCTTCGAGTTCGTCTTCTGGCATGTACACGGAGGTTGTGCGGCTTCGGATATAAAGGCTGGTTTACACCCGAGTGAAAGTGAAAAACGAAAGATTCGACGATCCGAGATGGTTCGGCACCGTATATAACCCTCCGCGACGATCCCGCTGGCGGAGTCGTCGCGGAACTGAACGGGGTCAGAAGCCGACGCGCCGGACGTACGACAGTTCGCGGATCTCGACGAGCAGTTCGCCGGGGATCTCCGCGTCGGTGATGACGTACAGCTTGGGATCGTCGGTGAACTCCGGATCCTCGCTCAGTACCTGTCGGATCGAGACGCCGTGATCCGCGAGAATCCCGGTCACCTCGGCGACGATCCCCGCCTCGCCGGCAGACGCGACTTCGATGGTGAGCACGGTCAGATCGAGAACGGGTGCCAGATCCATCAGACTCGGCACCGAGGAGATGTTCGTGAAGATGCGTTTCAGTTCGGGGTCTGCCAGAATCGCGTCCGTCGTCGAGTCGACGACGCGGCGGTCGACGTCGAGTTCGCGAGCGATCCCCGTGTACGGGATCTCGATCCCGCCGGAGACGACGCGGCCGTCCTCGTTGACCGAGAACCCGCGCTCTAAGAACAGCCTGATGACGGCCTGCTGGCTCGGGGACCCCTCGAACTTCTCGAGGATCTCGTCGAACATATGCTACGGATGCTCGTCACGAGCGCTTAAAAACCGGGGTGACGTGTTGGCGTCAGTTCGCAACCACGGCGTAGACGCCGCCGAGAACGACGCCGTAGGCGACGTGGCCGATAAGACTCTCGACGCCGACGTTCGGCAGCGGCGGCGCACCGCCGAAGCCGACGGCACCCAGCCAGATCGGCATCACGATCACCGCGAGTGCGACCCACACGAGGAGGCCGTAGCCCGCACCGACACCGAGGCTCGTTCCGACTGACTCGCTCAGTTCCGGCCTCAGACTCGCGATGCCGGCGAATCCGAGACCGAGGACCGCGCCGTGAGACATGTGGATCGCCCAGCCGATCCCCCCGGTTGGACCCTCGATACCGTACATCGCCGGGATCCCCATTTCGAGGACGCCGGGCGTCATCACCGACATCATCGCGCCGAAGACGAGACCGCCGACCAGCCCGCCGACGACACCGGCCTGCCAGTCGCCAGCCTCAGTCAAAGTATTCGTCGCTGTCGCGGTTTCGGTTGCCATAGCGAACGGAACGTTGCGAGGAACAGTTGAATAGCTACTCCGGTCGTGTGCCGGTAACACAGATGTCACCAGTATTTATATACCGGTAGTTTCAGCCATCTGAAAATAATCGTGGAAAACAACGGACGCGCGCCGGACGCGCTCATCCCTCGTCCGGGACGGCCGCCTGTAGGCCGAACCAGTGTTCGACGGTTCCGTCGGCGGCAGGTACCGGAACGAGCGAGACCCGGTTGACGAACGGTGTACCGTCGGCACGATAATTGCGCAGTTCGACGGTAACTCTGCTCCAGCCGCGAATCGCTTCACGAAGGGCTCCGACCGGATCGGGATCGGTCTGCGGGCCCTGTAGTCGTCGGAGGTTCCCGCCTCGTAGCTCCGCGAGGCTGTAGCCGGTGAGCCGGCGTGTGGCACAGTTAGCGTACAGGACCGGATTGTCCTGATACGCCGGACCGGTGAGGACGACTCCGATCGGCGCGGCCGCCAGCGTCCGGGCTCGCCACACGAGTTCCCCGGCTGGGGCAGACGCATTGGGGAGGGTTGCCGGCGGATCGAACGTCTCCGGTGTCGCCGCGAGACGCTCCGTGCCGAATCCGTGTTCCGCCGTGAGTCGGTCGACGGTCTCGCGGAACGACTCGATATCGGCGGTCAGTACATTTTTAAGTGCTGCCCGCAGTTCTGGCTGGGGCTGAAACGGTCCGTCCACACACTCATATAACAAGCCGAGGGCATAATCCGTTCCGTCTCGTCTCGTCGAGTCAGTCGACGGTGTCGGGAGCGCTGTCGTCCCGTCGAGCGAGAACGATCCCGGCGACGAAGAGGGCAGCGCCGACGAGGAGTAGCCCGACCGTAAGGAGGGTGTCAGAGACCACGACGCCAGCTCCGACCATGCCCGTTGCAGCGATGTGAAGGACAGCAGTCTGGTTCACAGCTACACTACGTGGAGAGTCATCAAAACACTACGGTTGTTCCGAAAGTGCGGACTATCTCGGGGTTCGGGTGCCGTGAGTTCCGTGCGTTGATCGGTGGAGATCCACCCGTAGCGATTCGATCGGCGGCAGGACCGCATGTGGTTTAATTTTCACCGGAGTACCCGACCCGACCCCTTTTCAGCGATGGCGACGAACTTGAACCCGTGTCAGAGTCGTCGCATCTGCGGTTCTTCCCGTACGAGGAGCCGTACCCGAACCAGCGCGAGGCGATGGACAGGGTCGCCAACGCGCTGGATCGGGGCCAAGACGTGCTGTTCGAGGGCGCGCCGGGGACGGGGAAAACCCTCTCTGCGCTCGTGCCCGCGCTCGAACACGCCCGCGAACACGACCGGACGGTCGTCATCACGACGAACGTCCACCAGCAGATGCGCCAGTTCGTCGAGGACGCGCGAGCGATCACCCGTACGGAGCCGATTCGGGCGGTCGTATTTAAAGGAAAGTCGTCGATGTGCCACATCGATGTCGACTACCAGGAGTGTCAGACCTTACGGGACACGACCCGCGAACTCGTCGAGACCGAGGAGGAGGTCGCCGAGCTAGAGGCCCGCCAGCGCGAACTCCTCGCGGAGAGCCGCGAGGGCGACGCGGGGGCAGCGGAGGCTCGCGAGGCGATCATGGACGAGCTCGACGACGTGGAAGCCGAGATGGAGGAGTTCGAGGCGACCAACGTCTGTGAACACTACCACAACAACCTGACACGAAACACGGACGAGTTCTTTTCGTGGCTCTTCGAGGACGTCCGCACGCCCGAGGACGTGTACGAGTACGCCGACGAGCGCGAGCTCTGCGGCTACGAGCTGCTCAAGGAGGGGATGGAGGGTGTCGACTTGGTCGTCTGTAACTACCACCACCTGCTCGACCCGAACATCCGCGAGCAGTTCTTCCGGTGGATCGACCGTGACCCGTCGGAAATAATCACCGTGTTCGACGAGGCACACAACGTCGAGGACGCGGCCCGCAAGCACGCCTCGCGAGCGCTCACGGAGAACACGCTCGAATCCGCGCTCGAAGAGCTTTCCGAGAGCGACGACTCCCGTGCGGACGCGGCCGAGAACGTGATCCGAGCCTTCCGTGAGGCGCTCGTCGACACTTACGACGAGGCGCTCGGGTTCGGCGCACGCGAGGGGGTTGGAGAGAGCTGGGAGGATGTTTCGATCGCCAACGACGACCGGCGCGACGACCTCACGCTCGCGTTCCTCGATCGGTACGAGGGCCGCGGCATCGACACCGAAGCGGAGCTTGCCGTCCAACTCGGACAGGCACTCGACGAGGAGTATGAGCGACAGTACCGGGAGGGAGAGACCACGAGCCGGAAAGAGTCGGGAACGCTCCAAGCTGCCCGGTTCGTCTCGACGTGGATGGACGAGGGGGCGGCGATGGGCCAGTACCCCGTCGTCTCGGTGCGCCGCGACGGCGGCACGGACGAGGTGTACGGACGTGCGGAGCTGTACACCTGTATTCCCCGTTCGGTCACCTCGGCACTGTTCGACGAGGTGGCGGCCTCCGTACTGATGAGCGCGACGCTCCGCCCGTTCGACGTGACGGAGGACGTGCTCGGTCTGGAGGACGTCGCCACGCTCGCGTACGGGATGGCGTATCCCGAGGAGAACCGACGGACGTTCGCGGTCGACACCCCCCCGCTTTTCGCCTCTGAGCGCAACGACCCGGAGACACAGGCGGCGGTCGGGGGGCTCCTCCGCGACGCGATCCGATTCACTCCGGGCAACACGCTCGCCTTCTTCCCGTCATACAGCGAGGCCGAGCGGTACTACGAGCGACTCGGCGGGGGAACGGGAGTCGGCAGCTCCGAGCTCGGAGAGCTGTACCTCGACGGCTCCGGCGAGGACGAAGAGGAGCTTCGACGGGAGTTCACCACGAGCGAGAACGCCACGCTGTTCACCTCGCTGTGGGGAACCCTTGCCGAGGGAGTGAGCTTCGACGGCGACGACGCGAGAACGGTCGTCGTCGTGGGCGTGCCGTACCCGCATCTCTCCGACCGAACGGAAGCGGTTCAAGAGGCGTACGACAGAGCGTTTGCCGACCGCGACCGGACGAGGGATCCCGGATGGGCGTACGCGGTCGAGATCCCGACGATCCGGAAGACGAGACAGGCGATCGGCCGGGTCGTCCGCGGGCCCGACGAATACGGCGTCAGGATCCTCGCGGATCGCCGATACACGACGGCCGACATGGGGAAATACTCCGTCCGGAACGCGTTCCCACCGGAGGAACGTGAGGAGCTACTCGATATCGACCCGACGAAGCTCAAGTTCGCGATGTTGAACTTCTACGCCGATCACGACGCCTACGACGGCCCGCCGCCGGAGCCGTAAGTGGGGCGATCGTGACCGTGCCGATCACGAGGGCGCGGTCGAGAGGAGGAACACCGTCCCGCCGACCACGACGCCGAGGAGAACGGTGATGACGACGTGAACGACCGTCATCGTGGCTATCGCCCGCGGTGGCTCCTCGTCGTAGCTCCAGCGGAACATGGCCGCGTCAAGCGCGAGTGCGACCGGCACCGTCAGAGCGGCGGGAACGGAGAACGCTCCGCCGACGACGCCCACCACCGCGGGAAGCGGGCCGACGTACAGTGCGCGACGCGGGTCGACCGAACCGAGGACGTTGCGGGCGGCGAGGTGTGCGGTGACGGAGAGGAACAGCGCGAACAGGACGGTGGTCCCCAGCACCGCGGCGGGTGTCACCGTCTGTGCGGGCAGGACGAGCATGCCCGACGCTAGGCGGCGAAGAATAAAAGGGGCCACGAGATCGCCCGGTCATGGCCGATGGACGCGACCGCCGCGATAGACGCGACCGTCGTCGACGCGATCAGGCGAGCAGTCCGAGCCCGTCCAGCTCCTCCACGATGACGTCCACCGCCTCACGCGCGTCGTCCGGGTCGGTCCCGCCCGTGATCACCAGCTTTCCGCTGCCGAACAGCAGGGCGACGACGTCGGGGTCGTCGATCCGGTAGACGAGCCCGGGGAACTGTTCGGGTTCGTACTCGATGTGTTCCAAGCCGAGCCCGATCGCGATGGCGTTGAGGTTGAGGCTCTCGCCGAGATCCGCGGACGTGACGATGTTCTGGACGGTTATGTCGGGATCGTCGTCGATCGGGATCCGGAGCGCACGAAGTTCGTCGAAGACGATGTCGAGACTCCCGTGGACATCCTCGATGGAGTTCGCGCCGGTACAGACGATCTTCCCGGAGCGGAATATCAACGCTGCGGCCTTCGGATCCGTGGTCCGGTAGACGAGACCGGGGAACTGTTCGGGGTCGTAATCGGCACCTTCGAGGTCCATCGCAACGCTCTCGAGATCGAGCTCCTGTTCGATCCCGGTAGAGGCGACGACGTTCTCCATCGAGATCGTGTCCTTCGGATCGGCCATTACTACCAACACACGGCCGTCGGGGATTTAAAAGAGTTGGCGGGATCCGTCGGAGGGCTGGAAGCGAGGAGCAACGATGATGACTGTGACGGCAGCGACGGCGACAGCGATGGCAACGGCGACAGCGATGGCGACGGCGGCGACGACGGTGACGATGGCAACGGCGACGATGACGGCGGCGTTCCGATCCGCTATCCTCATGCGGCGGGCGTCCCGAGAACGGGCGTGTACTGGCTCGAACTCGCGGGAGAGACCGACGCGTTTGCCGCCTACGAGGCCGGAGCGGCCGCGGCCGGCGTCGAACTGATCGCTCCGGGGATCGCGAGCGCCGGAAGCATTAGGGGGGCGGATGACGGCGGTGTCGACCGACTCGCGTACACCCGGGCCGCCCACGAGGCGATCGCCCGAACCGACGACGACGTCGCGAGCGCGGTCGCCGCGCTGCGGGCGGCCCCGATCGACCGGACAGGGACCGTCGCGGTCCGGGCCCGAAACGTCCGGAACACAGCCGACGTCTCCACGAACGAGGCCGAGCGGGCCCTCGGCAGCGTCCTCGTCGACCGCGGGTTCTCCGTCGACCTCGACGATCCCGATCACGTCCTGCGCGCGCTGCTCGCGAAGGGGCGGCGGGCGGAGCACGACGCGGTCGACGGCGCGGACGGCGAGTCGACTGCGGTGTGTGCGTTAGGGTGGGTCGCGAGGGAGGCCGCACGAGATTTCGCCCCGAACCCCACCGATCGGCCCTTCTTCCAACCGGGAAGCATGGCTCCTGCGGACGCCCGTGCGTACGTCAACCTCGCCGGGGCGGCCCCCGGGCGAACCGTGCTGGATCCGATGTGTGGCACCGGCGGACTCCCCCTAGAGGCCGGACTGGTCGATGGTGACGTGATCGCCTGTGACGCACAGGCGAAGATGGTCCGTGGCACCCGCGAGAACCTTCGGGAGTACGTCTCCGCCTCCGGCCCGACCTGGCACGTCGCCCGCGGCGACGCCACCGACCTCCCGCTCGTCGACGAGGCGGTCGACGGCGTCGTCTTCGACGCGCCCTACGGTCGCCAGTCGAAGATCGCGCGACACGAACTGTCCGATCTCGTCGGCGGCGCGCTCGCGGAGGCCGCCCGCGTCGCGCCGCGTGCCGTGATGATCGCGGACCGCGACTGGCGACCGGCGGCGCGTGCGGCCGGGTGGACGGTCGATGCCGCCTTCGAGCGGCGGGTCCACCGCTCGCTCACGCGACACGTGTTAGTGTTGGAACGCGAACGGCCGGGTTTCGGCGCCGACCTCGGAACGTAGCGGGTCGGCGGAACCGAACCGATAGTGAAACCGGATCAGAATCGGATCGGGGTTTCGTGGCTTCGAACGGCCGTTTTCACTTCCGCTCGGTACGCGGGCAACCGTTAAGTGGACGGCACGAGGTGGTTTCCTCATGCCCGGGGACGGCGACGGCGACATGCTCTCGTGGGACGAGTCGGTGTTCCGCGACGAGTCGGTGTTCGAGATCGACTACGTCCCCGAGACGTTTCACCACCGCGAGAGCCAACTCGAGAGTCTGAAGTACGCGCTTCGCCCGGCTGTCCGGGGATCGCGGCCCCTGAACACGGTTGTCCGCGGACCGCCGGGCACGGGCAAGACCACCGCGGTACAGAAGCTGTTCTCGGAGCTACGTGCCCGCACCGAGGTACGAACCGTTCGCGTGAACTGTCAGGTCGACTCGACGCGGTACGCCGTTTTCTCCCGGTTGTTCGAGGGGATATTCGAGTACGAGCCGCCCTCCTCAGGGATATCGTTTAAAAAGCTGTTCGGCCAGATCACGGACCGACTCGTCGAGGAGGACGAGGTGCTCGTGGTCGCACTCGACGACGTGAACTACCTCTTTTATGAGAACGAAGCCTCCGACGCGCTCTACTCGTTGCTGCGCGCTCACGAGGCACACTCGGGCGCGAGAATCGGCGTGATCGTCGTCTCCTCGGACCTCTCGCTCGACGTCATCGACGACCTTGACACCCGGGTCCAGTCGGTGTTCCGTCCCGAGGAGGTGTACTTCCCGGTGTACGGCGCGACGGAGATATACGACATCCTCGGCGAGCGCGCGAAACGCGGCTTCCACGAGGGGGTGATCGGCGACGCGGAGCTGGATCGGGTCGCCGAGTTGACCGCCGAGAGCGGCGATCTTCGGGTCGGCATCGACCTGCTCCGTCGTGCGGGGCTCAACGCCGAGATGCGTGCCTCGCGAACAATCACCGCGGAGGACGTCGAGTCCGCCTACGACAAGTCCAAACACGTCCACCTCTCGCGGTCGCTCCGCGGGCTCTCGGAGTCCGAACGCGCCCTCGTTCGGGTGCTCGCGGCCAACGACGGCGAACGCGCGGGACCCGTCTACGAGGCGTTCCACGAGGAGACCGACCTCGGCTACACCCGCTACTCGGAGATCATCAATAAGCTGGACCAGCTCGGCGTCATCGACGCCGAGTACGCCGACGTCGACGGACGGGGGCGCTCGCGGGAACTGACGCTCGCGTACGACGCCGATGCGGTGCTCGACCGGTTGGAGTGACTGCCGGGCGGACTGCCGTGACGCCGACGCCTTTTCAATCCCCCCACTCGCACCCGAAGGCATGAAGACGAGCGGCGGCAGCGACGCGGCGAAGCGACGAGCCGGCGAGTCGGCGGGAGAGGCGGTCGACGACGGCGACGTGGTCGGACTCGGGACGGGATCGACCGCGGCCCACGCGATCCGGGCGCTCGGCGACCGGGTCGACGCCGGCCTCGACATCCGAGGCGTGGCGACGTCGTTCGCCAGCCGCGAACTCGCGCTCGATTCGGGGATCCCCCTCATCGACCTCGACGAGGCGGTCGGCCCCGACGCTCCGGGGATCGACGTCGCCATCGACGGAGCGGATCAGGTAGCGGCCGACGGCACCGTCGACGGTGCCGCTATTATAAAGGGCGGCGGCGCGGCACACGCCCGCGAAAAGCTCGTCGACGCGGCCGCCGACCGGTTCCTCGTCGTGATCGACCCGTCGAAGGAGGCCGACGTGCTCGATCGACCGGTGCCGATCGAGGTCCTTTCGAGCGGCCGGGGGGTCGTCGCCCGCGCGGTCCGGGCCGCGGAGGGGGATCCGACCCTTCGACGTGCCGAGCGGAAGGACGGCCCCGTCGTCACCGATAACGGAAATCTCGTGCTCGACTGCGAGTTCGGGACGATCACGGATCCGGCGTCGCTGGCGACGACGCTCTCTTCGACGCCGGGCGTCGTCGAGCACGGCTTGTTCGTCGGCCTCGCCGACGAGATCCACGTCGGAACGGATCGGGGAGTTCGAGGCGAACAGCTCTGAACGGAGGAGGAACCCGAGACGCGACGGGAATGCCCGCAACGGAGGCACCGACGACGGCGATAGCAGTCGCTCTCTGTGGGTCGAAATAAAACGGCAGGATTGAGCGCCTTACAGGTCGCGCGGCTGGACCGTCTTCCGGTCGTTAGCCTCGGCGCGGCGTGCGGCGTCTTCGAGCAGCTCGTCCACTTCGTCGTCCAGCGCGTCGTAGAAGTCCGAAGCGACGTTTTTGTCGTCCAGCGCTTCCTTGACTGCCGCCTTGACAATGAGGTCTGCCATGCGATCGATGCTATCCCGCGATAGTTAATAAGAGTTCCTGAATTCGCCCGCGAGGGACGCCGTGCTGGCCGTTCACGGGGGTCCGCGGCGGATTACGTATTTAAGTCTTTTGTCGAACAGGCGCAGGTAGGGGGATCTGGCGACTGGATCGGCGGCTTCGGCCGCCGAATCGACGGCTACGAACCCGTGGAGAACGGAAACTCGTCCATGCGAGAGGAGCGAACCGACGCGCGCGACACCCTTGAGTCGCTCGCGGCCGGCGAGATCGGCGTTTCGGAGGCGGAGTCCCGGCTGTCGGGGTACGTGACCACGGACGCGGGCCGCTTCGATTCGGACCGCGAACAGCGCCGAGGGATTCCCGAAGCGGTGCTCGCGGAGGGGAAACGACCCGCGGAGGCAGCCGCGCTGGCGACGACCGCGCTGGAGTCGACCGGGCGCGCGCTCGTGACTCGAACGAATCCCGACCACGCCGCTGCGGTCCGCGACGCGGTCGGCGAGATCGCCCCGGACGCGACCGTTGAGGTCGACGAAACCACCCGGACGGTCGTGGCCCACGCCGAGGGGTACGAGCGACCCGAGCTCGACGCCACGGTCGCGGTCGTCGCCGCCGGCACCGCCGACGCGCCGGTTGCCGGAGAGGCGGCGCTCGTGGCGCGCGAGGTCGGCGCAACGGTCGACCGGCTCGGGGACGTGGGCGTGGCCAACCTCGACCGGCTGCTCGATCAGGTGGAACGGATCCGCGAGGCCGACGTCGTCGTCGTCGCGGCCGGTCGTGAAGGGGCACTTCCCACGGTCGTCGCCGGGCTCGTCGCCGCGCCCGTGATCGCGCTCCCGGTGTCGACGGGGTACGGTGAGGGGGGCGAGGGAGCCGCCGCGCTGTCGGGGGCGCTCCAGTCGTGTACCGTCCTCACGACCGTGAACGTCGACGCCGGGTTCGTCGCCGGCGCACAGGCCGGGCTGATCGCCCGTGCCATCGACGGGGCGTGACACCGACATGACCGAGCATCACGTCTACGTGATCGAGTGTGCCGACGGAACGTTTTATACTGGATACACCACTGACGTCGACCGGCGAGTCGCCGAACACGACGCCGGCGAGGGAGCGAAGTACACCCGCGGACGGACGCCCGTAACGTTGCGACACGTCGAGTCGTTCGACTCGCGGTCGGCGGCGATGTCCCGTGAACACGCGATCAAGTCGCTTTCGCGTGCTGAAAAGGAGGAGTTGGTCGGCGAGGGGTCAGGGGAGGGGTGAACCGCGCGGGGGCTACTCGACCAGTCGCTCGATCTCGGTGACGAGGATGCCGCTCGCGCCGACGGCTTTTAGCTCAGAGATCGTCGCGAACACGTCCCGTTCCTCGACGACGGCGTGGACCGCGACCATCCCGTTTCCGTTCTCGTCGGCCTCGACGTTCATCACCGTCGGCCCGCCGAGTCCAGGAATCACGTCTTTCACCTCGTCGAGCCGCGCTTTCGGCGCGTTCATCATCAGATAGCGCCGGCCGTCGGCCGCGAGCACGGACTCGAAGGCGGTCACTACCTGCTCGACTTTCGGGTCGTCAACCACGTCAGGGCGCGCGAACAGCCGGACCGAGGAGGCGAGCACCTCGTCGATCACGGCCAACCGATTCACTTTCAGCGTCGTCCCCGTCGAGGTGATGTCGACGATGGCGTCGGCCATGTCGACGTGCGGAGTCAGCTCGGTCGCACCCGTCACGGTGACCACGTCGGCGTCGACACCCACGCGATCGAGGTAGTTGCGGGTGACGTTCGGGAACTCGGTGGCGACCGTTCTCCCCGCCAGGTCCTCGACGCGCTCGATGTCGCCGTCCTCGGGGGCAGCGAGCACGAGTGTACAGGAACCGTACCCCAGATCGAGCAGATCGACGAGGTCGTCGTCGGCCGCCTCGCTCGTCGACGAGACGACGCCGCCGGACTCCGCGGCCTGATCGAGGCCCGTGATGCCGAGGTCGGCCGCGCCGTCGCGGACATACTCTGGAATGTCGGCCGCGCGCGCGAAGAGAATCGAGACATCGGGGTCGACAGTGTCGGCGTACAGCTGGCGGTCGGCGGTTTCCTCGACGTGGAGTCCCGCCCGTTCCAGGAGCGAGAGCGTCGGATCGTGCAGGCGGCCCTTGTTGGGGACGGCGATGCGCATACGCGAGAAGTCGCGGGGAGACGGGGAAACGTTTTCGTCCGGAGCGCGAGGCGGGTGTCGACGCGAGATCGTTTATAAACAAACGCGGTGGCGCGTGCCTGTGAGCGCCCGGAGGGCGCGAACAGCACCGCGCGAGGGAGTCGGTCGCCGAGCGAAGCGACGGCGACCGACGAGGCTGGGGAGGTGTGAGGCTGCGGTGCTGTTCGGGGCGGGACTCAAAGGGGCAGTCGCGAGGGCGGCGCAGACGACGTAAGCACCACAGGGCGCAAGTGAAACGAGCGACCGAGGAGCGCAACGAGTGTGCGCCGCCCTCGCGGCTGGGGCTTTGGCGGTGTTCGCGGCCGGTCCGTGGGTGGCTGTTTGTGAGCGAGCGACCGGCGTTTTGGGGTGTCTGCCGTCGACCTACAATCGATTATTCATAGGCGAGCCGCCGGTCGTGTCGAACCTCCTTCTGACCACCCAGTACGCGACGGGGAGACAGCAGGCGAACGCGACCGGCCACGTGGTCAACTGCGAGACCGGATCGGGCGGCGAAACGAGGCTCCCGACCCCTAGCCCGCCGAGACCGGCGACAACGACGATAGCGGTGGCTCGCTCCCATCGGGACGGCAGGTACTCGCGGGACCGTCCGCGGCGCCACCACAGCAGGTAGTAGAACAGTACAATCCCCAAGAGCGGTGCGAAGACGCCCCAAACGGCCGGATAGTCGCTCCCGCGTGCGTGGGCGTCGAAGTTGACCCAGACGCCGGACGCGAGCCAGACAAACAGGCCGAGGGCGGCGCCGAACGCGACGGCGGGTGTAAGGAGGGACACGATCGGGTGTTCAGCCCGATCAGTAATCGGTCTTCCCCCGTCGGGAGAAAGCGGAACCGTCCGCGTGAGACCGATTTCGCCGCAGTGACCGACGTAGCCGCGCCGCTCAAGTGTCTCCGCCGCCAACGACGCGTATCGTGAGCGACGCCGACTCCCCCCTCTCGGAGGACCGCCCGACCGTCGACCGACCGCTCCGCGTCGACGCCCCGTTCGAGCCCGCGGGCGACC
>OBKM01000746.1_pt1 | contig 15210 bp, 20 predicted proteins | sample 1519691 | NCBI WGS metagenome assembly OBKM01 (sample SAMEA37050418, study PRJEB22526) | metagenome | biome: saline pan; feature: lake; material: water | place: Egypt | collected 2015 | depth 0.5 m | reverse complement strand
AGTCGAACCGCCCAGTCAGTCGAACCGTTCTCGACAGTCGAACCACCTCAGACGAACGGCGCGCGCTCAGAGGGCGCCTCGAAGCAGCGTCGCGAAGATGATCGCGTTGTACAGCCCGTGGGCGAGCGCCGGGACGAGGATGTTCCCCGTCCGCTCGTAGAGGACACCGAGCAGCGCCCCCAGAAGCACCGTTATCCCCATGTACGCCAGCTGCTCGGTGAGGGTGCCGTCGACGCCGACGTGGAGGAGACCGAACAGCACGCTCGCGATCAGAATCGCGGGGGCCGCGCCGAAGGACCGCCGAAGTCCGCCCTGAATGACCCCGCGGAACAGCAGCTCCTCGGCCGGGCCGACGACGAGAATCGAGACGGCGATCATCGCGAGGTAGTACGCCACCGGATCGCCGGCGGCCATCGTCGCCGGGTTCTGTCCGGTCTGGAGGCCGAACTCACGGAGCAGGAGCAAGAGCCCGATCTGGAGGCCGTAGAGAGCGACCGCGACGACCGGGATGAGTCCCGCGGTTCGGAGCGCCGGCTTCGAAACCGGGACGAGGTCCCACTGGTCGGTGATCGCTAGGTAGCCGATCACGGCGGGGAGAAAGCTCGCGAAGGTGGCGACGGTCCCGAGGATCTCCGCTCCGTTCGTCCCCTCGGCGACGACGCCGGCCCGGAGCGCGGCCGTCAATACCAGCTCACCGGCCACGCTCGCTACCACGAGGGTGAACAGCAGCGCAAAAACGGCGCTCGCGAAGTGAATCAGTCGATCGACCGGTACCGGGAGGTCGTCTGCCATCGCCGATAGTTCGGCGCGCGGCGTGTTAGGCGCTCCGGAACCGGACGGAAGCCAGTCGATGCGGTCCCGTCCTCACGAGCCGTCGATCCGGAGTTCCCGCTTGTCGGCCACGGCGTCGGCCTCCGGGAAGTCGCCGCCGCCGAGCAGCCCGCGAGCGGCCTTTTTTCCCCACTCGACCGCCGGCTGCGTGAACGTCGAGACGCTGGCGAGCTCGCCGTACAGCACGCAGGCCGCCTCCATGCTGTACAGCAGTTCGCCGAGCGATCGCTCGTCGACGCGGTCGACCTCGACGCGGAGGTTCGGCACGTCCGCGGCCGCGAGGCTCGCTTCGGTCGCCTCGAACTCCGCGTTGAGGAGCGCCGCGAGCGACGACCCGCCGAGGTACGAGAGGCCGTCGAGGTCGGTCTCCGGAATCGGGGTTCCGGAGCGCTCGGTCGGTCGGATCAGCGAGACGAGCTTGTCCGGCGGCCCCGCGCGGTAGAGCTGGAGCTGCGAGTGTTGGTCGGTCGCGCCGAGCGCCCGCGCCGGCGTCTGTCCGAGCCCGTCTTTCCCGAGACTCTCGGCCCACAGCTGTGCGAACCACTCCGCGAACGTCTCCAGCGACTCCGCGTACGGCATCACCGCGTTGGTGAGCGCGCCGCGCTCGGCGAGCGCGTACGTCGCCGCGCCGTACGCGTACGCCGGCGTCTCGAACAGCGAGCCGGAGAGGGCGTCCATGCCGTTCCGTCCGCCGGCGAGGACGGCGTCGATGTCGTGGCCCTGAAGCGCCGGGACCGCGAGTCCGACCGTCGAGAGGACGGAGAAACGCCCGGGAACCCCGTCCGGGACGTCGAGCGCCGGGAGGTCGTGCTCGTCGGCGAGCGTGCGCAGGTTCCCCTCCTCGCCGGTGGTGACGAGGGTCCGCTCCGTCCAGTCGACGCCGGCGTCCGTCATCGCCTCACGGACGACGAGGAAGTTCGCCAGCGTCTCCGCGGTCGTCCCCGACTTCGAGACGACGTTGACGACGGTGTCGTCGAGCGGGAGCTCCGCGAGCAGCGCGTCGACCGCGTCCGGATCGACGTTGTCGAGGAAGTAGGCGTCCACGTCGCTGTCGAGCGCGTCGGCGAGCGTCGCCGCCCCGAGCGCGCTCCCGCCAATACCGACCGTGAGCACCGCCGAGGGGCGGTCGAACCGGTCGGTCGCCGCCCGGATCGCGTCGGGATCGGTCGTCTCGGGGAGGGTCAACGCGGCGTAGCCGAACTCGTCGTCGGCCATCCCGGCGGCGATGCGCTCGTGGGCGGCCGCGACCCGCGAATCGAGCCGGTCGAGCGTCTCTCGCGTGAGTCCCGGGGTCGTCTCTAAACAGTTACCGAGGTCGACGTGCATACGACTCGTCCGGGCGACTGCCTCTTAAGAGTGGGTCTCGAGGCCGTAAACCACCGCACACAGTCCCGGTGCCGGCGCTACGGCGCTCTGGCGACGACGCCGAACGTCTCCGTTCGTTCGGCCGCGGAGACGACCTCGAACCCCGCGGTCTCCAGCGCGTCGACCGCGTCGCTCGCCGCGTAGCGCTCGTCGGTCGGCGGGCCGTGGTCGCCGTCGCCCGCGGCCGACCAGTCGAAGGTCACGAGCGGACCGCCGGCGTCGATGACGCGCGCGAGTTCGGCGACCGCGGCCGGGCTCGCGAACTCGTGATACGTCATCGTCGAGAACGCGCCGTCGAGCCGGCCGTCCGCGAAGGGGAGGTCCGCCACGTCGCTCGCGACGAGTTCGACATTTTCCGGGACGCCTTTCTCGCGATAGCGGTCGTGCATCTCCGGCTGAACGTCGACTCCGTACACCGTCTCAGCGTGCGGTGCGACGTCGTCGGTATAAAAGCCGGTGCCGCTGCCGAGGTCCGCGACGACGCTGGTGCCCGACGCCGCGAGCGGGCCGATCAGCTCCTCGGCGGAAACCCACCGATACCGGACGGCCGGATCCTCCAATCGGTCCGCCTCGTCGACGTCGAACGTGTGAAACCCCATGCGCAGTCTTGTGTCTGAACCACTATAACGGCCCCGGTCGCGGCCTCACCACTCCTCGTCGAGCGCCTCGACGAGCCGATCGATCTCGGCTGCCGTCGACACGGCGTGTACCGAGACGCGGACGGCGTCCGGATGCGGCAGCGAGCGAACGACGATGTCGTCTGCCGCGAGCCGTTCGACCGTCGCCTCGGGGTCGTCGACGTCGATCGCGACGAGGCCGGTCTCGTATCGCCTCGGGCTCAGGAGCCGGTCCGTCGGGACGCCGGCCTTGAGTCGGTCGGTGAGCGACTCGATCCGAGCGCCGATCGCGTCGATGCCGACCGCCTCGATCGCGTCGAGCGCCTCGGCCAGCCCGACGTGTGCGGCCGGCGTCGTCGTTCCGACCTCGAAGCGCTTCGCGCCGGGCTTGTACTCGATCTCACCGGCGTTCGGCGACTCCACGCTCCGGTAGCCGACCGTCCGCGGCGCCAACTCCGCGGCGGCGTCGCGGTCGACGTAGAGGAATCCGGCCCCCCACGGGCCGAGGACCCACTTGTGTCCCGCGGCCGCGACCGCGTCGGCCCCCCAGTCGTGGACGTCCATCGCGACCTGTCCCGGCGACTGTACGGCGTCGACGAGGGTGAACGCCCCCGCGTCGTCGGCGATCTCGACCAGCTCGGTGACCGGGAGCCGCGTCCCGTGTGTCCACGTGATCGCGCTGAAACAGACGAGCCGCGCGTCGGCGACGGCCTCCGCGTACGCTTCGCGGTCGATCCGACCGTCTTCGGTCTCCACGACGCGGACCTCGACGCCCTGGCGTTCGAGCCGCTTCCACGGGAGGACGCCGGCCGGGTGTTCCACGTCGGTACGGACGACCACGTCGCCCGGCTCCCAGTCGAGCGCGCCGGCGATCCGGTTGATCCCGTCCGTCGTGCTCTCGGTCAGCGCCACCTCCTCGGGCTCCGCGCCGATGAACGCCGCGATCCGCTCTCTGACGGTCTCGTACGTCTCGAACGCGCGCGTGTACGGATCGGTCGTCCCCGAGCCGTACTCGTGGTCGGCGATGGACGCGGACGCCGCGTCGACGACGTACTTCGGGCTCGGACCGTGTGCGCCGAAGTTGAAGTACGTGGACTCGTTGAGCGCCGGGATGTCCGCACGTAGCTCGCGCGCAGTCATGCCGTCAGCACGGAGCCCGGAGCGGGGCTCTCGGTCGGTGTCGGCCATTCAGGCGGTGTGCTCCGCGATCGCCTCGGTCAACCCCTGTTCGGTCTGTGCGCCGACCATGCGCTCTGCGAGCTCTCCGCCGGCGAACACCAGCAGCGTCGGGATGCCCTGAACGCCGTACTCGCCGGCGAGCGCCTGGTGAACGTCGACGTCGACTTTCACGACTGCGGCGTCCGTCTCCGCGGCGATCGATTCGATCGTCGGCTCCATCATCTGACACGGGCCACACCAGTCGGCGTAGAAGTCGACCAAGACGACGTCGTGGTCGGCCACGATCTCGTCGAAGTCGGCGGTGTCTGTCAGCTGGATCGGCTCCGAGGGAACGGCTTCGGTTGAACTCATTACCGTTCTCTACGCGGCCCATGCAGATAATAGTTTTGGACGGAAAATACAATACTACGCATACCGCTGGACGGGCGCGGTCACCGCTCGGGGTCATCGGTGTACCGGTCGGGGAGGTACGAGCGCAGCGACGACGGGATCAGCGGCACGATCCGGGCCGCGAGTTCCGCGAGGTATCGCCGGAGGACCGTGTAGACGACGGCGACGACCAGCGACGCGATCACGAGGAATCGGAGCGGCCCGTCGAGCAGATACAACAGCGGCAGCGACAGCCCGACCGCCAGCGCGAGGTCCTCGGAGGAGCCGTCGTATCGGATGCGACCCCGCGGGGAGATCCACTCCTCGCGGTAGTGGTCGTAGACGGCGCGGTCCGAGGTCCCCTCCCACGGACGGAGCTCTAACCCCCCGCCGTAGATGTCGCTCAGGCTGTGGACCGCGGCCCCGAGCAGGAACAGCGCCACCCCGACGGTCAGCGCGGACGGCGCGACCACCGCCGCGAGGACGCCGACGCCGGCGAGTACCGAGTAGTAAACGGGGTAGTGGAGCGTCCGCCGATGGCCGACGTACATGTCGAGGTCGGGGAACAACCCCCCGAGCGCGCCGGCGACGAACCCGACGGTCGCCAGATCCGGCGCCAGCCGCACCAGCGGTGCGGCGAGGAGCATTCCGGCGAGCACGTGAGTCGGGAGCATCATCGTGCCCGAACGAAAGCGACAGAAATACATGAACGTATCGGCCCGGAGCGACGGCCCGTCGAGCCGAAGCGGAGACCCGTCGAGTCGTGGCCGGTCGGTCGAGTCGTAGCCGGTCGATCGAGTCGTAGCCGGGACCATCAAGTCGTAACGAGGACCCGCCACCGGGCGGCGGGCTTATCTCCGCGGCCCCGCGTTATCTCCCATGCTCATGACCCCGGGACCGACCGCGGTCCCCGAACCCGTCCGCGAGGCGATGAGCCGCGAGCTGATCAACCCCGACGTCGACCCCGAGTTCCAGCGGATCTACGACCGCCTGACCGAGCGGCTGGCCGCAGTGTACGGGATCGACGACTCCGGGGACTCGCGCGACGTCGTCGTTCCCGGCGGCGAGGGAATCTTGGGGTTAGAGGCGGCAATCGCCTCGCTCGTCGAACCCGGAACCGAGGTCCTGTGTCTGTCGAACGGGCTCTACGGCGACGGATTCGCGGATTTCGTCGAGGCGTACGGGGGTGAGGCAACGCTCGTGGGCGCCGACTACGACGAACCGCTCCCGCTCGCCGCCCTCGAACGCGCGCTTTCCGAAGGCGACGCCGACTTCGACGTCGCGACGATGGTGCACTGCGAGACGCCGACGGGGACGCTCAACGAGATCACCCCCGCGCTCGATCTGCTGAACGAGGCCGGCGTGCTCACCGTCGTCGACGCCGTCTCCTCGCTCGGCGGCACGCCGGTCCCGACCGACCGGATCGACGTCTGTCTGGGCGCCTCACAGAAGTGTTTCAGCGCCCCGCCCGGGCTCTCCACCGCCGCGATAAGCGAACGCGGCTGGACCGCGATGGCCAACCGCGACCCGCACTCGCTGTACACGAACTTCCTCCCGTGGCGCGACACCACGGAGGGGTTCCCGTACACGCACCTCACCGCGAACGTCGTCGCGCTCGACGAGGCGCTCTCGCTGCTCCTCACCGAGGGGCTCGACGCGGCGTACGCGCGTCACGAGGCCGCCGCGGAGCGGTGTCGGGAGCGCGGAGCCGAACTCGGACTGGATCCGTACCCGGACGGCGACCGAAGCGCCCCGACGGTTACGGCGTTCCGGGTCCCCGGCCGTGCGGCCGACCTCCAGCGCTCGCTCCGCGAGAACCACGACGTGCTCGTCGCGACCGGTCTCGCCGACCTCGCAGACGACGTCTTGCGGATCGGTCACATGGGGCACGCGGCCCGACTCGACCGCGTCGACGAAACGATGGACGCGCTCGCGGCAGTGACGGAGTAGTCGTCTGTGACCCCGCTCCGGAACGCCCTTGAGGCTCCCGGCCGATCGATTCTGTCGTGAACCATCGCACTCTCGGGGGCGTCGGGCCCGTCAGCGAGGTCGGCTACGGCTCGTGGCAGATCGGCAGCGACTGGGGCGACGTGAGCGAGTCTGAAGCGGTCGCCGCGGTCGAGGCCGCCCGCGAGGCGGGTATCGACTTCTTCGACACCGCGGACGTGTACGGAGACGGGCGCTCAGAGCGCCTTCTGGGTGAGGTGCTCGCGGGCGATCTCAACCGAGGGGACGTGACGGTCGCGACGAAGGCCGGGCGTCGTCTCGATCCGCACACCGCCGACGGCTACACGGAAGCGAACCTCCGGCGGTTCGCCGATCGGTCTCGAAAGAACCTCGGCGTCGAGACGCTGGACCTCCTCCAGCTCCACTGTCCGCCGACGGACGTCTACTACCGCCCCGACGTGTTCGAGGCGCTCGACGCGCTCGCCGCCGAGGGGCGGATCGAGGCGTACGGCGTCAGCGTCGAGCGCGTCGAAGAGGGGCTCAAAGCGATCGAGTACCCCGGCGTGGAAACGGTGAAGAGGGGCTCAAAGCGATCGAGTACCCCAGCGTGGAGACGGTGCAACTGATATTCAACCCCTTCCGGCAGCGGCCCGCCGAGCTGTTCTTCGACGAGGCGGCCGCCCGCGACGTGGGCGTAATCTGTCGGGTTCCGCTCGCTTCGGGGCTCCTGACCGGTGCGCTCTCGCCGGACGACAGCTTCCCCGAGAACGACCACCGGAACTACAACCGCGACGGCGAGGCGTTCGACGTCGGCGAGACGTTCGCCGGCGTCCCCTACGAGACCGGGCTCGACGCCGCTGCGGCGCTCGCCGAGCGAACTGGTGCCGGCCGAACCGACGGCGCCCCGTCGCTGGCACAGCTCTCGCTGCGGTGGATCCTCGATCACGACGCCGTCTCGACCGTGATCCCGGGATCGACGACGCCGGAACACGTCCGATCGAACGCGGCCGCGAGCGACCTCGACCCGCTCGACGACGCGGACCGCGACGCGGCTCGCGACGTGTACGACGAGTACGTGCGGGAACACGTCCACCACCGCTGGTAGGCCGTCGCAGCGGTCGCGAACGGGTCGGATCAGCCGCCCCCGACCGCTCCGGTCGGACTCCCGGCCGGCCGATCCCGGTAGTCCAACTCCGGGGGCTCCCACTCGTCGTCCGGTTCGCTCCAGTCGAAGGCGGGTATCAGAATGTCGAACTCCGGGGACACGACGACGGTTTGGACGCGAACTCGTCCGACGGTCCCGTCGGACGGGGAGTACGGCTGTGGCTCGGCGAGTCGCACGCCGGGCGCGTCCGCGACCCCGAGCGCCTTCGGCGACAGGTACGTCACGTCGTTCTCGTCGACGAGGTAGATCCGCTCGCGCCCGTAATCGAGGACGACCACGCGGTCCGCAGCGTCGGCCCGCTCGACCGCCGCGTACAGCACTGATCGCGACCACGGACCGACAGCTATCAGATCGGCTTCTCGGGTGACGTGAAGGTTGTGACGCGATTCCGGCTCCGTGACCCGCGGGGGTTCTCGCGGTGGCATCGGCTCGACTCACTCGTCGTCGACGGACTCGACCGACTCGAGCCCGTCGACATCGATGACCGCTCCGTCACCCACGTCCAGTGCCCGACGGAGCGTCTCTAGGTGGTCATCGGCCTCCTCGCGGAGCGCTCGGGCTCGCTCCAGATCGACGGCACCGGCTTCGAGCGTCTCCGCGATCTCCTCTAACCGCTCGATCCGCGATCCGATGTCGACGTCCTGCGTGCTCATACCTGTCCGAACTGCCTCGCGCCCCTTGAATTCACAGGACGCCGACGAGCAACAGGAGCAGGAGTGCGCCCACGACGACGAGCAGCACCGCAACCGCAACGCGCAGTCGTCGTGCCGCGGTCGTCTCCGCCGCGATCGTCGCGTCCACTTCCATCTCCCGGTACGCCTCGTCGATCCGGCGGTCCAGCGTCTCGAGCTCCCGGGTGACCCGCGATCGGTACGCCCGATCGATCCGGCGTTCGAGCCCTCGAACGCGGCCACGCGCCGCCCGCGCGGTGATCGCGTCCTGCTCGGCGTCGCGTTCGACGGCTCCCACGGCGTCGTCGATCCGCCGTTCCAACCGGTCAAGCCGAGCGTCGACCAGCCCGTCGTACGCGGTGCCGATTCGCCGCCCGAGGTCGCTCGCCCGCTGACGGACCGCGGCCCGCGTCACCGTCGCCTGTTCGATCGCCGTCGCCGCGGCATCGATTCGACGGTCGATCTCGGCGAGCCGCGTCGTGACCAGGTCGCCGTACGCGGTTTCGATCCGCCGTTCACACGCGCGAATCCGCTGGCGAACCCGATCGATCCGCGGTGCCACGACGACGCCTGCGTCCGTCGGGGTCATCGCTCGCCGGTCCGCGACGAGCTCCGCGAGCGTCTCGTCGTCTTCGTGGCCCACGGCGACGACGGTCGGCGTCAGACAGTCCGCGATGGCTCGGATGACGGGTTCCTCGTTGAACGCCCACAGGTCGACGTCTGCGCCGCCGCCGCGCGTGACGACGATACAGTCGACGTTCGGGTTGCGGTCGAGTCGTCCGACCCCGCTGACGATCGATTGCACCGCCTCGTCTCCTTGCACGGTCGCTCCGGCGACGGCGATCGTGATCCGCGGATCACGGCCGTGGATCGCCTCGCGAACGTCTTCACGCGCCGAGCCGGACGGCGAGGTCACGACGCCGACGGTGGTCGGATACGCCGGGAGCGGCTCCTTCCGGTCATCGCTGAACAGCCCCTCGGCTTCGAGCGCGGCCCGGAGCTCCGCGAGGTTCTGTGAGCGGTCGGACTCGCCGACCGGCCAGAACTCCTGGACGGTCAACTGGGTTCGACCGTCGTCGACGTAGAAGCCGACGGACGCGCGAAGCACCGTCTCGACGCCCTCGGCGAGGTCGTGTGCGGACGCGTCGCGCTGATACGACCAGACCAGACACGAGATCGTCGCCTCGCCGTCGAGGTCACGGAGATCGAAGAACGTCCCGAAATCGTACGCGTTGACGTCGGACACCTCTCCGACGACGTACGTGGGAAACCGATCGCCGGCGTCGGCGAGCACGGACTCGATCTCGTCGTTCAGCTCGGTGACGGACCACGCCGCGTCGACGGGGGGATCGCCTCCGGTCGCGCCGCCAGCATCTGCCATACGCCACCCATAGGCGGGTGGGGATTTGACGCTGGCGCGTGGTCGGCGCATCGGCTTCGTCCCCGCCGAAAGACGGCCCGCGTCGGAACCGAATCTGCGCCGCCCGCGTCGGAACCGAATCTGCGCCGACCGCGTCCGGACGCGGACCGTCGTCGGACGAAGGGCTCGGAGCGGCTCTCCCGACGCTGGCTCGATAACATGACAACGAGTAACATATAAGTCGGATCATCACGTTGATCCGCTTGAAATGGGCGTTGTCGACGATGCTCGCGACAGCCTTCGGACGAGCGACGACCCGGACAAGTACGTCATTTCGGACACCCACCACGACGATGGGAAACACATCGGTGTGATCGATTCGGAACACGTCCGTGAAGTGCTGCAAGAGTATCCAGAGGCGTGTCGCGTCTTCGAGATGGTAACCGGTGCCGGCCACGAACACGTCGTCGGGGAGCGGAGGTACACGCAGGCTGAGCACGCGGGTCGCGTCGAAACGGAGCCGGAACAGCTCGTCAGAGACCTGACCGGCGACGATCACCGGTGTCGGGTCCGGCTCGACACGACCGGTCCACAGCTCGTGACGATCAGCCGCGACGCCGTTCGGGCCCAGATCGAAGTCGACGACTCGGTCGTCTGCTGGGTGCCGCCGACGGGCGACGCGCAGTCCGGTTGATCGACGCTCGGCCCGGTTGATCGACCCGAATGCTCAACTTTGTTCCCGTGAACGTGTCCGTATGAGACGATCCCTTCTGGTGGTCGGCGTCGCCGTCCTCGTCGTCCTGACCGGGTGCGCCGGGGTTCCCGGCGGTGAGGTGGGCGTCGAATCCGACGCGACGGACGGCGACGGAACCGCCGACACCTCTGACCCGCCGCCGGAGGTCGACGGCGAACTCGAACTGCACCACATCGACGTCGGGCAGGCGGACGCCACGCTGATCGTCACCCCCGCCGACGAGACCATCCTGATCGACACCGGCGATTGGCGACAGGGCGGTGCGGGCGTGATCGAGTACCTCGAGGCGCACGACATCGACCGGATCGACCATCTCGTCGCGACACACGCCCACGCGGATCACATCGGCGGCCACGACGCGGTGATCGAGTGGGCGGAAACCGACGGCGACGGCATCGGAACCGCGTACGACTCCGGCGTCGCACACACCAGCCAGACGTACGACCGGTACCTCGACGCCGTCGAGGAGTACGACGTCGAACTCCTGATCGTCGAGGCGGGCGACGAGCTCCCCATCGACGGGAACGTCACCGGACTCGTCGTGAACCCGCCCGCGGGCGACTCGGGGTCAGACCTCCATCACAACAGCGTCTCTCTCGTCTTCGAGTTCGGTGAGTTCCGATACGTGACGACCGGCGACGCGGAGACGGACGCCGAAGAGCGCATGGTCGAGGCGTGGCGCAGCGATCTGGACGCCGACGCGTACCAGGCCGGCCACCACGGGTCGAGCACCTCGTCGACCGACCCGTTCCTCGACGCGGTCGATCCGGAGATCGCCGTCGTCTCCAGCGCGTACGACTCCCAGTACGGACACCCACACGACGAGGTGCTGACCGCGTTCGCCGAACGCGACATCGAGACCTACTGGACCGGCGTGCACGGCGACGTCGTTCTCAGGACCGACGGCAACGGGGGCGTCGACGTCGCGACGAGCGACGCCTTCTCGACTGACGCGACCGACCTGTTGGACGAGAAGCCGGATGACGACGCCGAATCGCTCGTCTCACCCGCTCCCGACACACTGACCGTCCACACGGGTGTCACGGCATGAACGGGACCTTCACCGCGACGATCGACCGGATCGTCGACGGACGGACGGCGGTCGTCCTGATCGAAGATGACGGCGACATCGCCGAACAGCTCGACGTCCCGGTCGAACAGCTCCCCGAATCCGCACAGAAAGAGGGAGGCGTCGTCACGGTCGAACTGACGGACGGCGAACTCGACTCGATCCGGTACGAGCCGGCCGAGACACGCCGCCGCCGAGAGGCCGCTCAAGACCGACTCGACCGGCTCTCGAAACGGCTCGAAGACAGAGAGTGAGCCGTGTCAGCGGCGAGTGGGTAGGGTAGCTCACACCGCTTCGAGTAAATCGGAAATCGACTCGACGACTTCATTCGGTCGATAAGCGTACTCTGTAATGTTCTCACGGTCGGTCGATCCGGTAAGGACGAGGTACGTGGTCAGGCCGGCTTCCATGCCTGCCACAACATCCGTGTCCATTCGGTCGCCGATCATTGCTGTCGATTCGGAGTGTGCGTCAATCCGGTTGAGAGCGCTTCGGATCATCATGGGATTTGGCTTGCCGACGGAGTACGGTTCCTTTCCGGTAGCTTCGGTGATCAGAGCAGCCACGGACCCAGTCGCTGGAAGCGGCCCGTCAGGTGAGGGAGCTGTCGCATCCGGGTTCGTCGCAATGAACCGTGCGCCCGCATCAATCAGTTGAACAGCCTTCATGATGTTTTGGAACGAATACGTGCGACTCTCCCCCAGAACCACAAAGTCCGGATCAGCATCGGTAAGCGTATATCCCACATCGTGAACTGCCGTTTTCAACCCTCCCTCGCCGATGACGTACGCCGAGGCTTCCGGCATTTGGTTCGAAAGAAATTGTGCTGTAGCTGCGGCTGACGTCCAGATTCGGTCCTCCGAGATATCAAGGCCGGCTTGCGAGAGTCGGGCCGCCAAATCACGCCGTGTGTAGATCGAATTGTTGGTGAGCACAAGGAACTGACGCCCCCGGCTTTTGAGCCGTTCGATGAACTCCGCTGCCCCCGGAAGAGGGGTGGTCTCCTGCATCAATACGCCGTCCATATCGAGCAACCACGTATTCGGTCGGTCCTGTTTGTCAGTCATACGCTGTTACCGCTCTGTTAGTATCTCTGGAATATAACCGTAGGTAGTAAACGTCTTCACCGCGGTTCTCACCGTCCTGTTCGCTTTCGCCGTCGTCGTCGTTGTTGGGAGGCGCCTCCACGCTGAGGGAGCCAATATTGCTGGGGAACCCGGAACGGTGAGGTCAGTTTGAAACCGGTGCTGTAGGCCGCGTTCTCAGTTGGAGCAGTAGACGGGAGCCCCTCGGAGAGTGGCTGACCCCGAGTTGGTTGAAGCCGACGAGCAGACCGCCCTCCGAAGAGGGACAACTGCTCGCGTGCTCTGTTCCGAACTGGAGTGAGCGGGCGGTGATAGCGTCTGAGGAACCGACCAGTACAGGATGTACACCCCTGTCTTGCCCTCCTTCGTGCAGGTCAGCTTGCCACGAGGCCACACAGCGCGCCGCATTCCGAGGGTTCGGTCAGGCTTGCTGATTCGGGAAGACCATCACCGGGACAGCTGCCTCGCGTATAAGTTTACCTCCAGGGTCGCCGGCGATTGTCCGCTCCCATGTGTCTATATCACGAGGTGTGAAGGCGACGAGTGTCGCCTCCGTCATATCGATCGCGTCGGTGAGTGCCTCCGAAACCTCGCGCGCTTCGAGCGTTGCCCACTCAAACTGAAGATCATCACGGTAGAGAATGTCGACGAATTTCTCGTAAGTCGCTCCAGTGAACTGATCTCTGCCGGTTTTAATTGTCGTCTCAGCGGCTGTCCCCTCGGTGATGTGTGTCACAATAAGGGTTGTATCCACGTCCAAATGCGGCCGAAGCGCACGTGCCGTCGCTTCAGCGTCGTCGGGACTCGCAATCGGAACTAGAATACGCTCGAATAAGTCGTCGTTCATGTATGTTTACCATGGCTGACGTTAAAAAAAGCGTATGGGTTGCTGACTCGCAGGCCTGACTCGAGTGACACCTCCCAACTGCTGGGTAAGCCATCGACCCACGGGAGAACAAGTTGAGCGTCTTCGGCTCTGTCACCCCCGCCAGCAGCGGAGTGACCGATACAGAAGATCCGAGTCGCAGGTCACCCCCCACGATACGGCGCGAATGCATTTGAGCGCGACTCCCGGCCGATACCGCCCACCATTGCAGGTGAGTGATTTACGCGTTGAAACCGTAGGATACGGTATGACGACAATCGACGCAGACAAAATGATGATCATCGCGGGGGTGCTGCTCAGCGCCCTCGCGTTCGTAGACATTTACTCAACGTGGAAAGAGACGCGACGAACTGAGCGAAGCGAAGATGATCCCGATACGGCGGCAGGGACTGGAGAACAGAACCGGGATCCACCTGTCCCGGATGGGTAAACCGACTGGGGCAAACGTCTTTACACCTATAGAACCAATCACATGTATGGTTGACACAGATGACACGGCGGTTGACGTTGCAACGGATATCGACGCCGATGGACTAGGTACCGCGGTGATTGCGTCGATCGGCTCCGTTGCGCTCGCTCTGTACTTCTACTACGTCCGCGGGGACAAGCAGCGTGGGCAGTTCGTTGGACTTTGGCCGACAACGATCCTCGCCGTCGCATCCTATTTCAAACTCGAAGAGATCCGTCAGAAGCTAGACGAGTTGGACGCGTAAACTGTCACCGCGGTCGGCATCTAAACGTACAAGACTGGGAGTCGTTTGAGAACGTGGGACTCGTTCGGTTCCTACTGGTGGCTACCGTGTTTCGTAGCTGCTACAAGCGATGTACAGGGAATTCGATAGTGACCACCCGGTAGTCGGTCAGCCCGGTGAATGCTGGGGTAATTACGTGGACTTGGGCTGGTCTTCAGACACCTCTACGCGCTGATTGCTGTGACCAGCGTTCGAGCTTGTTGACAGGAACACCGGTCGTGAAGGTCGCCGAATAGGGTAGTACGACTTTTGAGAATCTGATAAGTATAAATCTTGACACTTTCACGGCTCAGGTGCTCTAAACCCGCAACTGTGGTCGTGAAAAACGCAGTCAATAACCGTTGGCTATCAGGTATGAACTGTTCACGAATCACGAGAGCGCTCTACGGGATCGGTAGGCGCTGAGTACTTTGCTCTCCGACTCTTCCCTGAGAGCACTGTGACGGGAGTGCTATCGGACGTCGGTCGACAAAAGATCGATTCGGGTGACGACAAGGCGTTCTATGATTCGCCTCGGTTCGTTACTCACGCAGACGATGCGTTCACATCTCGGCTGACGAAGCTGTACGAGTCGGAAATAACATCCGGAGATCATGTTTTCGATGCGATGAGTAGCTGGGTATCATTTTTGCCGGTTGTCCCGCTGGGATTCGTTGTTGGTCACGGACTCAACGAAACTGAACTCGCAGCAAACGACCGTCTAGACGAGTATTTCCTGCAAGATTTCAACAGCGATCGAACGCTCCCGCTTGACGAGAACTCATTTGATGTCGTGAGCTGTGCACTATCGGTGCAGTATCTCCAGTATCCCGCTGAGGTATTCAGTGAGTTCGGGCGGGTGTTAAAGCCCGGAGGCACCGCCATCGTGACTTTCACTAACCGGATGTTTTCGACAAAGGCTATCCAAGCGTGGCGAACCCGATCGATGGACGAACGAGCGACGCTCGTCAAAGAGTACTTTATCGCCGGCGGATTCGGAGGCACGGAACGCGTCGTTGACCGGCCCGGAACCGACCCGTTCTATGCCGTCATTGGTCGGCAGCCACCCGGTTGAGCGAACGGTCGGTGGGTCGGTGATCTCTCCACGAGACTCGCTTCCGCTTGAATTGCGTCAGTGATCCACGATATTCAGGTCGGCAGACGGGCCGCTTGTTTACAGT
>OBKM01000745.1_pt1 | contig 15211 bp, 10 predicted proteins | sample 1519691 | NCBI WGS metagenome assembly OBKM01 (sample SAMEA37050418, study PRJEB22526) | metagenome | biome: saline pan; feature: lake; material: water | place: Egypt | collected 2015 | depth 0.5 m | reverse complement strand
CGGCTCGCGAACGTCGTCGTCGACGACGACGGCGTCGGATCGACGTGTATCGACTATCTCAAGCGCCGGAACGCGGGCCGCGCGACGTTCCTCCCGATCACGAAGATGGACGACCGGGGGTTGCCGCGAGCACCGTCGATGCCCGGCGTCGTCGACTTTGCCCGGAATCTCGTCGAGTACGACGCCGAGTACGAGCCGATCTTCTCGTACGTGCTCGGCTCGACGCTCGTCGTCGAGGAGATGGCGACCGCCCGCGAGCTGATGGGCGAGTACCGGATGGTGACGCTCGACGGCGACCTCGTCGAGAAGTCGGGCGCGATGACCGGCGGCTCCGGCGGCGGCTCCCGGTACTCGTTCACGAAGTCCGGCGGCGGGAAGCTCGAACGCCTCGCGACCGAGATATCCGATCTGGAGGACGACCGGCAGGCGCTGGAGTCCGAGATCGCGGAGCTGGAGTCGAAGATCGACGACGCCCGCGAGCGAAAGGCGGACGCCGCAGACCGCGTCCGGTCGCTGGAGTCGGACATCGAGCGTGCGGAGGCGGAGCTCGAGGCCACGGAGGAGCGCATCGAGGAGCTGAACGACGAGCTCGCCGACCTGCGAGCGGAACGCGACAGCGTCGACGCGGAGATGGCCGAGCTGGACGAGACGATCGAGGAGCTTGACGCCGAGATCGCCGAGACGGAGGCGGCGATCGACGAGATCGAGGCGGAGCTCGCGGACTCGAAGATCCCGGAGCTCTCCGAGCGGGCCGACGAGATCCGCGCGGAGATCGCCGACCTGGAGGACCGGATGGACTCGCTGGACGGTCGGCGTAACGAGCTCGAGCTGGAGAAGGGGTACGCGGAGGACGCCCTCGAGGCTCTCCACGACACGGTCGAGGAGGCCCAGAACCGGAAGGCGGACGCCGAGGCGTCGATCACCGAGTACGAGGCGTCGATCGAGCGGAAGGAGAAGCAGCTCGAGGACAAACGGGAGTCGATCGCGGAGCTCGAAGCGGAGCTGACGGAGCTGAAATCCGACCGCGAGGAGCTCCGCGAGACGATCCGTGAGGCGACACGCGAACGCGACGAGCAGCGGACGCGCGTCTCGGAGGCGGAGTCGGAGCTCGAGGAGCTTCGCGACCGACGTGACAGGCTGGAGTGGGAGATCGACGAGCTGGAGTCGCAGGTCGACGCGTACGACCCGGAGGCGATCCCCGATCTCGACGCCGTCGAGGAGCGTATCGATGAGCTGGAGGCGGCGATGGAGGCGCTAGAGCCAGTCAACATGCTCGCGATAGAGGAGTACGACGAGGTGCAGGCGGAGCTCGACCAGCTGCAGGACCGACGCGACGTGCTCGTCGAGGAGCGGGACGCGATCCAGGAGCGTATCGAGAGCTACGAGGCCGAAAAGAAGGCGACGTTCATGGAGACGTTCGAGTCGATCAACGACCACTTCCGGGATATCTTCTCGCGGCTCTCCGCGGGCACCGGCGAGCTCCTCTTGGAGAACCCCGAGGACCCGTTCGAGGAGGGGCTCACGATGAAAGCACAGCCGGCCGACAAACCCGTCCAGCGGCTCGACGCGATGAGCGGCGGCGAGAAGTCGCTCACGGCGCTATCGTTCATCTTTGCGATTCAGCGGCACAATCCGGCTCCGTTCTACGCGCTCGACGAGATCGACGCGTTCCTCGACGCGGTGAACGCCGAGCGAGTCGGCGAGATGATAGAGGAGCTGGCCGACGAGGCGCAGTTCGTCGTCGTCGGGCACCGCTCCGCGCTGTTGGAGCGGTCGGACCGCGCCATCGGCGTGACGATGCAGGGTGACAACGTCTCCGCCGTAACCGGGATGCAGTTCGGCGACGGGACCGACGACGGCGACGAGGAGGTGACCGCCGATGACTGACCGCTCGGACTCCGACGCCGACGACGTCCCAGCACTCGATCTGACGAGCGAGCGCGAGGGGAGTCTCCCCTTCGGTGGCGATATCGATGGCGACGGCGACGACGACGCCCACTCTCGGCCGAACGAACGGGCCCGGTCCGCGTCGAACGGCGACCATCCCGGTCCGGCGTCGAACGGCGACCATCCCGATCCGGCGTCGAACGGCGACCATCCCGATCCGGCGTCGAACGGTGACCAGCCCGACCGGACAGCAAACGGCGATCGGTCCGACCCGGTCGCCATCGAACCGTCCGGGGAGACGGACGACGGCGAGGTCGAGCCGGTCGAACTGCTCGTCCAGCTCGCGGAGAACGGCGAGATCGAGCCGTGGGATATCGACATCGTCCACGTGACCGACGCCTTCCTCGAGAAGCTCGACGAGACCGACCTCCGGACGACGGGTCGCGCGCTGTTTTACGCCAGCGTGCTGCTGCGGATGAAAAGCGATGAGATGCTCGCTGACGACGACGAGGAGGCGGAGCCGGAGGCCGAGCCGTGGGAGCTTGCGATGGAGGGCGGCGCGGCCGACCCCGAGGATCCCGAGTTCGACCCGATCGACCGGCTGGAGGCGGAGATGGACCGGCGGCTCGAACGGAAGAGCACGCGCGGGTCGCCGGAGACGCTCGACGAGCTCGTCCGGGAGCTGCGCGAGGCGGAGCGCGACTCGTGGTGGAAACGCTCCCGCGAGTACGACACCACCGACTCACCGTCCGGGTACGCCCGCGGGACGCAGACGCTCGACTACCACACCGGCGACGAGTTCCGCCGCGAGGGGGAGCCGACCGCCGACGACGCGACCGACCGGACCCACGACGAGGACATCGAGGAGGTGATCACGAGGATCGACGCCGCACTCCGAACCCACTTCGAGCAGGGCCGCACGGAGGTGTTGTTCGCGGAGATCGAGACCGCCGGCGGTCGACCGTTCATGACGTTCCTCGCGCTTCTGTTTATGGCTCACCGCGGACTGGTCACGCTCCAGCAGGACGAGCTGTTCGGCGACCTGTGGATCCGCGATCCGTCCGCGCCGACCGCCGACGCCGAGGCGATCGCGGACTGACCCGTTCGGTGTGGTCGATGCATTCTCGCAGCTCGTCAACGACCATCATCCGATACGCTTCGTGAGCGCCGCAAACTCAGCTCAGAAGCCGGAACTGCCGGTGGGCAGTTCCGTCACGACGGCGTTATCAGAATGTATATTCGGAGGCGGGGGTTTAGGTTCGGATCCCTGCTCCGTGTAGTCAGGGAAGCGTTCATCATGGCACACGACTCCGGATCGGGCGGTCGCGTCGATCGCGTTCGTGACACGCTGCAGGTGGCTCCGGTCGTCGTCCTCGCTGGCGCGTTAGTCGGCATTGCTCAGCTGCCGGAGTCGGCACGGCGTGGGCTGTCGTTCGAGTACGGAGATCCGACGATTCTCACCGCGTACACGGCACCGTTCGTCCATTTCTCCCCGTCACATCTGCTGGGGAACGTCGCGGTGCTGCTGCTCGCGGGATTCGCGCTCTCGCATCTCTCCCGGCGAGCGCGGTCGCCGTGGCTGTTTCTCGGTGCGCTCACGGTGGTGATCTCGACGCTGCCGGCCGCCGTGACCCTGCTGAATCTCGCGGTGCCGCGTCCCGGCGTCACGTACGGCTTCTCTGGCGTGAACATGGCGCTCGTCGGTTTTCTCCCGATCGCGGTGGTGCGGTACGCCGAGTGGCGACTCGGTCGACGGATCGACGCGGCGCTGCTCATCGCGTGGTTCGCCGCATCGACCGGCTACGTCGCCGCGGTCGCGGTGCCGCCCTCGCCGATCACTGCCGCCGTGATCGGGATGTCGCTGGCGGTCGTCGTCGCCGTCGTGGCGCGAGCGCTCGCGCTCGGCGTTCCCGGGTCGGTTCCGTTCTCGCGGCTGGCGTCGGATCCGTCCGTCGTCGCGGGCGTCGGCGTCTGGCTCGGGCTGCTGGTGGTCGGATTTCCGCGGGTGAGCGTCGTCGACGGCACCGTGACGAACGTGTACGTGCATTTCCTCGGCTACGCGCTGGGGTTTACCACGGCGTATCTCGCACACGAACTGGAGTTCGTTGGTGCCCGACGCGAATGGCGGTGACGACCGGACCGCTCCGTCCGCCGTCTGCGTATGGTCATCGGCTCGTATCGGCTGCTGTCTTGACGACGCTTTCTCCGTGATCTGACCGTCGAGACGCTCGTACCGCCGCCGATCGCAGTTCCGACGAATCCGCCGGAGAGTGGTCAGGTGCGGAACACGCGTCGGAATGGAGACCATCGCGTCGTCACGCTCCGGCGGCCACTCTGCGGTCTCCGTCACTTGGCCGTCTCGGCTATCAGTCGCCACTCCGTCGTCCCCTCGCGGCTCCGCGCGCGGAACTCGTTGCCGTCCTCGCAGATCCGCGTCTCGACGAGCACTTCGAACGGCTCCTTGAGCGTGTTGTGCTCTCGGTCGTCGTGCGTCTCCGACTCGACGACCGCCGCAACCGAATACCCCTCTCCGACCGCCTGCTGGGCCAGCAGCCGCGTGAACCGATACACCTCCTCCAGCGAGGCGTACATCACGAGCGGCGAGACGGAGCTGATCCCGACCGCCAGGTCGCCACTCCTCCGCTCGAGCACGTCCGTGTACGTCGTTCCGATGTCGGTCAGATTCCCCGGGCCCGCGGCGTACTTGGTCCGCGGCGTCTCCGTCGGCTCCTCCTCGTGAGTCGCCGACACGCAGTCGATCACGACGACACTGTCGCCGTTGTACCCCGTCGCACGCTCGTGGTCGTGCCGCACGCGCTCCGCGCCCTGCCGCGTCGAGGCCACGACCGGCTCGTCGGCCCACGTCCGCAACAGCCGGTGAAACAGCGTTCGCTTCCCACTCAACAACGGTCCGCTGATCAGCACTTTGTCGGAGTCGTGGACCGGCTCGGGAAACATCCAGTTTAACCGATACTACTACTGCCGAATAAATGTTATTGAGGAAGAACTTCGAGGGGGGTAACTGGTCGGTCGGTTCACGTCGCCGAGGTACGCGCTTCGAGAAGGTCGGCTCGCGCCACTGGAACTCGCTACTCGAACTCTTCGGGTGAGGTTGGTGGCTCCGGTTCGGTTCGGAGCGTCGCCTTCGCGAACGGGTTCCAGCCGCTCGCCGGGTCGACGTCCTCGAACGTCGTCTCACACTCGGGACAGTGCGGCTCGTCCAGCATCGAGACGTCGACCGTACCGTCACACGCTCCGCAGACGGCGCGATCGATTCCCGACCGCTGGGCGGTCCGTCGGAGCGCCTCCAGCCGCTCACGTTCGGTTTCCTCCTCCCGGATCGTCTTCAGCTCCGTCTCCACGGTCGCGAGACGGTCGTCGAGATCGTCGGTGACGTCGAGGAGGTGCTCGAACAGCCTCTCGATCTCGTCGAACTCCTCGTCGATCCACGACTCGAACTCCCGCTGGGTGGCCGCCAGCGATTCGACGTCCTCGCGGAGCTCCGCGGCCAGGCGGTCGACGGCCTCGGCGTTCGCCGTCTCCGTATCCCTGCTGCTCGACTCCAGCTCTTCCACCCGACTGTGGAGCCGCGTCAGATCGTCCGAGATGCGGTCGGTGAACTGCTCTTGACGCGACCGCTGATTCTCGACGTCCAACGAGAGGTCGGACAGCTGCCGGCGGATCTCACTCACCGCCTGCACCATCTCGAGTTGGGTGTGCAGCGACTCCCGGAGCGCACGAACCTCTTCGGCGATCTCCTCGCTCCCCTCACCGGTCGCCGATCTCTCGCTGGGCGAGGTATCGGTCTCCTCCCCGCTTGGCTCCCCGGCGTCCCCGTCATCCGATCCCGGGGTCGTGGTGTCGTCTTCCACGGTCGACGACGGGTCTGTCGGTTCGGGTTGGTCGGCACCGAGGAATGAATCGGTCGGATCGGTATCCCCGTCGTCAGTTCCGGCGTCCAGCGGTGAGCCCATACCCGTCTGCTCAGTGACGGTTTCGTCCCCCATCTCCGTCCCGAACGGCTCCGTCTCACCGGTGACGCCGTTCATCTCGTCGAGCACCCAGAACGCCGACACCAGCTGGTTCAACAGCTCCTGCTCGTCGACACCCCGCGTCGATGCGGTGTGTTCGACCCACTCTTGAAAGGCCTCGGAACCGACTGGCGAACCGTTGCCTGGTCCCGGAGACTCAGACATATCATCCGAAGTTGGTCCGCCAGGCTTTTAACAGTTCTGCACATGTGCCTCGCTTCCGACGCGAGCGTGCAGACGTCGAATCCACCGGATCCTGCTGTTTTCCCCCGCGTTGTCGTGCTGCCCACGAACGTGGCCGTCTCCGGTAATTTTAACCGTCTCCTTTTCTGATGTCTCGTTATTGTCTGGTTCGTACAATGAATCACCGAGATCGTCTCCGGGTGTTCGTCCGATGATTCGCGGATCCAACACCCACGATCCGGCGTCTCGGACGCAGTCTGGGATCGTCGCCGCCACCGCGTCTGCCGCCCCCACAACACCTGAGCCATGACGGAGGATGCCGGTGAGAACGGCGACGACGGTGACGACTCCTCGAGCGGCCGCAGTCCTCGATTCAAGAAGTTGTCGGAGCGCGTCCGCGGCTCCCGGTCGGAGTCGACCGAAGAGCCGCTAAGCGGACCGACCGAGGAGGAACGATCCGAGGACGAGACGGTCGGGGCGGACGGCTCCCTTGACGAGCCGGAATCGACGACGGAATCCGAGCCCGCCTCCGCCACGTCCGAAACCGGCGCGTCGGCAGCCGACGACATCGACTCGTGGGACTGGATCGACAATGACACGACGGAGACTCCTCCGGAAGCCACCGACACCGATGAGCCTGCTTCCGCTCCCGTTGATACCGATGAGCCTGCTTCCGCTCCCGTTGACACCAAAAAGGCCGACTTGGAGACTGACGGGCCATCGGTGGACGATCGATCCGAGCCGTCCGTGACGTCGACCGATCGCCCGAACGTCGATCTCGATCGGTCTACCGACTCGTCCTCATCGGATCCGCCGACCGACCGCGACGATTCGGGACCGGGCCGGTCGGAGCCGGACGGTGACGTCGAGTCCGACGACACCGGACGCAGCCGCCGCATCTGGAGCGGACCCCCACGGGACGGCGCTCCGAGTGCCGACGAGACGGATGCGGACCCCGCGGACGCCTTCACAGAGGGCCTGACGGAGTCCGACGAGTACACCCGGCCGGACGAGCTCTCGTTCGATCCCGGGACGAGCGTGCTGGTTCAGTGCGGCTCACAGGACGACCGGAAACACGCCGCCTGCACGGACCTGCTCGGGCTCGCCGACGCTGGTCGCGACCGAAACGTCCTCCTCGTTCGGTACCGCAAGATACACACGGGCCGACTCGAACGGATCGCCGACGCGGCCGCGCGGACGAAAGTTATCTCGATCGGCCACTCACAGCCGATCCCCCAGTCGGTTCGAGAGTCGGTCGAGACGGTCGAGATCAACAATCCGAACGATATCACGCGGCTGGGAATCCTGGTCTCCGGCACCGTCGACGACTGGGCGGACGAGCCCGGCGAGACGCTTTTGTGTTACGACTCGCTGAACGTCCTACTCGAGTACAAAGACCCCCGCAGCACGTTCCGGTTTCTGCACATCCTCCTCGGGACGCTCGACAGCGGCGATGCGATCTCACATTTCCACGTCGATCCGCTGGCGGGGGATGTTCAGGATATCAACACGCTCAAACCCCTGTTCGACGAGGTCGTCTCGATCGACGATATGGGCGTCAGTCTCGAGTGACTGCCGTGCGCTCACCGACCGTTCGCGTTGGGTTCCCTGTCGCCGACGCCAGATCCCGAGACGCCGACGCCAGATCCCGAGACGTCGACGCCACAGCACTCATTACGGTCGCCGTCGTAGCGCCGTCGAACCGAATGTTCGACTCACCAGGCGTCGACGCCGTAGCGAGCATCTCTTCGGGCGGCTCGGTCCGCAACGCGTCTCGATCCGTCCGGAGCGTCGGCAGCTCCCGGATCGGTCCGCTGCCTGAACGGTGGCGTCGACCGACGCGTCGACTGCGACGTCCGTGGCGGGTGGTGAGTCCGTGACCGATCTCGACCGGTCGATCCGGCTGCGGGCGCTGCTCGACCAGTGGTTCGCGGCCGTCGTGGTCATCCTGCTTCTTGTCGCCGCACTCGGCGGCTGGTGGGCGTACCAGGTACAGGCGACGCCGGAGGTCGAACGCGAAACGGTGACCGTCTCCGAGTGGTCCGAGGAGACCACCTACGAGCACGGCTCGGTGATCGTCAACGAGTCGATCCCGTTCGAGGAGGGTGAGCGAGTCGCGAATCGCCCGGTGTACTACACGAGCCTCTCCGACGAGCTCGACGTGACGTACGTGTACGCATACGATGCAGCGGAAGGGGAACTGCGGGTGGCAACCGAAGCACAACTGCTGTTCCGTGGCGTCGAAGGTGACGACGTGTTGTGGGAGTACTCCGAGCCGCTCGCGACCGGCACCGACGAGACGCTCTCGCCGGAAGGCAACCACACGGTCGACGCAACCGTCGAGATGGATGCGATCTTCGAGACGGTCGATACGGTCGAAGAACAGCTCCGCGCGGCCGGGACGATCGAGATCCGCATTCTGTCGATATCGACCGTCGAGGGCGTCGTCGAGGGCGAGGAAGTGTCGACGACCCACGAGAGCGTGATGCCGATCACGGTGACTCCGGAGACGTTCCGCGTGACTGAGATCGAAACGGTCTCGGAGACCCACCAGCAGACGGACGTCGTCGAGCGACCGATCGAGCCGGACACGAGCGAGGTGGTCGGCTCGCTGCTCGTGGTCGTCCTCTCGGTGGTCGGACTCGCGGGACTGACCGTCGGTCGCGTGATGGGGTACGTCGAGTTAACCGAGGACGAGCGAGAGCTGCTCGACATCTACCAGCAGGAACAGGAGTTCTCCGAGTGGATCACGAGCGGCACGTTCCCCTCCGAGCGCGACTACGAAGCGACGATCCTCGTCGACGACCTCGAGGGGCTCGTCGACGTCGCCATCGACACGAACAAGCGCGTGATCAAGGACGAACAGCTCGGCGTGAGCACCGTGCTCGACGGCGAGTACATCTACGTGTACGTCCGCCCCGATTCGCCCGCCAGCGACTGGCTCGTCAACTACGCGGACATGACGATGGACGAGTTCGACTCCTACGACTTCTGACGCTCCGAGGTCGGACCGGCGGACGGCTGCCGATCACTCCGCCTCGTCAAGCCCCTCCTGACGGAGATCCCGAGCCGTCGATTCGCGGTCGTCAGCCATCTCGACGATCGCATCGATCAGCGGCTCGACGCTCTCGTGGGCGTCGAGATGGGCGACGCCGCCCAGAAGCTCGTCGATGCTCTCGTGCGGCGTGCCGTCGGGGTCGACGCCGTGAACGAAGGCGTCGAGTCGGCGGATCGCACGCTCGGCGGCCGTTCGCTTGCCGAGCCCGTGTGCGTCCCTCGCCGCCTCGATCTCCCCGACCGCCCGCTGGAACTGCGTGAGCGCCCCGACCAGATCCCGAGAGATGGTGAGATGCCCCGCGAGCTGGTCGAGCTTCTCGTCGTACCGCGCCGATCGCAGCTCATCCGGGTCGGCGATCTCGAACAGCTCGTCCGCCGTCGTCTCGGCGCGCTCCAGCTCGGACTCGACCGCCTCCTGTGTCTCCTCGATCGACCGCCGCAGCCGTCCCGTCGTCGTCCCGGAATCGACGCGCTCCTGCAGCGTGGCGATCTCGTCGAAGACGTCGACGAGATCGCGGTGGATCCGCACGATCCGTTCCACGAGCTCGGTCTCCGTGGCCACCGCGTCGCGGATCGATTCGATCTCGACCGCCTCGGGAGCCTGCTCGGCTGCGGCCTCGACCGCAGCCTCGGCGTCCCTGACCGAACGGATCGCCTGGAGGTACGCGAACGAGTCGAAGCCGGCGTCCAGAATCGTTCCGTCGGGGGCGTCGCGGAACTCCTCGAGCGCGTCGTCGAGCGCCGTCTCGGCCTCGTCGAGTCGTCGTTGCCACGCCGACCGGCGGATCGACGTCTCGGCTCGACCGGTCGCCGTGGCCGACGCCGGTCCGCGCGTATCCTCGAGCACCACGACGACGTCGAACGGCCCCGCGACGCGCGTCGGCGTCTCGGCGGCGACCGTCTCCGCCACCTCCGCTCCCTCCCGTGAGTACGTCGTCTCCCGGCGGCCCTCGAGTCGAGCCGTGGTCGCCGATACAACCTGCTCATCGCGGCGAAACTCGACCGTCGCGAGCACCTCGTACTCGCCGTGCAGCACCGGGACGACCGCCTCGATCCGGACCGGCGTCTCGAACCCGGGTCGCGGCTCGTCCCCGTCCCCGTCGATCGAGACGTCGCGCACTCGCAGGCGCGCCGGATGCGGGTCATCGCCCTCCGGTTCCTCGTCGTCGGCAGCTGGTGGCTGAGCGGCCGGCTCGGACGGCTCCGGGCCATCCGGAGCGTCGGCCTCCGTCTCATCATCCCCGCCGGGAGCTGCACAGCCCGACAGCGCGACTCCGACGCCAGCCGTGGCGAGTGCGAGGTAGCGACGTCGGCGCAGAGGGCTACGGTGACCCATCGATCGGATTTTTCGCTCGTCGGATATAGTCGTTGTCCGGGCTCGAGCCGGCTCGCGGCGGGTCGTATTTAAGTCGCTCTCTCGTACGACTCGGTGACACGAAGATATGGGACTGCGCTCCTCGATCGGCACGGCGGGTACGCTGCTGCTCGTCGCCGTCGTGATCGCGATGCTGGTCGGCCAACAGCTCGGCCAGCCGATCCTGCTCGGCTTCGTCGTGACCGGCAGCATGTCGCCGACGCTCGAACCCGGCGACGGGTTCGTTGCGCTCCCGCCGGAGCTGGCGGGCGACATCGAGGAGGGTGACGTCGTCACGTTCGACGCTCGGGAGCTGCAGGGCGGCGGGCTCACCACGCACCGAGTTGTCGGCGAAACGGACGAGGGGTACATCACACGCGGCGATGCCAACCCCTTCACCGACCAGGACGGCGACGAGCCACCGGTCCAGGAGTCACAGATCGTCGCCGTCGCGTGGGAGTTCAACGACGAGCTCGTGGTGATCCCGTCGATCGGAACCGCCGCGATGGCGCTGCAGGGTGCGGTCGGAGCGGTCGCGGGGCTGCTTTCCGGGCTCCCGGGCGGTGACGCGATCGCCGATGGCGACGTCGGCTCGATCATGGTCGGCGGCGGCATCCTGCTGTTGTTGTACAGCTTTGCGGCCGACCTCCTCGCCAGTGGGCGCGGCGGGCGAAACCGCGACCGCGACCGGCAGGATGCGATGCGCGCCGGAGCCGTGCTCGGGATCATCCTGCTTTTGATCCTCGTTCCCGCCACGGCGAGCATGGTGGTCCCGTCGGGGATCAACGAGATCACCATCGTGAGCTCACAGTCGCCGAGCGGGAACCCGACGGTCATCGAACGCGGCGGCACCCAGACGGTCGAGTACAACGTGACGAACGACGGGTACGTCCCACAGGTGGCGATCATCGAGCCCGCGAGCACGGGGGTGACGGTGGAGGAGACGACACACTGGGTGAGACGGGGAGAGAGCGCGGACACCGTCGCAACGATCTACGCTCCCGACGAGACCGGCGTGTACTACCGAGCGATCTCCGAACGACAGTACATCGGGATCCTCCCGCTTGCGGTGATCGTCTCGCTACACGCGATCCACCCGTGGGTCGCCATCGGAGCGATCAATCTCACCCTCGCCGTCGCCGTCACCGCCGTGTTCGCGGTCGCCGTCGGCTTCGAGCCGCTCCGGTTCCGCGACACCGACCGCGACACGTCGATGGTCGACACCGTCCGGCGGAAGGTCCGCAAGTGGCTGTAGCAGCTACCGAGCGCATCCCGATCACGGGAGTCACTGTAATCGCGGTCCCGACCCCGACGACGAGCGAAACGTTCCACGCCGTGAGTGCGATCCCGAGCGCCGAGGCCAAAAGCGGCGGCCAGTAGTAGGAGAACCGGTCTCCGGTCCGGGCTCCCTGCACGCTCACGGAGATCAACACGAGGAAGACGAGGAGCTTTAAAAAGAGGAACCCGGGAACCCCGAAATTGACGAGTAAGGCGTCGACGACCGGATTCGCCTCGTCGACGCCGGGCACGCCGAACACCGCATACAGCGTTGAGACGACATCTCCGACACCGTAAGTGAGCGCCGCCACGAGCCAGAGGCCGTAGAACTCCACCGGTCGTCGCCGGTAGATCGGCTCCACCGCCGCCGCTCCGATCTCGTCGGCCGCCGGCCCGTCGCTGACCGCCCACCCACTCGTGCTCGTGTCGCTCTCGCCACCGGATGGCGACGGGCTCGCGGTCGGCGCCGTCTCGTCAGTCTCGCCGTCCGTTGCCTCCTTGCCCGCCGCCTCCTCGAGCCGGTCGAGCAGCGACTCGAGCTGACGACGTCGCGCCACCAGCTCACCGGTGACTGCCCGGTAGTCGGAGTTCGACTCGAGCGCGTCCGGACCTCCTTCGACCTCGAACTCTCGTCGTCGGTCGAGCAGCGAGAGGTACGCGTCGACCGCCTCGTCGACGGCCCCTCGGCGGTCGAGCCGCTCGACGAGCCCCACGAGCGTCTCGCGGTCGATGGGGCGAACCACAAACTCGTCGACGTCGAGCCCCAACACGCGTCTGTCGGGGTCGAGCCCGAGCAGCATCCCGACGGCCGGATCGCCATCACGTGCGCGGAGTCGACCGAGCAGCCCGCCTCCGGACATATCCGGCAGCTGGCGGTCGAGGAGCACGACGTCGACGTCGGTGTCGAACCGCTCCAGCGCAGTCTCGCCGTCGATCGCCGTCCGCACCGCGTACTCGTCGGCGAGCCACTCCGCGTGGCGCTCGACCAGCTCGGGGTCGTTCTCGACCAGCAGCACGACTGGACCGTCGGGCATCGATACCTCATCCGAGCGTCCCCATCAGTAAGAAGCCCGTGGAGTCGCGCAGTCAGCGTCGGCCGCGGTCACGTCTTGCACGTGCATTTATGTTAGATCGAACGTGAGGTACCCACGATATGTCGTGGATCGATCTCGTCGGTGCGGGATCGATTCTCTTCAGCGGTGTCGTGTTGATCCTGCTGTATCGGACCGTCGATGACCGAGATGCGCCGGGATCGCGCGGCTTCACCGTCCTGTTGGTCGGTGCGTGGCTGTGGCTGGCTGCGTACGGCGTCGCCCTGCTTGCCGCCGAACTCGTCGATCCGGTCCAAGCGTACAACCTCGTGCTGCTGGGGGCGAGCCTTGCGGCGATCGGGGCGTTCCTGTTCGTGGTCGAATACGCGCGCGGGTGGTTCCCATCCCGTTCCGTGCTCGGAGGACTGTTCGTCGTGCCGGCGGTTACGCAGCTGCTGGCGTGGACGAACCCGTTCCACCATCTCATCTGGGCCGCGGCGACGGAGCCGCTGCCCGGTGGCGGGGTCGACCGCGTCTACGGCCCGCTGTTTTACCTCCCACACGCGGCGTTCAGCTACGGGCTAGTGCTCGCGGCGATCGGTCTGCTCGCACTCCACGCGATACGGTCACACGGCGTGTACCGTCGGCAGTCGGGACTCCTCGTGGCCGCGTTCCTTCTCGTGCCGCTGGCCGACCTGCTCAACGTCACGGTCGGCGTGGTCGGTCCCCGGGTCGACCCCGGACCGTTCTCCAGCATCCCGTTCGTGGCCGCGGTCTGGTGGGTCAGGTCGCGGTACGGCTTCCTCGACCTGACGCCGGTCGTCCGGGCTCGGGCCGTCGATCGGATGCGCGACGGGATGCTCGCAGTCGACGACCGCGGACGGATTTTGGATGCAAACGACGCCGCGCGTTCGTTCCTGGGCGTCGACGGCTCGGTCGTCGGGAATCCGGTCGACGCGTACCGTACGGCCGTCGCCGAACTGCTCGCGGACCGTCCACGCTCGGGCGCGGCGAGTCCGCCTCACGAAACCCGCGAGACGCAAACGAATCAGGACTCACACGAGGCCCGCGGCGCGGGCCCTGAAAAGGCGAACGGCGAGAACGACGTCCGGGACGGCTCTCACGACGCGTACGTGACGACCGTCGAGGGGCCATCCGGCGAGCGCCTGTACGAACTCAACGTCTCTCCGCTACCGCTGGGAACGCAGCGGGCAGGCCAACTCGTCGTCATACGCGACGTGACGGAGCGTGAGCGTCGAGAACGAGAGCTCCGGGCACAGAACGCCCGCCTGGACCGGTTCGCCTCGATCGTTAGCCACGACCTGCGCAACCCCTTACACACCGCACGAGGGTATCTGGATCTCGCCGAGGAGACGGGCGAGATGGAACACCTCGCGGCGGTCCGACGGTCTCTCGATCGGATGGACAGCATGATCGACCGGCTGCTCGCGATGACCCGTGCGGAAGACGCCGCCGAACACACCGAGACGGTCGAGCTCACGGCCGTGGTCGACGACGCGTGGGAGACGTCTCACACCGAGGGAGCGACGCTCCGGACGGAGATAGACGAGGCCCGGATCGAGGCGAGTCCGGAGCTACTCCGCAGCGTGTTCGAGAATCTCTTTCGGAACGCGGCCGCACACAACGATCCGCCCGTCACCGTCCGCGTCGGCACGCTGCCGGACGGGGAGGGGTTCTACGTCGCGGACGACGGGGACGGCATCCCGGCCGACGACCGCGAGACGGTCTTCGAACACGGCTACACGACCGCGTCCGACGGCACCGGCTTCGGCCTGCCGATCGTCAGGGAGATCGTCGAGGCGCACGGCTGGTCGATCGCGATCGAGGAGGGCGAGGATGGCGGAGCGCGGTTCGAGATCGTTCATACGTAGACGAGAGCAGGTGTGGCTGAATTACTTTTATGTTTCGAGAGTGGTAATATCTATACCATCTTCGACTAAAGTTATGATTATATCCCCGGCATTTGCAAACGAGTTTGCATTTACTTCCTCACCGTCAGCATCCTCAAAACCACTCAGTTTGTAAGATACTTCGTCTCCGTTGATGTCGATCGGTTCGTGGGTATATGTCTCGTCGTCACCAATCTCACCCCCCTCTAACCCGTTTTGATCAGCCACGTTGAACTGCTCAAAGCTTTCTGGATCGTTTCCGGGGGGTGCGTTTTCGATCCGAATTCGGAACCCATCCACACTGACCGGGTCTCCGTTGTTCTCAATCGTAAACGAAATATTGGGAGAATTACCTTCCGCATTAGGTTCCTCAGTAAAGACAATATCCGGCACCTCCGTTCCATCCTCGTCGTCACCATTTTCGGGTTCACCGTCCAGGTCACCACTCTCGGCGATGATCCGCAGCGTGATGTCCTGCGC
>OBKM01000744.1_pt1 | contig 15211 bp, 19 predicted proteins | sample 1519691 | NCBI WGS metagenome assembly OBKM01 (sample SAMEA37050418, study PRJEB22526) | metagenome | biome: saline pan; feature: lake; material: water | place: Egypt | collected 2015 | depth 0.5 m | reverse complement strand
GTGCGGATGACGTCGAGCCCGTTCTGCTGTTCGACGTCGTCCTGACCGCCGTCGGTCTCGCCGAAGTCGCGGTCGACACCGGCGTTCGTGGCGGCGTCGAACGTCTCGGTATCGATATCACTCTCGAGTGCCTCCCGGGACCTGTCGGCCTGCTTCTGTGCGGTCGGGCCGAGCACCTGTGCGCTTTTGACGCCGGTCATGATCGCCATGACACGGACCTTGCCCTTGTACTCGTCCTCGATGCGTGCGCCCCAGATGACGTTGGCACTCGCCTCCAGACGCTCGGTGATGTTCTGTGCGATGCCCTCGGCCTCCTGCAGCGTGAGGTCCGGGCCGCCGGTGATGTGGACCAGTCCGCCGCTCGCGCCGCGGTAGTCGACATCGAGCAGCGGGTGGTTCATCGCGTCCTTGACGACCTTCTCGGTCTTGTTCTTGTCCTGTGTCTCGCCGACCAGCATGACCGCGACACCACCCTGATTCATGATGGCCTGCATGTCGGCGTAATCCAGGTTGATGAGGCTGGGCTGGGTGATTGTCTCGGAGATGCCCTTGACGGTCTCGGCGATGATCTGGTCCATCACGGAGAACGCCTTGCCGATGGGCAGGTTCGGAACGTACTCGAGCAGGCGGTTGTTGTCGAGCACGATAATCGAGTCGGCCTCCTCGCGGAGTCGCTCCAGCCCCTCCTCGGCCTTGACCGTGCGGGCGCGCTCGACGTTGAACGGCGTCGAGACCATCCCGACGACGATCGCGCCCTGCTCTTTTGCGAGCTTCGAGATGACCGGTGCCGCGCCGGTCCCGGTCCCGCCGCCCATGCCGGCCGTGACGAACACGAGGTCGGCGTCGCTGAGAACGTCCTTCAGCGTCCCCTGTGCCATCTCGGCGGCGCGCTCGCCCATCTTCGGGTCACCACCCGCGCCGAGACCGTTCGTCAGCGACTTGCCCACGAGGATCTTCGTGTCGGCCTCGATCATCTGCAGGTGCTGCTTGTCGGTGTTGATGGCGATGGTATCCGCGCCGTCGACACCGATGTTGTACAGCCGATTGACGGTGTTGTTGCCGGCACCGCCCGCGCCGACCACGACGATACGAGGGTCACCGAAGCCCTCGGCCTCTGCCATCTGTTCTTTCTCCTCCTCGTCGCGGACGAGTGCCTCGTTGACGATATCCTGCATCGTTACGCCCTCATCCACGACCGGTCAGTGTTGTCCCGACGACCGTCTGCCGGGCGGTCAGTGTCGTGCTCGGCGAGCATCTCGCGCACCGCTGCCCGGATCGCCTCGCTCCGGTTGGGATACTCGCCGGTCTCGACCATCTGCTCTACCTGTTCGACCTGCTGCTTTGGAATCCGCAGTGTCACACGCTCCATGGTTGGGTCCTCTGTGTTGTGTAAGACGGAAGCGGCTCGCGTTACTGTCTTACACCGCGAAACCGCAAGACAACGGTTGGATACCCGTGCCAGCGGTCACGCTGTAAGACTTCCGTCTTACGCAGCGAATACGTGTGACCCGAGGGGTAATAAAAGTACCGGTGGTCTGTATGACGCAACGCGTTTACGGGTGTAAACACGCCGTACCCGCGTAAACGGTCGTTTACTGCTCGTCGAGCACGTCAGCGGCTGGCGTGCGCCGGCCACAGCCGGGACAGAACGCCCAGTCCGAGCGGAGTTCGTCACCGCACTCACAGAACACCCGGTGTGAGGCCTTCTCGCCGCAGTTCGGGCAGTACACGTGAGACGGTGACAGGCCCTGGCCACACTGGGTACACGTTCTCTCGCCCTGCTCGGGGTCAGCCCGTGGCTCTGTCTGCTCCCCGTGTGACATCCCGTTCGACGGCTCGTGTGACGCCGTACCCCCTCGCTCTGCGTGCTCCTGGCGCTCGCCGCCGAGACTCACGTGTACGGTCACCTCCGGCGCGTGCTCGGCGAGTCGCTCGTCGATGCGGTCGGCGAGCAACGCGTCGAACTCGCCCGTCTGACCCGTGTTGGCCGCGGTGCCGTGGCGCTCGATGTACTCCCGGAGTGCCTCGCGCAGCACCTCGCTTTTCGAGCCGTCGAACTCCTCCAGGCGGGCGACGAGTTCGTCGTCGGCGCGGAACGTGAGCTTGCTCATACGACCTCGCTGTAGCTGTCGGTGCCCTCGCATATCAATCTTCGGCGGCTGTCTGACGCGTGTCGTCGACAACAGCCGCCGCGGGGACAACACGCGGCGACGTGTCTGACACTGTCGTCGAACGGGGTCGGATCAGTCAGACACGTCCCGTCGCATCGCGATCTCGAACCAGGGGCAGAGCCGGAGCTGGCGGTACCACCGCCGGTTGTGCGCCAGGCGCTCGTAGGGGGCCCAGAGAACGCCGGCGACCTCCTCGGGGTCGGGGTCGAGCGTCGTATCGGCGAGTGTCGCCTGGAGCACGGTACAGACCTCGTGTTCGAGCCCCTCGTCGTAGTATCGCCTGCGGTACTCGAAGCGGTCGGTTACCGCGAGGTCGTCGTACTGGTCGGGGCTGATACCGAGTTCCTCCGTCAGGCGCTGTCGGGCCGCCTCCTGCTGTGACTCGCCCTCGCGTGGGTGCGAGGCGACGGTGCCGTCCCAGTGTGTGTCCCAGAGGCGCTTGTCGGGGCTGCGCTGTGCCAGCAACACCCGGCCGTTCTCGTCGAACAGGACGACGGTGAACGCCCGGTGACGGATGCCGTCACCGGTGTGGGCCGCCAGTCGGTTGACCGTGCCCTGCTCGCGGTCGTCGGCGTCGACGGCGACGACCTGCTGGGTAGCGTTCTCGTGGTCGAGTCCGTCATCGGGCATGCGTCAGGGTAGCGCAACCGCTCTCAAGACCGCTTCGCTTCCCGCCTTCGGTGCCGGTGGTGACCGGAGCCGTCTCCCGGTGGGGGCTCTCCCCCCATCTCACCGGACACTCTTGTGTCCGGCGCGGCTACAGCCGGTATGCACAGCCTGGACGAGACCGACCTGCGGATTCTATCATTGCTGGCGGAGAACGCCCGTCGCCCGTTCAGCGAGATCGGCGACACTGTCGGGCTCTCGGGGCCGGCCGTCTCCGATCGGGTCACGCGACTCCAGGAGGCCGGCGTTATCGACCGGTTCACGGTCGCCCTCGACCGGTCACAGCTGCGTGCCGGCGTTCCCATCCTGGTACAGGCCAACATCCCTCCGGAGGCGCGTGGACCCGTGCGTGACCGCCTCCGTGAGGCCGACGGCGTCGAGCACGTGTTCGTCACCGCCGGGGGCGAGGTCTGGTTCTCGGCCCGCGTCGAGAGCCGGACCGTCCGCGACCGTGTCGAGTCACTCCTCGAGGGGGTCGACACCGCCGACTACACCGTCACGCTTCTCGACGAGGTCGAGTGGACGCCGTCGGTCGAGGGTGTCGAGTTCGCACTCACCTGTGCCGAGTGCTCGAACACGGTCGACAGCGAGGGCGAGACCGCCCGCATCGGCGGCGACCTGTACCAGTTCTGCTGTTCGTCCTGCCGCACCCGGTTCGAGGAACGGTACCGGCGCATCGAGGAAGGAACGTAGGACGGCGCACCTGGTCCGAACCGCACACCAGGTCGGTGCATCCCCGGTCTCGGCTGTCGTCGGCCAAACACTCTTGTTCCGGGCTGGTATACCACGCCCACGGGGCAGACAGCAGAGGCTGTCGAGGGGTTCCTCCACGAGGGGGAGTTGGTACGCGAGGCGTTCGACGTCGGGCCCGCGCGGGTCGTGACGACACACCGCGTCTTCGTCGACGACCCCGACGAGGGGCTCCAGCAGACGGCCCTGTCCGACGTGACCGGTGTCGAGCGCCGGACGCGTGGCTCTCGCACGACGCGTGACTGGGGGGTCTCGCTCGCGGTTGTCGGACTCGCGTTCCTGATTACCGGTCTCGCCGTCAGTCGCAGCGATGTCTTCTCCCTGGATGCCCAGAACACGGACGTATCCCGGTTCGGGGACGGACTCGAAACCCTCGTCGACTGGACGCTCTGGACGTTCGAGAACCTCGACGTGTTGCTCGCGGGCACGGGGCTGTTCGTGCTCGCGCTCGCGCTGGTCGCGGGGGCGTACTACTGGGTATTCGCCCGCGAGCGCTCGCTCACAATCGCCACCGCCGGCGACAAGCCGAACATCCACCTGCCGCTCGGGGCCGTCGCCGCCGAAGACGAGTCCCGCCTGGAAGAAACACTCGCCGGACGGGCGTCCGACGACCCCGGTATCGACGACGGCCGACCGGTCGATTCCACGCCGGGAGCCAACCTTGCGGGCGAGAACCCGGAGACCGATTTCGCGGGCGAGGACGGTGAGACGGCTCCTGATACCGGTGACCCGTTCCAGTGGGAGGACATCGACGAGTCCGACCAGGGCGGGTGAGTCCATCGGTCGACAGTGTCAACACGGGCCCGGGCCTACGAGAGGTATGTCCGAGGGGATACGCGCGACGGTCGCCTTTCCGGACCCGGGTGACTGTCCGGTCGCCGCCTGCTCGACGGGGGAGCGGTCGGTCGAGGCCGTCTCGACGAGTGTCACCCCCCCGGGGTCCGGTGCAGTCACCGACATTCTGCTCACCGGGCCGGTCCCGGACCGGGACGATATCGAGCCTGTCTTCGAGTACGGCTCCAGGACGCTCTGCCGGGCCACCCACGGCGACCCGGCGGCGTGTCCCTGTGCCCGCCTCGGCGAGCACGGCTGTCCGGTCTACCGCTATACCGCCGAGGACGGCGCGCTCACGCTCGTCTTTCACGCGGCCACCTTCGAGCAGCTACAGACCGTCGTCGCGGACCTGCGCGAGCGGTACCCGCCGGTGGATGTCAGGCGGTTGCTCCGACCCCCGCTGTCGGGTGACCCCGACGAGCAGGTCTTCGTCAACCGGGGTCGACTCACCGACCGCCAGCACGAGGCGCTCGCAACCGCCTACGAGATGGGGTACTTCGAGCGCCCGAAGCGCGCGAACGCGAGCGAGGTGGCCGACGAACTCGGTATCGCACAGTCGACACTCACCGAGCACCTCGTCACCGCACAGCGAAAGCTCCTCGCCGATATCCTCGACCGGCCGGCCTGACCGCGAGTGGCCAGTCCACGGGAACACCTAACTGTCCGCCCCGCTACTGTTCGACCACGATGACACACGCCGACGACGCCGAGATGTCGCCTGCGGAGATCGACGCCTTTCTCGACCGGTTCCGGACCGGCGTCATCTCGCTTGCCCGCGACGAGGAGCCCTACGCCGTCCCGATCTCGTACGGCTACGACACCGACGACCGGACCTTCTACGTGCGCCTGGTCTCGACACCCGGGAGTCGCAAGCGGTCGTTTCTCGACTCCTCGCCGGCCGCGACACTCGTTGTCTCGAAGGCAGGCGACGACGGCACCCACCGGAGTGTCGTCGCCACCGGCTACCTGGAGGCACTGGACCCCGAGGGGCTCTCGCCGGACCAGATAACGCAGTACGGCGCGGCCGAGCGCCCGCTGTTCGAACTGTGGGGGGTCGACAGGGCCGACCTCGACATCCGGCTGTACGAGCTCCACCCCACGGAACTGACCGGCAGACAGACCGCGTTCGAGCGGGAGTGAAAGGGCCTTGTCGGCCCCGCGGAGAGACGGTGTATGGACTGTCCAGACTGTCGGGCCGAGATGGTCGCGTTTGCCGTTCCCGAGTCACTCCGGGAACAGGTCCCGGCCGGTGAGGCGGCCGTCGCGCTGTGTCCGGACTGTCTCTGTCTCGTTCCGGCGACGGACCCGCCGGCCGACCCGGCGTTCGAGCGGATCCACCGGCGCGTGCCGACCGACCCCGGGGCCGCGGTCCCGTTCGCGCTCCTGCTCGGGCTGCTCGACGAGCTCGCGCTGTACCGCTCGGAGCTGTCGGCCCTGCTCGAGACCGTCGAGCGTGCCGGTGTCGACCCGCTGCTCGTGCTCGCACGCCTCGCCGCGGACCCCGCGTTCGACCCCGCGGTCGACCTCGACGCCCGCCGGCGACAGCTCGAACAGCTCCTGTGACTGATCAGTGCGAGTTGTTCCGGTATCGACCCAGGAGTTCGTGCAGTCGGGCCGGCACACAGTCGCAGTACTCACTCTCGGCGCCGTCGCTCGCGCCACCGGCGTAACTGCTCGCGGTCGCGGGTGTCCGGCGGCAGCTCCTGGAACCAGGCGGCGTCGGAGATCTCCCCGTCGGGGTCGGTGACGGTCGGCTCGGTGTCGGGTGCGCGGGCCGCGAACAGGGGTAACACCCCCCAGGTGGTGTGGTCGCCGCCGTGGAAGGTCACCCGCCCGAGCATCCCCAGACCCTCGTAGGTCGCGTCCAGCCCCGCCTCCTCGCGGAGTTCGCGCTCGGCACCGGCCCGGAACGACTCCCCCTCGTCGGTCTCACCGCCGGGGAGGACCCACTGGTCGACCCCCTCGTGGCGCACCAGGAGCAACGCCCCGTCCGGCCGGGTGACGAGTGTATGCGCACCGTACGGGGCCCCGTTCGCCCGGATGCGCCGCCCGACCGTCCGGAAGCGCCGCCGGGAGACGCGTTTCGTCGTCTCGAACTCCAGGGGGTCCCGTCCCGAGGAGAGTCGGTGATACGTCTGCTCGGCCTGCCGGCTCGCCTCGTCCGCGAGATACCAGAGGTCGTCGATCGTCGTCATCGCCGGCGTGTCTGTCGAGTCGATGCTATCTCGTCCATGTCTCGGGTTCGGCCCCCGGCGGAATAAACCTTCTCGGCGGGTCAGACCTCGACGCCACGGTCGGCGAGCAGGTCGAGAAAGGCCGCCTCGGAGAGTGTCTCGACGTCGTGTTCCTCGGCGGCATCTCGCTTGCGCTGGCCGGGGTTCTCGCCGACCACCAGAACGTCGGTGTTGCCAGAGACACTCCCCGTGGCCGACCCGCCGGCCCGCTCGACGAGCTCCCGTGCCTCGCTCCGCGTGAACGCCTCGAGCGCCCCCGTGAACACGATTGTCTCGCCGGCAAGCGCCTCCCGGTCGTCGGTCTCGAACGGCCGCGGGTCGACGTGGTCGAGCAGGCGGTCGACCGCTGCCCGGTTGCGCCTGTTCTCGAAGAAACCCCGTATCGACTCGGCGACTTTCGGCCCGATATCGGGCACCTCCTGGAGCCGTTCGGGGTCGGCCTCACGGATGGCCGCGAAGCGCTCGAACTCGGCCGCGAGCGCCCGCGCGGTTGTCGGCCCAACCTCGGGGATGCCGAGCGCGACCAGGAAGTCGGGCAGCGGCGGCTCCTCCGTCTGTTCGAGTTCCGCGAGCAGGTTTGCCGCGCTCTGCTGTCCCCACCCCTCCAGTGTCGTGAGCTCGAACACCGAGAGCTCGTACAGGTCCGCGGGCTCCTCGACCAGTCCGGCGTCGAGAAGCTGCTCGATGCGTTGCTCGCCCAGCCCCTCGATATCGAGCGCGTCACGGCTCGCGTAGTGCTCGATCGCGGCCTCGCGCTGTGCCGGACAGCCCAGCCCCGCCGGACAGAACGCGAGTGGGCCCTCGCGCTCGACCGGGGTCGCACAGACCGGACACTCCGCGGGAAACTCGAAGGTCCCCTTCCCGCTCGTCTCGACGACCTCGGTCACGTCCGGGATGACGTCGCCGGCGCGCCTGATGTGGACCTCGTCACCGACCGCGACGCCGAGGCGCTCGACCTCCCCGGGGTTGTGGAGACTCGCCCGCGAGACGGTGACGCCGCCGACCTCGACCGGGTCGAGCAACGCGACCGGGGTCAGACGACCCGTCCGGCCGACCTGGACGACGATATCACGGACGGTGGTGTGCTCGCTGCGCGCGGGGAACTTGTAGGCGAAGGCCCACCGCGGGGCGCGCGCGGTGTGGCCGAGCAGGTCACAGGCCTCGCGGCTGTTCAGCGTGATCACGACCCCGTCGATCTCGTAGTCGAGGTCGTCACGACGCGCCAGCATCCGGTCCCGGTAGTCGATTGCCGCCTCGATATCCGCGACGACTGTCGCGTGGTCGGTCGTCGGCAGGCCCCAGGCCGGCAGCCGGTCGTACAGCGCCTCGTGGGTATCGAACGCGGCCGTCGAATCGAGAACCCCGAAGAAAAAGATCGCCAGCGGGCGCTCGGCGACGACCGAGGGGTCGAGCTGGCGGAGCGTGCCGGCGGCGGCGTTGCGGGGGTTCGCGAACGGCTCCTCGCCGCGCTCGATGCGCTCGCGGTTGTGCTCCTGAAAGCCCGACCGTGGCATGTACACCTCGCCGCGAACCGCGAGGACGTCGGGATGGTCCCCGCGGAGGCGGCCGGGGACAGACGGAATCGTCCGCACCTGCTCGGTGACGTCGTCGCCGCGCTCGCCGTCGCCGCGGGTTGCCGCCCGCGTGTAGACGCCGTTCTCGTAGACCACCTCCACCGAGAGGCCGTCGAACTTCGGCTCACAGAGGTACTCGACCGGCCCCTCGTAACCCGCCTCGTCGAGACCATCCCGGACGCGCTCGTCGAACGCGCGCACGTCCTCGGCCTCGACACTCTGGTCGAGCGAGCGCATCGGCGCGACGTGCTCGACGGTGTCGAGTTCCTCGACGGGTTCACCGCCGACCCGGCGGGTGGGGCTTGCCTCGCGGTCGAGCGAAAACGCCGCCTCGAGCTCCTGCAGGCGGGTGAACAGCGCATCGTAGGTCCGGTCGCCGATGACCGGGTCCGCGCGGACGTAGTAGCGGTAGTCGTGGTACCGAACCGCCTCGCGCAACCGCCTCGCCTGCTCGCTGGCCTCGGCCTCTGTGAGCTCCGCGACGGGTCTGAACTCGGTGTCGGGGTCGCGCACGTACGGGTTGTCCTCGGGCTCCTGCTCGACAGCCATCGCCGTTGGGTTGTCACGGCCCGCTCAAAAACCCGTGGACACCACTGAGGTCGAACCCAAACCGTTACCCTCGCCCCGACCCAACATCCGGTATGTCCAACGAGACGAACGTCGATATCGAACTCGAGGTCGAGGTCGAGGTCGAACCGGACGAACTGGAGATCGAGGTCGGCAACAGGCGCGAGGCGGAGGCCGAACTCGAGACAGACGGTCTCGAAATCGAGATCGAGGCGGAGGTTCACCGGCCCGGTGACGAGACCGACACCGAGTGACTGCCGGGCGCGAGACCACAGGATTCAAACGTTCACCCGCGTAGACACCGACGATGAGCCTGCGCGTGAGGAACTCGCTGACAGGCGAGCGCGAGCCGTTCGAGCCAGCCGACCCCGACTCCGTGTTGCTGTACTACTGTGGGCTGACGACCTCGGACCCGGCACACCTCGGACACGCCCGCGGCTGGGTGCACGTCGACGTGATGCACCGGTGGCTGGAGTGGCTCGGCTACGAGGTCCGTCACGTCGAGAACTTCACCGATATCAACGAGAAGATCGTCGCCCGCGTCGGCGCGGCCGGCGACTCCGAGGCCGCGGTCGCGGAGTCGTACATCGGTGAGATCATCCGGGATATGCGCTCGCTGAACCTCCTGCGCGCGGAGGTCTACCCCCGCGTCTCCGAGCACGTCCCCGAGATACTCGAGCTGACCGAGACCCTGCTGGAGCGGGGTTATGCCTACGAGGCAAACGGCTCGGTGTACTTCGACGTGACGAGTTTCGAGAGCTACGGCGCGCTCTCGAACCAGGATATCGAGGAGATGGAGGCCCAGGGAACCGCCGACGAGCGCGCAGAGAAGCGCAATCCGGCGGACTTTGCGCTCTGGAAGGCCGGCGGTGTCGACCCGGCGGACATCGAGACACACCGCCGTGACGACGCCGCCCCGGCAACCGAGGCCGCGGCGACCGCCGAGACGTTCGACTCGCCGTGGGGTGAGGGTCGACCGGGCTGGCACATCGAGTGCTCGGCGATGAGCACGACGCATCTCGACGACACCATCGACATCCACGTCGGCGGGCAGGACCTCGTGTTTCCCCACCACGAGAACGAGCTCGCACAGAGCGAGGCCGCCACCGGCGAGACGTTCGCCCGCTACTGGCTGCACGTCCGCCTGCTCGATGCACCCGACGACGAGAAGATGTCCTCCTCGCTTGGCAACTTCGAGACCGTCGCCGAGGCGGTCGACCGGTACGGAACGGACGTGGTGCGAACGTTCCTGCTCTCGACGGCCTACCACAGCCCGGCGACCTACAGCGCCGAGACGGTCGCCGAGGCCGAACGGCGGTTCGACCGGCTCGAACGGGGCCACGAGCGGGCCGTCGCGGCACTCGATAGCGTCGACGCGCGCACGAAAGTCGAGGACGAAACTCTCCGCGAGGCCGTCGGCCAGGCTCGCGAGGGGTTCGTGGCGGCGATGAACGACGACTTCAACACCCGCGGTGCGATGGCCGCCCTGCTCGAACTCGTCACCGCGGTCAACAGCCACGTCGACGGGACGGCGTACGACTACCGCGGCCTGCGGGCGGCCGTCGAGACAATCGAGGAGTTTGCCGGCGGCGTGTTCGGGCTCACCCTCGGCGGGTCCGCCGGGGGCGATGTCTCTCTCGCCGAGGAGCTGGTAGAGCTCGTTCTCGAACTCCGCGAGCAGGAGCGGGCGGCCGGCAACTACGACCGGGCCGACACGCTCCGGGCGGACCTGCGGGAGCTCGGCATCGAGGTGCAAGACACCGACGACGGTGTCGAGTACCGCCTCGGGTGAGCCCGTCCCTCAGCTTTATCCGGTTCGGGTCACTATCCCGTGACGATGTCAGAAGCCGACGGGGCCGACGAGTTGGCCGACCTGCCGCCGAGCGCGAAACTCGTCTACAAGGTCCTCGAGTACAACGGGCCGCTCACCCAGAAGAAGATCGTCGAGGAGTCGATGCTGTCGGCGAGAACCGTCCGGTACGCGCTGGAGCGACTCGACGAGGTTGGCGTTATCACGGAGGATGTCTACTTCGCGGACGCGCGCCAGAACCTCTACGAACTCGCCGACCCGGACGAGACCGGCGCCGAGGCGACGGTCTCGAACTGACGGGTCAGACTCGATGGGACCTCGCGGGTCACGCCCGGGTGGGTCTCGAACCGACAGATCGGACTCGATGGGACCTCGCGGGTCACGCCCGGGTATGTCTCGAACTGACGGGTCACAGCCCTTAGGGCACCGGCAGGCCTACCGTGCGTATGCCCGTTCCGAGAGACGAGTACGGTGATCTCAGGCCGCTCGCGTTCCGGACACCCGAGGAGGTTCTCGACCCCGACTCGCTGTACACGGTCTACGAGATAGCCCGCCTGTTACAGGGGATAGAGCCCGACGCGCAACTGGAGCCCGCGACAGAGGATATTCTGCTGGACTGGGCGATCCCGTGGATGCTGTACAACGCGGAGTCGTTTGTGTTCGCCGAGCCACGGTCCGAGACCGAGCCCGGCCGCTACGGGCTCGCACTCGAGTGAGGTGCCCTGGCTGCCACCGGTCCCGACCGTTCAAGACCGGTCGGCCCGACATCCCGGTATGGAGCGTGCCCGCCTCCGGAGACAGCTCGCCGCCGAGTTCGACACCGACGCCGTCCGGACGGTCGTCCGAGCGGCCGGTGACCTCGCGGACTCGGGGCAACTCGCCGCGGATGCTGGCTACGACCTCACCGCCGACCTCGTTGTCGACCACCTGCAGGACGCCCCCGCGGGGCTCACGCTCGTCGAGCGGTGGAACTGGTGGGTCGGCTCGCTCGAACTCGCTTACGGCCACGACTACCACCAGTTTCGGGTCCGAACGGTCGAGTGAGCGCCCGGATTGTGGCCGCCGCCATCCACGTCACGGAGCCCTCACATTCCGTCGGGAATCCTCTCGTCGGCCTCACGTTTCGGCAGGATACGGTCTGGTCCGAACCTCCTCGTACAGCACGGTAGCCGGTGGGCTCGTGAACCATCCCACCTCGGCAATCTCCCCCTCGCGGGGCCGTGGCTTGCCGCCGACGTACTCGGCGTCGAAGATGACGATCGCCTCGAACACCGGCGGGTCGTCGGTGTCGACACGACGGTTCTCGACGACGTGGAGTTCACGGACGCCGGTCAGTCGACAGTCGACACCCGTCTCCTCGCGGGTCTCGCGTCGCGCGGCCTCTTCGTAGCTCTCGGCGGCCTCCCGTTTTCCGCCCGGGTCGCTCCAGCCCTCGTCGCCCTCGTTGCGGACCAGCAACACCTCGCCGGCGTCGTTGGTCAGCCAGACGCCCGCGCCGCCGTCCGCCCCGGACTCGAACTGGTCGACACAGCGCTGGTACTGGCTCGCCGAGTGACGCCACGCCTTCTCGACAATCGCGAACGTCCCGTGGTCGCGCTCGAGTCGCGTTCGCAGTTCGGCGACGCGCTCCCTGCTGCGCTCGCTACGGGTCATCGTCCGGGTTCGGGTTGTCGCCCGGTTGGCTCTTCTGGTCGGTCACCGCAGTCGGGGCCGGCGACGGAGCGTCGCACCCCCGAGCCCGACCAGCACGAGCCCGAGAACCCCGGCCAGCGCGAGAAAGGCACCCGACCAGCCCGCGATATCGGCGAGCAGACCCACGCCGACCGAGCCCGAGGCGCCAAGCACCATGTAGGTCGTGCGGACGAGCCCGAACCCGAGCCCCTCCTCGTCGGGCTCCATGTGGTCGAGGAACTTCGGGAGCATCGCCGCGCCCCAGCTCATCGCTACCCCGACGAGACCGGTTGCGAGCGCGACACTCGCTATGCCGGGGCCGAGAACGAAAAGGCCGTAGCCGAACAGGCCTGCCACCATGCAGAGTGCCGCCGCCGGGTCGCGACCCACCCGGTCCGAGAGCCACCCGACGAGCGGCTGACTCACGCCCTGCACGAGAAAGTACGCCCCGAAGACCGCGCCGGCAGCCTCGACCGAGTACCCCCGGCTCTCGACGAGAAAGGTCGGCAGGAACGAGGCGGTGCCCTGCCAGACAAAGGCACAGAGCACCGCGACGACGAGCGTCCCCGCGATCGGCGGTCGACCGAGCAGCTCCAGCAGGACGCCCGGACGCACCCGCTGGCCCATCGACTCGTCCGGGCGGCGCGGCTCGCGACGTGGGATGCCGGCCGCGACGAGGACCGCCGCGGGAAGGGCCACCGCGGCCCCGAGCACGACCGCGTAGCGCCAGCCGAGACGCGACCCGACGTAGGCCGCCGCCACCGGCGCGAGCAGCCCCGCGGCCGGGGCACCGGCGCTGTGAACTCCGATCGCCGTTCCGGTGTTGTCGAACGCCCGCGAGAGCAACGTCGTGGCGACGCTGTAGTGCAGGCCGGCGGCCCCACCGAGCGCGAACGCGGCGAGGAGAAAGGCCCCGAAGACCGGCGCGAGTGCGAGCAGGAGACTCCCGACGGCGGTTCCGACGACCGCGACCAGGATGACGACCCGCTCGCCGAAGCGGTCCCCGAGCAGCCCACTCGGGAACTGCGCGAGCGCGTAGGCCAGCCACAGCCCCGACAGCGCCAGCCCGACCAGCCCGTTCGAGACGCCAAACTCACCCGAGATGGCGGGCACGACCGGGCTGATGACGAGTCTGGCGACCATCGTGGCGAAGAAAGCGAGCGTACACGCCCCGAGGACCGTCCGCTCCGGCGACCAGCTCACGGGTGTCGCTTCGACCCTGCTCATCCAGTGGCGGTCCGCCTCCGGCCCGCAAGTAGCGCACGGTTCCCGACGACCAGGCTACTCGAACCGCGAGCGGTACCACCTGGTGAGTCCGTCGGCCCAGTCGGCGGTCTCGACGGTCGTGTTCCGGCGACACCACTCGCCGTCGTGTGCGCTCTCGACGATGGCCAGGCGCACGTACGCCCGCTCCAGGGGTTCGCCGAGTGCCAGCCCGTGGGTTCGGTCGTAGCCACGCCTGAAGGCTGTGGCCTCCGGTTCCCCGTCGGTGAGGGCGCTTCGTGCGCGGACGAAGCCGAACCGGCTGTCGCCGTGTGAGGCGTTGTCGAGGTCGATTGCGACAGCCCGACCCTCGGGGTCGATGATGACGTTGTCACCGCTGAAATCGCCGTGTAGCAAGGAGACGGGTGGTGTCTCCGGGACGGCCACGGGTCGGAACCCGTCCGCGGCCGCCTCGGCCACCGCCTCGAAAGGGCCGCCGGCCGTGAACTCGAGTGCGTCCTCGACGATACCGCGGACGACTGCCCGCCAGGTGTCGTGGCGCCCCTCGCGGTACGCTGGCGGCTCGATATCGCCGTATCCCTCACCCCCCGTCGAGTGAACCCGCCCGAGAGTCTCGCCGGCACTCTCGACCGCCGCGAGCAGCTCCTGTCTGGTCTCGTCGCCCTCCCTGACCGCCGACAGGCTTTGTCCGTGGATTCGCCGGACGACCAGGTACGCCGGCGGGGTCGGGTCGGCGTCGAGGACCGCGGGCACGCGGGCACCTGCCTCGCGGGCGCGAGCGAACAGGGCCCGGGCGCGGGAGACCAGTTCCTCCCTACCCGCCGGTGGGCACTGCACCACGACATCGTCGCCGACAAACGTCTCCCAGAGGAGGCCATCCTCGACACGGCTGTAGCCGCCGACGGAGAGTCCATCGTCGAGTCGGCTGTGGATCGTTTCGTTCACGACGAACAGACAGCTCGATATACCAGCGCTCGCACAATAGCGCTTCGGTCAGGCCAGTGGGGCTGCCAGTCCGGTCGCCACCACGTACGCGCCGACGACGGTGAGCACGGCCGGAACGAGCCACCGCTCGAACCGCTCCAGCCTGCCGTGGACCCGGGACCCGACCACGAGTGCGACGAGAAACAGGAGTCCGGCACCGAGCACGTAGAGCGCGACGACGAGCGCCAGCGCACCCGGGGACAGCTCGGCGAAAAACGGGATGTACACGGCGATGTTCTCGCCGCTGAGACCGACACCCGCGGCGGCGACGACACCCGTCCGCCCGGCCGCGTCCGGGACTGCTGGACTCGCCTCGATAGCCGCCTCCGGCGGCCCGTGGACGAGCCCCCGTATCCCGATGCCGAGCGGTACCAGCCCCAGCAGGAAGGTCCAGCCCCGGAGGAACTCGGCGGCGACGATGGCCCCGACGACCGCGCCGAGGAGGCCGATACAGAACCCCACGTAGTGGCCGACGAGCACCTCACGAACCCGGTAGTCGCTGTCCGCGCAGAACGCGCCGACGACGACAAGCGTGTCGAGATGGGTGAGGACGAACAACCACGAGGCAAGCACCAGTACGGTCTCCACGGACGGTCTATCCCGGCGAACCTGTTACCGGTTTCTGTACCGCGCCAGCTGCGGCCCGGGTGTCTGTCCGACGAGGACGGTTCCGGCGGTGTCTGTCAGCCGGGTCCCGTGTCGGACCTGTTCTGTCGCAGGGCTCTT
>OBKM01000743.1_pt1 | contig 15212 bp, 15 predicted proteins | sample 1519691 | NCBI WGS metagenome assembly OBKM01 (sample SAMEA37050418, study PRJEB22526) | metagenome | biome: saline pan; feature: lake; material: water | place: Egypt | collected 2015 | depth 0.5 m | reverse complement strand
TTCCGGACCGCCCGCGACAGTTCGTCGGTTCTCGCTTCGTTGTTTCGAACCGTCCGTCGCTGACGCCGCGCCTTCGAAGCGTTTTTCTCCCACACCATCCCATCCGTGCGTATGGATCGGGAAGCCGCCGTCGAAGCCGTCGTTGCGTTCCTCGGCGTCGGAACGCTCGCCGTGATCATCGTGTGGATCGGCTCCACGTACAACGACGGCGGGCTGTCCGCGGACGGCGGGCTCGCTTTGGTCGGCGCGATCGCGTTTTTTATCGTGTTCATGTCGGTTATCGGGATCGGCCTCTCGCGCCGCTACTGACGGTCGCGTTCGTCGGTATGCTCCGTTCTCCAGTCCCCCGTCTCAATTCCGTTCTCCGGCCCCTGTCTCAAGACGTCTCGTCTCCCACGCTTCGCCACTCCGTGGTCCGGTCGTCCGGAGTCCGCTGTAGCGCCGTCCCGTAGTACGAAAGCGGGTGTCTGATCGTCTCACACGTTTCGTCCGGATCGACGCAGTCGCCGTACTCGTCCATCACCGCACACGAGGGCGGAACGGCCACCGGCCCCTCCGCCCCGCCCAGACGCTCGAGTTGGGTCCGGACCGCCCCCGCCGCGTCCCCGGAGACGTTACACAACTCGAGGAGCTCGTCGGCGTCGAGCCCGCTCGCAAGCAGGAACGACAACAACGAGAACCGCGAATGATCGGGGAGTCCGGCGAGGCCCTCCTCGTTTCGCGCTCGGGACAGAAGCGAGCGCATACACGGCGGGAACAGTCCCGGCGTCACCGTCTCGAAATCGGTGGGCGGATCGAGGTCGGCGATCGAGCGCCGGATCGACGCAAGCTCCGCCGACAGCGGGGCTTCGATCCCCTCCGGAACCGACAGCGGAAGCCCCTCGCGGACCCGGCGTCCGACGGCCTCCCGAAGCAGCGTGTACAGCTCCGGCCGACCGATGGGGACCGTCCCCTCCGAGAGCGGCCGCCGGGCGAGCCGCCATCGGGCCTCGTCGAGCTCCGCGGCGAGTTCGAGATAGGCGGTCACGTCGAGGCCGAACCGACCGTCGCCGATCGGTTCGACCCTGTCGGCGAGCTCGAAGTCGGCGAGTAACCGATCCAGACTCAGACGCCCCCCCTCGGCGCTTTTCAGTTCGAGCTCGGCCTCGAAATCCTCGACGAACCGCTCGCGGGCCGTCGCAGCCTCCGCGGCGGCGTATTTTTCGGTCGCGCCGGGCACGTCGAGCAGCGACACGAGCACGCGGGCGATCGGATACGACAGAAGCTCCGCCCGCGAACTCCAGATCCGTGGCTCCTCCGGGGCGGTCGTTCCGTCTAAAAGCGCCCGCTCGACGCGCTCGTGGCCGCGCTCGACCGCCGGCCCCCTCTCGGCGACCACCTCCCCGAGGTCGACGTCGGCGGCCTCGACGGCTCCCCGCGACGCCTCGAGAAACGGGTATCTGGCGTGGAGCCGATCCATACCCCCCGCTATCGCCCCGGTGCCGATAAACGCACCGACCTGTCGGATGCGGGCACAGCGCGCTCAGGCCTGTTTATAAACCCCCGATCCCGCCGCGGACACATCCCGTCCCCGACGAACGACATACCTTTGGGTTCCCGTACCCACCCCACGAACAACCGTGCGTCTCAGGTATCGCTGTCCCGGCTGTCGGACCACGAGCAACCTCCATGACCCGGGTTGTGAGTTCGAGGGGACCGACCGCCGCCGCATCGAGAAAACGTACACCGACCTTTTAGGGCCGCTTTCGGCCCGCGAGTACGCCGACGAGGACGCGCTCCGCGAGGACGTTCCGGAGCGCTGGAGCGGCCTTCATGCGGCCGTCTTCGCCCGCCTGCGGAGCGATCAACGGATCGTCGAGGAGGACAGCTCGCTCCGGCTTTTGCCCCCCGAGGAGTACAAGGACCGGGTCTCGCGGCCGACGTTCGAACCCCTCAAAACGATCTACGAGAAAGGAAGCGTCTCCGGTGCCCACGACCACTCCGTGTTCGCGATCATCGCCTTTTATGAGATGGTCGGCCTCTCCTGGGAGGAGGCCCGCGAGAACACGGTCGAGTGGCTCCGGGAGTCCGGAACGTGGGCCCGCGGCGGCTTCGAGGAGTCCTCGCCGGAGGAACTCGTCGACTCGAAACGCCACGTCTACGACCAGGGATACGGCTGGAAGCAGGCAGCCACCGAAGCCAAGGCGGTTATCGATCGCCGCGTTTCGGCTACCGAGGAGTGACCGAGCCGGCGTACCGCCGTCGCGTCCACCCCTCCCCAAACGACGCAAACACTATGCCGACGGGAACGAACGGCTAGCGTATGCAACGGAGGGAGCCATGAGCACACGGAACGATCCGCGCGATCGCGTCCAGGTGCTCGACGAGAACGGGCGGGTCCGTGACGGGGCGACGGTGCCCGACCTCGGGGAGGACTCCCTCACCGAAATGTACCGCGAGATGCGGCTGGCTCGCCACTTCGACAGCCGCGCGGTCAGTCTCCAGCGACAGGGCCGGATGGGGACGTACCCGCCGCTGTCCGGCCAGGAGGCCGCACAGGTCGGTAGCGCAATGGCGCTCCAGGAACGCGACTGGGTCGTTCCCAGCTACCGCGAACACGCGGCCCTCCACGTCCGCGGCGTCGGCTTCGACCGGACGCTGCAGTACTGGATGGGCGACGAGCGCGGCAACGGTTTCGACGGACGGAACGTCTTTCCGGTCGCCGTCCCGATCGCGACGCAGGTGTTACACGCCACGGGGGCGGCGTGGGCCTCCGATCTCCGGGGCGAGGACGCCGTCTTCCTCTGTTATTTCGGCGACGGCGCGACGAGCGAGGGCGATTTCCACGAGGGGCTCAACTTCGCGGGCGTCTTCGACGTCCCGGCCGTCTTCTTCTGTAACAACAACCAGTGGGCGATCTCGGTCCCCAGAGAGCGGCAGTCGGCCGCCGCCACCCTGGCGCAGAAAGCCCACGCCTACGGCTTCGAGGGCGTCCTCGTCGACGGGATGGACCCCCTCGCGGTGTATCAGGTCACGAGCGAGGCGGTCTCGAAGGCGAGATCGCCGGACTCGGCGGCCGACGACGGTCCCGGTCGCGCCACCCGGCCGACGCTCATCGAGGCGGTCCAGTATCGCTTCGGCGCGCACACGACCGCAGACGACCCCTCCGTCTACCGCGAGGACGAGGAGGTCGAACGCTGGAGACGGAAGGACCCGATCCCGCGGCTCGAGACGTTTCTCCGCGAGCGGGGCATCCTCGACGACGAGTCCATCGACGCGATCGAACAGTCCATCGAAGCGGCTGTCGCCGAGGCGATCGAGGCCGCCGAAAGCACCGAACGCCCCGCCCCCACGGACATGTTCGATCACGTCTATGCGACACGAACCGAACGGCTCGACGAACAGGCCGACGCGTTGGACCGACTGCGGGAACGCTACGGCGACGACACACTACTAGAATGAGCACACAGGAAGCGAATACACAGAACCTGACGCTCGTACAGGCCGTCCGCGACGGACTGAAATGCGAGATGGAGCGCAACGACGACGTCATCGTTCTCGGCGAGGACGTCGGCAAGAACGGTGGTGTCTTCCGGGCTACGGAGGGGCTTTATGAGGCGTTCGGCGAGGATCGCGTCATCGACACGCCGCTGGCCGAATCCGGCATCGTCGGCACGTCGATCGGGATGGCGGCCTACGGTCTCAGGCCGGTCCCGGAGATCCAGTTTTCCGGCTTTATGTACCCCGCTTTCGATCAAATCGTCTCCCACGCCGCCCGCATGCGGACTCGTTCCAGAGGTCGGTTCACCTGCCCGATGGTCGTTCGTGCCCCCTACGGTGGTGGCATCCGCGCGCCCGAACACCACGCCGAATCCAAGGAGGCCTTCTACGTCCACGAGGCCGGCCTGAAAGTCGTCGTCCCCTCGACGCCGTACGACACCAAGGGGCTTCTCGCAGCCTCGATACGGGACCCGGACCCGGTGATCTTCCTCGAACCGAAGCTCATCTATCGGGCCTTCCGCGAGGACGTCCCCGAGGAACCGTACACGGTCGAACTCGGCGAGGCGGCGATCAGACGCGAGGGCGAGGACCTCTCGGTGTTTACCTGGGGCGCGATGACCCGACCGACGCTCGAGGCCGCCGAATCCGTCGCCGAGGACGGGATCGACTGTGAAGTCGTCGATCTCCGGACGCTGTCGCCGATGGACACCGACACGATCGTCGAGTCGTTCAAAAAGACCGGCCGGGCGGTCATCGTCCACGAGGCACCGAAGACGGGCGGCCTCGCCGGCGAGATCACGGCGACGATACAGGAGGAGGCGCTGTATCACCAGGAGGCACCGATCAACCGCGTGACCGGTTTCGACGTGCCGTATCCGCTGTACGCGTTGGAGGATTACTACATGCCCGAGGACACACGAATCGAGGACGCGATCAGGGAGACCGACGGGGCCTAAGATGGTTCGTGAGTTCAAACTCCCCGACGTCGGCGAAGGGCTGACGGAGGCCGAGATCGTCGCCTGGCTCGTCGAGGTCGGCGACCCCGTCTCCGAGGACCAGCCGGTCGCCGAGGTCGAGACCGACAAGGCGGTCGTCGAGGTGCCATCGCCGGTGCACGGAACCGTCCGCGAGATCCTCGCCGAGGAGGGCGAGATGGTCCCCGTCGGGACGGTCATCATCACCTTCGATGTGGACGGCGAGGCGGTCGACCCGACCGGGACGGAAGCCGAACTGGGCGATGATGCCGCGGTCGAAGCGGACGCAACCGACGCATCGGCGGTCGAAGCGGACGCAACCGACGCATCGGCGGGCGAAAGCGACCAATCAGCGGCCGAACCCGCCCCAACGAGCGGTCGCGTCTTCGCGTCACCGTCGACGAGACGGCTCGCCCGCGAACTGGGAGTGGACATCGGCGCCGTCGAGGGAAGCGGTCCCGGCGGCCGCGTCACCGAGGCCGATGTTCGCTCCGCGGCCGATTCGGCTGCGGGGGATACGTCCCCCGACGCCCCGAAATCGGCCACGCGGCGGATCGACGACGACTCTTCCGTCTTCGACGCCGAGCGCGATAGGGAACCGGAGCCGACAGCGGCGACGGCCGACCGCACCGCCCGCGAACGGACGCTTGCGGCTCCGGCCACCAGAAAGCTCGCCGAGGAGGCGGGGATCGATCTCGATTCGGTGCCGACGGATCGGACGCGGGACGGCGAGGCGTTCGTCACGCCGGCCGAGATCGAGGCGTACGCCGAAGCCCAGCGGACGGCCCAGGCTGCCGACGCGGAGGCCGTCTCCGGCGGGACCGAAACCGGGACGCCGGCCGGCGGCTCCGAGCTCACCGCCTCCGGCGAGGACGAACGGATCCCGTATCGCGGCGTCCGCCGGACGATCGGCGAGCAGATGGAGCGCTCGAAATACACCGCCCCGCACGTCACCCACCACGACGACGCGGACATGACGCGGCTGGCCGAGACCCGCGGTCGCCTCAAGCAGCGCGCCGAGGAACGGGGGACGAAGCTCACCTACCTGCCGTTCGTCGTGAAGGCGGTCGTCGCGGCGCTGAAGGAGTATCCCATCCTCAACTCCCAACTCGACGAGGGGGCCGAGGAGATCGTCCTCAGAGGCGACTACAACATCGGCATCGCAACGGCGACCGACGCGGGCCTGATGGTTCCGGTGTTGAAAGGCGCAGACCGGAAGGGACTGCTCGAGATAGCCGACGGGATGCGCGATCTCGTCGGGAAAGCCCGGAGCCGCGACATTTCCCGCGAGGAGATGCAGGGCGGCACCTTCACCGTCACGAACTTCGGGGCGATCGGCGGCGAGTACGCCACACCCATCATCAACTACCCGGAGACGGCGATCCTGGGGTTGGGTGCGATCAGGGACAAACCCCGCGTCGTCGACGGTGACGTGGTGCCGCGGAAGGTGATGACGATCTCGCTGTCGATCGACCACCGCGTCATCGACGGCGCGGAGGCCGCACGCTTTATGAACACCGTTATCGAGTATCTGGAGTCGCCGGAGTTGCTGTTGCTCGAGTAATCGATACCCGACGACCGAGCGCCCCGACAGCCGCCGATCCCCCGCTCCGTGACGACGAATCAATGGGGACGTTTTTTTAAGGGATCGGGGCGAAGACGGTCGTATATGTTCAAGGCTATCGTGAGCGCGGACACGCTCGGGGCGGCGCTCGACTCCGTCGGCGTGTTGGTCGATGAGTGCAAAATCCGCCTCGAGGAGGAGGGCCTCACGATCCGTGCGGTCGATCCCGCGAACGTCGGCATGGTCGATCTGGAGCTTTCGGCGAACGCCTTCGAGTCCTACGAGACCGACGGCGGTGTCATCGGCGTCAACCTCGACCGTCTCGAGGACATCGTCTCGATGGCCGATTCGGGCCAACTCGTCCACCTCGAACTCGACGAGAAGACCCGCAAACTCCACATCTCCCTCGACGGTCTCGAGTACACGCTCGCCTTGATCGATCCCGATTCGATCAGACAGGAGCCCGACCTCCCCGATCTCGACCTCTCCTCGGAAGTCGTCATCGAGGGCAAAGACATCAGCCGCGCCGTCACCGCCGCGGACATGGTCTCCGATCACATCGCGTTGGGCGTCGATCCCGACGCCGAGCAGTTCTACGTCGACGCCGAGGGCGACACCGACGACGTCCATCTGGAGTTGGGCCGCGAGGACCTCATCGACCTCACGCCGGGCGAGGCGCGCTCGCTTTTCTCCCTCGATTACCTCAAGGACATGAACAAGGCGATCCCGAAGGACGCCGAGGTCACCACGGAACTCGGCGAGGAGTTCCCGATCAAGATGCACTTCGGTTTCGCGGAGGGCGACGGCCACGTCACGTTCATGCTCGCGCCGCGGATCCAAAGCGATTGACCTCCTCCCCGCGCTGAAGCGCGAGGATTCCTCCGTGGGTAAGCGCCCCTGCCGTGGCGGATCTCTTGGCCCCGGCGAGTCCCCCGTCAGCGCGGAACTCACGTGATATCCCGTTCGAAACGCCCCTCGAAGTAACGCCGAACCCGGACCAGATGAAACGTTGCGAGGAGTCCATACACCGTGAGACACGAACCGAAGGCGATCGTCCCCAACTTCCCGCCCGAACCGCCGAGATACGGCGCACTCGAGACGAAAACGATCCCGGAGATCCCGCCTGCGAGGCCGATCCAGCCCTCGTTCGGGACCCGCTCCGCTGATGTCATTCCAACGAACGAGGCCGCGAAGATCCCCGCGGCGACGAGTTCCCCGGCGTCGACAAAAACTAGCGGTCCGGCGACCCCACCGATCGCCCCGACCGCTCCGGACGCAAAGACCGGTCCGACCGACAGACGTGTGTGCACCGAGAACGTCACGACGGCACCTGCGACAGCGAGGCCGACGACGGCCGCGATCGTTGTCGCTCCCGGAATCGCCTGTGTCTGAAACGTTCCGGAGGTCGTAAGCACCGTCAGGGCAGCCCCGACAAACGCAGTCGTCCCGAGCTTTCCGCCGACGCCGTGAAACACCGGCTGTCCGACCGCAAACACGACGCTTGCGACCCCGCCGGCGAGAACCGCCCTCCAGTACCCCTCGAACAGTTCCGGGGCCGTCATCCCGACGAACGCGCCGCAGTACACCGGGATCGCGAACGTCGGGGTCAAAAGCGCCGCCGCGACGCCGACTACAGCGGCCGCGACGATCGCCGAGATCCCGGTCTCGGCCACGACGCCGAGTGTCAGAACCGTCCCCGTGTTGTACAGCGCTTCCTCGGCGGGTATCGACCACCTATCGCCCGCGTGTCGCATCGCTCGCCATTCGAATCTGACCCCGACTGCCGCCGCGATCACGGCCGCCGAGAGCCCCAGCCCTGCCGCTATCGATCCGGCTTCTCGGAACGCCCCCACGGCACCGAGCGTGAGCAATACGCCTGCCGGGATCGCCAACGCAAAAAAACCCACACCTGCAAGCGTCCGCCGCCCGTCGCCGCGGTCGATCACGGCACTCCTCGGTACGATCGGCGACCGACCCTCCGCGTGCTCATCGATTCGTCCTCTCGACGTGTTCGATCGCTTCCTTGGGCGTCGCAACCGGCTCGAACCGCTCGTCGTCGATTTCGTGTGTGTCCAACCCCGCGACCGGCCGGCCGAAATCCAGGGCGTGGCCGATCTCCGAGAGCGTCCCGGTCGAGCCATCGATCGCGATACCCGCATCGCCGTTGCACACGACGACAACGTTCCGTGCGTTTCCGAGGCCGGTCGCGATCGGCGTCGTCACCCAGTCGTTTGCGGCACGCCGGTCCTCGCCGGGGAGGATCCCGATCGTCTCCGCGCCGGCCCCTCTGGCTCCCTTACAGACGGCCTCCATGACGCCACCCAACCCGCCGCAGACGACTGTGTGGTCTCGCTCGCCGAGCAGTCGGCCGACCTCGACACCCCGTTCGTACGTTTGCTCCCCGGCTTTCGATCCACCGATGACTGCGATTCGCATATGCTGACTCGCCGCGATCGTCACATAAACCCGTCGTCAGATGGCCTCTTGAATGATCTCGAGCGCCTCCTCGCGTTCGTCCCACTCCAGAAACACCGCGATCGAGGTCGCGCTCGTGATCAGATCCTGGATGTTGATATGTTCGTTCGCAAGCGGCGCGATGATATCCTGGAGGATCCCCGACTGGTTCGGGAGCTCGCCGCCGGTGATCCGGATGACGGCGATCTCGTCGTCGACGGTGACACTCGACAGCTCCTCGAGATCGATGATCGCCTGATGCAGGACGTTTTCGGCGCGTTCGGCGACGCCCGTGTCGACGTAAAACGACACCGAGTCCATCCCGCTTGCGACGGCGTCGACGTTGATGTCCGCTTCCGCGAGCACCGTCGAGAGATCAGACAGCACCCCCGGCGTGTTTCTGATCGCCCGCCCGGCCGCGGTCAGACACGCCAGCGGCTCCTCGCGCATGTCGATGAGGTTCTTGAACTGCCCCTCTATTTTCGTGCCGCCTTTCAACAGGTCGCCGTGTTGATAGTGGGCGACCCGGACGACCATCTGGCCGGTCTTATACGACAGCGCCGACGGCGCAACGACTTCCGCCCCCCGAAACGAGAGGTTTCGGAGTTCGTCGACGGTGATCTCTCCAACGTTGCGCGCGCCCTCGACGACCCGTGGATCGCCGGTCATGACGCCCTCGACGTCGGTGATGATCACGACCTCGTCGGCGCTCATGTAGTTGCCGAGCATGACCGCCGTCGTGTCGGAGCCGCCGCGGCCGAGCGTGGTCACGTTGCCGGCGTGGTCCTGTGCGAGAAACCCGGTGATGACGGGAACGTACCCTTCGGCGGCCATATCCGCGGCGAGCTGTTTGGCGCGCCGTTGGGTCTCTTCGACGTCGACCTGTCCGTGTTCGTCGGTGATAACCGGCCACTCGTCGGTCCCCGGCTCGAGGAACTTCGCGTCGATGCCGCGGGCCCCGAGGGCGGCTTTCAGCATTCGGACGGAGGTTCGCTCGCCCATCGAGACGATCTCCGCCTCGTCGGCTTCGTCGGCCTCGAAGGTGATCGCATCGAGCAGGAAGTCGGTCGTCGATCCCATCGCGCTCGCGACGACGGCGACCTCGTGGCCCTCGGCGACCGCGGCGGCGATCGAGTCGGCGGCCCGGTTGACCCGGTCGCCGTTGCCGAGGCTCGTTCCACCGAACTTGGCCACTACGCGCATCCTCTCACCTGCTGGCCGGTGTGGTAGCTCATACCCCCCGTTGCCAGCCGTGGGAAATAACGGTGTTCATCTCCACCGCCGGACCGTCAGGGTCCCCTCCGTGGGTTTGATCGCTGTCGAAGCGGTCCGCCCCGGATGGCCCCGCCGTTTCGATCCGCCCCGACGTTTCCGCGAACAAAGATTAACTGTCCCTGACGCGTTACACCGTGGCATGAACGTACGTGACGCCGTCGAGGCCGATGCGGATCGGCTGGCGTCGTTGACCGGATCGCCGACCGACGTGATGCGAAACCTCGTCCACGACCGGACGGTACGCGTCGCCGACGCCGACGGCACGGTTCAGGGGTTCGTCAGCTACGACGCCGTGGACTCGACAGTCCATGTGACGCAACTGGAGGGTAACGCGGAGCTGTGTGAGACGCTGTTGGCGGAACCGAGACGGTTCGCCGACAGGGAGGGGATGACCGTCGAGCTGTTGGCGATGGAGACCGACGACGCCACCCGTACGGCCGCCGAACGGGCGGCTTTCGAGCGGTGCGGCCCCGGTCCCCGATTCGACGGGAAGTCGACGATCCGGTACCGGTGGGACCCCGACTCCGAGCCGGGGACGACGGCCTGAGGCCGGTCGGCGCCGTCTCCTGTCGGATTGGCCCTCGCGAAACAGCCGTACAACAGCCCGACGAGACGCTTTCAGCCGAACTCCGGCTTCGTTTCCGACCTCGACGCCCGGATCAGCGCCTCGACGAACAACTCCCCGGCCCTGAACGACGACCGGACCATCGGTCCGGAGGCACAGTAGAGGAACCCGAACTCCTCCTCGGCGACGGCCTTCCAGACGTCGAAGACGTCCGGGTGGACGTACTCGAAGACCTCCAGGTGCGACCGGGAGGGCTGGAGATACTGGCCGAAGGTGACGATATCGACACCCACCGCACGGAGATCCGACAGCGTCCGATACACCTCATGATCGTACTCGCCGACCCCGAGCATGAGGCTCGTCTTGGCGTACACGTCCGGTTCCGACGCGATCCGTTCCAGCACCGAAAGCGACTGTTCGTAGCCGGCGCGTCGGTCCCGGACGGGCCACTGGAGGCGGTCGACGGTCTCGACGTTGTGAGCAACCACCTCGGCTCCGGCGCCGAGTACCCGCTCGACTGCCTCGATATCCCCCCGAAAATCCGGGATCAACGCCTCGATCAAAATCCCTGGGTCGTGGCGTTTTATGGCCCGGATCGTCTCCGCGAAATGCGCCGCCCCGCCGTCCTCGAGGTCGTCCCGATCCACGGCGGTCAACACGACATACTCCAGCCCGATCTCCGCGACCGCGCGTGCGACGTTTTCGGGCTCGTCGGGATCGAGCGGCTCCATCCCCCCGGTTTCGACGTCACAGAAGTTACAGCCGCGCGAACAGCGCTCGCCCATAAGCATAAACGTCGCCGTTCCGGGGCCGTTGCGGCCGCTCCAGCAGTCGCCGAGGTTCGGGCAGTTGGCCTCCTCACAGACGGTATGGAGGTTCCGGTCCCGAAGCGTCCGTTTGATCTCGGTGAAACGCTCGCCGCTCGGGGGACGCGATTTCAGCCACTCCGGCTTGCGGCGACGGCTGCTCATACCCGAGTATTCGGGGCCGAACGCAAAAGCGTGTGGTCGGGTCCGCCCCGGGGCGTTCCGTCCGGATATCAACCGGTCAGTCCGCTGCCGACGGAAACGCCTATACGGCCAGCACCCTCCCGTCCGCCCGTGGCAGGTCGCACGGAATACGAGGCCGGTGTCGCCGTCGAGGACGTTCTCCCGGCGTTCGCGGACGCGTTCCCCTTCGAGTCGTTCAACCGGATGCAGTCGGAAGCGCTGCCGGCGATCCTCGAAAGCGACGACAACGTCGTTGTCAGCGCGCCGACAGCAAGCGGCAAGACGGCACTCGCGGAGGCGGCAATCTGTCGGACGCTCACGGCCGGCGGCACCGCGCTGTTTTTGGCCCCGCTTCGCGCGTTGACCAACGAGAAAGAAGACGAATGGGAACGGTTCGAATCGCTCGGCTACTCGGTTTATGTCGTCACCGGCGAGCGGGATCTCAACCCCCGCCGTGCCGAGTCCGCCGACATCCTCGTGATGACGCCCGAGAAAGCCGATTCGGCGACCAGAAAACACGACTCGCCGCGGTACTCGTTCGTTACTGACGTCGATTGCTGTGTCATCGATGAGGTTCACCTGCTCGATTCCGACCGCCGTGGCGCGGTTCTCGAGGTGACGATCTCGCGGCTCAGGCGCCTGTGTACCCCTCGGATCGTGGCGCTGTCGGCGACGATGCAGAACGTCGGCGACGTTGCGGCGTGGCTCGATGCGCCCGAGGGGTGTACGTTCCGGTTCGGCGAGGAGTACCGCCCCGTCCCGCTGTCGGCGACCGTCGAGACGTACGCCCACGGCGAAAACGCCTTCGCCGACAAGTACCGGCGGCTCTACCGCGCGTTGGATCTCGCCCAGCCGCACATCGAAGACGGCGGGCAGTCACTCGTCTTCGTCTCCTCGCGACAGGACACGGTTCGGGCCGCCGAAAAGGCCCGCGACGTGATCGCCGAACGCGACATCGAGATCGGCTCGCGCGGCGATTACGACTTCCATACGGACGCCCAGGAGCTGGAAAACGACACGCTCAGACAGTCGGTCGTCGACGGTGTCGGGTTCCACCACGCCGGGCTCTCGAAGGCGGACAAAGACCGCGTCGAGGGCTGGTTCAAATCCGGCGACATACAGCTTCTGTTCTCGACGTCGACGCTGGCGTGGGGTGTCAACCTCCCGGCGCGGTGTGTCGTCATCCGCGATACGAAACTCCACGATCCCCTCGAAGGCGAAATCGATATGAGTCCCCTCGATATCCTCCAGATGCTCGGGCGGGCCGGCCGCCCCGGATACGACGACGCCGGCTACGCCCATATCGTCTGTGACGGGGCCGACGCCGACCGCTATCGGCAGTTGCTCGTCGACGGCAAACCGATCGAATCGCGGCTGGCTGACGCCCTCGAAACGCATCTCAACGCCGAAATCGCCCTCGGGGTCGTCGACGACATCGAGGACGTGATGGGGTGGCTCGAGACGACGTTTTATTATGCCCGCGCATCGAGCGCGCCCGACCGTTACGACGACGCCGAGTCGCTCAGGGATCGGGTCTCGGCCACGCTCGAAGGCCTCGTCGACGGCGGCTTCGTCGACCAGTCCGGACTCGAGATCGAGCCGACCCAACTCGGCCGGCTCGCCTCGCAGTTCTATCTCCGGCTCGACACCGCGGCGTCGTTTCATACGCTCTGTGAGCGCGCGGCCGACGACGACGCCCCCGAACTCGACGAGTCGACCGTCCTCCGAACCGTCGCCGACGCCGAGGAGTTCGACAGCGTCTCCGCGCGCCGGGACGAACGCGAAACGTTCGGGGCGGTACTCGACGGCGAGGGCGACGGTCTAGAGCCCGGCAACCGGAAGGTGCTCGCGATTTTGCGGGCCGGCATGTCCGGGACGACGCCCGCGGAACTCCAAAGCGACGCCTGGATAATCAGGCGGAACGGGTTGCGGTTTCTGGCTGCGTTGCGGGCTTTCTGTGAGCGTTTCGGTTCCCCCCGCGATGCGAACCTCGTCCGCCGGATCGAGGCCCGAGTCGAACACGCGGTCAGCGACGATGCGGTCGGTCTCGTCGCCATCGGCGGTATCGGCTCGGGCCGGGCGAGCAAACTCGCGGAGGCAGGGCTGACCGGTCCGGCCGATGTCCGACGCGTCGGGATCGATGGCCTGGTCGAGGCCGGCCTCTCGGAGGGCGTCGCCGAGCGCGTCCTCTCGCAGGCGCGTGAACTCCCCGACGTCTCGATCGAGTGGGACGGCGTTCCGGACTCCATCGCCGCCGGCGAGAACACGATGGCCGAAGTCACCGTCCGAAACGGGGCTTCGGGAGCGCCGGCCGGAGTCCGCGTGACGGTCAACGGTATCGAGATGTCCGAAACGGCGCGGTACCTCGGCGAGACGACGGTCCCAGTCGGCGTCTTCGGCGGCGACGCCGAGGCGCTCACCTACGAGGTCGAAGTCAGCTTCCCGGAGTTGCCGCTCCACCCGATCACCGACAGCCGCGTCGTCACCGTCGTCTAACCCCCCGACTTCCGGTCGAGATGCCGAACAAATCCAACGACTCAAACTTGGCCACCCCGCTCGTGTACTGAAACGACTCTCAAGCGGTGGGAGTGTAAACATCTCACTTGCTCCCATCGGGTTTCGTTCTCCAGCCGAAGCGGTGGTCGGTCGGAGCGTCGGGTCACGAGACCCTCGCCGCCGACGCCCGGTATTTATACCGCTTCGGGGCGGTAACCGCTGCATGAAGCGGACGATCCACACCGACGACGGCCCGCCCGCCGCGGGGGCGTATAGCCAGGCGACGACCGACGGCGAACTCGTGTTCACCGCGGGACAGATCGCGCTGACGCCCGACGGCGACGCCCTCGATGAGGCGTCCATCGCGGTCCAGACCGAACGGGCACTCGAGAACCTCGCCGCCGTCCTCGACGCCGCCGGGACGGATCTCACCCACGTTCTCAAAACGACGGTGTATCTCGCCGATATCGGCGATTTCGAGGCGATGAACGAGGTGTACGGCGACTACTTCGACGCCGAGCCGCCGGCCAGATCCGCGATCGAGGCCGGCGCGCTCCCGCTCGGGATGGCCGTCGAGATCGAGGCGGTCGCCACGAAGCCGTGATACGGAGGCCGTCTGGGGGCCGATGCCGCCTTTGACCCCACGGCGGCGCTCGGCGCTGCTTTGGGGTCTCGTCGGCGCGCTCTCGTTTCTCGTCGCCCACGGAGCCTACCTCCTCGCCGGTGGGACGTTCCTGGGATTCGGACCGATCGCCGTCGTGACGCTTTCGGTTTTCGCCGCGGCCGCCACGAGCAGCTACTACGCCGAGCGCCGTTTCGGCCTCCTCGGTCGTCGCATCGACGGGAGCGAGTGACACGCTGGCATCGAACGCGAAGCTTTTAAACGGCCGACTCCGGTAGGTTCACCTGAGCCGGGATGGCCGAGTGGTAAGGCGCACGCCTGGAAAGCGTGTTCCCTCAGGGATCCAGGGTTCAAATCCCTGTCCCGGCGCTTTTGCTGTGAGCATCACGCGAGCAGCAAAGCGGTCCGACAGAATTTGAACCACGGAAATCCGAGCGCAGCGAGGATTTGCATCGGGTTCAAATCCCTGTCCCGTCGCTTTTATAATAAAATATGAGCGGCAGCCGTTCGAAAATACCTCGCCGTACTCCCTCTATAAAGAAAACAGCGCGAGTACCCCGACCCACCGTGGTCGGGGGTGAAGCGCGTCCCGATATTACACAAACTCAAGTAGTTCAAGCAATAACGCACTAACAACGACCAGAAAACGTCCCCTTAAAGTATGGAGTTGAAGCCCTCAATTCCTTTGCTGGTCGTTCGACAGGGATGAGAATGCGACTCCTCTCAAAACCCGCTACAGGCGGTGAGACGGGAGTTGTCGTGGGCTGGTGGAAGCCCAGACCCTCACGGACAC
>OBKM01000742.1_pt1 | contig 15292 bp, 16 predicted proteins | sample 1519691 | NCBI WGS metagenome assembly OBKM01 (sample SAMEA37050418, study PRJEB22526) | metagenome | biome: saline pan; feature: lake; material: water | place: Egypt | collected 2015 | depth 0.5 m | reverse complement strand
CACCTACTGACTGCGCATATCGGCGACCGACGACCGGCGAACCGACGGCTATGGGGTTATAAGTTCGAAAACGAAAATCACCGCCCGAAGTCACGACCGCCGTGATATCGGGGCGTCGATCGCGTTACTCTGTGTGCGCTGCTCGTCCAGGAACCCGATCGGTCGCGGTGACCGATCAGTTACGAACGATGTTCGACGCGCGGGGGCCCTTGGGGGCGTCCTCGATGTCGAAATCGATGTCCTGTCCTTCCTCGAGATCCGGGCCGTCGACGTCCTCCATGTGGAAAAACACGTCCTCGTCCGAGTCGTCAGTCGAGATGAATCCGTAGCCGCCTGTGTCGTTGAAGAAATCAACCGTACCGTTTGCCATTACAAACAAACGTACAGCCGTTCCGGGTATAAGCGTTCCGAGAGTCGCGATACCACGACCCGCCGCGACGGAATCGAGCCGACGCCGCGACGGAATCGAGCCGACGCCGCGACGGAATCGAATATACAACCCGCCCGCCTACGCGTCGAGTTCGGCGCGTTCGATCGCCTCGTCCGCGCCAAGCCCCTCGTGGACGACCAAGGCGACGGCTCGGGCCATCCGCTCGGGGTCGTCGTGTTGGAAGATGGTCCGCCCCATCGAGACGCCCGCGCCGCCGGCGTCCATCGCCCCGCGGACCATCCGCAGCGACTGGCGGTCGCCGTCCGGCGATCCGCCGGCGATGAGCACCGGACAGCTCGTCGACGCACAGACGTGTTCGAAGCTTTCGGGATCGCCGCTGTAGCCCGTTTTGATGAGGTCCGCGCCGAGTTCCTCGCCGAGTCGGACCGCGTGGCCGAGCGCCTCGGGGTCGTCCCCGTCGGTGTCCGGCCCCCGCGCGTACGTCATCGCGAGCACGGGCAGGCCGTACTCGGCGGCCGCGTCGGTCAGGCGGCCGAGGCCCTCGATCTGCTCGCGTTCGTACTTCGAGCCGACGTTGATATGAAAGGAGACGGCGTCGGCGCCGGCACGCAGCGCGGCCTCGACCGACCCCGTCGTCCGCTTGTCGTTTTCGTCGGGGCCGATCGAGGTCGAGCCGTTGAGATGGGCGATGTAGCCCGCGTCGTTTTTGTTGCCGTGGACGCGGCGTGCGACGCCTTTCTGTGTCAGTACCGAGTCGGCACCGCCGCGCGTGACGGCGTCGATCGTCGATTCGATGTCTTTGAGCCCTGTGACCGCCCCGAGTGTGAGGCCGTGATCCATCGGAACGACGACGTAGCGGCCGTCGGTCCCGATCCGTTGTAGGCGTGCAGCGATCCCTGGTGTCATGGTGTCTGTGAGTGTGCGAGGTTCCTTCAAGTTCGTTCCGGTCGCGGACGACGTTGCCCGCCGGCGACCGCCCCTTCCTTCAGCTCGCGGGCGAGCGCTTCGAGCTCCGCAGCGACCGCTTCGGTCGACTCGCCGGCCTCGTGGCCCTCGGCGACGATGTCGATCAGCGCAGACCCGACGATGACGCCGTCGGCCCCGGCCGCGACGACCGATTCGGCGTGTTCGCCCGTCGCGATCCCGAACCCGACCGCCTTGGGTACGTCATACGCCGAAAGCCGCGAGAGCGTCTCCGCCGTGTGATCCGAAAGCGACTCCCGCGCGCCGGTGACGCCGAGACGCGCCTGGACGTAAACGTAGCCCGAGACGCGTCCCATGATCCGATCGAGCCGGTCGCCGGCCGTCGTCGGGGCGACGATGAAGATCAGATCGAGCCCGAACTCGTCGCAGGCCGCACGCAGCGGGTCGGCCTCCTCGGCGGGCAGATCGGGGACGACGAACCCCTCGATACCGACCGCGGCCGCCCGCTCGACGAACGACCGGATCGGCTCCTCGCCGTACTGATAAATGAGGTTGTAGTACGTCATACAGACCAAGGGCACGTCGACGTCGAGGGCCTCGACGAACTCGAAGAACCGTTCGGGCGTCATGCCGCCTTGGAGCGATCGAACGACGGCCTGTTGGATCGTCGGCCCCTCCGCGATCGGCTCCGAGAAGGGAAGGCCAAGCTCGATCACGTCCGCCCCGCCGCGGGCGAGCGCCTCGACGTACTCGATCGACGATTCGAAATCCGGGTCCCCGGCGGCGAGATACGGGATAAACGCGGGCTCGTCGAAGACGTCCTCGAGGGAGGAGCCCCCGTCCTCGCTGTCTCGCGGGTCGCGTTGCTCCCCGCTCGATTTCTTCGAGAACTCGCTTCGCTCGTCCTCGCGTTTCACTCGTCGAACACCTCCATCCGCGGCGCGTTCTCGAGTTCCCGCTTTTCGGTCTCCTCGATCGCCGCTTCGAGATCCTTGTCGCCTCGCCCCGAGACGTTGACGACGACCGGCTCCTCGAACTCGACGGAGCCGTCTCCGTCCGGTCCGAGGACCGTCTCGAGGAAGCCGAGCGCGTGGGCGGTCTCCAGCGCCGGGATGATTCCCTCGTCCTGTGAGAGCCGATGGAACGCCTCCAGGGCGTCGTCGTCACCGACGTTTACGGGCGTGACACGCCCCTCGTCGACGAGATGCGATAGCTGGGGGCCGACGCCGGAGTAATCGAGCCCCGAGGAGACGCTGTGTGACTCCATGATCTGTCCGTGGCTGTCCTGCAGCAGCTTCGTCCGCGCGCCATGTAGGACGCCCTCCTCGCCGGTCGAAAGCGACGCCGAGTGCGGCGCAACGCCGGCCTCCTCGTCGACGGTCAGCGACGATCCGCCGGCCTCGACGGCGTATAGTGTCACGTCCTCGTCGTCGAGGAACTCGGCGAACGCCCCCATCGTGTTCGAGCCGCCGCCCGCGCAGGCGACGACCGACCCCGGCAGCCCGTCGAATCTCGCCCTCGATTGGGTCTTGATCTCCTCGGAGATGACCGCGTGGAAATCACGGACCATCGCCGGGAACGGCGCGGGGCCAACGACGCTGCCGATGACGTAGTGGGTCGTCTCGACGGTCGTCGCCCAATCGCGCATCGTCTCGCTGATCGCCTCCTTCAGCGTGCCCCGGCCGATGTCGACGGGATTTAGCTCCGCGCCGTTGATCCGCATTCGGAAGACGTTGGGTCGCTGGCGGTTGATATCCCGGCGACCCATATATATCTCACACGGCATATCGAGGTGTGCGGCGGCCATCGCCGTCGCGGTGCCGTGTTGGCCCGCGCCGGTTTCGGCGATGATCCGCTCTTTGCCCATGTATTTCGCCAAGAGGACCTGCCCGAGCGCGTTGTTGAGTTTGTGTGCCCCGCCGTGGAGTAGATCCTCACGCTTGAGATACACCTCGACCCCGTAGCGCTCGGAGAGTTGCTCGGCGCGCTGTAGCGGCGTCGGCCGCCCGCCGAAATCCTCGATCCGTTCGCGGAACTCGTCCATGAACCCATCCTCGTTGTGCAGGACGTAGCGCCGGTACGCATCGGTCAGTTCTTCGATGGCGGGCATCAACGCCTCGGGGACGTATTGGCCGCCGTACTCGCCGAATTTGGTGTCGGGTTGGGACATCGTAGATCACTCGGTTTGACCGCTCGTGAGCCGCTCCGTGTTCGCCCGGACGTCGCCGTCCATGATGGCCGAGCCGACGAGCAAGGCGTCAGCGCCGGCCGCCCGCATCCGCGAAACGTCTTCCCGTGTCGTTATGCCGCTTTCAGCTATCAGGCTGACGCTCCCGCGGGCCGTTGCCGGAACGGCATCGGCGACCCGCTCGAAGGTCCCGGTATCGACCTCCAGTTTCCCCAGATCGCGGTTGTTGATGCCGATGAACTCCGCCCCGGCGTCGAGTGCCGCCTCGACCTCCGCCGGCGTGTGCGTCTCGACGAGCACCTGAAAGCCGCGTTCGCGGGCGGCGTCGACGAGTGACGCGAGGTCGTCGACGAACCGCGCGATGAGCAAGACGAGATCGGCCGCAACGACGTCCAGTTGATCCGTCCGGACGATGAAATCCTTCCGGAGAACCGGCACGTCGACCGCCGATCGGACCGCCGAAAGCGTTTCCGGCGACCCGCCGAAATGCTCCGGTTCGGTCAGCACGGACAGCGCCGCTGCGCCGCCGTCGACCATCGCCTCGGCCAACTCGACGGGATCGTCGGTCCGCTCGCCCGGCGTGGTCGGGCTGGTGGGTTTTATTTCCGCGATGAGCGGCACGCGACCGTCGGCCTCGGCCGTGGCCAGCGCCGCCGGCAACGACCGCGCCGCCACGTCGAGCCGTTCCTCGTCGCCCGTCCGATTCTCGGCCGCCTCGAGGATCGAACGGACCGCCGGAGCCAGCCCGTCTCTGTTGTCCATTACTGTACATTAACGGACGTATCTGCACAAAAGGGTTGCGAATCCGACGCACGGTTCGGGCGACGAACGCGTCTCGCCCGCGTTGCGGTGTTCCGTCCCGGCCCCTGCTCCCGCGTGGCTCAGATTTCGGGAGCCTGTCCGCCGAGCTCCTCGATCAGTTCGGGAACGACCTCGAAGAGGTCGTCGGTGATGCCGTAATCGGCGATGTCGTAGATCGGCGCGTTCGGGTCCGTGTTGATCGCGATGATCGTCTCCGCCCCCTTCATCCCGGCAACGTGTTGCACCGCGCCGGAGATCCCGACCGCGATGTAGACGTCCGGCGTGACGACTTTTCCGGATTGGCCGACCTGGCGGTTCTGTGGCAGCCAGCCGTTGTCGACGATGGGCCGCGATGAGGACAGCGTCGCGCCGAGGGCGTCCGCTAGCTCCTCGACAAGTGGGATGTTCTCTTCGTCCTCGATCCCGCGGCCGACGGAGACGAGCACGTCCGCATCCGAAATGTCGACATCGCCGCCTGCGACCTCCTCGAAGCCGTTGACAGTCGTGCCGAGCGCTCCGTCGTCGATCGCCGCCTCGAACGCCTCGATCGCGGCGTCGCCGGCAGCCGCCGCCGCCGGCCACTCGGCCGGACGGATCGTCAGGGCGTACTGTTCGGCGTCGATATCGTACGTCGTTTCGACTTTGCCGCCGTACTGTTCGCGGACGACCTCAACTGGGTCCCCGCCCTCCAGGGCGATCACGTCACTCACGAGCGGCAGATCGAGCGAACCAGCGACCGCGGGAGCGTAATCGAGGCCGTTGACGGAGTTCGGCATCACGAGTGCGGTCGGGTCGAGCTCGTCGTGGAGCTGCTCGATCGCCTGTCTGTAGACGCCGTGGTTGAACTCCTCGCCCTCCGCGACGGTGTAGATCGTATCGACGCCCTCCCGATCGAGGCGTTCGGCGAACCCGTCGACGTCGCCGCCGATGACCGCGACCGCGAGATCGGTGCCGTGTTCGTCGGCGAGCTCGCGGCCGGCAGTTACGAGTTCGAAGGATACCTCCCGGAGCTCTCCCCGGCGGTGCTCGGCGACGGCGAGGACCGTCATCCGCCGATCACCCCTTTCTCGCGGAGGAGCGCAGCGAGCTCGCCGGCGGTCTCGTCGGCGCTTCCCTCCCAGAGAACGGCGTCGCTTTCGGATTCCGGTTCGTACATCGAGGTTCGCCCGACCGCCGACTCGACGACGTTTTCATCGAGGCCGACCTCCGCGAGCGATTTGACTTCGAGGGGTTTCCGCTGGGCCTGTCTGATCCCACGGAGGCTGGCGTAGCGCGGCTCGTTGATGCCGGTCTGGATCGTCAGGACGGCTGGCAACTCGACGTCCGTGAGCTCCTCGATCCCGCCCTCGAGTTCGCGGTGGACGGAGGCGATCCCCGCCTCCGCATCGAGGTCGAGTTCGTTGACAACGGCGGCCCACTCGACGCCGAGACGCTCCGCGAGCGCAACGCCCGTCGCGCCGTTGGAGTCGTCACCGGCCTGGACGCCGGAGAGGATCAGATCGGGCGCTTCCTCCTCGGCGACGGCGGCGATGAGTTCCGCCTTCGCACCGATATCGAGGAACTGCGCCTCAGCCAGGGCGTCGTCCCACACCCGGATCGCCCGGTCGGCGCCCTTCGCAAGCGCCATCCGGACGGTCTCTTCGGCCCGTTCGGGGCCGACGGTGACGGTGACGACCTCGACGTCGTCGAGCGCCTCGCTGATCTGTACGGCCTCCTCGACGGCGTAGTCGTCCCACTCGTTGAGATCGTATTCGAGGGAGCTCTCGGCGACGTCGAGTCCGTCGATATCGAACTCGTCGTCGACTTCGGCCACCTCTTTGACAGTGACGAGTACTTTCATGACAGCTAGTCAGAAGTACTGACGACCGTTTCCGGTTAAACGTTTCCGAATGGGGACCGCAGATGGTGGTTCCACCGAAAGCTTCTGGCAACCGCATCCGGGGTCAGGCCTCGTTATCGCCGAACTCGCCGACCCCCTCCCCGGGTAAGCTGATGAGGTTCTCCCGGCCGATCCGGAGCTTATCGACCCGATCCGCATCGTCCATCGACGAAAGGAGCTGTGAGACCTTCGCGTTCGACCATCCCGTCTCCTTGACGATGGTTGCCTGTTTCATCCGTCCCCCGTTCCGCTCGAGGAGATACTCGACGCGCTCCTCATCGGAGAGCAGGTCGGGGTCGGTATCGCCGCCGCGCTCGTCGGAATCTGTCGACCGATCCGCCGCGTCGTCGGCCTCTGTTCCCTCCGTGGCCCCCGTAGTCCCCACCGGGGCTGTCCCGGACGCCGGACCGTCCCCTTTTTCAGCGGCGCTTGGCTCTTCGCTTTCGTCGGGTAACGGTTCGTCGCCCTCGCGCCGCCGCGAAAAGAGGAGATACAACCCGACGACAAGCGCCGCGCCGCTCAGGAGTAACGCCCCGGTAACGAGCCCATCGGAGATCCCTTCGGCTGTCGGCCCACTCGACGACGGGTGATAGACGATGGTAAAGTAGCCGGGCTCGAACGTCTGTGGGCCTTCCCACCGGAGGTCGCCCCCATCGGCACCGATCGGCGACGTGGTCGGCCCGCCGTATCCCGGCGGTGCCCGGATCGTCAGCGTCTGCTGAGCCCCGATCCCCGGCAGCCACGTCCCGTCCGTCGTATTGAAAGCATCGTCGACGTACAACGTCCCGTCATCGCCCTGTCTTGCGAAGGACTCCCAGACGAACGCGACACGGAGCTCCCCGTACTCGGCGTCGCTTCCGTTCTCCGAGTCGGTGACGATCTCACCCTCCCGCCGGATCGACCCGACGCGCATCTCCCGATCGCTCGCCGTCGAGGCTTCCTCGGCGGCCCGTTCGAAGGCCTCGACGCCGAGATCCGGATCGGTTTCGCCCGCCTCGAAACGCTCGGCGAACGCCTCGAAATCGGCCCGATCCTCGTCGTCCTCGATCGGGATTCGGAACGTAACGTTCCACGCCGCGTCCCCGTTGTCCTGTAGCTGCGCTTCGAGGTGCGTCCCCTCGGCTTGGGGCTGCCCGGCGACGGACGTCACACCGAGGATCGGGGCACACACGAGGAGGGTAACGCAAAGTAGGATGGGGACCCGACACCGCATGCCTAAACCCTCCACCCCGGCACATCAAAACGCTTTCCATACGAGATAAAAGGTCTCCGCCCCCGATAAACTGTCTCGGTATCTCTCGACCGCGCGTTTCCGCGCACCGGACCGGACGGATTTTTATTTCTCGGGGTCAACAGCGGGAGTATGGACGGTACCCGCACACTACTCGTCGCCCTCCTCCTCTGTTTGGCCCTCCTCGGCGGGGTCGCCGTCGCTGACGATCCCGGTGACGCTGCCGCCCTTCAGGAACAAACGGACGATTCCGGTGACGCCGTCAAGCAAACGGACGATTCCGGTGACGCCGTCCAGCAAACGGACGATACCGACCGTGGAATGTCCGTTCTTGCGGCCGGCAACACCTCGGAGTATCTCGCCCCGCCGCCCGACCGGATCGATAGAACCGACAGCCGAACCGCCGGTCTCGACGTCGCCGCCGCCGTCGAGGCGGACGCCGGTGCCCTCGAAAGCGCCTACGTCGGCGAAGCGACCGAGCGCCGGTATGCGGCCGCGACCACCGACGCCGAACGCGAAACAGCCCTCGAGGAGGCCGTCGAACGGCTCTCCGAACGCACCGCGGAGTTGCGGTCGACGGAACGGACCGCGATCCGCCAGTACAACGACGGAACGATCGGCCCCCACGAACTGCTCCGGACGCTGACGACGATTCACCGGGCGGCCGAGGTGACGACGGAACGCCTCCGGTGGGCCGAAACCACGGCCAACGATCTGGGGATGGATTCGACCGCCGAACGCGCCTCTGCCCACCGAGGCCAACTCGTCCCGACGGGCGGCCCGATCAGAGCGGAACTCGACACCGTCGCCGCCGCCGGCGGCTCCCTCGGCGTCCGGATCGAGACGGCCGGCGACGGAATGGTCCTCGCCGCAGTCGATCGGACCGACGACACCTACCTCCGTGAGGCACACGACCCCGAGGCCAGGGATACACAGACGGCCGACCGGTACAACGGGAGCCCGCTTTTGGCGCTCGAACGGGTCGAACAGCTCTACCCATGGGTCGCGGAGAACGACCTCGGCATCTCCGCGTCCCCGATCGGTCCGGTTTTCGACCGGGTGTACCGGTTCAGTATCCCACACCCACACGGCGAACTCGAAACGTATCTCGACAGCGGCTCCGAGGACGTCGTCGCCGAGTTCCAGCAAAACGACGTCGGGGCGCTGCCGATCGAAACGACACGGACGACCGCCGACGGTCACCGCCTCGTCGTCGCGACGACCCGTGGCGGCGGTCCGCTCGGCATCTCCGTCGTCGACGCCGCGACCGAATCCCCGGTCGACGCCGAGATCGAACTGAACGGCGAACGCATCGGCTCGACCGGCGGCGACCGGCTGTGGACCGTCTCCCCCCGCGGCACGGTCTCAATAAACGCGACACACGCCGAGGGAACGGTGTCGCTCGAAACGGCGGTCCCCTGAGACTCCACCCCTCTCGTTTCGATCGTCCGGGTCTGAATGCCCCGCTCCGAGCGCTGCCTCCCGACCCGGTTGTTTATATACCGGAACGCGGCCAGACCCCCCGTGCGCTCCCGTGGCATCTCCCCGGTCGTCGGCGTCGTCTGTCTGCTCGCCGTGACGGCTCTCCTCGCCGCGGTCGTCGTTGTGGCCGTGCCGGCTGCCCCCGACTCAGCGCCGGTCGTCGCGACGTTCGATCTCGACGTCGACGCCGACGGGATGGGGGAACTCCGCGTGACCCATACGGGCGGGAACGAGATCGACCCGGAATCGATCGGACTCGACGTCCACGTCGCCGACGCCCCGCTCGCGAAGCCGCCTCCAGTCCCGTTTTTCTCGGCTCGCGGCTTCGAGAGCGCGCCGACGGGAGCCTTCAACAGCGGTCGGACCGAGCCGTGGCGCGCGGGCGAAACCGCATCGCTCGCGCTCGCCGGAACGAACGAACCGGCCATCGACCCGGGTGATACCGTGACCGTCCGGCTCTACGTCGACGGCGACCTCCTCGCCGAGCTTGAGACGGTCGCCTAGATCCGGCGCGCGGACGATACTCCGTATCAATCAGTCCCGATCGCCGTCCGGTACCCGCGCGATCGTGGTTATCGCCCGCGGTGTCCCGGGCGCACGCTGTTGGATGTGGTGTTCGAAGCGCTCGAAGCCGGCATCGGCGAACATCCGGTCGGCTTCGTCCTCGCCGTAAAACAGCATGATCGCGTCGGCGAGCTTCCCGAAAACCGTCGACTTCGGGTAATCGGGGCCGACGACGAGAACCGGGCCGCCCGGCTTCGTGACACGACGGGCCTCCCGCAGCGCCGCGACCGGATCCGGCCAGTACTCGATCGAGCCCGACGACCAGTAGGCATCGAAGCTATCGTCGGCGAACGGCAGCCGCTCGGCGTCCCCGCGGTGGAACTTCACCCGGTCGCGTTTGCCGAACTTCCCGAAGGCCTTCTCCAGTTGGTGGGCCGACTGGTCCAGCCCCCAGACGTCGTCGGTGTAGTTCAAAAGCCCCTCGGTTGCGAAGCCGGTGCCACAGCCGACGTCGAGGACGCGGTCGCCGGCCTCGATCCCGAACCACTCCAGGGCCTCATCGCGCATCTCCTCGTTCCAGATGAACGGGTTGATCGTATCGTACACCTGCGAGAGATATTTATAAAAGAGCCGCGCGCGGGCCTTGTCTTCGAGAACTCCCATTACCCGCCGTTCGGCCCCTCCGGCCATAACCCCCCTGATTTCCGCCATGGACTGCCGGAAACCGCCCCGCCGGGCTTTCTTGGCGGGACCTACGCTCCGTCGTCTCGGCCCCCGAATCGTCAACACTCATTACGGGCGCGGTCCACAGACGAAGCATGGCTTTCGACGAGATGGACGTCGATACGATCTGGATGGACGGCGAGTTCGTCGATTGGGACGACGCACAGACACACGTGTTGACGCACTCATTACACTACGGCACAGGAGTCTTCGAGGGCGCGCGGTGTTACGATACCGTCGACGGCCCCGCGCTGTTCCGCTGGGAGGAACATCTCGATCGCCTCTTCGACTCCGCGAAAGTGCTCGATCACGATATCGGTCACACGCGCGAGGAGCTCACCGACGCGACGCTGTCTCTCATCCGCGAGCAGGGCCTCGAATCGTGTTACATCCGCCCGCTCGTCTACTACGGCTACAACTCGCTGGGCGTCTCGCCGACGGACTGCCCCTCCGAAACGATCGTCGCCTGCTGGCCGTGGGGGACGTATCTCGGCGAGGACGCCATCGAGAACGGCGTCGACGTGATGGTCTCCTCGTGGCGCAAACACGCCTCGAGCATGATCCCAACCAACGTCAAGGCGACCGGTCCGTATCTCAACTCCATGCTCGCCGGCGAGGAGGCACGCCGGAACGGCTACGTCGAGGCGATCGTGCTCAACAAGGAGGGAAACGTCGCCGAGGGGCCGGGCGAGAACATCTTCATGATCAACGACGGCGAACTGTTCACCACCGGCGTCTCCGAGTCCATCCTCGACGGGATCACCCGCGACACCGTCATCGAACTCGCCCGCGATCTCGGGTACACCGTTCACGACGAGGCCTCGATCGGGCGCGGCCAGCTGTATACGGCCGACGAGCTCTTTTTCACCGGCACCGCCGCCGAGGTCACGCCGATCAGAAGCGTCGACGACACCGAGATCGCCGACGGAAGCCGCGGCCCGATAACCGAGGCGATCCAATCGCGGTTCTTCGATCTCGTCGAGGGGCGTCTCGACGGCTACGACGAGTGGTTCCTCGACGTCTGACCGCGGCGAGTGACCCCTCCCACTACCGTTGTCCGCCGTATCGGTCGCGAAGATACGAAAAAAGCCGAGGCTCGTCGCTTTTTGACCGAACCGAAATACAGCCAAGACGGGGGACGGATACGATATCGCCGATCAGTAGAACGCGATCGGCGTCCCCGGCGACTCGTCGTTCTCGATTTTCTCCAGCGCGGCCTCGAAATCATCGCCCGTCACTTCCGTGCGGCCATCGCGGATCGCGAACATCCCGGATTCGGTCGCGAGGCTCTCGAGTTCGGCCCCGGAGAAGCCCTCCGTATCCTCGGCGATGCGTTCGAGTTCGATCTCGGGTGCGAGTTTCATACGCCGGGTGTGGATCCGGAGAATCTGCGTCCGTCCCTCGGTGTCCGGCTCCGGTACCTCGATGAGCCGATCGAAGCGGCCGGGACGGAGGATGGCCCGATCGAGCATATCGAAGCGGTTCGTCGCCGCGATGATCGAGATGTCGCCGCGTTGGTCGAAGCCGTCCATCTCCGAGAGCAACTGCATCATCGTCCGCTGGACCTCGGCGTCGCCGGAGGTCTTCGACTCTGTCCGTTTCGAAGCGATGGCGTCGATCTCGTCGATGAAGATGATGGCGGGTTCGCGCTCGGCGGCGAGTTCGAACAGATCTCGGACGAGGCGTGCGCCCTCCCCGATGAACTTCTGGACGAGTTCGGAGCCGGCCATCTTGATGAACGTCGCATCGGTCCGGTTGGCGACGGCTTTCGCCATCATCGTCTTCCCGGTTCCCGGCGGGCCATGCAGGAGCACGCCCGTCGGCGGGTCGATGCCGACCGTCCTGAACTGCTCGGGATCCATCAGCGGGGCCTCGACGGCTTCCCGAACCTCCTTTATTTGGCTCTCGAGCCCGCCGATGTCGTCGTAGGTGACCTCGGGTCGTTCGGAGATCTCCATCGCCTGTGCGCGCGCGTCCGTCTCGGCGTCGAGGACGGTCTGGATCGCAAAGGAGTCGTTTATCGCAACGCGGTCGCCGGCCTCGAGGCGATCGTACAGCCGCGGCGAGACGTCCGTGAGAACCTCTTGGTTGTTGCCGTGCTGTTTGAGAAGCACCTGGTCATCGGTGAGCTCCTCGACGGTGGCGAGATACAACGACGACGTTTTCAGGGCCTCGTTTTCCTTTTGAAGATCGGAGACCTTCTCGCGGAGATCCGACTGACGGTTCTTTGCCCGATCGAGTTGGCCGGTCAGTTCGTCGTGAACCCGTGAGACGTTGACGTAATGCTCCCTGAGAGCCGCCAGTCGCTCGTCGCTCGACATGTCCGGGTCGAGGTTGAGCGTCGGTCGGTCCGGGAGCGAGGGGCTATGCGACATTACCTACACTACCGCCCGCAGGTTAAAAGGCCCTTTGGGTGGGGGAGACGTTTGCGCTACCGGCTGTCACACCCCTGTCGTTCCACCGTCTGACAGCCCGATATTTGAGGTCGCCCCTAGGTCAGCGACGAAAACTCCGAAACCATCCGGTCGTACGCCTCGATCGCCGCCTCGACGGGCTCCGGCGACGACATGTCGATCCCCGCGGTTTCGAGCAGTTCGAGGGGATACTCGCGGGAACCCGAGCGGAGGAACTCGCGGTAGTCGGCGGCCGCCGCTTCGCCCTCGGTTTCGATCCGGTCGACGATCGCGTTGGCCGCGCTGATCCCCGTCGCGTACTGGTAGACGTAGTACGCCCGGTAGAAATGCGGAATCCGCATCCACTCGCGTGCGATCCGGTCGTCGATCGCCGCCGGCTCGTAGTAGTCGCTTTTGAGTCCCCGGTACAGTTCGTCGAGTCGATCCGGCGTGAGTGCTTCTCCGTTCCGTTCGAGTTCGTGGGCGCGGTGTTCGAAGTCGGCGAACATCGTCTGTCTGAAAAGCGTCGACCGGAACCGTTCGAGATACTCATCGAGGACGTGTCGTCGGAACCGCTCGTCCTCGACGGTTTCGAGCAGATGCCGCGTCAAAAGCGCTTCGTTGACCGTCGAGGCGACCTCGGCGACGAAGATCTCATAGCCCGAATACACGTAGGGCTGTTTGTCGCTCGTCAGCTCCGAATGCATCGAGTGGCCCAACTCGTGGGCCAGCGTGTACATCGACGCGATGTCGTTTTGATAGTTCAACAGGATGTACGGCTGGCTGTCGTAGGTGCCGCCGCTGTAGGCCCCAGACTGTTTGTTCGCCGTCTCGTAGACGTCGACCCACCGCGACTCCAACCCCTCAGCCATTCGCTGTCGGTACGGCTCGCCGAGCGGTTCGACGGCATCGACCACGTACTCCTTTGCGCGCTCGTACTCGAGGTCCGGGCTTTCGCCGTCGGCGATCGGGGCGTAGAGATCCCACATCCGGAGCGTCTCGACGCCGAGGGCATCCCGCTTGAGGTCCGCGTGGCGATGCAACACGTCGAGGTTGTCCTCGACGGTCTCGACGAGCGTCCGGTAGACCGCCACCGGGACGTTCGGGCCGTCAAGAGAGGCCTCACGGGCCGATCCGTAGTGTCGCGCTCCCGCCAGCTTCTCGTCGGCTTTGACGCTGTTTTTATACGCCGTCCCGACGCTGTTGCGATACTCGGCCCACTCGTCGTAAAACGCCTCGTAAACTCGCTTCCGGAACGCCCGGTCGGGGTGTTTCTGTAGCTTCGTGAAGTTCGACAGCGTGATCCGGCGCTCGCCGCCGTCCGGCCCCTCGACCGCGGGAAACTCCATGTCGGCGTTGCTCAACATGTTGTAGACGTCGCCCGCCGCGCCGGTCACCTCGCTCAGATCGGCGAGCAGCGCTTCGATCTCCGCCGACCGCGTGTGGGGTTTCATCCGCAGCGTGTCGTCGACGTAGTGTTCGTACGTCTCCAGTTCCGGAACCGAATCGAGAAACTCCTCCAGTCGTTCCCGACCCACAGCCTGGAGTTCGGGCTCGAGGAAACTCGCCGCGCTCCGTGCGTCCGCGGCCAGCGACTGCGATCTGGCGGTGAGCGCCTGATACCGCTGGTTCGTCGTGTCCTCGTCGCGGCGCATTCGCGCGTACGCGGCGACGTTCGCGACCTCGCGCATGATCGATTCCCGGAGTTCGAGAAGCTCCGCGAGCGTCTCGGCGCTCTCGGTGGCGCGACCCTCGTAGGCCGACAGCTCCTCGATCCTGTCCTCGAGGGCCGCGTAGGCGGCCTCCCACTCGTCGTCGTCGGCGAACAGATCCGTCAGATCCCACGTGTACTCCTCGGCGATATCGCTTCGCTCGGGCACCGAACTCATACGCTCCCTACGGGAGCCGCCGTCCTAAACCCGTCGTCACCGGGGCTCGGCGTCCCCATCCGTCAGCGACCCGGCGACCCTGGCCGCGGCGAGTCGTCGTCGTCGTCGCCCTTCGAAGACCTCGCGGGCGCTTTCGAGGGCCCGCCCGTCGATCTCGAACTCGATCCCCGGATACGTCACGTCCGCGAGCACGAGCGGCTCGGGGGCGGCGGGGGCGATTCCCTCGGGGCCCGAAAGCGGCTCCGCCCCGAGCGCCCGATCGACGAACGCCGGCTCCCGCCGTCCCCCCGCAACCGCCTCGACGGCGGTGACGAGCCGCCGGACGAGCTGTCTCGCGAACCCGCCCGCCCGACACTCGACGACGAGAAACGGCCCGTCGCGCCGCGCCGAGACCGAGACCGTCCGTTCGGTGCCCGCCTCGTCGGGCGTGAAGTTGTGGAAATCGTTCGCGCCGGAGAGCCGCCGGCAGGCCGTCCGTGCGAGCCCGTCGTCGACGGTCGGCGCGTACAGAAAGTACCGATAGGTGCGCGCCGTGGCGTCGTGGGTCGCGTGGAACCGCTCGTCCGTCTCGGCTGCCGCCCACGCCCGGATCGACGCGGGCAACTCGCCGTTCATCGCGCGCGGCGAGAGCCACGACGGCGGCTCGAACGCCACCGTCTGTGCCCGCGCGGAAACGCCCGCGTCCGTCCGCCCCGCGGCGGCGTAGCCGACCGGCGACCCGCCCTCGAAGTCGACGCCGAGCGCCCGCAGCGCCCCGAAGAGTTCGTCCTCGATGGTTTCGCCGTGCGGCTGCCGCTGGAAGCCGCGGTGTTCCGACCCGTCGTAGGCCACCCGAAAGGCGCGCATACGGCCGTCGTATCGGTCTCTCGGTTATAAAACCGCTCGGA
>OBKM01000741.1_pt1 | contig 15309 bp, 18 predicted proteins | sample 1519691 | NCBI WGS metagenome assembly OBKM01 (sample SAMEA37050418, study PRJEB22526) | metagenome | biome: saline pan; feature: lake; material: water | place: Egypt | collected 2015 | depth 0.5 m | reverse complement strand
TCAGTCACGGAGCGTCTCTACGTCCGTCCGCGTCGGAAGCGCGCTCATCGCGCCCGCCTCGGTGGTCGACAGCGCCGCCACCGCGTTCGCGAAGCCGAGCGCGTCGCGGAGGGGCTCGCCGCCCGCCAGCGACCAGATCGCGCCCGCAGTGAAGGCGTCGCCCGCGCCGGTCGTGTCGGCCGCCTCGACGTCGTATCCGCCGTGTTCGACGACGAGCGCCGTATCGGTCGGGTTCCACGGGGCCTCCGGGGTCGACCGGGCGAGCGCGCCGTCGGAACCGCGGGTGACCAAGGCGGTGTGGGGGCCCTGCTCGCAGATCGAGCCGGCCAGTCCGGCAGCGTTGCGGTCGTCTCCGTCGAGGACTCCCGTTTCGAGGAGGTCCTCCGCGGTCGCCTTGACGACGTCGACGAGGCCGAGCGCCCGCCGACAGTGCTCGACGAACTCGCCCTCGTCGAACAGCTCGGGGCGGGCGTTGGGGTCGAACGAGACGGTTGCTCCGGCCTTCCCGGCTCGCTCCAACAGATCCAGCGTCGCCGTCCGGCTCGGGTCGTCCGCGAGCGTCACCCCGCCGCCGTGAACCCACTCGACCCCTGCGATCGTTTCGTCGGCGATGTCGTCGGCTCGCATCCGCGTATCCGCGGTCCCGTTCCGGTGGAAACTGAACGACCGCTCGGCGTCGGCGTCGAGGCTCACGAACGCCAGCGTCGTGGGCGCGTCCGGGTCCCGCTCGATCAGGTCGGGGCGGACCCCGTTCTCCGAGAGCGTGTTCGCCAGATGGTCGCCGAACGGGTCCGTCGAGAGACGGGTTCGGAACAGCGGCGGCTCGCCGAGGCGTGCGAGTCCGACCGCGACGTTCGCGGGCGCGCCACCCGCGCGCCGGTGGAAGGTCTCGGTGTCGACGAGCGAGCGCTCGCCCTCCGGGATGAAGTCGATGAGCGCCTCTCCGGCCACGAGGACATCGGTCATGAGGGTATCTCCGTCGGAACCCACAAAGACGGTTCGGGTCCGCCCGCCGGGATCGCTACTCGACGACGTCGTTTCCGACCTCGTCGCCCGACTCCTCGCCGTCACACACTCCGAGGGGGAGGTCGATCGAGTCCGGAGCGTCCGGGTCGTGTCCCTGATACGCGTCCTCGATCAGTCGCGCGACGAGGACGTCGGGGGACAGACCGCGTGCGGCCGCGAGCGCCTCGAGCCGTTCGTACTGCTCGGCCGGGATCGATACCGGAACGTCGTTCATACGCTGGCTGCGAGGCGGAGCTACAAAAACGTTCTCGCGCTGAAACGAGAACGAACGGGGAGTCGGGTCCGCTCAGACCTCGAGACGGTCGACGATCCCGTTCATCACGGTCGACTCCGCTCGCGAGAGATGCTCCCAGACCGTCGTCGATGCGAGCCCGATCTCCTCGGCGACGGCCTCGATCCCGACGTTCCCCCCATGGTCGTAGTAGCCCATCGCGACCGCGGTCGCGAGGACCTCACGCTGGCGCGGCGTGAGGTCCTCGAGGAACCGCGCGGACGACAGCCGCGGCGGGCGCTCGATGCTCTCCAACTCGACGTTGCGGGCGAGTGCGACGTCGTTGCCGCCGCGTTCGAGCCCGTCGATGACCGCCGAGAGGTCGTCGTCCGCCCGGACGTACACCGTCCAGCGCTCGACCCCGGCGGAGATGGTCGTCCCCGTCCGGTAGTGGACTCCCATCCCGGAGAGTCGGTCGCCGATCCCCTCCCACTCGCCGGCGTCGATGTCGATCGCGACGTAGAGGTGATCCCGAGTCACCGGCGAGAGCGGCTCGGCCCGGATCACCGCGTCGGCCTCGCGAAACGCGTCGAGAAACCCCTGTATCGACTCCGTCGGGCCCCGAAGCTCGACGATCCGTCTCCGTTCGTCGTCGCGGCCGGTCATCGACGAGACCGACCGCATCGTCACGTCGGGAAACCGGGCGCTGGCCGCACACTCCGGTCCGTCGCGATGTCGGATCCGGAACGTTACCTCTCGCATGCGCTTATGAAGGTGGGTAGGGAACAAACCCGTTGCGGCCGGCGGGCGGCGTGACCGGTCGCCCGCTCACTCGTCGAGCATCATCCGTCGATCACCTCGTCCGCGAACGTCGTCATCGCGGTCTCCGGGTCGTCGCCGTCGAGTCCGACGATGACGTGATCGAGGCCGTACTCCTCCAGTCGCCGGAAGTACTCCCGGAACCACTCGACGCCCGCGTGATACCCGAGATGCCGGTGTTCGGGGTCGGCGGTCGGGTCCGCCGCGAGCTCGACTCTGACGGCGATGGTGAACGGCTTCCCCGTCGTGAGCGTCCGCCAGCGGTCGAGATACGTTTCGAGCGTATCCTCCGGCAGGTGATAGAAGAGCCAGCCGTCGCCGTGTTCGGCGATCCACTCCGTCGACTGGCGGGCGTTGCCCGTCGGCAACAGCGGCAGCGACCCGGTCGTCGGCTTCGGAAGCACGTCGAGGTCGCCGCCGAGCGCCCCCCAGTCGCCGGTAACCTCGGGAAACTCCTCGCGCCAGATCGCCCGGATCGCCTCGACACGCTCGCGAAACGCCGCCCCGTGATCCGCATCGGCGACGCCGAAGGCGGCGTATTCCGGGTCGCGGTCCCCCGAGGCGATCCCGAGGACCAGCCGTCCGTCCGAGAGCCGGTCGACCGTCGCGGCCGATTTCGCGACGTGGATCGGGTGACGCAGCGGGAGGACGACGCTCGACGTGCCCAAGGCGACCTCGTCGGTGTGAGCGGCGACGTGTGAGAGCAGCGGCCACGTGTCGAAGGCCCCGCCGGCGTCGCCGAACCGCGGCCAGTAGGTCGGAACGTCCCGGGCCCAGAGCCCGTCGAAGCCGACCGACTCGGCGTGTCGAGCGAGTCGAACCTCCTCGGTCGGGTCCGGCGTCGACTCCGACTCGCCGGTGAGCGGGAACCCGACGCCGAACGTCAGTCCGTCGCCCTCGAAGAGTCGGCGGTACCCCCGGTTCTCGTGATCCCGATCGGTCATCGTCGCTCCTTCGGTCGCGACGCGTATCGGTCCTCGGGTATCGGATCGGCCGGGTCGACCGGGCGGCCCGGGCCGACCGAATGAACCCGGCGTCGACGTGTTGGCCCCCTGCCGTGCGTTTATGCGACTGCGCCGGCAACACCGACGTGGATGCCGGAACAGCCCTCCCGCGAGGAACCGTCGGTCGCTGCCGACCACGGGAGCCGAACCGTGGATGAGTCTGCCGAACCCGCGGTAGACGAGTCTCCCGTCGACGAGACCCTCAAACGTCGGCTTCGGGAGGCGTACCTCAACGACGAGGAGGACGAACTGGTGGTCACGGCGGTTCGGATCGAGGGCGACGAGGCGGTGGTCGAGACCCGGCTCCCACACGGGGAGGCGACACATACCGAGCGGTTCGACGCGCCGAAAAGCGGGTCTTTAGAGGAGTGTGCGGAGTTTCTGCGGTTCCTCGATTTCGCTGGTGTCTCGCCGCTGGACCTCGACGAACTCGTCGGCGCACGGCTGCCGGCGACCTACGATCCCGAGACGGGCTGGCGCGTCGCCGGAGAGTTTCGCGATGGCAACGTGAACGCCACCGAGAGAACCGGGATCGCCGCGGCGGCGAGTCGATCGGTCGAGTGGATGCGGACCTATCGTGACTGGCTGATCGTGCTGCTTCTCGTCGGCGGAGAGCTACTGTTCGTCGTGGTCCTCATCGTGGTTTTTGGTTGATACGGTGAGGCTGGCCGGACCGAGTCACAGCCCCCAGATCCACACGACGCCGAGCGTGGTCACGACCGCGAGCAGAAACTGGAGTGGGGCACCCACCCGAAGGAAGTCGGTGAACCGGTAGCCGCCGGGACCGTACACCATGAGGTTCGTCTGGTAGCCGACGGGCGTCATGAAGGAGGTCGCCGACGCGAAGGTAACGACGAGCAGGAACGAGAACCCGCTGGCGTCGAGGCGGGCGGCCGCGTCGACCGCGACCGGGATCATCAACACGATCGTGGCCACCGGCGTGATCACGTTCGCGAGCAGCCCCGTCACCACGGAGAACAACAGCAACACGGCCACGAGCGGCAGGACCGTCGCGGTCGCGACGAGCGTCTCGGCGATGAGCGCCGCCCCGCCCGTCTCCTCCATCGCGAGCCCGAGCGGGATTACCCCGGCGAGGAGAAAGATGACGTTCCAGGAGACGGCGTCGTAGGCGTCCGCGGAGGAGAGACAGCCGGTGACGATCATCGCGAACACCCCACCCAACGCCGCGATCACGATCGGGAGGACGTCGAACGCCGCCAGCCCGACGACGCCCCCCATGATCGCGACCGCGACGGGCGTCTTCGGCGAGAGCGGCGGGACCGCGTCGACCCCCTTTCCACCGTCGGAATCACTCGCCTCCAGCCGGTCGAGCGCGTCCTCGTCGAGCACGAACAGGTCGTCGCCGTCGGCGAAGTACTCGGTCGACTCGGGCGTCGTCTGGACTAAGAGGAGGTCCCCCGCGGCCAGCTCGACCTCGTGGAGGCCGGTCCGGATCAGCTCGCCCTCCCGGCGGATCGCGAGCACCTGCATCCCGTGGAACGTCGCGAGGCGAGCCTCGGAGAGGGTTTCTCCGACGTACGCGGACGTCTCCGGCACGACCGCCCGCCCGAGCCGATCCGCGGAGGGGGCGTCCGCGAACGTCTCCTCGGTCACCTCGCCGCGAGGGACCCGATCGAGCCCCTGTCGTTTCAGGAAGCGGTTCACCGCCTCGCGCGCGCCGTTGACCACCAACACGTCGCCCGCCTGAAGCCGTTGATCGGTCTCGACCGCGAGGAACGCCTCCCCGTTCCGACGCAGTTGGAGCGGGGTAACCGGCGACTCGGTTCGGTCGTCGAGCTCGTCGAGACCGAGTCCGACCGCGGGCGAGTCGGTCGGGACCCGAACCGTTGCGAGGTACTCCTCCAAGCCGAACTCCTCGATCAGGTCGGCGTCCGCCGGGATCCGCGCGGGAGTGAGCCACCGGCCGACGGTCATGAGGTACGCGAGCCCCACCGCGAGGACGACGACCCCGAGCGCGGTGAACTCGAACATCCCGATCGGGCCACGGTCCAGCAGGGTGGCGGTAAACTCGCTGGCGAGCAGGTTCGTGGAGGTCCCGATGAGCGTCAGCGTTCCGCCCAGTATCGCGGCATACGACAGTGGGAGGAGCAGTTTCGAGGGCGATACCCCGCTCTCTTTCGCGAGGTCCGTGATCATCGGGATGAAGACGGCGACCACCGGCGTGTTGTTGATGAACCCCGCGATCGGCCCCGTCGTCCCGATCGTCGCCGCCAGCGCGCGCGTCTCGCTCCCTCGGGCGAACCCGGCGAGCCGGATCCCGAGCCGCTGGACGAGCCCCGTTTGTCCGATCCCGGCGCTCAGCATGTACATCGCGACGATGGTGACCGTCGCGGTGTTGGCGAACCCCGAGATGGCCCCGCGCGCGCCGACGCCCGTCCACGGCTCCAAGGCCGCGAGTGCGACGACGATCCCGATGGCAGTGACGTCGTTGGGGATGACCTCCGAGACGAACAGCACCAGCGCAACCCCGATCAGCGCGAACACGACGAGCGCGCCCGTCGAAACGCCGAAGACGACCATGACGTACCCGACTCACCACCGTTATATATCCGTTCGCCTCTGAGCCGTTCCTCCGAGCAGGCTCCGCGAGGGTTCCGTTCACCTCTAGTTATAAACCGGTCTCGCGGTACGGATGGGCGTTTACAAACTATCAGCTGAGAAGCGGTCGCCTCGCGGCCCCAACGCGTCGAGTGTTACTGGATGTGGCCTTCACGGCGCAGCTGGTCGGCGTCCTCGTCGGTGTAGCGCCACTCGACGTTGGCCTTCTCGTCCTGCCACGACCACGGCTCCGCGAGGACGACGTCGCCCTCGTTAATCCACGTTCGATACTTCATGCGGCCCGGAATGCGGCCCAGTCGCGTCTCTCCGTCCACACACCGGAGGCGGACGTGATTGCCGCCGAGGTGCTCCGTCACGACGGCGAACACTTCGTCATCTGAGGGCATTCGGAGGTTCCGACGCCCGGATTCTTCGCTCACGTCGTTGGGTAGAACGTACGGCGGTATAAGTGATTTGAGACGCGGGCGAACGTGTCCCACGAGAGTCGTTCACGTGCCTCAAGTGATCGGGCCGACGCTACTCGGACGCGTCGCCGGCTCTGTCAAACCCGTCTCCGGCCCCGTCGAACGCGGCGTCGACCTGGTCGAACGTCGCCGCCTCCTCGCCGGAGTTGTCGACGACGAGGTGGTCGGTGTCGATCCCGTCGAACAGCTCCTTGAACCGGAGGTGGATGTCGAAGTCCGCGTCGCTGATGCCGTCCCGACGCTCGATTCGGCGTTTCACGATCGACTCCTCACATTCGACTTTTACGAGTTCGAACCCGTCGGCGGCCTCGCTCGCCATCCGTCGAACGTCGCGACGGAAGCGCTCGTCCGCGAACGTGGCGTCGAGGACGACCGCGTCGCCGGCGGTAACCCGATCGCGAGCACGCGCCACCAACTCCTCGTAGACCGCGGCGGTCTCCTCGTCGGAGTAGGTCGGGTCCGGGAACAGTTCCTTCCGGATTACATCCGTCCGGAGCACTCGCCCGTCGACGTGGTCGGCGACTCGACGTGCGACTGTCGTCTTTCCGACGCCCGGAAGCCCACAGACGACAACGAGTACGCCAGCGGCAGCCGTCTCCGCGCCAGCCGGGTTGTCGGCAGAGGGGTCGACCGCGTCGCTGGCAGAGGGGTCGACCGCGTCGCTGGCGGAGGGGTCGACCGCGTCGCTCCCGGCTGTGGTCGTTGGGGGTGGAGAAGCCTCCGTCGTTCCCGCGGTGGCCTCCGTCGTGCTCTGCTCGGGAGCGTCGGTCGCCTCACGGTCCGCCATCGGCACCTCGCCCGGGTTCGGCCGTCGGTCGCCCTCCGTGACTCATCCGGATGGAGAGTCCGGCGAGAGCCACATGAAACTTCCCCTCACAGGGGACGCGTGTGACTCCTGCGCACGGATGAGGCCATATCCAAGGGCGGATCCGAGCGAAGCGTTCAAATCCCGTGGCGACGACCGTACCCCTATGGAAAGCATCATTCTCGACGAGGACGACGAGGTGCTCGCCCCGGCGGTCATCGTTGCGACGGCCGCGCTCATCGGCGTCTTCGTCATCGGGCTGTTGTATCAGTCGATCGGACTCCTCATCTGAGACGCCTCGTCCGTTTTCACGATGTCGCCGTAGCCGTAGCGGCAGACTCGGACTCAGCGCCGGTCAACGCGAGCGTGCATGAGTCCCGAGAGAAGAACACCGAGAACCCCAAGGAGCGCGTACAGAACGAATCCCGCCCTGTATCCGGCCGCTCCCTGGAGGTCGACGGTCAAGCCAAGCACTGGCGGTACGACGAATCCGCCGAACGCGCCGAGGCCGCCGGCAAGGCCGGACGCGCCGCCGACCGCCTCGGGAACGTAAAACGGGATCATCTGTGTGACGGCAGCGTTTGCGATACCGACGCCAACCGCCAGTATCAGCATCGCTGTGAGCGCAACGGCGAACTCGCCGGTAACCGTGATCACCAACCCGGCGATAGCGATGGTCGCAAAGCTGCCGATGGCAGTCCGCTCACCACCAACCCGATCGGTCACGATCCCACCGGGGATCCGTATCAGCGTCGCCAGCAGTGTGAAGCCGACGGCGGTGATAACGCCCGCAGTTCGAGTTTCCAACCCGTACGCGGAGGTCCAGAAAGTAGGGAACCAGACCGTAAGCGCGAGGAAGCCGGCCCCGAGAGAGATGAAATACAGGACGACCATTATCCACGCCGGCGCTGATGCTGCCGCCACCCGGATGGACTCCCACCCGTTCTCGTTCGGGAAGAACTCCTGACCCAAGTTCCCGCTTATCCGTTTGGCGTCTGGTCTATCGAATCCCTGTGTTCGCAGCTGGAAATAGTAGGGGTCAGCGGCAAAGTACCAGTATGCCGCGGTCCCGACGGTGAGGAAGACTGCCCACACGACGTACGTAGTTGTGAGCCCGAGCGCCGCGATGATGATCGGAAGCAAAATTGTGAACACGCCGGGAGAGCTGTTTCCGAGCCCGACGTATATGGCGAGTACCGTTCCTTGTTTGTCCGCTGGATACCAGTAGGATGTCTGTGCGACACCGACCGAAAACGCGGCGATCCCACACCCGCTTAACGCCCCGAACAAAAGGAGGGCGGGGTAGTGCCGCATCGTCAACCCATCGAACCCAACAAACTGTAGGACACCAGCGAGTCCAACGATCCCGGTAATCGAGAGCCCAAGCAGGATCAGAAACGGCTTTTTTGCCCCGACCTCATCGGTCCACGCACCGAAAGGGATCCGTAGTAGGGATCCGATCAGGTTGGGAGCGCCGACGAGAATACCCAACAAAAATCCAGAGAGACCGAGAGCCTGTTCGAACTGATCGGCCGCTGGCCCGTATATTACAAGTCCTCCGTAGCCAATAAAGAACCCGAACGTCGCAACAGTCAGCCCTCGTCGAGGGGACCCGTGAACGGAGTAGTCGTCGTGGTCGTCACCGGATTGATCCCCGTCGTAGAGGGCCCCCTCTCCCATACACCTCAATTACCGATACGTGACATAAGCCTTCATATATGCGCAGAATGTGACCTACACATTTTTTGTGGAACGATACGTGAACAGAGCGCTTGCGGTGTGACGCTCGTTGGTACGGAGGTCGAACCGAGAGTATATGTTTCGAACGGCCGAGATACGAACGAGAACACATGCAGCCACTACGTCTGGGGCGGTAGCATGGAGGTAGTATCAGGAACGATCCTGGCGGGACGGTCGTTCGACCCTCTCCGCGGCCGTGTCGTTGTGGATGATGGGCGGATCGAGCGTGTCGAACAGACCGAAACCGAGTCCAACGACATCGTCATTCCGTCCTTTATCAACGCACATACGCATCTCGGCGACTCGATCGCGAAGGACGCCGCAGTCGGGCTCTCGCTCGAAGAGGCGGTTGTGCCACCGGACAGTCTGAAACACGAACAGCTGGCGGCCGCCGACCGGTCCGAACTCGTGACCGCGATGCGGCGGACGCTCCGGCTCATGGGCCGAACTGGTACGATGTCCTGTCTCGACTTCAGGGAGTTCGGTGTCGAGGGTGCCCGTGCGCTTCGTGACGCCGCGAAACCGGTCGACGTCGATCCGTTTGTTCTCGGCAGCGGCGGATCGTCCGTACTCGATGTGGCAGATGGATACGGCGCGTCAGGCGCGAACGACGACGATTTTACCGAACAACGCGCTGCGTGTCGAGAGCGTGCGGTTCCGTTCGCTATCCACGCCGGCGAGCCGGACGCAACCGATATCCATCCGGCGCTAGACCTCGATCCGGACCTGTTGGTTCATATGGTACACGCCAAACGGGAACACCTCGACCGGGTGGCTGACCAGTCGGTTCCGGTCGCGGTTTGTCCACGGACAAATGCCGTTCTCGATGTCGGCTCCCCACCGATACGGGAGTTGGTCGACCGGACGACGGTCGCGCTCGGCACCGACAACGTCATGTTAAACCCGCCATCGATGTTCCGAGAGATGGCGTACACCGCCCGGGAGTTCGATGTCACCGCCGAGGAGGTGTTACGTATGGCGACAGTGGCCGGGGCGGAGATCATCGGTTCCGATCACGGAATTATTGAGGCGGGTCGCCCGGCCGCGTTAACCGTTATCGACGGTGATTCGGACAATCTGGCTGGCTCTGTCGACCCGGTGGAAGCGGTCGTTCGGCGCGCGACCGGAATGGATGTCACGCGCGTCGTGAGGTGATGCGGTGTGCGTGCTGTGGCCTACCCGCCGTCACGCGTAGACGCGTCCGGATCGAAGCCGCCGAACGGGGTGGTTTCGTGACCCCGGACGAGCACTTCGTCGGCCACCGTGATCCCCATGTCGAGAAGCTCCTGTGCGATCGGCGTGATGTCGTCGTCTGATGTCCCGATTGCGGTAACGAGAAGGTTCTGTTCACCGGTGATGAGTTCCTGTACCGACACGACACCGTCTATGGCCAACACGTCGGGGACACAGTCGCCACGTTCAGGTATTGGGGCGGTACAGTAGAGCAACATCCGGAGCGGATAGCCCGAACGCTGATAGTCGACGTTGGCGCGGTATCCCTTGATGACGCCGTCTGATTCTAACTGCTGGATGCGCTTCCGAATCGTGCTGTCCGAGGTCCCGGTTCGTTCCGCGATGTCCCCAGAGGAGGTGTTTCGGGCGTCGGCTTGGAGTGCGTGGAGGATCGCTTTGTCAACGGTATCGAGCTCCCCAGTTGTCATGCTATCACGTTGGGGGTGAACGGTGTTAGTTCTGTATACATTCACCCCCGTCCCGACCCGCATCCGACAGCCGTATGCCCGGCGGGAGCGAATCATCCGGTAATGGACCGCCGCGTGCTGTTCGCGACCCTGATCCTGTTCGCCGGCGGCGCGACCGGCGTCGGCGTGGCCGCCTTCGCGTTCGTCGGCCTCGACGACCCGACCCCCGATGCGACCGTGATCTGGGAGTCGGATCCCGCCGACGGCGACGACGGGACGGGCGCGACCGTCGCGACCGTCGACGGCAACGCGCTCGTCGTCCAAGCCACGCTTGAAGACGGCGAGCGGGCCGTCCGAGCAGTCGAACCGGGCGCGGGAGCCGCGTGGACGGCGTCGGTAGCGGGCGATCCGACGAACGACGATGAGTCGGCAGGGGAACGCGAGCCGATCGACATCAGCGGCATCGCTGCCGGGTCGCTCGCTGGCGACCCGGTCGTCGCCCTGACGACGGAGCCCGGATCGCTCGTCGTTCTGGACGCACGGGACGGATCGGAACGGTTCGCGGTCGAGTTGGATGGCTCCGGCGGGATCGCTCCCGCCGTCGGTGACCCGACCGGCCACGGCGAGAGCGTCGTCGTCGCGGTCACCGGGGAGGGGACTCTCCTCGCGGTCGACGCGGACGGTGAGAAACGCTTCGAGACGACGCTCGACGGTACCGTCGAGCGTCAACCCCTAGTCGTCGACGCCGACCCCGATCCGGACGGCCGGTCGGACCCGGTCGCCGGCGGGATCGCGGTGACGACCGCCGGAACTGACCCTGGAATCGTGAGCCTGTTCGACGTCGACGGCGAGACCCGATGGAACACGACCCCGTCCGTGACCGCGACGAGCTGGACCGCGGCGTCGACGCGGCGCGGTCCCGTCCTCGCGCTCGGCGGGACGAACGGGAACGTGGAGACGCTGGAAGCGGCCGACGGAGCGCTCCGGTACGAAGTCGGCTTACAGGACCTCCCGATCGAGGTCGGAGGGACCGACGCCGGCCGCGTTCACGTCGGCGGCGTCGGCGACGTCTGGTCCGTCGATCTGCTCGACGGTGAGGTCGTCTGGAAACAGCAGTACGGCGGCGAAACCCGCGTGAACGCGCCGGGCGTCGCGGACGTCACCGGCGACGGGACGCCGAACACGGTCGCCGTGAACCGCGGCGGCGACGTCCTCGCGATGAACCGAAACGGTGACGGGGCGGTCCGCGGGAGCGTTCCGAACGCGGTCGTGTACGCCGGACCGCTGTTCGCGGACGTCACCGGTGACGGCGTCGACGAGACCCTCGTCGTCGGGGAGGACGGGGTGGTCCGGGCGATCGACGTCTGACCCGTCCGTGGCGATGACCGATCCGGGGTATTTATACGAATCTTGTCGCCCGATCGGCTGACCGCGCGGCCATATCGTGACGGATTCATCGGAAACACGGTGTGTCAACGAAGCAGTTGCTACCGGCCCTGAGGGGTCGGTGCGGCTGAAAAACGGCGGCTATCCGGACGGTCCGGCTAGTGGTCCTCGTCCTCGTACACCCACGTCGCGGTGTCGAGGCCGTAGTCGACGAGCTCCTCGTCGTCGAAGAACAGGTCGATCTCGCGTGCGTTCGCGCCCTCGTCCTCGTGGTCCGACGCGTGGATCACGTTGTGGCCGAGGTCGAGTCCGAAGTCGCCGCGGATCGTGCCCGGAGCGGACTCGGCGGGGTCGGTCTCGCCGACCATCGCGCGAACCTGTCGGGTCGCGTCAGCGCCCTCCCACACCATCGCGAAGACGGGGCCGGAGGTGATGAATTCGACGAGGCCGTCGAAGAACGGCTTGTCCTCGTGTTCGCCGTAGTGGTCGTGTGCGAGATCATCGTCGATCCGCATGAACTTGCCGCCGACGAGCTTCAGTCCGCGGTCCTCAAACCGCGAGACGATCTCACCGATGAGACCGCGCTGGACGCCGTCGGGCTTGACCATCACGAAGGTTCGCTCGTCGTGGCCGCTCATTCCTCGCCACCCTGGCGACGACCTTCCTCGGTCCATTCGAGGTCGCGCGCCTCGCGACCGAGGAGGTAGTTCTTCTCCGCCTTCGAGTCGACGAAGTGGAGTATCTGTCCGTTCTTTTTCACGAACATCGTGCCCGTGCCGGGCTCGATTTCCTCGCCGGTGTAATCACAGGTGCGTGTCTCGACCATTGGTTATCGCCCTCCGATGGAGTCCGCGTCGCGCTGGGTCTCCCGGAGCTGGAGCACGTCGCCCATACGGACGGGGCCCAGGACGTTCCGAGTGATGATGCGTCCCTTGTTCGATCCCTCTTGGATGCGGCATTTGACCTGCATGGCCTCGCCGTGCATCCCGGTTTTGCCGACGACCTCGATCACCTCGGCGGTGGTCGAGTCGCCGGTGCCCTCTTCTGCGCTCATGGGTGGTTATCGGAGCTCCGCGACCTTCTCGCCGATGTCCTCGACGTCGTCGGCGGCGTCACCGGCGTCGACGATGGCGGCGGCGGCCGAGCCGACTTCGAGGCCCGCGGCGTGGCCGACCTCGTCTTGGGTGTCGACGAAGACGACCGGAATACCCTTCTCCTCGGCGAGTTCGGGGAGATGCATCACTATCTCCTCGGGCGAGACGTCCTCGGCGACGAGGACGAGCTTCGCGTTGCCGCGCTCGACGGACTTGGTGGTCTCGTTGGTTCCTTTCTTTACTGTTCCGGTGTCTCGGGCGACCTCGAACGCTTCAAGCGATCGCTCGGCGAGGTCGGCTGGGGTGTCGTAGTCTACGTAAACTGGCATGTGTTGTTCACCTATGTCCTCCGTGTGAGCTCGCGTGTCCGTCCCGTAGCCGGTCCCTGTCGGAACGGCACATCATCGACCCCACAGAGGGTGTACTCCGGAGTTGGCTTGGCCGTCATAAAAACGCTTTCAATACGCCCCGAGCGTGTCAGCGGGGCGCATGGGTTTCCTCCCGGGGCTCTCCGGATGTCGTTCCCCTACTCCGAGCCCTTTTACCGGCTCGACCGACTGACTTCGGTAAATGGTCAGGCTGGTTCACTACTCCGACATCGAGAACGTCTTCGACGCCCCCGAGCGAGCGGCACGCCTCGCGGGCCGGATCCGGGCGCTCGACGGCCCCGACGCGGCGGTCGTCGCCACCGGCGACACCACGGCCCCGGGCGTGCTCTCGCTCGTCGCGCAGGGGCGACAGATCCTCGATTTTTATGCGGCCACCGATACGCTCCTCGACACGTTTGGGAACCACGAGTTTGACTACGGACCGGACTCCCTCCGCGGACTCGTCGCCGACGCGCCCGTTGAGTTCGTCTCCGCGAACGTCCGTGACGAGAACGGCGATCCCTTCGGTCGCGAGCAGGGCGTCGTCCCGTGGACTACCCGCGTCGTCAACGGTGAGACCGTCGGGTTCGTCGGTGTCACCGATCCCGCGACGGACTCGCTTAATCCCATGGCGGCCCCGCTCTCCTTCGACGACCCCGTCGTCGCGGTTCGGGCGGCGCTCGACGACCTCGCGAGCGCGGAACCGACCGTCGACCACCGCGTCGTGCTCTCCCATCTCGGCGGCGGTGACGACGCCCTCGCCCGTCAACTTGATGTCGACGCGATCCTCGGCGGACACGTCCACAGCCCGCGGAACGAGCAGGTCAACGGGACCCTGCTCGTCCGACCGGGTGTGAACGGTGCTGTCGTCGCGGAGGTCGACCTCGGTGCGCCGGACGACCCCAACCACACCCCAACCGCGACGCTCCACGAACGCGACGGCGCGGACCCTGACACCGAGTTGAAAACGGCGCTAAACGGTCGGATGGAGGCTGCCGACCTCGACGAGGTCGTCGGGAAAGTCTCCGAACCGATCGCCCGGACGGGCGAGGTCGTTCACGGTGGAGAGTGTCGCGTCGGCAACTTCGTCGCGGACGCGTTCCGGTGGGTACACGACGCCGATGTCGGGCTCTCGAACGCCGGGGGGCTCCGACAGGGTGACGCGTGGGACGGCGACGTGACGAAGGCCGACCTGATCAGTCTCATCCCGTTCGAGGAGCCGGTCGTGTTGGTCTCCGTGACGGGCGAGGAACTTCGAGGGATCCTCCGCGAGATGGCGGCCCCCGACGTCGACTTCGGCGAGGACGACTGGTGGCACGGCCACGTCTCGAACGCGCGGGTCGTCTGGGACGCCGACGACGAAGTGCTCCGGGAGGCGGCGGTCGGCGGCGAGCCGATCGATCCCGACGCCACCTACACGGTCGCCACCTCGGAATATCTCCTCCACTCCGACCACGAGTTCCCGACGCTGGAGCAGCGCCACCGGATCGGCGAGGCCGACATCCAGTACGAGGTGCTCGCCGCGTACGCCCGCGAGCACGGCATCGACCCCGCCATCGAGGGTCGGATCGAGATCCGGGGTCGAGCGGACGACGAGCCGAGCGATCACACGGTCCCGTCAGGGTAACGCCACGTCGATGCCGTGTCGCTCGCTCGCGGATTTCACGGTGTTGTACAGGAGCATCGCGCGCGTCATCGGGCCGACGCCGCCGGGGACGGGCGTGATCGCGCCGGCGACCTCGCTCGCCGACTCGTAATCGACGTCGCCGACGAGCGCGTACCCCTTTTCGGTGTCGGCATCGACGCGGTTGATCCCAACGTCGATAACGGTCGCACCGTCCTTCAGCATCGAGCCGCCGATGAACTCCGGGATCCCGGCCGCGGCGACGACGATGTCCGCGCTCGCGAGTTTCGCGTCCAAGTCCTCGGTACGGGAGTGACAGACTGTTGTCGTCGCGTTTCCGACCGGTGCCTTCTGGATCAGGAGGTTCGCCATCGGCTTGCCGACGATGTCGGACCGGCCGACGACGACCGCGTCCGCGCCCTCCGTTTCGATGTCGTACGCGGCAAGCAGCTTCTGGACGCCGTGTGGCGTACACGGTTTAAATCGGGCGTTCCCCGCGACGAGCCGCCCGACGTTCTCCGGGTGGAACCCGTCGACGTCCTTCTCGG
>OBKM01000740.1_pt1 | contig 15315 bp, 16 predicted proteins | sample 1519691 | NCBI WGS metagenome assembly OBKM01 (sample SAMEA37050418, study PRJEB22526) | metagenome | biome: saline pan; feature: lake; material: water | place: Egypt | collected 2015 | depth 0.5 m | reverse complement strand
AAGGCGAGCGGAACAAGTACGAGTACGACAAGGACATCCCCGCCGTCGTGCTCGATCGGGTGCTCCACTCGAACGTCCACTACCCGTACGACTACGGCTTCATTCCACGGTCGTACTACGACGACGGCGACCCGTTCGACGTGATGGTGCTCGTCGAGGATCGGACGTTCCCCGGCTGCGTGGTCGAAGCCCGCCCCGTCGCGCTGATGCGGATGGACGACGACGGCGAACAGGACGACAAGGTGATCGCGGTCCCCGTCGAGGACCCCCGATTCGACCACATCGAGGACCTCGAGGACATCCCACAGCAGATCCGCGACGAGATAGACGAGTTCTTTTCGACGTACAAGAACCTGGAGGCCGGAAAGGAGGTCGAAACCCTCGGCTGGGAGGACAAAGCGACCGCCAAGGAAGCGATCGAACACGCACAACAGCTGTACGCCGAGGAGTTCCAGTAGCCGTACGAGGGGGATAGCCGACTTGCGGGTCGGCGTGAAACGAGCCCGAACTCCTCGTGAAAGTGCATAACCACTGGACATGACTCCGCGCTGTTCGCATGATTTATGCGTATGGGTAATTTTTAGGGAGTGGGCGGTATAGCTTCAGGTAGGAAGATGAGCGTCCATGACCCATCGGTCGGCATCGATCACCCGACCGTCGTGCCGACGAACTTCGATCCGGACGAGTGGAGTCCCGAAACGGACACCGCGGGCTCGCCATCGGAGGAAGTCGTCGAGCGATAGCTGACGTTACGGCCGTTCGAGGAGACCCGATAACGGGGTAGCGTCAGTCACGAGTTCGTCGAACCGTGAGTCAGCCCAGTCGAGCACCGATGGGGCGGTGGACTCGAGCACGTATCGCGGGTTGTTGTTCCCGTCGTACGCGACCACGCACGCACGGTCACGGTATCGGAAGAACCCGTACTCGATCGAGCGCTCGGCGACGTACACGGAGGCGTCGTCGTCGTCGAGTGCTCGATCGGTCGCCGGGCGGAAGTCGTCTACCGACATCGCGAGCACGCCCCGATCGATCACCAACTCGACGTCGGAGCCGGCGTCGAGCGCGGCCGCGGCCGCCTCGTTGTACTGTGTCGTAACGATCGGCGAAACCGCTCGGATCGACGATCCGCTCGCGTCCCGGATCAGCTCCACGACACGGTCAAGCGCTGCCAAGGGATCCCGCTCGGTCGCGGCGGTGAGTTCGCCACCGTCGAGCCCCGACGCCGGGAAATCCGCGCCCGCACGTTTCATATCGGCTGCGAACGCCCCGTATTGGTCCGCACGGTCGATGTCGGTCAACAGCGACTCGTAGGCGTCGTGGACCCGTTCACCGGTCGCCGTCACGTGATACTCCGCGTCGCGTTTGACCACCCATCGACGTTCGCGATACCCCGCGAGGACCCGCTGGACGGTCGTGCGGGTCGCATCCACCGCGTCGGTGAGGGTTGCGGGACGGCACGGTTCCTGCCGGAGCGTCCTGAGGATCTCGACCCGCACTGGCGAACCTGTGAGATACCGCGCACTGTCGTGCGGACGGGTGCCGTCGGAGTGATCGGGATCGGACGCCATCGTGGGAAAACACGTACGGACAGCCGATTGATAACCGTGTCGTCGCCTGTATACCTCGCCGGGACGCCGGAGTTGTCGCGTCGAACAGGTGTAGAATCGGTTCCGACGCCGCAGAACCTCGCGGCGTGGCAGTACTGCGGTCAGGGCCGGTACTGGAACGTGACGACCGTCCCGACGGTGTCGTCGCCGGCGATCGTCTCCGTCGTCACGGTCAGTCCGACGACCGCCTCCTCGCCGACGGCCTCGTCGACGACGGCACGGAGGGCGTCGGGATCGGCACCTTCCTGTAACACCGGTATTCGGACCTGCTGTCGGTTGATCCCGACGTCCCCAAGGTCGTACTCGGTGTGCTCGAACGCCTCGTGGATCGTGGCCTTAAGCTCAGTCATAAGCAGCGATTCACACCCGAGCTACAAAAACGAGGCGGCGACCGCGCGACGCGGGGAGAGACGGGCGGAGGCGGTCGGATTCAGGCGTACGCCTCGTACTCCTCACCGAAGATCGCAAAGTATCCGACCCCGACGAGTCCGATGGCGCTCGCGATCCCGAACGCGAGGACCGGGTCGCCGGCGAAGCCGACATCGACCGAGGACAGGGAAAAACCCCCGTAGATCAGACCGCCGATCGCGGCGCTGGGGATGACGACCGCGTTACGCACGAGGTAATACGACCCCGACACCGTCCCGCCAGCGTCGCGTTCGGCCGGACCGACGATGAGCGCCTTGTGTGCCGGCAGTCCCGCGAACCGGAGCCCGGAGAACGCGAACAACAGCGCGAACACGAGCGGGTCGCCGGGCGCGACGATGAGCAGGACGGGGAAGACGGCGTACACGAGGAAGCCCAGCGCGACGACCGGTTTCAACCCGACCCGCTCAGCCAGCCGCGCCGCGGGCGGCATCGACACGAGCGCGACCGTCATCTCGATCGCCAACAGGACGCCGAAGAACACCGCTGGCGACAACGAGATCGGGCCAACAGTGAGTCCCACCTCGCGGAACTGCGTGACGACGAGGACGAAAAACACGTACACCATCCCGTTGGCGAATCGAACGAGCGTGTCAGCGACGAGCAGCGGGCGGAGCGTCGAGGGGAGCCCACGGAGGTCGGCGACGATCTCGGAAACCCCGTCGAACTCCTTGCCGATCGAGTCCTCGCTCGCGTCGTACAGTCGGTGTTGGGCGATCGTAGCGAGCACCGCAAAGACGACGGCGATCGCGAGCACGTACTGGAACCCGACGGTGAAATCGGCGAACGCGTACAACACGCCGGCGGCGATCAGCGGCCCGACGAGGAACGCGGTTCGCCGGAACACCTCCGTGCTTGCGAACCCGCGTGCGAGGCGGTCCGGCGGGACCGACTGCTTGACGACGGCGAACGTCGCGCCGAGGCCGAACGACTTCCACGCCTGTGCGAAAAAGAGCCCGACGAATATCCAGATCCACGGTTCGAGGACGACGCCGACGACCGTGATGGTTCCGAGGTTCGGCGCGACGAGCCAGACCGCAAAGCCCAGACTGGAGGCGAGCCCGAACAGCGTGAGCGCCACACGCGACCCGATCCGGTCGGAGAGCCGACCGCCGGGATACGGGTATGCGGCACCAATGACGTTGCCGACGGTCCCGAACAGCCCGATGACGAACGCGCTCGCGCCGAGCGCGGACATGTACTCCGGAACGTACCGGCTGGTCATCTGGAACCCGAGGCTGAACGCGAACATCGCCACCGACAACACGAGCACGTCCCGCCGAAACGAGAAGAACTGGCGGAACGGGTCAAGCAGGTCGACGTCGTCCTCGCTCATATCGATCCGTCTCGAGAGCGCCGTTTGAAACCACCGACAGCGGACGCTGTAGCCGGGTAAACGGCGATTTCACGACCGTCGACTCAGCCGAGAATTGACATCGTGTCCCTGTATACACCCGATCGGAGAGGGACTCACAGCGTTGGTTCCACTGGCTTTTTAATTCAAATATCGTATACATGCCAGTTCGCATAAGATCGGGAATTATTCTCACGCGTTTTCTCGTGTAATATGCACGAAAGTGTTGCAGACTACCTGGCTGAGAACCCGAAGATGACCGGCGTCCTGTTCACCGCCCTGTTGTTGTTGTCGCAGGCGGCCCCCGCGGCGGCGAACGCCTTAGCGTCCGACCCAGGGCCCTAATTTATCGGAAGATTATCGGTCCAGACGAGTCCCTCGTTAGTAAATACAGGAAGGACTTCCAGATTAAAAAAGGCAACAAGTTCGTCGCGGTCTACATCATTCATTTGGATGTGCGAGGGGACGTAATGATTCGTAGTTGCTTCCTGGATATTAGGCTTTGTTATCGTACCAACACCATAAGGGCCATTCGGATAAGTTCGGATAGAGAGATCGAACTGAGAGCCTGTGTCAGCACCTTTAAGCCCGAGAACCGCTGCTGAACCACTCCGACTCTGACAGATCGTCGCCCCACCGTCGCCGACGACGATGTACTGGTGGCCGGTGATCAGTTCGCGTTTCGCGACGTGGAGCGCGGTCCGGAGGTTGAACCCGCTGTTCATCAGTCGCGCGATGATCCGGCCGAGCTGGGTCGCCGGCGAGTTCGCGACGTCGCTCAGGGTGACGATCCCGCCGCGACTGCCGCGGTGAACGAGCGCCTCGCCCTGTCCGTACGACTGACAGGCGTTCAAGAGGAAGGCGCTGACGCCGACTTCGAGGTCCTCCTGGGTGAGATCGAGGTGATCGTCCGAACACTGCATCCCCCGGTCGTCGACGTGGCCGATGTAATGGAGGAAGTCAACGTCGGAGGCGAGCGTCTCGCGCATCTCCGCACGGGTGAGGTTGTGTTTGACCTCGATGTCGAACTGCACCATATCGCGGAGCCCGTACAGCTCCGAAACCTCGTCCTCCTCGGCCATTTGCTCGTCGTTACAGACGACGAGGACGGAGATGCGTGACTGCTCGACCGCACCCGTCTCCAGCCGTCGGCGGTACGCGTCCAGCGTGGCCTTGTTTGCATCGAGCGGCACCCCGTCGCCGACCCACGCGTGCTCCACCGTGTCGACCGCTTCCGGTTGCACGAACTCCGCGCTGTCGAGGGCCGCCCCCCGGTCGGTCGGCACGTCCGCACCACGCGTCGACGCGTCCGCACCACCGCGAAGCAGGTCGACGGGGTCGGGTTCGGGTGCACGAAAGAATCCAAGCCCGTCGTCCGCCGTGGCGCTCGCCGGTGTGACCGTCTCCGGCGACCGGACGATCGACAGCTCGGCCGCGACGAACGGGAGCGACTCGATGTTCTCCGGGTCGGGACGGACGTCCGTCGTCAGCGTCCACTGCGGGAGCTCGGGTTCGACCCGCTCGAACGGGACGGCGAGGTACTCGCCGAGGCGCTCGGCGAGCGGGGTGTCGTACAGAGCCCCCCAGTCGAGGTCGATATCGGTCGCCTCGCGCTCGTGGAGGTCGACCGGATAGAACCCCTCCGTCCGGGCGATACAGTCGAAGTGGAACGACTGTCTGAGGACTTCGGCCGCCCGCCGTTCGAGGTCCGGTTCCAGCGAGTGCTCCCAGCCGTCTCCCTCAACCCGCGCGGGGGACCCGGGAACCACCTCTGCGGCGAAGTAGTACGCGAGGGGAACCACCGGGTACAGCGATCGGTACTCGGGCGGAACGACGATCCGAACGCCGCTGTCGGGCGGGTCGACCCGTTCCGGGATCCGGAACTCGTCGCCGGGTTCGATCAGCGGCGGGTGGCCTCGGAGCGTCGGAAACGACCGCTCGGGGCTCGTCGTCTGAAGCGCGGAGCCGAGCAACGAGACGGCCCGCATCAGCGACTCTGGGTCGGTCGGGGTGGTGATCGTTCCGGCGGGTGCCTGATGGAGCGAGCGGAACCCGAGCGAGACGTCGGTGGGGTTCGCGAACTCGATACGCGTCGTCTCACGGTCCGCCGTTGCGGAGAACGCCGCCGAGAAGTCGAGGTACAGCTTCGTCGGCGCGGGGTCGATACTGACGTAGTACTCCCTGTCGTCCATCGAGAAGTCGTCACCGCGGGCGAGAAGCGTTCCAGTGGCGTCACGCGCTGTAACCTGTGCGACCCGTGGGATCTCGATAGACCCCGTCTCGACCGTCACGCTCGCGTCGACCGGGAAGTAGTGGTCCGCCTCGGGAGACGGGCGGGGAACCACGCGCCGGTCGGTGTACAGCTCGAACTGGGTGTTCTCGATGTGATCGGTCACCGTCAGACCGGCGGCGTCACACAGCGGGTCGATATCGATGCTCATGTGATGGGTTCCGTCCGCGACCGGGCGGAGTCGAGTTCCCGGAGGCGGCAGCCGTTCCGCGATCGGAACGCGGAGGCCCGACGCACGGGACCGTAGTGGCTACCGCTCGTTTGTCGGAGACGGTGGTAAAGCTTGTGTCGCCGATCGGGTTGCTCACGCGGCGTGGACCGAACGGATAAAGGGGCCGCCGGCCCACCTCCGTGTAATGATCACGCTGGGAACGGCGCGGGCACCGCCGGGCGAGGCGGACACCGGCCGTCTCGAGGTGGGGGAGACGCGCGACGGAAGCCCCGTCCGGCTGCCAGTCGCCGTCATCAACGGTGCCAGCGACGGGAAGACGCTCTACATACAGGCGGTCAGCGACGGCGACGAGCTCAACGGGCTGGGAGTAGTGAACCGGGTCGTCCCCCGGATCGACCCGACAGCGTTGTCGGGCACAGTACTCGTCGTCGGGATCGTGAACTACTTCGGATTTCAGGTCGCCGAACACCGGAACCCGATCGACGACAGAAAGATGAACCGCGGCTACCCCGGCGACGCCGAAGGAACGACGAGCGAGCGGATCGCCCACGCGACGTTTCAGACCGCGAAAGAGGCGGACTTCGTTCTCGACCTCCATCAGGGCTCGACGAGTCGGATGATAAACGAGACGCGGGTCCGCTGCGGGCTGCGACACCACCTCCACGGCGACTGCCTGGAGCTCGCGAAGGTGTTCGGCTGTGGCCACGTCCTCGACATCAAGGGCCCGGACGGCCAGCTGGCCCGTGCCGGCCCGGACCAGGGCGTCCCGACTATCGACCCCGAGCTCGGCGGGTGTGTGGGATGGGACGAGGAGTCGATCCGGTACGGCGTCGAAGGGGTGTTCAACGTCCTCCGCCACTACGGCTTCCTCGACGGAAGCGTCGACGTGGACCCACAGATCCGAGCACGGGGGTTCGACCAGTACGGCTCTCCAGCCGGCGGGCTGGTTCGGTTCGAGGCCGAGCTCGGCGAGCGGGTGTCCGTCGGCGACACCCTGTTCGAGGTGACCGACGTGTTCGGCTCACGGAAGGATCGGGTGACCGCCGACGAGAGCGGCGTGTTCTGGCGGACCCGTCGACTGCCACAGGTCGCCGCCGGCGAGTACGTCTGCTCGGTGGGCACGAACGTCGACACGTACTGATGCGGGGGACCGACCGGACGGAGAGCGGGATCCGACCCCTGGAGTGTCCCGCCTGTGGACTGACGATCGAGGACCGGTGGCGCTGTCGGTGTGGCGCCCCGCTTCGCTTCGCCGACCGCCCGATTCCGGCGGGTGAACCACCGTCTCCGGCCGAGTTCGACACGCGAGCGGGGCTGTGGGCCTTCGGGTCGTTCCTCCCCGTCGGGGACGACCCGGCCGATCGGGTGACTCTCGGCGAAGGAATGACGCCTCTCGTCGACGCCGACGGGGGGCAACGGGGATCAACGGACGCCGGCGGATCCGCGACCGATGCCGGTGGCTCGATCGGGGGGGAGCGCTGGAACGCGTCGTTCAAACTGGAGTACGTGTTCCCGACCGGCTCGTTCAAGGACCGCGGAGCGACGACGACCCTGACGCGGGCGGCGGAGCTCGGCGTCGATCGGGTCGTCGAGGACTCGTCGGGGAACGCGGGAGCTGCGATCGCGACGTACGCGGCGCGAGCGGGGATCGACGCCGAAGTGTACGTTCCCGCCGACGCGAAACCGTCGAAGCTCCGAGCGATCCGGCGGGCGGGCGCGACGCCGGTGCGGATCGAGGGGAGCCGCGCCGACGTAACCGACGCGTGTGTCGCGGCGTTGTCGACCGGCGAGTCGGGTGGGTCCGGTAAGTCAGGAGAGTCCGGCACGTTCGGCGAGCCCGGCAACGGTGCGTGGTACGCGAGCCACGCGTGGAACCCGGCGTTCTTCGAGGGGACCGCCACCGTCGCGTACGAGGTCGCCCTCCAGCGCGGCTGGAACGCACCGGATGCGGTGGTGACGCCACTCGGCCACGGCACGCTCTTTTTGGGCGCGTACTGGGGGTTTCGCCGGCTGCAACGGGCCGGCTGGATCGACGAGATCCCGCGACTGTACGGGGCACAGGCGGCGGGGTTCGCTCCGGTCGTCCGCGAGCTCCACGGAGCGGACGCGGCCGACCCGGACGGCGAGAGCAACGACGTCGCGGACGGGATCCGGATCACGGAGCCGGTGCGGATCGACGGGATCCGCGAGGCGATAGCCGACACTGGAGGGGACGCGATCGCGGTCACCGAGACGGCGACGACGCGGGCACTCGATCGACTCCACGCCGACGGGTTCTACACCGAGCCGACCTGTGCGGTCGCGCCCGCCGCCCTCCGCGAGCTGCGGACGCGAGGAGCGATCGGCGACGACGAGGACGTCGTCGTCCCGCTGACCGGAAGCGGGCTCAAAGGCTGAACGGAACCAGTAGCGGGTGAGATCGGTCGGCGCCGCTTTTGCCGGGGTTGGTGAATCCCACCGATACCACTTTTCAGGAGCCGGTTCGTAGATCTCGTATGGAGGTGCTCGTGTACGGCGCGGGTGCGCTCGGGAGCCTCGTCGGCGGGCTACTCGCGCGCACCCACGACGTGACGCTCGTCGGACGTGACGCCCACATGCGACGGATCCGTGACGAGGGACTGCGGATCGACGGCGAGGTGGACGGACACGTCCGCCCCCGGGCCGTTACCGACGGCACGCAGCGTTCGGCGGAGCTGGCGCTGGTTACAACGAAGGCGTACGACACCGACACCGCCGGAAGCGACATCGCGACAGGAACGTACGACGTGGTCTGTTCGCTCCAGAACGGCTTGACCGAGGAGCGACTCGTCGCAGCCGTCGACCCGCCGGTCCTCGCCGGGACCGCGAGCTACGGCGCACGGTTCGTTGAGCCGGGGCACGTCCGGTGTACCGGAGTCGGCGAGATAGCCGTGGGAGCGCTCGCTGGTGGCCCGAGCGCGCTCGCGAACCGGGTCGCACGGGCCTTCGGGGCCGCAGGGATCGAGACGACCGCAGCCGAGGACATGCCCCGCCGACGATACGAGAAACTCGCCGTCAACGCGGGGATAAACGGTCCGTCCGCGCTCGCACGAGTGACGAACGGCGAGGTGTGGATGGGGCCTGCCGGTGACGTCGCCCGCGAGGCGGCCCGCGAGGTCGCCGCGGTGGCACGGGGCGACGGAGTCGATCTTCCGGATCCGGCGGCGGTCGAGGCGGTCGAGCGAGTCGCCCGCGGCACGGCCGTGAACCGGTCGTCGATGTGTACGGATATGGAGGCGGGGCGGCGAACCGAGGTCGACGCGATCTACGGAACGATCCTCGAACGCGCGGAGAAACACGATCTGGATGTCCCGACGTGTCGAACGCTGTCGGCGTTGATCCGGGCGTGGGAGGTTGGTAAAGGGGTTCGAGACGACGGCTAGCAGGCCGAACCGGCCGCCGAGCGGAGAAGGGGATCGGCGGAACGCTCGTATGGCGGCTTCAACACCACTCCTCGAGGACGGTAGCGTCCGTCTCGTCGACGGAAAGCCACGCGTTTTCGCGGGAAACGTCGGCGATCACGAGCTCCGATCGTGTCGCCGAGGCGTCGATGGACGCCATGATGTCGGGGGATGTCTCGACATCGACGTCCGAGTCCATCGGCAACCCCGTCCGATGACGGTCAGGGTCCGGGTCGTCCCAAGGAGTGGAACTCCGTGACATGCTTGTGATTACTTCCCAATCATTTATAATGCTTCCGAACTCAGGTTCTGGATCAGTCAGTCCAGGTATCGTGATCGCCACGGATCCGGGTCGAGACCGCCGTTCGCTCGCGGATCGGGGGAGCGCCGGTGGGTTTTGGCGATGATCCGACGGCGCGGCAGTGGGCGGGAAGGCTCCGAATAGCCGGCAAAACTGGCGGTGGATCGCCCGCCAGTCACCTTCGGGGGATACAAGAGGAGCGACGCTGAAAGACGGGGCATGAACGTAGCAGACGCCATGACGCCCCGTTCTGACCTCGTCGTCGTCGAGATCCCGGGCAGTCGAAACGACGTGTTGGAGTACCTCCAAGAGTACGGCTTCTCCTCCGTGCCGGTCGTCAAAACGGTCGACGGCGAGGAGGTGTATCGTGGCCTCGTCTCCCGTGACGACCTCATCGACCAGCCCGACGAGGACCAGCTCGCGCTGTTGATGCGCGAGGTACCGACGACGACGGCGGACACCTCGATCGAGGCGGCCGCGGAACTGATAGTCAGCGAAGAGGCACGACGGCTCCCGGTCGTCGATGGGAACGCGCTCGTTGGGATACTCACCGTTACCGACGTGGTGCGCGCCATCGCTCGCGGCGAGGTCGACGGCGATCAACAGGTCGGCGAGCTGGCGACCCGGACGGTGAACGCGACCCACGTCGAGACACCCCTCCCGGTCGCCGAGCGCGAAATCGGGCTCGCGGGCGTTCCGTACGCCGTCGTCCTCGATGACGACGCATCGATGGCGGGCATCCTCACGGAGGTCGACGTGGTGGAAGTCGCCCGCGTCGTCGAGGGCGAGGCGAGCACGGGCGACTCGATCGCCGAGCAGGACTCGGAGTGGTCGTGGGAGGGGATCAAAGCGACCGGTGCGCGCTACCTTCCGACCCGGAACGTCGAGCTGCCCGTGGGACCGACCCGCCACTTCATGACCGACGAGCTGGTCACGGTCAACGGTACGCGGACCGCCCGCGACGTGGCACAGGAACTGATCACGAACGACGTCGAACAGGTCCCGCTCGTGAACGGGACGGAGCTCGCCGGTATCGTTCGGGACATCGACCTCTTGGAGGGTATCTGATGGCCAGCGAGGCGCTCACCGAGCTCGCGAAGCGGCGCGGGTTCTTCTTCGGCTCGAACGGCGCGTACGGCGGTACCGCCGGCTTCTACACGTTCGGCCCACAGGGCGCGGCGCTCAAACGGAACGTCGAGGACGCCTGGCGCGACCGCTTCACGCTCCAAGAGGGGAACCGCGAGATCGAAGCGCCGACCGTCATGCCGGAGCCGGTCTTCGAGGCATCAGGTCATCTGGACACGTTCGATGACATGCTCGTCGAGTGCTCGGAGTGTGGCTCGTCTCACCGTGCCGACCACCTCGTCGAGGCCGTCACCGACATCGAGGACGCCGAGGCGCTACCGGGCGAGGAGGTCGAAGCGCTCATCGCCGACAACGACATCGCCTGCCCGACGTGCGGCGCGTCGCTCGCGGGCGAGTCGGTCGAAGACTTCAATCTCATGTTCGCGACCGAGATCGGTCCCGGCGACGCCCAGCCAGGGTACCTCCGGCCGGAGACGGCACAGGGGATATTCGTCGAATTCCCGCGACTCAAAGAGTACGCCCGCGGGAACCTCCCGTTCGGGATCACCCAGATCGGCCCCGCCTACCGCAACGAGATCTCGCCGCGTGGCGGGCTCCTCCGGCTGCGCGAGTTCACCCAGGCCGAACTGGAGCAGTTCATTGATCCCGAGGCTGACGAGCCGCCGATCGAGCGGGTCGCCGACGTCGACGTCCGCCTCTACCCGGCGACGGAACAGCACGCCGAGGACGGTGACTACCTCGATACCACCATCGGAGAGGCGGTCGAGGAGGGAGTCATCGGCTCGGCGTGGGTCGGCTACTACCTCGGCGTCGCACAGGAGTGGTACGAGCGGATCGGCGTCGACCTCGACCGTTTCCGCTTCCGTCAACACCTCGCGGGCGAGCGCGCCCACTACGCGGCGGACTGCTGGGACGCCGAGAGCGAAGTCGACGGCGACTGGATCGAGATCGCGGGCTTCGCGTACCGCGGCGACTACGACCTCTCGAAACACGACGCGTACGGCGACGACTCCTTCACCGTGTTCAAGCGCTACGACGAGCCGAAGACGGTCGAGCGCGCGACGGTCGACCCCGACATGTCGGTGTTGGGACCGGAGTTCGGTGGGGACGCCGCCGCGGTCGCCGAGGCCCTCGAAACCCTCGCCAAGCGCGACCCGAGCGCGTTCGACGGCGAGACGGTCGAGGTGACCGTCGGCGATGCCGACGACGCGGAGACCCACGAGGTCGACGCCGACGTGGCGAACTTCTCGGTCGAGGAGACCACCGAGAACGGCGAGCACATCACGCCGCACGTCGTCGAACCGTCCTTCGGTGTCGGTCGAACGGTCCAGACGCTGCTCGCACACGCCTACGAGACCGACGAGGTCGACGGCGAGGAGCGCACCTTCCTCTCGTTAGCGCCCGAGGTCGCGCCACAGGACGCCGCCGTCTTCCCGCTGGTGACGAACGACGACCGGCTGACCGCGCTCGCCGACGAGGTCGCCGCCGACCTGCGGGCGGCCGGCCTCGCGGTCGCGTACGACGACTCCGGCTCGATCGGGCGTCGCTACCGGCGGCAGGACGAGGTGGGGACCCCGTTCTGTGTCACCGTCGACCGCGACGGGATCGAGGGTAACGGGCCGGAGACGGTCACCGTCCGCGAGCGCGACTCCGCCGAACAGGTCCGGATCCCAGTCGACGAGCTCGCTGAGACGCTGGCGGGGTTACGGGCGGGCGGCTCCTTCGGCGACCTGATCGACCGGTACGGGACGGTCGAGACGGACGTGGAGACGAACTGACGTGACGCTCCCGGCGGCGGCGTGGCGCGAGCGCGTCGAGTTCGAGCGCCGGGTGGTCCACATGGGCGGCGCGCTGTATCCCGTCCCGCACCTGTTAGGCTGGCTCTCGTGGGGCGAGACGACCGCGGTCCTCCTCGCGGGCGTTGCAGTCGTCGGCCTTCTCGAGCTCCTCCGGCTCACGGGGAACGCCGGACCGTTATCACCGTTGTACGCGGCGTTAGTGCGCGAGTACGAAGCCGACGGTATCGCCGGCTACGCCCTGTATCAGGCCAGTATGGCGGGCGTGGCGCTGGCGGCGATGACGTCGCTGGCGACACCGACGCTGGCGGTTCCCGCGATGTGGATGCTCGCGATCGGCGACCCAGTGAGCGGTTCGTTGGGCGATAACGGACCGACGGAGCCGAAGCGGCCCGCCGTCTGGGTCGCGATGTGGCTCGTCTGTGTCGCTCTCGCCGCGCCGTTCACTCTCCCGGCGTTCGGGACGACGGTCGGTATCGTGGTCGCGGCCGTGGGCGCGGCCTGTGCGACCGTCGCCGACGGCCTCCCGCCGGTGATCCGCGGCGTCGCCATCGACGACAACCTCACCATCCCGCCGGCCGCGCTCGCCGGGATGGTCGTCGTCGTAACGCTCGTCGGGTGAGTCACTGTCGTAACGCTCGTCGGGTGAGTCGGCGGCGTGCCGGGTCGCGAGTTATAAGTCGCGACCCGACCGCGAGGGAGTCGTCGCTCTCGGCGACGACGAGGCTGGGGAGGCGTGAGGTGCGGAGCAGTGCGGTACGGTGCGGGTAGAGATCGACCGCGTTTCGAACGGTGACGGGGGTCTCCGAACCGTCCGGGCCGAACACCCGCCGCCACTCGCCGGGAACCGGATCGGGAAGCGGCGCGTGTTGGATCCCCGGATCGAGCCCGAGGCTGTGTGGGCGGACGAAGATCGGTAGCATTCGCAACGGGGGGTCGTCGGGAGCGGTGTACTCCGCGTGCCAAAAGCCGCTCCCGGCGTTCATCGCCAGCACGCTCTCGGCGTCGGTGACGAGGTCGTTCCTCTCGCGGTCGTCGTGCCGCATCAGGCCGGCAGGCACCCACGAGACGATCTCCTCGTTACGGTGCGGGTGCATCGAGATCAGGGTGTCGGGGTCCATGAAGGACTCGACGACCGTGGAGAGCGGCCCGTACCCGTGGTCGTCGTGGTTCGGGACCGCGCGGCCGGGGAAATTGAACCGCGTCCGGAACGACCCCTGATCCTGTACGACGTTCGATCGCGGGGCGGTGTGAACCTCCGTCGTCGGTTCGGCGTCCATCGTCGTCGATCGGGTGTGAGCGCGTACATACGCGTCGTGACCGGTGACGGCCGCCGATCGGTGCAGTGACAGCGTCGCCCCACCCGGCAGGCGAGCTATCGTGGATCTAAAATCGTATAGTTCGGTGGCGTCTGACGGGCGTCGGCCGCGCACCAAACGCTAAGTGGACTGGGGTAGTGTGTCTCGATATGTGGCGCGCCCGGCGGAACCGGGACCGACGGACGGTGGTGTGTATCGCGTGTGGCGACTCCGTGTTGCGCGAGGACGCCCGCGAGTACGACAAGGAGGGGGACCGCTGGGACCGGCGGGACAAGGAGTTCGAACACCTCTGTACCGACTGCGACGACGAGATCTGTCATCAGCCCCGTGACGGGCTCGAGTCGCTCATCCTCTCTATCGAATCCGACGGGCTCTCTCGCGAGGAGTTCCTGGACCGCTACGCCGACGCGGTCAGCGACTCCGCAGGACCGCCCGAGGACGGATGACCGAACGTGACGAGGGGGAGACGGCTCGCGATGTGGTCGATCCGCGGACCCCGTCGAGCTCGCGTCGAAACCGACAGAACCGTTAGGTCGCCGACGCGTCGTGACTGACATGTCCCTCCAACTCGGTGTTCCACCGGCGGTCCTCGGACTCGGCCTCCTCGGCTTGGTCGTCGGCGTCCTCGTGGGAGCGTACGGACTGTACGGCTCCCTGAATGCGCTCCGAGTCCTCCGCGCACGCGAAACCGATCCGATGAGCCTCGCGGACGACGACCGAGCCGTTCGGATCGGCGGGCGCGCGGCATCGGTCGGCGAGACGCTCCCCGCCCCGTTCACCGACGAGGACGCGCTCTGTCTCGCGTACGAGGTGGCGGAGTACCGGACGAGCGGGAAGACGCAGTCGTGGTCGACCATCGACACTGGCGAGGCGGGGGTCCCGTTCCGCGTCACCGTCGACGGGACCGGTGTTCGGGTCGACCCGGCGAACGCGACGTACCTCTTCGGACTCGACGACTCGCTCCGTGTGAAGTCGGACGAGGAACCGCCCGAGCGGATCCGCCGGTTCGTCGACGCCGTCGACGCCGTTGACGGATCCGATCCCGGATACGACGTGGGACCGTTTACGATCGGGCGGGGACCCGATCGGCGGTATCGACAGCGTGTGCTGCGGCCGGGCGACACCGTGACTGTCGTCGGCGACGCGAGCGCGTTCCCCGACGCGCCGGTCGGCGAAGTGAAAGCCGGGATCGCTGGCGGGAGCCCGTTCGTCGTGAGCGATACGAGCGCGCGTCGGACCGCGCTCCGATTAGTCGGGCGGTCGGCCCTCCCGCTCGTGGGCGGTGGCGTCCTCGTCGCGGTCGCCATTGGGTTTCTCGCGCCGATTTGGCGGCCGCTGATCGGGTGAGTCCGGAGAGTCGGAAGAGCCGGCTCTATGGATGGTCGTCGCAGTGGACGAGCCGGATCGGCGGACGGCCGTCGGATCGGACGGGCTCGGACGGCCGACGGATCGGGCCCCGACAGGCCTTTCTAACGGACGTGCGTTGGTGCGCGTATGTCAGACGACGAGCCGAAACAGGGGTCCGCCGAGGACCAGGGTCCGGTG